>Ga0255338_1000840_pt1 | contig 74978 bp, 74 predicted proteins | sample MeOH1_35cm_T4_19_FD_203715 | JGI IMG/M metagenome (GOLD analysis project Ga0255338, IMG submission 203715) | Sandy soil microbial communities from University of British Columbia, Vancouver, Canada - MeOH1_35cm_T4_195 | ecosystem: Engineered > Artificial ecosystem > Sand microcosm > Unclassified ... | reverse complement strand
GGATCAGGAACTGCTGGTCACGATCGACGGGTCGATATCCTTTGGCCACCAACGGATTCTACACGAAACCGCAGGTCAGCCCCGCCGTGACATGACGGGGCCGACCCACGATTCTGCAACAACCCCCAGATCGAACGCGTGTCACATTCGGTCACCACCACCACCGCCGCCGCCGCCGCCGATCAGGAGAACGTGCTGGGGTCGCCGCCGATGCGGCCGCTGTCGTCGTGCAGCCCGCGGATCCGGTCGAGGTCGTCCGCGGTCAGCTCGAAGCCGAAGACGTCGAAGTTGCTCGCGATGCGCTCGGGGGTGACGGACTTGGGGATGACGATGTTGCCGAGCTGGATGTGCCAGCGCAGGATCACCTGCGCGACGCTGCGGCCGTGAGCCTGCGCGATCGAGGTCAGCGTGGGGTCGTCGAGCACGGTGCCCTGGCCGAGGGGACTCCACGCCTCCGTGGCGATGCCCTTGCCGGTGTGGTAGGCCCGCAGCTCGGCCTGGTCGAACCGCGGATGCAGCTCGATCTGGTTGACGGCCGGGACCTCGCCGACGGTGTCGATCAGCCGGTCGAGGTCCTCGATCCGGAAGTTGGAGACACCGATCGAACGGGCCCGGCCTTCGGCCTTGATCTTCTGGAAGGCGCGGAAGGTGTCGATGTAGCGGTCCTGGCCCGGTGCCGGCCAGTGGATCAGGTACAGGTCGACGTAGTCGAGGCCGAGCCGAGCGAGGCTCGTGTCGAAGGCGCGCAGCGTCGAGTCGTAGCCCTGGTCGCTGTTCCACAGCTTGGTGGTGACGAACAGCTCGTCGCGGGGGACGCCCGAGTCGCGCAGCGCGCGGCCCGTGCCCGCCTCGTTGCCGTAGATCGCCGCGGTGTCGATGCTGCGGTAGCCCACCCGCAGCGCCTCGGTCACCGCGTCGTAGCTCTGCTCGTCCTCGACCTGCCACAGGCCGAAGCCGAGCTGCGGAATCGTGTTGCCGTCGTTGAGGGTGATCGTGGGAACGGTCATGATCGACGCAACCGGATCCGGCCGCCCGGTGTTCCCCGCATCCCACCATCCGGAAACCCCGCGGCGGGCGTGGGGATAATCGAGAGGTGACTGCAACACTGCGCATCAGCGGCCTGTCCGCCTCCCGGGGCGAACGCACCCTGTTCACCGACCTGAACCTGACCGTCGCGCCCGGCGACGTGATCGGTCTGGTCGGCGCGAACGGCGCAGGCAAGTCCACCCTGCTCGCGACGCTCGCCGGGGTCGGCACCGCCGACGTCACCGGCACGGTCGCGTTCGGTCCGCCCGACGCCACGGTCGGGTATCTCGCCCAGGAACCCGAGCGCGTCCCGGGCGAGACGATCCTCGGCTTCCTCGGCCGTCGAACGGGTGTCACCGCGGCCGAGCACGCGATGAACGCGGCGGCCGAGGCGCTGGGGAGCACCGACGTCGACGACTACACCCCCGCCCTGGAGCGGTGGCTCGCGCTCGGCGGCGCGGATCTCGCCGAACGCGCCGAGAAGGTCGTCGCCGACCTGGGCCTCGACGTCGGGCTGGACGCGCCCATGACGGGGCTGTCGGGAGGGCAGGCGGCGCGGGCCGGGCTGGCGGCCCTGCTGCTCTCGCGGTACGACGTGCTGCTGCTCGACGAGCCCACCAACGACCTCGATCTGGCCGGGCTCGATCAGCTCGAGCGGTTCGTCGCCGAGACCCGCACCGCGCTGATGGTGATCAGCCACGATCGCGAGTTCCTGGCCCGCACGGTCACCGGGATCGTCGAACTGGATCCGGTCCAGCAACAGATCGCGGTGTACGACGGCGGCTACGAGGCGTACCTGGTCGAGCGGGAGGTGGCACGGCGGCACGCCCGCGAGACGTACGAGGAGTACGCGGACACCAAGCAGGAGCTCGAGGATCGCGCCCGGATGCAACGCAACTGGCTCGAGCACGGGGTTCGCAACGCCCGGCGCAAGTCCAAGGACAACGACAAGGTCGGCAGGAAGTTCCGCGCCGAGGCCACCGAGAAGCAGGCGGCGAAGGCGCGGCAGACGCAGCGCCGCATCGAGCGCCTCGACGTGGTCGAGGAACCGCGCAAGGAGTGGGAGCTGCGCATGTCGATCGCCGCGGCACCGCGCAGCGGCACGGTGGTGGCCACCCTCGACGGCGCCTGCGTCGACCGCGGCGACTTCGTGCTCGGGCCCGTCACCACGCAGGTGCAGTGGGGCGACCGGATCGTTCTCACCGGCCCGAACGGCGCCGGGAAGACGACCCTGCTACGCACGCTGCTGGGCCGCATCCGCCCCGACGCCGGCACCGCGACCCTCGGGTCGGGCGTGAAGATCGGCGAGGTCGACCAGGCACGCGCGCTGTTCGAGGGCGACGAGCCGCTCGTCGACGCGTTCGCCGCGCAGGTGCCGGACTGGCCGGACGCGGACGTGCGGACGCTGCTCGCCAAGTTCGGGCTCAGGGGTCACCACGTGCTGCGGTCCGCGTCGTCCCTGTCGCCGGGGGAACGCACCCGGGCCGGACTCGCCCTGCTCCAGGCCCGCGGGGTGAACCTGCTGGTGCTCGACGAACCGACGAACCATCTGGACCTGCCCGCGATCGAGCAGCTCGAGCAGGCCGTCGACAGCTTCGAGGGCACGCTGATGCTGGTCACCCACGACCGCCGGATGCTTGCGACCACCCGTTCGACCCGCCGATGGCACCTCGACGGCGGGCGGCTGACGGAGGAACCGGCATGACGCCGGGCAGTGTGCGGGTGGACAGCTGGACCTGGGCGGTACGCCTGTTCAAGACGCGCTCCGCGGCTGCGGCCGCGTGCCGGGGCGGGCACGTACGGGTCAACGACACCCCCGCGAAGCCGTCGCAGGCGGTGAAGGTCGGCGACGAGGTGCGGGTCCGGGTCGCCGGGGCGGAACGGATCGTGCGGGTGACGCAGCTGCTCACCAAGCGGGTGGGTGCACCGATCGCAGCACAGGCCTACGAGGACCACAGTCCCCCACCCCCGCCCAAGGAGATCCTCGCCTCCCTCCCCCGCCGCGACCGCGGCACGGGCCGGCCCACCAAGCGGGACCGGCGCGAGATCGACCGGCTCCGCGGGCTGCTCGAGTAGCCTCACCCGTTTCGGACATCGGCGAACCTACCGAGAGTTGTCGATGTCCGTTTCGCGCGCTCCCCCGCGACCCCCACTTGACGAAACATTGGGTTTTTACAACAATTCGTTGTATGAGCCCGGTACGTCGGGGGGAAACCCTGCCGATCCACAACCGCATCCGCGTCCTGCGCGCGGAACGCGGAATGAGCCGCGCGCAACTCGCGGAACTCGTCGAGGTCAATCCCCAGACCGTCGGCGCCCTCGAACGCGGCGACCACTACCCGAGCCTCGACCTCGCCTTCCGCATCTGCGACGTCTTCGGCCTCCCGGTCGAAGCCGTGTTCTCCCGCACCGAGTTCGGGCCGCTGTCCACCGAGGTGTACCGAATCCGCACCGCAACCGAAGGACGTGACGCACAGTGACCGAGATGCCCGTCCACGATGCCACTCTCCTCGAACGGTACGAGGCCTACCGCACCCGGCGCTTCCTGAGGAACGAGGAGAAGTTCCGGAACATGTTGCCGCGCTGGCGCACTCGACGACGCCGTCGCATCCTCGTCGTGGCCCTCGCCGCCACGTTCGTCCTCATGTTCACCGTGGGCGTGCTGTGCCACTTCTTCGAACGGGGACCACTGCTGTGGCTGCCGGCGTGCCTGGCGTTCTTCCCCCTGTGGATCTCACTGCAGATCGTCTCCGGCAGGCAGGGCGACGCCCCGCGCGCGGCACTCGACGAACGAGAGATCCAGGAACGCAACAGTGCTCGCTCGATCGCCCTGACCGTGACCCAGTCGCTGGTGATGATTCCGGTGCTCTATCTCGTCGTCGGCAGCGTACAGACCGACGGCATGCATCCCAGGATGGCCTATGCGGGCGGGCTCATGACGCTGACCGCGACGCTGATCGGCGGGTGCCTGCCCGCGATGATCCTCGCCTGGAACAGTCCCGATCCCGACGAAACCGACTGACGCAGAGAACGACCCGAGGAAGACGGAGGAAACGTGACGCTCACGATCAACGGTGTCTCGAAACGATACGGCGACGTCGTCGCACTCGACGACGTCACCTTCGATGTGCGACCCGGGGAGTTGTTCGGCTTCGTCGGCAGCAACGGCGCCGGGAAGACCACCACCATGCGGATCGTCCTCGGTGTCCTCGCCGCCGACTCCGGCGAGGTGCGGCTCGGCGGCCGGCCCGTCGACCTCGACGTGCGCCGCACCATCGGGTACATGCCGGAGGAACGCGGGCTGTACCCGAAGATGAAGGTCGGAGCGCAACTGTCGTACCTTGCTCGCCTGCACGGACTGTCACGATCCGAGGCCGACGCCGCCGTCGCACGATGGACGGGCCGGCTGGGCATCGCCGAGCGCGTGGACGACGCCGTCGACGCGCTCTCCCTCGGCAACCAGCAGCGGGTCCAGCTCGCGGCCGCCCTGGTGCACGATCCGAAGGTGCTGGTCCTCGACGAGCCGTTCTCGGGCCTGGACCCCGTCGCCGTCGACGTCATGAGCGACGTGCTGATCGAGAAGGCCGAAACCGGAGTGCCGGTGATCTTCTCGAGCCACCAACTCGACCTCGTGCAGCGGCTCTGCCACCGGGTCGGGATCATCTCCAAGGGAACGATGCGCGCCGTCGGCACCGTCGACGAGCTGCGCGGCCACGGCGCGGCCCGGCTCGAGGTGCACGCCCCGCACGCCCCCGAGGGCTGGGCCGCCGACCTGCCCGGCGTCACCACCGTCGCCCACGGCGGTGGCCGCACCGTTCTGCTGCTCGGGAAGGGCGCCGACGACCAGCAGATCCTCCGGGCCGCCCTCGCCACCGGTCCCGTGCACGAATTCTCCGTCCATCGCCCGACGCTGACCGACCTGTTCCGAGAGGTGGTGGCCGCGTGAGCGCCCCGCTGAGTCCCGTCCACGCCGTGGCCCTGGTGGCCCGCCGCGAGTTCCTCACCCAGGTCCGCAAGAAGAGCTTCCTGATCAGCAACGCGATCGTCCTGCTCGCCATCGTCGGCGGCATCGTCGCCGTGTCGCTGTTCGCCGGCGACGACGAAGCCGCCACCGTCGGCGTCGTCGGCGACCCGGCGCTCGGCGCAACGATCAGCGCGATCGGGGACGCCACCGGCAGCTCCGTCGACGTCTCCGAGGTCCCCGACGCCGGGGACGGTCGCGACCGGGTGCGCGACGGCGAACTCGACGTCGCGCTGATCCCGGGCCCGGGAGGTTCGGTCACGGCCGTCGCCGAATCGGAGATCGATCCGGCCCTGCGCGCGACGATCGACACGGCCGTCGCGCAGCAGGCCCAGGTCGACGCCCTCACCGCGCGCGGCGTCGACCCGTCGGCGCTGGCGGCGGACACCGCCCGCGCCACCGTGACCGTCGAAGCGCTCGATCCCCCGGACCCGGAGCAGGGGCAGCGCACCACCCTGGCGATCGCCGCGGTCGTGCTGCTGTACATGCAGATCATGATGTTCGGCATGTACGTGGCGATGGGCGTGGTCGAGGAGAAGTCGTCGCGCGTGGTGGAACTGCTGCTGTCGACGCTGCGCCCGCTGCAGCTGCTGTGGGGCAAGATCATCGGCATCGGCGCCGTAGGGCTGCTGCAACTCACCGCATACGGAGTGGCCGGGGTCGGTGCCGGTCTCGCGACCGGGACGCTCACCGTGACCGGCACGGCCCTGGGCACGCTCGCCGGCACCCTGGGCTGGTTCGTCCTCGGGTTCGCGTTCTTCGCGGTCCTCTACGCCGCTGCCGGGTCGATGGTGTCCCGGCAGGAGGACGTGAACGCCACGGCGTCGCCGCTGATGGTGCTCATCGTCGCGATGTTCTTCGCGGCCTTCTCCTCGGTCGACGACCCCGAGTCGACGTGGAGCACCGTGCTGAGCTGGATCCCGCCGTTCTCGGCGATCCTGATGCCGCTGCGCATCGCTGCCGGCGTGGCGACACCGCTGCAGATCGTCGGCACCATCGTGCTGATGCTGCTCGTGACCGCCGCCCTGAGCGTGCTCGGGGCGCGGATCTACCGCCGGTCCATCCTGCGCATCGGCCGCGTCGTCACGTGGAAGGAAGCCGTGGGCGCGTAGCGGCGGTGTGTCCTTCGGGAGGCTGGAGGCGCCCGAAGGACACACCGCTAGGGTCGTGCCATGGCCCCCAGGATCTCGGCGCAGGAGTTCATCGACAGCGTGCTCGACGCAGGCAGCTTCCACTCCTGGGACACCGCCCCCGTCGACGTGCACCCCGACGAGCAGTACCGTGCGGAGCTCGAGGCCGCGGCGGCGAAGTCCGGGGTGGACGAGTCCGTGATCACCGGCGTCGGAACCGTGCACGGCCGGCGCATCGCGGTGATCGCCTGCGAGTTCGCCTTTCTCGCCGGATCGATCGGGGTGGCGGCGGCCGAGCGCATCGTCCTCGCCGTGGAACGCGCCACGCGGGAGAAGCTGCCGCTGCTCGCCTCCCCCACGTCCGGCGGCACCCGGATGCAGGAGGGCACCCTCGCGTTCGTGCAGATGGTCAAGATCGCAGCGGCCGTCACCGCCCACAAGGCCGCGCACCTCGGCTATCTCGTGTACCTGCGCAACCCCACCACCGGCGGGGTGTTCGCCTCGTGGGGTTCGCTCGGGCACGTCACCGCCGCCGAACCCGGTGCCCTCGTCGGTTTCCTGGGACCCCGCGTCTATCAGGCGCTCTACCACGAGGACTTCCCGGAGGGCGTGCAGACCGCCGAGAACCTGTCCCAGAAGGGCGTGATCGACGGGGTGGTGCCCCTCGCCGCGGTCCGCCAGCTCGTGCACCGGATGCTCCGCGTGCTCACCGAGCCGACGACCGTCGACGCGTCGGCGGGTCCCGCGGTCACCTCCGCCGCCGCCGTGCCCGACGTTCCGGCGTGGCAGTCGGTGATGCTCTCCCGCCGGCGGGATCGTCCCGGCATCCGGCAGTTGCTGCGGCATGCGGCATCCGCGCAGGTTCCGCTGTCGGGCACCGGGCAGGGCGAGTCCGACCGCACCGTGCTGGTCTCGCTCGCCCGGTTCCGCGGCGCGTCGTGCGTGCTGTTCGGTCAGGACCGCAGCGGCCAGTCCGCGGCCCGGACGATGGGTCCGGGCGCGCTGCGTGAGGCGCGGCGCGCGATGCGGCTGGCCGACGAGCTCCGCCTTCCGCTGGTGCTGGTGATCGACACGCTCGGAGCCTCGTTGTCGAAGGAGGCAGAGGAGCGCGGACTCGCGCCGGAGATCGCCCGCTGCCTGGCCGACCTGGTGACTCTGCCGACCCCTACGGTGTCGGTGCTCCTCGGACAGGGCACCGGCGGCGGCGCCCTGGCGCTGCTGCCCGCCGACCGGGTGCTGTGCGCCCAGAACGGCTGGCTCGCCCCGCTGCCGCCCGAAGGCGCCAGCGCGATCGTGCACCGCGACACCGCGCACGCCCCGCAGATGGCAGCGGCCCAGGGCATCCGCTCCCGGGATCTGCTGCGCGACGGTGTCGTCGACGGTGTGATCCCCGAGTTCCCCGACGCCGCGGAGGAGCCCACCGAGTTCGCCAAACGCGTCGGGGCCGCCGTCGCCCGCGAACTCGGCGTGCTGGTCGGTCAGGACGCGACGCTGCGGTACCGGCGGCGGCTCGAGCGCTACCGGAAGCTGGGCCTGCCCCGGTAGCTGCCACCCCGCTCACCGACGCCGAGGCGCCGCCCGGCGCACCGGCCGAACGGGCAGTGCCTTCCGGCGGGGAATCTCGAATAGGGTGGTCGGCGTCACAAGCTGTGGTCAGAGAGGATGCGAATCGATGAGCTCGTACGCGGAGGCCTTCCGGCAGAGCGTGGAGGATCCCGAGGGATTCTGGCTCGAGGCGGCCCGCGCCGTGGACTGGGTGGCCGCGCCGACGCGGGCCCTCGACGGCTCGCAGGCACCGTCGTTCCGCTGGTTCCCCGACGCCACGCTCAACACCAGCTTCAACGCCCTCGACCGGCACGTGCAGGCCGGGCACGGCGACCGGCCCGCTCTGATCTGGGATTCGGCGATGGTCCCCGCCAAGCACACCTACACCTACGCCGAGCTGCTGGACGAGGTCGCGGCATTCGCCGGGGTGCTGCGCGATCAGGGCGTCGTCGCCGGCGATCGCGTCGTGATCTACATGCCGATGATCCCGGAGGCGGCGATCGCGATGCTCGCGTGCGCCCGCATCGGCGCCGTGCACTCGGTGGTGTTCGGCGGGTTCGCCGCCAAGGAGCTCGCCACCCGCATCGACGACGCCCGGCCCGTTCTGCTCGTCACCGCCTCCGGCGGACTCGAACCGGGTCGCACCGTCGAATACCTGCCGATGGTCGACCAGGCGCTGTCGCTGTCGCAGACCCCGCCGCACACCGTGATCGTCAAGAACCGGGAGATGATCCCGGGCACGGCGGCCGACTACAAGACCTCCGTGGCCACGTGGTTCGACTGGGACGAGCTCGTCGCCGACGCGGCCCCCGCCGAACCGGTGACCGTCGCCGCCACCGACCCGCTGTACATCCTCTACACCTCCGGCACCACGGGGAAGCCGAAGGGCGTGGTGCGCGACAACGGCGGGCACGCGGTGGCCCTGACCTGGTCGATGCGCAACATCTACGACATCTCCCCCGGCGACGTGTGGTGGACGGCCTCCGACGTGGGCTGGGTCGTCGGCCACTCGTACATCGTCTACGGCCCGCTGCTGATCGGCGCGACCACCGTGATGTACGAGGGCAAACCGGTGGGCACCCCGGATGCCGGTGCGTTCTGGCGGATCATCAACGAGAACGACGTCGTCGCGTTGTTCACCGCCCCCACCGCGATCCGCGCGGTCCGCAAGGCGGACCCCGAGGCGAAGGAGCTGGAGAACTACGACATCTCCTCCCTGCGGACGCTGTTCGCGGCGGGCGAGCGGCTCGACCCGGACACCTACGAGTGGGCGACGAAGGTGCTCGACCGGCCCGTCGTCGATCACTGGTGGCAGACCGAGACCGGATGGGCGATCGCGGCGAACCTGCGCGGACTCGAGCCCCTGCCGATCAAGGCCGGCTCGCCGACGGTGCCGGTGCCCGGCTACCGCCTCGACATCGTCGACGCGGAGGGTAAGCCGGTCGGACCGAACACCGAGGGCAACATCGTGATCGCGCTGCCGCTGCCGCCGGGCACCCTGACCGGACTGTGGCAGGACGAGGACCGCTACCGGCGCTCGTACCTGGAGACGTTCCCGGGCTACTACCTCACCGGCGATTCCGGCTACGTCGACGAGGACGGCTACGTGTTCGTCCTGGGCAGGTCGGACGACGTCATCAACGTCGCCGGTCACCGCCTGTCGACCGGAAGCATGGAGGCCGTCGTCGCGTCGCATCCGGCCGTCGCCGAGTGCGCGGTCGTCGGCATCCGCGACGAGCTCAAGGGTCAGCGGCCGTCCGGTTACGTGGTGCTCAAGTCCGGTGTCGAGATCGATCCGGAGACGCTGCGGCAGGAACTCGTGGCGATGGTGCGCGAGCAGATCGGCGCGGTGGCGACGTTCCGGGACGTCACCGTGGTGCAGGCCCTGCCGAAGACCCGCTCCGGCAAGATCCTCCGCAAGACGATGCGGCAGATCGCCGACCACGAGCAGTACACGGTGCCGTCGACGATCGAGGACCCGTCGGTGCTCGAGGCGCTCGAGCAGCAACTGCGCGGATAACCGCTCGCCCGCCGGTCATCCGCTTTTCCGATCGTCACAGCGGATGACTGGGGGCCGAGCGGCTGCGATGGACGGCTCGCCGGAGTCGCTCCACGACCACGTCGAACCGGAACAGTTCCGGCCACGTCCACCGCACCACCTGCAGCCCCAGGTCACGCAGCGCGTCCTCGCGGTGCTTCTCTGCGCGCACGTCGTCGACGGTGCCGTACTTGACCATCCCGTCGAATTCGCCGACGAGGCCCCACTGCTCCCAGAAGAAGTCGACGCGCGCGACGAACACACCGCCCGGGGTGTGGATCGTCCGCTGCAGGACCGGGACCGGGAGACCCGCGTCGCGCAGGCGCAGCCGGCTCAGGGACTCACCGGGGCTTTCGCTCCGGGCGTCGAGGAACCCGACGACGCGTCGCGCCGCGGCGATCCCCGCGCGCGGCGCGTCGAAGTGAGCTCGGAAGTCGAGGTCGGGATATCGGCGCAGCGCGCTGTCCCCGACGACGACGGCCTCCTCCACGGGCAGCGTTCGCGCCAGGTCGACGACGGTGCGCGCCGGTGAGGTGACCCGCACGCCGTCGAGCTGCACGACGTCGCCGCCGAGCACCGCCGCGTGCACGTAGCGCGTTGGGCCCCGGCGCCCACCGGCGGAGCGCCCGTTGGTGGTGTGGATCAGAGCGAGATCGGTCTGCCACACGTCGAATTCGTGCAGGACCGCCGCGGAGATGTGGCTGATCGCGGCGGCCGGACGGAGTCCGGTGCCGACGGTCCGCGCCAGCAGTCGGTGCCGCCCGACGTCGTCGAGGAGCTGCACGCCGTCGGCGTCGAGATACACGCCCGGGGTCAGGCGCTGGAGTTCCCCGCGTCGCACCGCGCGCCGCAGCTCGGCGTCGGTGTGTCCCGCGGCCAGTGCGGAACGTCGCAGCAATGGTTCGGTCACCGCTTCAGCGTGCCGCGACGGTGACGGGAACGGGCCGCTCGTGCCACCGAACGGCCGAATCTGTGGATGGAACGCCCGCCTGTGGACAACACCCGCTTCGCACACAGTCATCCGCTGCGACCGTCGTCGCAGCGGATGACTGTGTAGTGAGCGGATGTCAGCGTCGGCGACGGCGCCGCACCACCGCCCGCACCGCGAGCGCGGCCACCACGCTGCCGACGACAGCGGCGACGATCTGCGGTTTCTCGGCAGCGGTCTGCTTGGCGGCTTCGACCTTCTCGTGGGCGGCGGCCTTGGTGCGTGCCGGCACGTCCACGCGCTGCGCGAGTTCGTCGACGGTTGCGGCGAGCTCGGCGCGCTGCTGCTCGACGGACGGTACGGGTTCGGGACCGGTCATCGCACATGCTCCTTCACGGTGTTCACGTCCTTGCGGACACTCTCCGCCGTCTCGCTGGGCACCGGTGGGGCCGAGTTCTTGGCCCGCGACGCGCCGACGGCGGCCAGGGTGCCGCCGACCGCCAGGACGATCAACGAGACGATCAACGCGGCCAGCCACGGGGAGAGCACGGTGGCGAGCCCCAGGATCGCGGTCGCGATGAGGGCGCCGACGCCGAGGTAGATCAACATCAGCCCGGCGCCGGCGACGCCGACGCCCACGCCGACGCGGGTGCCCTTGGCTTTCACCTCGTCGAGGGCGTGGGTGACCTCGGTGCGCACGAGAGTCGGCACCTGAATGCTGAGCCGCTCGATCAGTTGCGCGGTGGACAGTTCGCTCGGGTCCGTGGCACTGTGCGTGCCGCCGGGGGACGCGGTCATCGTCGAGTCCTTTCCGTGTCGTGCGACGTCTGGGGCCGGTCTGTCGCCCTCCGCATCGTCGGCGCCTTCGCGGCCCGACGCGGCGTGCGCGAGCCGGAGTTCGCGGCCGCGCTCGATGTCTTCCTGCCGCTTCTCCTCGTTCTTCTCGATGTTGCGGGTGTCCCGGGGCGGCAGCTGCAGCGTCTCCTCCGCCTCGATACCGGCCTGCAACTGACGTCCGCGCTCGAGCTCGGCGTCGAACTCCGCGCCGAACAGCAGCGCGAGGTTGGTGATCCACAACCACAGGAGGAAGACGATCGCGCCGGCGAGCGAGCCGTACGTCTTGTTGTAGCTACCGAAGTTGGAAACGTAGAAGGCGAACGCGAGGGACGCCACGATCCACGTGACGATCGCGATGGTCGCGCCCATGCTGATCCAGCGGAACTTGGGCTGCGACACGTTCGGCGTCGCGTAGTACAGAACCGCGATGATCATGATCACGAGCAGCAGGATGACCGGCCACTTCGCGATGTTCCAGATCATCACCGAAGTCTCGCCGAGCCCGATCACGTCTCCCACGGCCCGGGCGATGGGACCGCTGACGACGAGCATGAGCGCCGTCGCGCCCATTGCGATCAGGGCGAGCGCGGTGATGAGGAGCATCCAGGGCCGCAACTTCCAGATCGGTCGCCCCTCCTCGATCTCGTAGATGCGGTTCATGGCCCGGCCGAACGCACCGACGTAGCCGGAGGCCGACCACAGGGCGCCGGCGATACCGAGGATCAGAGCCAGGCCCGCGGTCGGTGCCTGGACCAACTGTTCGACGGGGCCGCGCAGCGTGTTCACCGCGTCGGTGGGCCCGAGGTCCTCGACCAGTTGCAGCACCGTGTCCACCGTCGTCCCCCCCTGGCCGAACACGCCGAGGAGCGACACGACCACGAGGAGAGCGGGGAACAGCGACAGGACGGCGTAGTAGGTGAGGCCGGCGGCGAGGTCGGTGCACTGATCGTGACTGAACTCGCGAGCGGTCTTGCGCAGCACGTACTTCCACGACGGTGTGGTCAGGTCGGTCGGCGAGTCGGGCTTGCGCGAATCGTCGGCCGGGGCCTCCGACCCGTCGCGGACCCGGTGATCTGCGGTCATGGTTCCCGATGTACCCGTGGCACGGACGGACCAAACGCCACGGCCGGCACGCGACCGCCGCCGGTGCGGTGTGCCGGGCCCCCGGACCGCGGCGGAGCGTGGTGTGATCGAGCGATGCGGCGCCTCGACGATCCGACCTGCCCGGCCCGTCCACTCGACGACGACGAGCTGCGGGCCCTCTACGCCTACCCGCCGGACCTGTCCTCCCCGTGGCTGCGGGTGAACTTCGTGTCGTCCCTCGACGGTGCCGTCGCCGTGGAGGGACGCTCGGGTGGGCTCGGCACGCCGTCGGACAAGAAGGTGTTCGGTCTGTTGCGGGCGCTGGCCGAGGTGATCGTCGTCGGCGCGGGCACGGTCCGCAGCGAGAACTACGGCGGCGCCCGCACGAGCGGGGGACTGCGCGCGCGCCGCGCCGAGGCGGGGCTGCCGGAGATTCCGCCGGTCGCGGTCGTCACCGCGACGTGCGACCTCGACCCCGACTGCCGCTTGTTCACCGACACCACCGTCGCGCCGGTCGTCCTCACGTGCGAGACGGCACCGGAGGAACGCCGCCGGGCCCTCGCCGCCGCCGGTGCGGACGTGCGACTGGTCGCCGAGCACTCGATCGACGGGCACGCGGTGCGGGACGCCCTCTCGGCGGCGGGCTGGAGTCGTGCGCTGTGCGAGGGCGGGCCACGGCTGTTCGGTCAGCTGATCGCCGACGGCGTGGTCGACGACCTGTGCCTGACGTTGGCGCCGCTGCTCGCCGCCGGCCCGGCGGGCCGGATCGCCACCGCCCCGCGGACGGCGCCGACGTCGATGCGGCCCGCCCACATCCTCGCCGACGACGACGGCACCGTGCTCACGCGGTGGGTACGCGGGACGTGACAGGCAGGAGTGTGCGCACCACGTCGAGGTCACCGTGGGTCCGCAGCACCGGTGCGACGCGGTCCAGCAGACGGGTGAGCAGGTCCCGAGCCGGGATCCGGGCGCCGGTGTGCACATCCACCGCCGGACCCTCGAGACCGTACCGGGCGGCACTCCACACCGCCGCCGCACCGACCTCCGGTTCGACGGCCTGCGCCTCGACACCACGGCGCAGATCGTCGAGCGCCGCGCCGACCAGACCCCGGACCAGGGCGGCCTGCACGACCGTGCCGTCCACCGTGGCCGCGGTGTCGGCCGCGCGGATCTCCACCGTCGGCACGTGCACCGACGGCCGGGCAAGCCAGAAGGTCATCCGCGAGTCGAGCAGCACCCCGGCGCCGACCAGGCGTGCGACGAGGTCCGCGGCGTGCTGGGCCGAACGCAGGTACGGGGGCAGGCCGAAACCGGGAAACCGGCTCTGTTGCACGATGCGCCAGCTCGCGTATCCCGTGTCACGCCCGTCGTGCCGCCGGGAGTTGGCCCCGAGCGCGACGAGGGTGGGCAGCCACGGGGTCAGATGGTTCACCACGGCGGCCGCGGTGTCCCGGTCGGCGACGCCGACGTGCACGTGGCAGCCGCAGGCATGGTAGTCGTCGACCAGCGCGCGGTACCGGTCGGCGATGGCGGCCCGGCGCCCCGTCCCGACGACGGTGCCGGGGCCGGCGTCGCGTTCGGGCACCCCGGTGGCGGCAATGCGCATCCCGCAGCGGAGGGCGGCACCGTGGAGGGCGGACCGGGACGCGGTCAGCTGGGCCCGCAGGTCGTCGAGGGTTCGGCACACCCCGCCCACCGCCTCGATCTGGGTCGGGTGCAACTCGCCGACGAAGTTCACCCCGGGCACCTGCGGAAGCTGTTCGTACAGGGCGTCGAACCCCGGTGTGGGACGGCCCGACGCCGGGTCCACGAGCAGGAACTCCTCCTCCACGCCCATGGTGACGCCGTCGCCCGGATCCGGGCGGGAGGTTTCGGAGTTCATGGTTGCGGGCTACCCGTTGCCGCCGGCGACGACACGCCGGCCGGTACAGTCCGGACAGCATCCGGCGGAAGGAGTTCCCCATGCCCGACGACGTTCCCGAAGGTTCGGCGCGATCCAGCGCCACCGCGGAGCGGATCGGCGAGCTCGCCGCCGACCGCGGCCTGACCGTCGCGTGCGCCGAGTCGCTCACCTCCGGCGCCCTGGCCGCGCGGCTCGGCGCGGCGCCGGGCAGCGCCGAGTGGTTCCGGGGCGGGGTCGTCGCCTACTCGCGGGACGTGAAGCACTCGCTGCTGCGGGTGCCGGAGGGTCCGGTGGTGTGCGAGTCCGCGGCGCGCGCCATGGCCGAGTCGACGGTCGACCTGCTCGGTGCCGACGTCGCGGTGGCGGTGACGGGCGCGGGCGGCCCGGACAGCCAGGACGGGCAGGAGCCGGGGACGGTGTGGTTCGGGGTGGCCGGGCGCGGGCCTACGCACGCCGAGGAGAAGTTCTTCCCGGGCGAGCCCGAGGAGGTGCTGGCCGAGACGGTCTTCCATGCGCTCACTCTGCTCGCGGAGCGGGTGGGGCGCTGAGGGGGCCGGTGCCCGGCCGGGCGAGCAGCCGGGTGACGAGCGCGGTGACGAGTTGGTCCGGGGTGGCGTCGGCGCCGATCGAGGTGGTCAGCAGATCCAGCAGGAGCCCGTCGATCGCGAAGTGCAGCAGGGCGACGTCGAGCGCGGTGGCGGGTAGTCCTGCCGCGTCGTTGAACTCGACGTCGAGCCGGTAGTTGCGGGAGAGCGTCGCGCCGAGCACCTCGGCGAGTCCGGGACTTCGGCGGGATTCGAGGCGCAGTTCCATCAGGGCGACGGTCAGGTCCGGCTGGGCGGTCGTGCGCTCGACGAGGTAGCGCATGTAGTCGACGTAGAGGTCGACATCCGGGGTCCGGCCGGCGAGCGACTCGAGCCGGTCCGGCTCGGGGGCGAGCCGCTCGAAGATCCGCGCGCCGAGGGCGCCGAGGAGTTCGTCCCGTGTCGGAAAGTAGTTCGCGCAGGTGCCCAGGGGCACCCCGGCTTCCCGGTCGACGGCGCGGTGGGTCAGCTTGCGGGCACCGTCCGCGCCGAGTACGCGCAGACCGGCGTCCGCGAGCTGGGCTCGGCGCTCCGGATTCGCTGCCACGGAAAAACCCTAGCACCGAACACAACACCTGTTGTAGTTTGACCACCACAGGTGTTGTAGTCGACGACGCGAGGAGCTTCCGTGCGAAAACTGACCTACTACGTGGCGACCACGCTCGACGGCTTCATCGCCGACCCGGCCGGGGGCTACGACTTCTTCCCCCTCGAAGGTGACCACGCGCACTACCAGGTGCAGGAGTTCCCCGAGACGATCCCGACGCCCGCCCGCGGGCCGCTCGGCATCGAGGGGCCGCCGAAACACTTCGACGCCGTCGTGATGGGCCGGCGCACGTGGGAGCCGGCCCGGGACGCCGGCTGGACGAGCGGCTACCGGCACCTGCAGCAGTACGTGTTCACCACGACGATGACGCAGGCGCCGGACGAGACGGTGACCCTCGTCGCGACCGACCCGCTCGAGTACGTGCGCGACCTCAAACAGCAAGACGGGCTGGGCATCTGGCTCTGCGGCGGCGGTTCGCTCGCCGGCGCGCTGCTGCCCGCGATCGACGAGCTGGTGCTCAAGGTCCACCCGATCGTCGCCGGGGACGGAATCCCGTTGTTCCGGCACGGTTTCGAGCCGCACCGCTTCGACCGTCTCGAGACGAGAACCTTCGACAGCGGAGTGACGGTGTGCCGCTTCGCGGCCGGTGTGCCTTTTGGGCGGTCCTGACCGCCCAAAAGGCACACCGGCGGCGCAGCCGCCTCCTAGAACCAGGTGGGCAGTACGTCGAGCGTGGTTCGGTCGAGGCTGTCGAGCAGATCGAACTGCGGACCGGTCTTCGGCAGTTCGAATGCGAAGAAGTACCGGGCGGCGGCGCGCTTACCGTCGTAGAAGTCGCCCTCCCGGGACCCGGCCGCGAGGAGCTGCTCGAGCCACATCCACGCGACGACCACGTGCCCGACGGCCTCGAGGTACACCGACGAATTGGCCAGCGCCAGTTCGGGATCGCCGGTACCCCACAGCCGGGCGGTGGTGGCGCCCACCCGCGTCACCGCCGCCTGCAACTGCTCGGCGTAGCGAGCCGCGTCGCCGCCGGCCTGCGTACCACGCGCGACGGTGCGTCCGATCGTCTCGCCGAGCAGCGCCAGGCCCGCCCCGCCCCGCATGACCACCTTGCGCCCGAGGAGGTCCAGCCCCTGGATGCCGTGCGTGCCTTCGTGAATGGGGTTGAGGCGGTTGTCCCGGTAGTACTGCTCGACGTCGAACTCGCGGGTGTAGCCGTAGCCCCCGTGCACCTGGATCGCCAGGCTGTTCGCCTCGAGGCACCACTGCGACGGCCAGGACTTCGCGACGGGTGTGAGCATGTCCAGCAACAGCCCGGCTCGGGCGCGCGCGTCCTCGTCCTCGGCGGTCTGCTGCTCGTCGACGAGTTGCGAGCAGTACAGCCCCAGCGCCAGTGCGCCCTCGACGTAGGCCTTCTGGGCGAGCAGCATCCGGCGTACGTCGGCGTGCTCGATCAGCGGTACGGGCGGGGACGACGGGTCCTTGTCGCCGAGGGGGCGGCCCTGGGTGCGGGTGCGGGCGTACTCGAGGGACTGCAGGTAGCCGGCGTAGCCGAGCGAGGTGGCGAGGAATCCCACGCCGATGCGGGCCTCGTTCATCATGTGGAACATGTACGACAGGCCCTTGTGCGGCTCGCCGAGCAGGTAGCCGACGGCGCCGGCGCGGCCCGCGGGGGTGAAGGTGCCGTCGCCGAAGTTCAGCAGCGTGTTGGTGGTGCCGCGGTTGCCCATCTTGTGGTTGAGGCCGACGAGGGCGACGTCGTTGCGCTCACCGAGCTGCCCGTCCGCGCCGACGAGGATCTTCGGGACGATGAACAGCGAGATGCCCTTGACCCCCGCCGGGCCGCCGGGGATCTTCGCGAGCACGAGGTGGACGATGTTCTCGGACAGTTCGTGGTCGCCGCCGGAGATCCACATCTTGGTGCCGGTGAGCCGGTAGCTGCCGTCGTCCTGCGGCACGGCCCTGGTGGTGATGTCCGCCAGCGACGAGCCGGCCTGCGGCTCGGACAGGCACATGGTGCCGAAGAACCGGCCCTCGAGCAGCGACGGCACGTACGTGGCGATCTGCTCCTCGCTGCCGTGGGTGGCGATGAGGTTGGCGTTGCCGACGGTGAGGAACGGATACGACGAGGTGCCTGCGTTGGCGGCCTGGAACCAGGCCATCGCCGCCCGCAGCACGGTGACCGGCAACTGCATGCCGCCGAGTTCCTCGTCGAAGGAGGAGCCGATGAGCCCGGCCTTGGCGAACAGCTCCAGGGCCGCTTTGACCTCGGGGATGATCTCGACCCTGCCGTCGGCGCCGATCCGAGGCTCCTGGGCGTCCGCCTTCTTGTTGTGCGGCGCGAAGTGCTTGGTAGCCAAGTCCGCACTGAGGTCGAGGACGGCGTCGAACGTCTCCCGCGAGTGCTCGGCGAACCGGCCGCGTGCGGTGAGCGACTCGACGTCCAGCCATTCGTAGAGCAGGAAGTCGAGGTCACGCCGGGACAGGACGGGAGCGGGCATGGAGGTTCCTTTCACAGGGCCGCAGATTCACTAAGCGCTCACTTAGTAGAGCAACGACGGTGCATGATGTCAACGGACCAGCACGGCGACGGAGAGAACCCAGCATGATCGACACGCCCATCACCGACGACCTCGCCGGCATCTTCACCGAGGTCGAATCCGACGTCGCGCGTCGTCTCATCGGCTCGGCCGTGGAGTCCTTCGCCCGCCGCGGCTACCACGCCACCACCACCCGTGACATCTCCGTCGGCGCCGGCCTGAGCCCGGCTGCGCTGTACGTGCACTTCAAGTCCAAGGAGGAGGTGCTGTTCGAGGTCAGCCGCATCGGGCACCAGCACGTCCTCGACGCCGTCGTCGCCGCCGCCACCTCCGCCACCGATCCGGCCGGCCGGATGCGGGCGATCGTGGACGGCTTCGTCCGCACCCACGCGGTGCACCACACCGTCTGCCGGGTGTCGCAGTACGAACTGCACGCCCTCACCCCGGAGCACTACCGGACGATCGCCGCGATCCGCCGCGACACCGATGCGGTGATCCGCGCCGAGATCGAGCACGGCATCGCGGCCGGGGCCTTCGCCGTCCGGGACGTGCCGACCACCGCCCTGGCGATCCTGTCGCTCGGCATCGACGTCGCCCGCTGGTACCAGCCCGGCCGCATCGACGTCGACGCCCTGGCCGGCAACTACGTCGAGCTCGTCCTCGGCATGCTCGGCGCGGGCACAATGCAGGAGTGATCGAACCAGCCACCGTCCTCGTCGTCGACGACGACGAGGACGTCCTGGCCTCCCTGCAGCGGGGGCTGCGCCTGTCCGGCTTCGACGTGCTCACCGCCGCGACCGGGACACAGGCGCTCGAGGTCGTCGCGCGCCGGCGGCCGGACGCGATGGTGCTCGACATGAACATGCCGGTCCTCGACGGCACCGGGGTGGTCACCGCTCTGCGCTCGAACGGCAACGACATCCCGATCTGTGTGCTCAGCGCCCGCAGCACCGTCGGCGACCGCATCGCGGGACTCGAGTCCGGCGCCGACGACTACCTGACGAAGCCGTTCGTGCTCGCCGAGCTCGTGGCACGGATCCGGGCGATGCTGCGGCGCAGCGCGCCCGGCACCCCCGGCGCCGGCTCCGTCGTCCGGGCCGGCGGGCTCGAGCTCGACACCGCGGGCCGCCGGGCGCGCATCGACGGCACCGAGGTGGAGCTGACCAAGCGCGAGTTCGAACTGCTCGAGGTGCTCGCCCGCAACGCGGGCATCGTCCTGAGCCGCGACCGGCTGCTGGCCCTCGTGTGGGGCTACGACTTCGACGCGGACACCAACGTCGTCGACGTGTTCGTCGGGTACCTGCGCCGCAAACTCGAGGCCGGGGGGCGGCCGCGGCTGCTGCACACCGTGCGCGGGGTGGGCTTCGTGCTGCGGGATGCGGCGTGACGCACCGCTTCTCGCTGCGGGCGCGGGTCGCCGCGGCCACCGCGCTCGGCACCACGCTCGTCGTCGCGGTGCTGGGTGTGCTCGTCGCCCTGGCCATCACCCGGAACAACCTCGCGCAGCTCGACCGCCGCCTCGAGACGGCCACGCAGGTACTGGTCGCCAATGCCGGGACCGCCGGCCTGTTCCTGCCCGCGCTGGGTGACGCCGGAGCCTTCGCCGTCACCATCCGCACCGAATCCGGAGGGCTGCTCAGCAGCACCCCGACCGAACTACCCGCCCTCTCCCCCGGCGCCCACACCGTCGATCTCGGCGGCACCGCCTACCGGACGTACACCGCGCCGACCGACCGGCTGCCCTCGCTCCTGTCCGTCGCGGTGCCCTATGCCGAGGCGCAGGACATCACGACCGAGCAGCACCGGCAGCTCGCCGTCGCCGGTGCGATCGCCGTCGCGGTCGCGACGGCCCTCGGCTGGATCTTCGGGGGCCGCGCCGTGCGACCCCTGGTCGACCTCACCCGCCGGATCGTGGCCCGCGCACCCACCCTCGAGCCGCGGCGCTCCGGCATCCGCGAGGCCGACGAACTCGCTGCCGCAGCCGGCGACATGCTCAGCGACGTCGCCCGCGCCCAGGCCGCCACCGACGCCGCTCTCGCCACGGCGCGGGACTTCGCGGCCGCCGCCGCTCACGAGCTGCGGACCCCGCTGACCGCGATGCGCACCGACCTCGAGGTCCTCTCCACCCTGGACCCGGCCGGTGACGTCCTGAGCGCCGAGGAACGCACCGAGATCCTCGGCGACCTCACCCGGATGCAGAGCCGTGTCGAATCCACGCTCGACGACCTCGAGCGGCTCGCCCGCGGTGATCTGTCCACCTCGCGGGACTTCGTGCCCACCGACCCGGTGGAGATCTGCGACGCCGCGGCCGCCGACGCGACGAGCCGGCATCCCGGCGTGCAGATCGAGGTGGTCGGCGAGACGGGGCGCGAGATCCGGGCGCTGCCGAGCGGGCTGCGGCTCGTCGTCGACAATGCCGTGGCCAACTCGGTACGGCACGGCCGCGCCCGCCGGATCCGGCTGGCGGTCACCGCCGACGGCACCGACACCGTGCTCACCGTCGACGACGACGGCCGCGGGGTGCCGGCCGGTGAGCGCGGCGCGGTGTTCGAACGGTTCCGCCGGGGCAGCGGCGCCGCCCGGGGCGGTTCGGGGCTGGGCCTGGCGCTCGTGGCGCAGCAGGCGGCGTTGCACGGCGGTACGGCGCGGCTGGAGGAGAGCCCGCTCGGCGGGGCGCGGCTGACGGTGCGGTTCGCCGCGGGGTGACCGTATTCCACCCCTCGGGTCCCTACGACACGGGACGGGGCGGGCGCAGGATCGTATGCATCCCCTCCACCGATCCCAGGAGATCCGAATGTCGAAGAGCCGCAAGCTGATCGTCACCGCCGCGCTGATCGCCCTGCCCGTCTTCGGCGGCGCCGGGACGGCGGCCGCGTCCTCGGACCACCACGACGACCACGATCGCCACGACCGTCGCGACCGTGGTTGCGCGATCACGCATTTCGACCGGAACGGCAAATTCCTGCGCACCGAGTTCCGCAGCCCCGGGTCCCGGTTCGACGGGCGGATCTGCCGCAGCGACGATCAGTGGCACTTCCTCGACAGCGGCGACATCGCCCCCACTCCCTTCGTCCGGCACTGACCCACCGGGACCCCCGGATGCGACGGAGCCCCGCAGCGCGAAAAGCGGTGCGGGGCTCCGGCCGTGCGCAGACCTACTCGGTGCCGAGGAGGTCGATGACGAAGACGAGGGTCTTGCCGCCGAGCGGGTGCCCGGACCCGGCCGGACCGTAGGCGAGCTGCGGGGGCACCGTCAGCTTGCGGCGACCGCCGACCTTCATGCCGGGGATGCCCTCCTGCCAGCCGGGAATGAGGCGGCCGAGCGGGAACTTGACGGACTCGCCGCGGGCGAACGACGAGTCGAACACGTCGTTCGTGTCGTACTCGACGCCGTGGTAGTGCACGTCGACGACCGCACCGGGCTGCGCCTCGGTGCCGTCACCGACGGTGATGTCCTCGATCACGAGTTCGGCGGGAGCCGGCCCGGTGGCCGGTTCGATCTCCGGCACCTCGGGCTTGGCCTCCACGTCGAGCAGGTCGATGACGAACACCAGGGTCTTGCCGGCGAGGCGGTGCCCCGAACCGGCCGGGCCGTACGCCATCTCCGGCGGGATCGTCAGCTGACGGCGGCCACCGACCCGCATGCCGGGGATGCCCTCCTGCCAGCCGGCGATCAGGCCGCTGAGCGGGAAGGTGATGGACTCGCCCCGGCTCCACGACGAGTCGAACTCCTCGCCGGAGTCGAACTCGACGCCGACGTAGTGGACCTCGACCTTGGCCCCGGGCGTCGCCTCGGCGCCGTCGCCGACGGTGAGGTCCTTGACGACCAGACCGGTCGGGGCGGGGCCTTCCTGGAATTCGATCTCGGGCTTGCTACTCATGTGTCGGTCTTCCGGTAGGGGACGGGTCAGCGCGCGTCGATGCTGCTGTAGTCGCGCTCGGTGTAACCGGTGTAGATCTGCCGCGGGCGGCCGATCTTGAGGCTCGGGTCGGAGTGCATCTCGCGCCAGTGCGCGATCCAGCCCGGCAGGCGGCCGAGCGCGAACAGCACCGTGAACATCCGGGTGGGGAAGCCCATCGCCCGGTAGATCAGGCCGGTGTAGAAGTCGACGTTCGGGTACAGCTTGCGCTCGATGAAGTAGTCGTCGGTGAGCGCGGCCTCCTCGAGGGCCTGCGCGATCTGCAGCAGATCGTCGTCGCCACCCAGCTTGGCGAGCAGGCTGTCGGCGGTCTTCTTCACGATCGCCGCGCGCGGGTCGTAGTTCCGGTAGACGCGGTGTCCGAAGCCCATGAGCTTGACGCCGTCTTCCTTGTTCTTGACCTTGCGGACGAACTCCTTGACGTCGCCGCCGCCGGTCTTGATCGCGTCGAGCATCTCGAGCACGGCCTGGTTGGCGCCGCCGTGCAGCGGGCCCCACAGCGCGTTGATGCCGCCGGAGATCGAGGTGAACAGGTTGGCGTCGGACGAACCGACGAGGCGCACCGTGGAGGTCGAGCAGTTCTGCTCGTGGTCGGCGTGCAGGATCAGCAGCATGTCGAGGGCCTGGGCGATCTCGGGATCGACCTGGTACGGCTCGGCCGGGAAACCGAAGGTCATGCGCAGGAAGTTCTCGACCAGGTTCAGCGAGTTGTCCGGGTACAGGAACGGCTGGCCGACCGACTTCTTGTAGGCGTAGGCCGCGATGGTCGGCAGCTTGGCCATCAGCCGGATGGTGGACAGCTCCACCTGCTCCGGGTCGTCGGGATCGAGCGCATCCTGGTAGTACGCCGAGAGCGCGTTGACAGCGCTGGAGACGACGGGCATCGGGTGCGCGTTGCGCGGGAAGCCGTCGAAGAAGCGCTTGAGATCCTCGTGCAGCAGCGTGTGCCGGCGGATCTTGTCGGTGAAGACCTCGAGCTGCTCCGCGGTGGGCAGCTCGCCGTAGATCAGCAGGTAGCTGACCTCGATGAAGGTGGACTTCTCCGCCAGCTGCTCGATGGGGTATCCGCGGTAGCGCAGGATGCCTTTCTCCCCGTCGATGAAGGTGATGGCCGACGTGGTGGAGGCGGTGTTGACGAAACCGGGGTCAAGGGTGGTGTACCCGGTCTCTGCAAGGAGCTTGCCCAGCTCGATGCCGTCGTTGCCTTCCGTCGCCTTGGCGATAGACATTGTGTGCTCGCCACCGGGGTAGCTGAGGGTGGGTCGGGTGTCATTCTCAGCGGGCACGAAGGATCCCTCTCAAGCTCAGATCAACGCGATTCTTCCGAACATTCACGTAGAACCTAGCCCTTGCGCAGGCCATGTGCCCAGGGAGGGTCCGTCGAAGGTCCCCGATCGGGCCGGCGCGGCGCCGCGCCGCGCGCACGCCGGAGCGTCCGAATGCCCCCTCCGGCACGGCGCTCACCTGCGTCGATATTGCATATCACGTTCCCGCCGCCGGCGCGGTGAGCACCCGTCCGCGTGTCCGGGCAGCGGCGCACCGGCGGTGCAGGATCCCGTCCTGCGGACGGCGGTGCAGGATCCCGTCATGCGGACGGCAGGGCGGTCAGGCCCCACCGACCCGTCCACGTCTGCCCGGGTTGCAGCACGACGAGATCGATGCCGAGGTTGAAGGCGTCCGGCGGGCACGTCATCGGTTCGAGCGCCAGCGCCCGCCCCCGTCCCGGATACTCGAGTTCGGGGACGGCGCCGGCGGTGAACACCTGCAGCCAGCCGAACTCGCGCCCGGCCCACAACCGCACCCCCCGCCCGTCCGGGCCCCGCAGGTCGTGCCGGGACCGGCCGTCCACGTCCACGTCCAGCGCGCTGTACGGAAGGTCGAGCTCGACTCCGCGCAGCGGCCGCGGCGAGGTGAAGTCGAACTCGGTGCCCTCGACCGGCTGCGAGTACGCGTTCGGCAGTCCGCGCCCGGGATCGAGCGGCAGCCGGGTGCCGGCGGCCAGGCGGAGCGTGCACTCGTCGAGCGGCGCGGCGCCTGCCCGGACGTACGGATGCACGCCGAGCCCGAACGGCGAGTGGTAGCCGCCGATGTTGGTGGCGGTGTGCGTGACGGTGAGGCCGTCGTCGCCCACCTCGTGGGTCACGGTGAGCCGCAGCTGGTACGGCCACCCCTTGTGCAGTCCCACGTCCAGCTTCTGCTCGACGCGGAAGTCGTTGTGGGAAACCAGGACCCAGTCTCGATGCCAGGCGAATCCGTGCACCGCGTTGCCGCGTTCGGGTTCGGTGAGCGCGAGCTGATGCTCGATGCCGTCGAAGTAGAAGTGCCCGTCCCGGATGCGGTTCGGCCACGGGGCGAGCACCGTGCCGGAGCGCAGCGGGGGCCGCTCGTTCGCCGGCCAGCTCTCCGTCAGCGGGTACGGCCCGTCCGGCGATTCGTGCTCGAGTGCCCGCAGCGCCGCCCCCGAGCTGGATACCTCCGCGCGGTACCCGCCCCTTCGGATCCGGTAGTTCGTCGGATCGGACATGGGCCCAGTCTCCCGCGGACGGGCGCGGCAGGTCGGGGATTCGCCGATCACGGCGGCGACCTCGCCGATCGCGGTGGTGTCACCGAGCCGGATCGGGCCGCCGGTGCGCCTCCGCGCCTACGATGACCGGATGCGACTGCGCCTCGGCCGCCCGGATCTCGCCGCCTACGCCGACCGGTTCGACGTCCCCGCCGCGACGGCGGCGTCCCGCCCGGCCGTGACGTTCCTCGGGGTGTCCACCCTGCTCGTCGACGACGGCACCGACGCGCTGCTGACCGACGGCTTCTTCACCCGCCCGGGTCTCGGCGCCGTCGCGCTGGGCCGGCTCGCACCCGACCCGGCCCGGATCGACGCGTGCCTGACCCGGGCCGGCGCGACGCGGCTCGCGGCCGTCCTGCCCGTCCACAGCCACTTCGACCACGTGCTCGACTCCGCGGCCGTCGCCGAGCGGACGGGCGCGGTGCTCGTCGGCGGCGAATCGACGGCGAACGTCGGGCGCGGGCACGGCCTCCCACCGGAGCGGATCGTCGTCGCCACGCCCGGCGAGCCGCTGCGGTTCGGCGGGTTCACCGTCACGCTCGTCGCGTCCGAGCACTGTGCGCCGGACCGGTACCCGGGCACGATCGACGCGCCCGTCGTCCCGCCCGCGCGGGCCGGGAGCTATCGGTGCGGCGAGGCATGGTCGACGTTCGTCGCGCACGCCGACGGCCGGTCCCTGCTGATCCAGGGCAGCGCCGGTTTCCGGCCCGGGGCGCTGGCCGGCCGGCGCGCGGAGGTCGTCTATCTCGGCGTCGGCCAACTCGGGGTGCAGAGCGAGGAGTACATCCGCAGCTACTGGGCGGAGACCGTCGGCACGGTCGGAGCGCGACGGGTGGTGCTCGTGCACTGGGACGACTTCTTCCGCCCGCTCGACCGGCCGCTGCGCGCGCTGCCCTACGCCGGGGACGATCTCGACGTCACCATGCGGGTCCTCGGCCGGCTCGCCGAGCGCGACGGGGTGGAGCTGCATCTGCCGCAGGTGTGGCGGCGCGAGGATCCGTGGCGGTGACGGATTTCCGTACCCGAGACCATCCGGGCACCCCGAGGGAGCAGGCGGTCCGGCCCCGATCGATGAGAGGCGGGGACGGGTTCCGCGAATGTGCCGGTGGTCATCCGCCCGCAGTGTGAGTGGCCGCGAAGACGATGAACACCACGAACAGCGCCGCGATACCCAGGACCGCGCCCGCCAGGGCCTCCCCGTGGTTCGTCGCCGACCCCTTGTCCACCCGGTCCAGGCCGACCCAGCCGCACACCACCGCAGCCAGTCCCGCGGGGATCGTGACCAGATCACCGAGGAAGGGGACGAAGGCGCACCCTGCGGCGACGATGCCCGCGACGAGGGCTGCGGTCCCCGCTCCGTTGCGGTCCGGCGATCGGACGAAACGATTCGATGGCATACCGGCTCCCGCGTCAGGGTGTGCGATCACGTCCGTCCATCGTGCCCTGCCCGCGTGGATACCGCATGTGCCCCGTCGGTGGACGGGTCAGTGGATCGTGCGGTCCACCCGGTACCGCACGAAGGCGGGGAAGGCGAGCACACACACCAGCACACCGGCCACGACGAGGACCCCGCCGCCCGCCGCGGCGACCGCGGTGCCCACCAGCGCCGCCGCCCCGCCGTGCAGGACGTCGCCGATGCGGGGTCCGCCGGCGACGACGACGATGAACACGCCCTGCAGCCGGCCCCGCATCTCGTCGGTGGCGACGGACTGCAGCATCGTCGAGCGGAACGCCGCGGAGACCATGTCGACCGCGCCGCCGAACGCGAGGAACGCCAGGGCGATCCACAGCCACACCGCGGTGCCGCCCGGTTCGGCGAGGCCCACCGCGACGCCGAAGCCGACCATCGCCAGACCCCAGGCGACGATGCACACGATCACCGCGAGCCCCTGCCGGCGCACCCGTGGCAACCAGCCGGAGAACACCCCGCCGAGCACCGCACCGGCCGACATCGCGGCGAACAGCAGCCCGAGCGCGAACCCGCCCTCGGCGGGGTCGCCGAACGAGTCGTGCGCGATCTGCGGGAACAGTGCCCGCGGCATGCCGAACACCATCGCGACGATGTCGACGACGAACGAGGCGAGCAGGATCTTCTGGGTGGAGAGGTAACGGAACCCGTCGAGCACCTCGCGCAGGCCGGCACGCCGGGCCTGCCCGGTCGGCGGGATCGGCGGCAGCGCGAGCACCGCCCACAGGGTCGCGAGCAGTGCGACGGTGTCGATCAGGTACAGGGTGGGCAGACCGAGCACGGGGATCAGGGCGCCCGCGAGCAGCGGCCCGGCGATCGCCCCGAACTGGATCACCGTCATGTTCAGCGAATTGGCGGCGGCCAGTTGACCTTTCGGGATGAGCCGCGGGATCACCGCGCCGCGGGTGGGCTGATTGACCGCGAAGCAGGCCTGCTGCAGCGACAACAGCACCAGCACCAGCCACACGTTCGCCAGGCCCGCGGCGGCCTGCGCCCACAGCAGCAGCGACGTCACACCCATGCCGAGCGTGGTGAAGGTGAGCAGCCGGCGCCGGTCCATCACGTCGGCCAACGCCCCGCCCCACAGCCCGAACACCACGAGCGGGACGAGGGCGAACACACCGGTCAGACCCACGTACGCCGAGCTGCGGGTGATCTCGTAGATCTGTTGCGGCACCGCGACGACGCTGAGCTGGGCGCCGACGACCGTGACGATGCCGGCGGTCCACAACCGGCGGTAGTCGCGGTTCTCGAGCGGCGTGGTGTCGGCGAGCAGCCGCCTCACGGCTGCAGACGCTCGGTGAGCCACCGCCCGTCGACCAGCCGGGTCCGCACCCGGTTGTGCAGACGGTTGGGCCGGCCCTGCCAGAACTCGACCGACTCGGGGCGGATCCGCAGTCCACCCCAGTGCGGCGGCACCGGGATCTCGGCGTCCATGCCGTAGCGCTCGGCGACCTCGACGAGCGCATGCTCGAGCGCCGCCCGGGACTCGATCGGCCGGGACTGCTGCGAGGCCCACGCGCCGAGGCGGGAGCCGCGAGGCCGCGAGTGCCAGTACTCGGCGGTCTCCTGCGCGCCGACCCGCTCGACGGGCCCGCGGACGGTGACCTGGCGGAAGATCGGGACCCAGGTGAACGTGGCCGACGCATAGGGCGTCGCGGCGAGTTGCCGGCCCTTGTCGGAGTCGTAGTTGGTGAAGAAGGCGACCCCGTCCGCGTCGACTCCCTTGCACAGCACGGTGCGGGTCACGGGCCGACCGTGCTCGTCGACGGTGCCGAGGACCATCGCATTCGGTTCGGGCAGTCCTGCCGCGGCGGCGTCGCGGAGCCAGCGGCGCAGCACCGGCAGCCAGCCGTCGGTGAGCCACTCGGGTTCGAGATCCTCGTCGACGGCGGACGCGCCCTGAGGGCCCGCGGGGGTGTAGTCGACACGCATCGACGCCAGATCGGCGTGCTCGGCCGCACTCGGAGGCAGCCCCTCGGCGTTCTCGGCGCCGGGCCGTGGATCGGTGGACACGATGCTGGACACTACTCCCGGGTATCCGGGCGCCGATCCTCCCGCCCGGGGGACTACAGTCGCACCGACGAACGGAGTGGGGCGCCGATCACATCCGCCGAGTCCCGCTTCACCGGCAGTGCTGCCCGGACCGGGTTGCACCGAACGAGGAGAGCCCAACCGTCATGGCATCGCGCGCGTCTGTACCCGAGGATTTCGTCGCCGGCCTCGAAGGCGTGGTCGCCTTCACCAGTGATATCGCCGAACCCGACAAGGACGGCGGTTCGCTGCGCTACCGCGGCGTCGACATCGAGGATCTCGTCACGCGCGGGGTCACGTTCGGGGACGTGTGGGCCCTGCTGGTCGACGGCAGGTTCGGCCAGGGCCTGCCCCCGGCCGAGCCGTTCCCGCTGCCGATCCACACCGGCGACGTCCGCGTCGACGTCCAGGCCGGCCTGGCGATGCTCGCCCCCATCTGGGGCTTCGAGCCGCTGCTCGACATCGACGACGCCACCGCGCGGGAGAACCTCGCCCGCGCCGCCGTGATGGCCCTGTCGTACGTCGCGCAGTCCGCGCGCGGCATCTATCAGCCCGCCGTGCCGCAGAAGCGCATCGACGAGGCCGCGACCGTCACCGAGCGGTTCATGGTGCGGTGGAAGGGCGAACCCGACCCGGCCCACGTCGCCGCGATCGACGCGTACTGGGTCTCGGCCGCCGAGCACGGCATGAACGCCTCCACCTTCACCGCCCGCGTCATCGCCTCCACCGGCGCCGACGTCGCCGCCGCGCTGTCCGGTGCGGTCGGCGCGATGTCCGGCCCGCTGCACGGTGGGGCCCCGGCACGCGTGCTGCCGATGATCGAGGAGACCGAGCGCAGCGGCGACGCCCGCGCGCTGGTCAAGGGCATCCTCGACCGCAAGGAGAAGCTGATGGGCTTCGGGCACCGCGTCTACCGCGCCGAGGACCCCCGCGCCCGGGTGCTGCGCGACACCGCGAAGCGACTGAACGCGCCGCGCTACGAGGTCGCCGCCGCCCTCGAGCAGGCCGCCCTCGCCGAGCTGCGCGAGCGTCGCCCCGACCGGGCCATCGAGACCAACGTCGAGTTCTGGGCCGCGGTGATCCTCGACTTCGCCGAGGTCCCGGCCGCGATGATGCCGGCGATGTTCACCTGCGGCCGCACCGCCGGCTGGTGCGCGCACATCCTCGAGCAGAAGCGCCTGGGCAAGCTGGTGCGCCCCGCCGCGATCTACACCGGCCCGGACGCCCGCAGCCCGGAGAGCGTCGAGGGCTGGGATTCGATCACCCACAACTGATCCACCGAGCCGGACGGACGGGTCCCCGCACCGGGTGCCCGTCCGTCCGGCCGACCGGCGGGGGCCGTCTAGACTACCGGTGCACTCGTTCCTCGACGTTTAGGACACGCATACCGATGGCTGACGCTACACCGATCATTCCCGCCGATCTCAAGCCCGCCGACGGCCGCTTCGGCTGCGGTCCCTCCAAGGTTCGCCCCGAGCAGCTGCAGTCCCTGGTCGAGGTCGGTGCCTCGGTGTTCGGTACCAGCCACCGGCAGAAGCCCGTCAAGGACGTCGTCGCCCGCATCCGCTCGGGACTGCGCGAGCTGTTCGCCCTGCCCGACGGCTACGAGGTGGTGCTCGGCAACGGCGGCACCACCGCGTTCTGGGACGCCGCGGCGTTCGGCCTGATCCGGGAGAAGTCGCAGCACTTCACCTACGGCGAGTTCTCGTCGAAGTTCGCCACGGTCGCCAAGAAGAACCCGCTGATCGGTGACCCGATCGTGGTGGACAGCGCGCCGGGAACCGCACCGGAGATAGTCGCCGACGGATCGGCCGACCTCATCGGCTGGGCCCACAACGAGACCTCGACCGGTGTCGCGGTGCCGGTCACCCGCCCGGCCGGCTCCGAGAACGCCTTGATCGCCATCGACGCGACGTCCGGCGCCGGCGGCCTGCCCGTCGCCGCGGAGGACTTCGACGTCTACTACTTCGCGCCGCAGAAGTGCTTCGCCGCCGACGGTGGCCTGTGGATCGCCCTGATGAGCCCGGCCGCGCTGGCGCGGGTGGACGAGATCAAGGCCTCGGGCCGCTTCACTCCCGAGTTCCTGTCGCTGCCGATCGCCGTCGACAACAGCACGAAGGATCAGACGTACAACACCCCCGCGGTGGGCACGCTGCTGCTGCTGGCCGACCAGATCGAGTGGATGAACGGCAACGGCGGCCTGGCCTGGACGACGGCCCGGACCGCGGACTCGTCGTCGCGGCTGTACGCGTGGGCCGAGGCCTCCGAGTACGCCACCCCGTTCGTCGCCGATCCGGCGCTGCGCTCCCAGGTGGTCGGCACCGTCGACTTCGCCGACTCGGTCGATGCCGCACAGGTTGCGAAGATCCTGCGCGCCAACGGGATCGTCGACACCGAGCCCTACCGCAAGCTGGGCCGCAACCAGCTGCGCGTCGGCATGTTCCCGGCAATCGACCCCGACGACATCACCGCGCTGACCAAGTGCATCGACTGGGTGGTCGACCGGATGTAGATCGGTCGCGCGACCGTGAGGGCGGGGTCGGATCCGGGTCGGGTCCGGCCCCGTTCGCCGTCCCGGAGCCGTCTCGAACTCTCGACAACGAGTCGAGACTTTCGGGGAAACCTTGGACAATAGCGCCACGTCGGCGGATTCGTGCCACCGGGCCCCCGGCGTGTCGGCGTGTCCTGCTCCGCAGGCATCACGAGTCCGTTACAGTCGGGCGGGTCAATCGCGATTCCCCGCGAGGAGGTCATGGTGCGAGAGCTTCGAGTGGTCGGCCTCGAGCCCGACGGAACGCACGTCGTGCTCGCCGATCCCGAAAACGGCGACAGATTCCGCATCCCGATCGACGACACGCTCCGCGCCGCCTCCCGTGGTGACCTCGCCCGCCTCGGGCAGATCCAGATCGAGACCGCCAGTCAGCTGCGACCCCGCGAGATCCAGGCCCGCATCCGCTCCGGCGCATCCGTCGAGCAGGTCGCCGAGGAGGCCGGGATCCCGCTCGCGAAGGTGGAGCGGTTCGCCTACCCGGTGCTGCTCGAGCGCTCCCGCGCGGCGGAGATGGCTCAGCAGGGTCATCCGGTGCGTCCGGACGGCCCGGCCGTGCACACCCTCGCCGAGATCGTCGCCCAGGCCTTCCGGGCACGCGGGCACAGCATCGACGCCGCCACCTGGGACGCGTGGCGCGACGACGAGGGTCACTGGGTGGCCCAATTGCAGTGGGACGCCGGCCGGTCCACCAACGCCGCGCACTGGCGCTACCAGCCCGACGCCCACGGCGGGACGATCCTCCCGCTCGACGACACCGCCACCGAGCTGATCGATCCGGACTGCGGGCGGCCGCTGCGCTGCCTCACACCGGTGTACACGGCGCGCGATGTCGACGACACCGGCGACAACGACGGGTCCGAGCGGGAGGACGTCGTCGCCGAGACGATCACCCTCGAACCGCCGCCCGCGGTCATCGACGCCGAGGTCGAGGAGGTCCGTCCCGCGGCGGCGCGTCTGCCCGAGCCCGACGTGGAGGAGGACCGGCCGAAGCTGGCGCCGCAGCAGAATCCGGGTAAGGACAAGCGCGGCAAGCCCGCCCTCCCCTCGTGGGACGACGTGCTGCTCGGCGTGCGCAGCAACGGGCGCGGCTGAGGACCGGACCCACCGATGGCGGCCGCGACGGTGTCGACCATCTGGTACGTCGACGCCCCCGACCCCGGCGAGGTGCTGCGCGATGCGCGGGCCGACTGCACGACCGCCCACGCTCTCGTCGGACGGCTGCATCCGGGACTGTCGTCCGAGCCGCTGGGCCGGGTGCCGCTCGCGCAGGCCGCAGCCGGGGCGGCCGGCCGGGTCTACGTGGGCAGCTTCCCCGGGGTGACGGTGGTGTGCAGCCCGGACCTTGCGGCGACGCGTCCGTCGCAGCTGCCCGAACGCTGGAGGCACACCGTCGCGTCCGAGAACACCTATCTCGTCGTGTCGGATCCCACCGGGGCGCGCGGCGCCGTCGGTGCCTGGCGGCGCGGCACGCCGCGACGAGCGTTCGACGCCACGCCCGTCGCCATCACCGAGGACGACGGGCTGCCGTTCGTGTGGGAGCGGCCGTTCTGGGGCGGGGAGTTCCCGATCCGCTGGCCGCTGGACGTACTGCCCCACCCCGAGGCGTTGCCGTTCCACCCCCGCCGGTTCGCCGAGGCCGCCAACGCGGCGTGGCTCGGGTTCCGCTACACGGGCCGCGCCGCCGGCGAACTCGACCCCCACGAGATCGAGGTGTGGGGCTTCGCGTTGTACCGCGACGGCGAGCGGCCACCCGCCGACCGGGACGCACCGGGCGCCCGGCCCGCGCGACGGCGGTGGTGGCCGCGGCGGATCTCCGCGCCCGGCCGCGCACTGCCCGGCCGTACGCGCGCGGAATAACCGGTGCGCCTGGCAGATTCGTTCGCGGCCGTGGATCCGCTCAGAACGCCGCCGCGGCGAGCAGGACGATCCAGCCGACCGGGACACCGGCGGCGACGCCGGCGGCGATCCACCGCCACAGCGGCACCCGACGCCACCACCACAGGGTGGGGGCGATCCCGGCCGCGGCGACGAGGTTGACGATCACCACGAGCAGGGGGTGCACGCGCCCGAGTTCGAGCCCGAACGCCACGATCGTCACCACCGTGACGGCGAGGGCGAAACCCGTCAGCGTCAGTCCCGTCGACCACGGTGTCGACGGGGCGCGCGGGGGCGCGATCACCGCGGGATCCGTACCCGCTCGTAGAACGCCATCGCCGCGGCCGTGGCGACGTTGAGCGAGTCGGTGCCCGGGGCCATCGGAATGCGGGCCCGCACGTCCGTCGCGCGCATCGCGTGCTCGGTCAGCCCCGGACCCTCGGCACCGAGGAGCAGCGCGACCTTCTCCCCCGTCATCGCCTCGGCCAGCGGCACGGCCTCGGGATTCGGAGTGAGCGAGATGAGCTGGAAGCCGCGCGCCCGCAGCAGGTCCAGATCGTCCGGCCACGTTTCGACGTGCGCGAACGGCACTCGCAGGACATGACCCATCGAGACCCGCACCGACCGCCGGTACAGCGGGTCGGCGCAGCCCTTGCCGAACACGACGGCGTCGACACCGAGGCCGGCGGCGTTGCGGAACATCGAGCCGAGGTTCTCGTGGTCGTTGACACCCTCGAGCACCGCCACCGTGGTGGCCTTCTCGAGGACGTCGTCGAGGGCGAGCGCCGGCGGCCGGTGCGCCACGGCGAGCACCCCGCGGTTGAGGTGGAAGCCGACGACCTCGGCCATGACCTCGGCCGAGGTGCGGTAGAACGGCACGTCGACGTCGCGCAGGTCGTCGGCGAGTTCACCGAGACGACGATCCACCCCGAGCAGGCTGCCGGGTGTGAATCGCGAATCGAGCATCCGCTGGACGACGAGCACGCCCTCCGCGATCACCAACCCCTTGCCGGCCGGCAGGTCGGGCCGGCGATCCGCCGAGTTGAGGTCTCGGAAGTCGTTCAGCCGGGGGTCGGCGGGATCCTCGATGTCGACGATGTGCACCACGCCGTCGATTCTCCCAGGCCACGTCCCGGGCTCGTCGGCGGGTTCGCCGGGCACATCCCGGCCACGAGGACCGGGATCGGCTCACTCCGCTTCGCTGACCAGCTTGTTGATGATCTCCACCGCGTCCCCGAGCGTGGCGAGGCTGGCCTCGTCCAAGGTGGCGAGGCGTTCGGTCAGCCACGCCTCCCGGGCCTGCTGCTCGTCGATCAGCAGTGCCCGGCCCGCGTCCGAGAGCGAGACGATGACCTGCCGGCCGTCCGTGGGATGCGGGGTCCGTTCGACGAGCCCGATCTCGTCGAGCGAGGCGATCACCCGCGTCATGGACGGCGGCTGGACCTTCTCGCGTGCGGCCAGCGCACCGGGGGTCATCGCTCCCTCCTGCCTCAGCGTGGTCATGGCCGACAGCTGAGTCAGGGACACCCGGGAATCGGAGCGCCGCCCCCGCAAATGGCGCGTCAGGCGCACGACTGCCAACGAGAGGTCGCCGGCGAGCGTGCGATGTTCCGATGTCATGGCGTGCACAATACGGGACCGACCGGACACATCGCGCCGCATGTCAGGTGAGCAGTTCGGTGATCGGGTCCACCGCGAAGTAGGCGACGAACAAGCCTGCCACCACCCACAGCAGCGGATGCACCGTCCGCGCCTTTCCGGCCGCGGCGTGCAGGACGACCCACGTGATGAAGCCGACGCCGATGCCGTTGGCGATCGAGTAGGTGAACGGCATGACGACGATCGTGAGGAACGCGGGCAGTGCGATGGCGAACTGGGTGAAGTCGATGTCGCGGACCTGCCCGATCATGAGGGCGCCGACCACCACGAGAGCCGGGGCGGCGGCCTCGACCGGCACCATCTCGTAGAGCGGGGTGAGGAACATCGCGGCGAGGAACAGCACGCCGGTCACCACGTTCGCGAGACCGGTGCGCGCACCCTCGGCGATGCCGGAGGCGGACTCGACGAACACCGTGTTCGACGACGCGGATCCCACACCACCGGCGACGGCACCGGTGCCCTCGACGACGAGGGCACGGCCGATGCCGGGCAGGTTGCCGTTCTTGTCGGTGAGCCCGGCTTCCTTGCCGAGGCCGGTCATCGTGCCCATCGCGTCGAAGAAGTTGGCCAGGACGAGTGTGAACACGAGCAGTGTCGCGGCGATCACGCCGATCCGGGTGAACGCGCCGAAGAGGTCGACGTTGCCCACCAGGCTCAGATCCGGCACGCCGGCCACCTTGTCGGGCACCTCCGGGGTGCTCAGGTTCCAGCCCTTCGGGTCGGTGCCCTGCGACGGCCCGACGCCGGCGACCGCCTCGACGATCGCGGCCACCACCGTGGTCGCGACGATGCCGATGAGCAGACCGCCGGGCACCCGGCGCACGACGAGCACCCCCATCAGCAGCACGCCGAACACGAACACCGCGGTCGGCCACGACGCGATCGAACCGTCGATGCCCAGCCCGACGGGGACGGTGGTGCCGGCCGCGTCCGGCAGGCGGCGCACGAATCCGGCGTCGACCATGCCGATCAGGGCGATGAACGCACCGATACCGGCCGCAATGGCCGCCTTCAGCTCGGGCGGGATCGCGTTGAACACGGCGGTGCGGAAACCGGTGACGGCGAGGATCACGATGATGATGCCGTCGATCACCACGAGGCCCATCGCCTCGGGCCAGGTGACCTGGGGCGCGATGGTGACCGCCAGCAGGGTGTTGATGCCCAGGCCGGCCGCGATGGCGAACGGATAGTTGGCGACGATGCCGAAGACGATGCTCATCAGTCCGGCCACCAGCGCGGTGACGGCCGCGACCTGGTTGACCGGCAGGATGTTGCCGAGCACGTCGACCTTGGCCGTGGCGTCGTCCGGGGAGAAGCTGCCCAGGATCAGCGGATTGAGCACCACGATGTAGGCCATCGCGACGAACGTGACGACACCACCGCGCACCTCCCGCGAGACCGTCGATCCCCGTTCGGTGATCTTGAAGTAGGTGTCGAGGAAGGAGGTGCCGACCGCCGTGCCGGACTTCCGCTCTGAGGATTGGGCCATATCGACTTCCGCTCTGGGGTGGGGGCTGCGTCGCAACGGGAGATTATTGCAACCGGGCTGGACTAGCCTGAAATCGTGAACGACGCACGCACGATCGCCGAGCGGACCCGGCGCCTCGCCGATCCCCGCGCCGCACTGGCGATCGGCACGGCGCTGTGGACGGTGGCGACGATCGTCGTGCTCGTCGCGGACGAGCGGTGGTCGGCCGCACTGCCCGTGTGTGTAGCCGGAATCATCGTGGGACTCTTGGGATTCACCCTGTTCCTCGTGCAGCGCCGGGCCGCACGGCTGGGCCGGCGCGGCGCTCAGGTCGGACTGGACTGACGAGAGGGCGCGTGCCGCCCGGCGTCACGGCCGTGGTGACAGCCGGGACTGCACCCGCGTGATCAACCCCACCCACAGCAACGCCCACAACGACCCCAGCACCCACCCGGCGACGACGTCGGTCAGCCAGTGCGCCGCGAGGTAGACCCGCGAGAGCCCGACCGCGAGCGTGTAGGCGCCGAGAGCGCAGTACGCCACGAGGGCCCCGTGGCTGCCGGGCGGCGACCGCCGGGCGATCACGACGGCGAGCACCGTCGCCAGCATCGCGGTCATCATGGCGTGACCGGACGGGAACGAGTGGGTGGTCAGTTCGACGAGGCGTTCGGGCTGCGGGGGGCGTTCCCGGCCGAACTGCAGCTTGAGCAGGCTCATCAGCGGCCAGCCCGTGAGGATCGTCGCGGACAGCAGCAGCGCATCGTCGCGGCGGCCCGCGCGCAGCATCAGCACCGTCAGCACCGCCGTGACGACGGCGATCGCGGTCATGCCTCCCGAGTGGGTGACGACGGTGACCAGGGCGGTCAACGCGGGTTCGCGCAGGTCCACCACCCCCTCGAGGGTCGTCGTGTCGATACTCATCGCGGCTCCGCCGGCGCGAGCGCCGCGACGGCGGCGGCCAGTCCCGATGCGGTGCAGTGCGTCGTGCCGCTGCCGTCCACCCACCACGCGACCTCGTGCTCGCCGGTGACCGCGCCCGAGCAGCGCACGGTCAGCCGCTCGTGCACGACGAGCGGTCCGCGCGGCACCGTCCGCCCCGCGACGGCCGCGGCGAGCACCGCGGCCGGCTCGTTCCGCCATTCGGTCGCGCGCCCCGGGCCGGTGACATGGCCGGACACCTCGGCCGAGGCGAGGGGCACGTCGAGGAGGTCGGCGAGGACCGGCGCGGCCGGCAGGGTGCCGAGCACGAGCCGGTCGGCGGGGATCACGGCGGCGAGCCAGGGCCGGTCCAGGACCAGTGCGTGCGCGGCATCGACGGTCGTCCCGGCGAGGCTGCGGACGGCGTCGGGCAGGTGCAGGTCGTCGAGGTCGAGTACGCTGGCGGCGCTCGCCGCGGCCAGGGCGGCGTGGGTGTGGACGGTGACGACCGGGACGGGGATGCGGTCGGGATCGGCCAGGAGGTCGAGGAGCAGCGCGGCCGCCTCCGTGCTCTCGACGTCCGTCGCGGCCAGACACGCCCGCAGACGGTCCGCGTCCGGGTGCGGGCAGGGGTCGAGCAGCCCGGCGAACGCGTCGTCGTCGGGGGCGCGCAGGTGCCCGAGCGTCCGGCCGTCCAGCGTCGCGAAGGTGCGCAGCCACCAGGCGGTGTAGCCACGGCGATCGTCGAGGACCGCGGCGGTGCCGGGATCGGCGACGAGGAGCGACAGGGCCCGGTCCCAGCACGCGTCGTCGACCAGGTCGAGATCGCGCACGGCCACGAGCAGGTCGGGGTCCCCGTCGAGGGTTTCCCACCACTGTTCCTCGTCGGGCAGGTCGTGATCGGGACCGGTGGGCAGTTCGGCGCGCAGCACGGTGAAACCCCATCCGACACCGACCGCCCGCAGCGCGTCGGCGTCGTACCGTTCGACCACCTGCGGGTCGAGGGTGGCGAACGGCGCGTCCGGCACCAGCACCTCGGCGAGGGGTGCCCCCGGCAGCAGCAGTTCGTCGGCGGGCACGAGTTCACCGTCGACGTCGGGCAGCAGCAGCGCTCCGAGCTCCCGGGGCACCGCCGCGGCCGGTACCTGTGCGGCCAGCCGGAGTACGACGTCCGCCAGTTCGGTCGTCGCCTCGCAGTCCGCGGCGTCGACGTCCTCGACCGCCGCGAGCAGGGCCGGATCCGCGAGCAGATCCGCCGCCGTGACCGTGCCGGCGCCGAGCCGGGTGAGCAGCGGATGTGCGGCGTCGGGATGCACGAGACGCACCCACGGCAGCCGCAGATGCCCGACGTCCGTGCCCAGCACGGTGGTCCGCGGCCCGGTCACGGTGCGCCCGTCCGACAGCGGGACCGGGATCGCGGCGAGTTCCTCGGCGACCACGGCGTCGACGACCAACGGGGTGAGCGCCTCGTACAGCCGGTACCACCATGCGGGTTCACGCTCGACGCCGGCGAGCAGTTCGGCGATCCGCGCCGGCCCGAGCCGGTGCACGTCGACGGCGCCGAGCGCCGCCGCGTGCCGCGGCCCGCACAGATCGGGCCGGATCAGGCCGGGCACGACGTCGGCGAGGACACCGGCGAGCTCGTCGGTCAGACCGGTCAGTGCGGTGGCGCGGTCCGGGAGCAGATCGTCGCCGCCGTCGGCGGGGGGCAGCCACGGATGCGCGCGCAGCTCCTGCAGCACGGCCTCCCGCAGCAGCGCGTCGACCTCGCTGCGCGCGAAACCGGGAACCGGAACCATCGACGGCCGGTGCCGCGGGGGCAGGGCCGCGACGAAGTCGGCGTAACCGCGGACGAGCCCGGCCACCGGGGCGCCGGGGAGCAGGCGGCGCCGGTCGGGTTGCATCGGCACGTCGGCGATCACCAGCGCGGGCAGCGAGAGTTCCTCGTCCGAGCGGGTGGGGGCACGCAGCATGTCCTGGGACACCGGCACCGGCACCCCGTCGACGACCGGAACGAGCCAGCGGGCGTGCGGGCCCGTGTACTCCCACCAGGTCCGCTCGCCGACGGCGACGACACGCAGCCCGGACTCGGTGTCGGTGCAGGTGCGGGTGAACGTGCGAGCGCCGACCGTGACGGTGGTCAGGGCGGGCAGTTCGAGGAGCAGGTCGACGGCCTCCGCGGCGAACCCGTCGAGCAGCGCGTCGGCGTCGATGCCGGCACGCAGCCGCAGCACCACCTCGGTGTCCCAGCCCGGCGCGGGTGGTGCGGGAACCGGCCAGGCGAGACGCAGCACCGGGATGCCGGATTCCGGGACGGGCAGGTCGCGGTCGGCGAGGGCGTCCCGGGTGCGTGCGGCGGAGAAGCGGATCGAGCCGGAACGCGAACGGATCTCGATGTCCGCGCTGACCGCCGCGACGGCGGTGAACCCGACCCCGAACCGGCCGACCCCGCCCGTCTTGCTCGACGCGCGCAGGGCCGTCAGCGCCTGCACGCCGGCCTCGTCGAGCACCGCGCCGGTGTTCGCGACGTGCAGGTCGTCGCCGTCGCGCCACAGGCACAGCACCCCCGGCACGCCCGCGCGCGCGGCCGCGTCGGCCGCGTTCTGCGCGAGTTCGGTCAGCACCCGGTCCCGGTAGCCGGCCCGGACGAGGTCGGCCTCGGTGGCGGCGTCCTCCCGCAGCCGGGTCGGGGACGATGCCCAGGCCAGCAGGGTGCCCTCGCGCAGCCCCGCTGTCCCGAAGGGGTCGGGGCGCGGCATCGTCAGTCGGTCTGTTCCGGCGGCTCGGCCCCGGCCGGCTCGGCGGCCACGGTCTCGGTGCTCTCCGCGGTCTCGGTGTTCGCTGCAGTCTCGGTGCTCTCCGCCGTCTCGGTGTTCGCTGCAGTCTCGGCGCTCTCCGCAGTCTCGGCGCTCTCCGCCGTCTCGGCGCTCTCCGCGGTCTCGGAGCTCTCCGCCGTCTCGGTGCCAACGGTCCCGTTCTCCATCGCGGCCTCGTCGACCACTGCGGCGGCGGCGTCCCGGTCGTCCGCGCCAGGACGGTCCTGCTCTCCTTCGGCGGCGGGCGGCAGGGCGACGACCTCGACAGCGGAGTCGTCGTACGGCTCGTGGACCGGGGAGCCGGCGCCGGTCGGCAGGGTGGTGTCCGAGTGGGCTCCGCACCCGTACGCCGAATGCACCACGTGGCCGTCGGCGGCGAATTCGTTGCCGCACACGCCGAACGCCGCGCGCAGGGAACCCGCGAGGGGCAGGTAGAACCCGCACAGCCGGCACGTCGAGGGCGCCGCCTTGGCCATCTCCGACTCCGGACCGTAGTCGCCGTCGTACCAGCGCTGGGCCGCCTCGAGACGTCCCTCGAGGCTCATGACCTGTTTGCGGCCCAGGCCGATCTCGCGGGCCGTCTCGTCGATCTCGGGGTCGCCGGTGGCGACATAGCCCGGCACGAGGCGCGGATCCCCGGCCGGAGGGGCGAGCAGATCACCGGGGCCGAGGTCGCCGGGCCGGATCCGCTCGTTCCACGGCACCCACCGGGGCGCGACCAGGGCGTCCGGTCCGGGCAGCAGCGCCAGCTCGCTCACGGTCACCCGATCCGAGCCGGGCGCGGCGGCGACGACGACGGCCCACTGCCAGCCCCGGTACCCGGGCAGTTCCGCGGCGAACCGGTGGGTGGCGGCGCAGTCGTCCTCGGCGGCGACGCCCAGGTACGCGCCGACGCCGGTCTCTCCGGCGTCCAGCAGCGCGGCCCGCGCGACGTCGACGGCGTCGGCCAGCAGAGGCTGTACGAGCTGTTCGGTAGAGGCGGACGCGGAGCCGGACGCAACTGAGGAAGGCACACCACTCACGGAGCCCATTCTGCCGCACGGAACCGTCGCCGCGAGCCTCGGCTGCCATCATGTGGGCATGCGCCGACGTCCGCTCTCCGTCGTGGCCGGTGTCGCGGCCGCGATCGTGGCCGGTGTCGCGGCGGCCGCGTGCGACTCCGCCCCGGCGGATCCGGGTCCGCCGGCCGAGCGCCTGCGCACAGAGATCGTGGCCGTCTACCCGCACGATCCTGCCGCGTTCACCCAGGGGCTCGAGGTGTCCGGCGACGAGCTCCTCGAGGGCACCGGCCTGTCCGGCCGGTCGTGGATCGCGGCGCGATCGCTGGCCACCGGCGCCGAACGGGTCCGGGTCCCGGTGCCGGACGACATGTTCGGCGAGGGCATCACGGTCGCCGGCGCCACCGTGTGGCAGCTGACGTGGCAGGACGGGGTCGCGATCGCCCGCGACCGGGACACCCTGGCCGAACGCGGCCGCGCCGGCTACGACGGGGAGGGCTGGGGACTGTGCGCCCAGGACGACCGGCTGGTGATGAGCGACGGCACGGCGGAGCTGACGTTCCGGCACCCCGGGACCTTCGCCGAGACGGGCCGGGTCACGGTACGGCGCGAGGGCCGCGCCGCCACCCGGCTCAACGAACTCGAGTGCACCGACGACGGCGCGGTGTACGCGAACGTGTGGAAGACGGACGAGATCCTGCGCATCGACCCGGACGCGGGCCGGGTGACCGCCGTGATCGACGCGGGGGCACTGCGCGAACACCTCCCCGAAGACCGGCGCGAGCGCATCGACGTGCTCAACGGAATCGCCCACCTGCCCGGTACCGATCGCTTCCTCGTCACCGGCAAGTACTGGCCGTCGATGTTCGAGGTGCGGTTCGTGCCGTGAACGCGGCACCGGGTACGCCACCGAACGCCGATCCGGCCGGTGCGACAGAATTGTTCCGTGACCGATTCGGACGAGGAACGCGCGCACGACGACGCGGACCGTCGTGCCGACGTCGGCGGTCGTCCCCGCCCGTCGGCCCGGGCCCCGCACCCCGGCAACGGCAACTATCCGCCGCCGCGGCGCACGTCCGCGCGGCGTACCCCCCTGCCGCCGCTGCACCCGGTCGAGGACGTCCGCCGGCACCGGGGCGACGACACGCCCCGCGGCGAGCGCGCCGGCGCCCCGCGGGCCCCGCGGATGCCGCGGAAACTGACGGTCACCCGTGTCGCGGCGCTGCGCAGCCGTGAGCTCACGAGCAAGGGCATCGCGACGTTCCGCCGCGCCGCCACGGCGGACGGCGCGGACCGCTCGGGCCTGACGGCCCTGACCTACGCGACGATGGCGAACTTCGCGAGCGACGCCGCGGTCGCCGTGGCCCTGGCGAACACCCTGTTCTTCTCCGCGGCGACGGGTGAGGACAAGACCAAGGTCGCCCTGTATCTGCTCATCACGATCGCCCCCTTCGCGGTGATCGCCCCGCTGATCGGCCCGCTGCTCGACCGGTTGCAGCACGGCCGCCGGCTGGCACTGGCCACGTCGTTCGCGGCCCGCACCGTGCTCGCCGTGGTGCTGGTGTTCAACTTCGACAGCTGGGGCCTGTACCCCGCGGCCCTGGCGATGATGGTGCTGTCCAAGTCGTTCGCCGTGCTCAAATCGGCGGTGACGCCACGAGTGCTGCCACCCGAGATCGACCTGGTCCGGGTGAACTCGCGGTTGACGGTCTTCGGCCTGGTGGGCGGCACGATGGGCGCCGGGGCGGTTGCCGCCGCCGCGGCCTGGCTGTTCGGCTCGTCGGGGGCCCTGTGGCTGTGCGCCGTCATCACCGCGTTCGGCGCGTACCTGAGCATGCGGATTCCCTCGTGGGTGGAGGTCACCGAGGGTGAGGTGCCGGCCACGCTGTCGTACCACGGCGCCGAGCCCCGCGTCGGAACCCGCACCGAGGTGGTCGCGGCACCCGGGCGCGCCGCCGGCGGGAAGGGCCGTCGCCAGCCGCTGGGACGGGCCGTGCTCACCGGACTGTGGGGTAACGGCACGATCCGGGTACTCACCGGTTTCCTGACCTTGTTCATCGCCTTCGTCGCCAAGTCGAGGACCGAGCACGAGCCCTTGGTCCAGGCCGCCATGCTGGGCCTGGTCGGCGCGGCTGCCGCCGTCGGCAACTTCACCGGCAACGCGACCGGCGCGCGGCTCACCCTGGGCCGGCCGGCCCTGATCGTGGTGCGCTGCACCGCGGCCGTGACGGTGGTGGCGGCGCTGGCCGCTGCGACCGGCAGCCTGTTCACCGCGGCACTGGTGGCGCTGGTGGGGTCCTGCGCGAGCGCACTGGCCAAGGTGTCGCTGGATGCGTCGCTGCAGCAGGACCTCCCGGAGGAGTCCATCGCGTCCGGGTTCGGTCGTTCGGAGACGGTGCTGCAACTGAGCTGGGTGTTCGGTGGGGCGCTGGGGGTGCTGCTGCCCACCGAGTACTGGCTCGGGTTCACCGTGATCACGGTCGTGCTGGCCCTCGGGCTGACGCAGACGATCCTCACCTACCGTGGAGGCACCGTCGTTCCGGGCTTCGGTGGCAAACGCCCGGAACACGCCACCCAGGAGACCACCGGTCGCAGCCCGCGGCCAGGCGGACGTACGACGAGAAACGGAACCCGATGAGACTGCAGCCCCGGACGAAGAAGACGATCGCGATCCTGGTGGTCGTGGCGCTGATCGCGATCGGCGGGCTCACCGCGGTCGTGGTCTCCCTCGTCCGGTCGGCACCGCCGAGCCTGCCCACGGTGACGGCGTATGCGCAGGGCCGTGCGGTCACGGTCGAACCCGGCCTGTGCAGCGCCGACGGCACGTGCGCCGGTCTCGAGGCGGTGATGCTCGAGGTTCCGGCCGGCCGGCCGCTGCAGCTGTCGCTGCCGTCGGAGATCGCAGACTCCGACTGGCGGCTCAACGTCACCTACGGTGATCCGCGCACCGGCGAGATCTTCGAGGGGTTCCGCGACTACACGCCCGGGCAGGCCCGGGCCGTGACGGTGCCGTCCGACCCCGGGGCGCAGTTGCTGAACGTGGTGCTGCAGCTGCCCGCGACCGGGGAGCAGGCGCCGGTCTGGGCGATCCAGACGTTCTGAGCACCAGCGCGCACGCGCTCCGGGCCACAGCGCGCACGCGCTCCGGGCCACAGCGCGCACGCGCTCCGAGCTACAGCGCGCACGCGAGAGGGGCCTTCCGGTGCAGCACCGGAAGGCCCCTCTCGCTCGGGTGTCAGGAGTCGAGCTCGCGCGCGACGGCGCGCATGACCTCGGAGATCCGCTGGGCGGTCTTGCGCTCGGGATGACGGCCCTTGCGCAGCTCGGGCTGCACGGTGGCCTCGAGCAGCTTGATCATGTCCTCGACCATGCCGTGCAGTTCGTCGGGGGTGTGCCGCTTCTGGGGAGCCGCCTCGCGCCGGCCACCCTGGCGGACCGAGGGCAACGGATCGAGCAGTTTCAGACTGAGGGCCTGCGGCCCGCGACGGCCCGCGGCCATGCCGAACTCGACCCGCTGCCCCGGCTTGAGGCCCTCGACCCCGGACGGGAGCGCGGACGCACGGACGTAGACGTCCTCGCCCTCCTCCTGGGACAGGAAGCCGAAGCCCTTCTCCACGTCGTACCACTTCACCTTGCCGGTAGGCACTGCGTTCACCCGCTCCTCGACAGCCGTGCCCCGCAGGGCACGAGTGGATATGCAAAACAACGCGCCCCGCTTCGAGTGCGGGACGCGCAGACATGCGTCAGTGTACCCGGGGCGCAGTCCGCTTCCGAAAGTCCGGCCACGGCGCGCCGGGCCGCGGAAGCACTACGGTGGAACGCGTGGGTACCTCCAGTTCTTCCGTACCGGGCAACGGCCTGCTCAAGGCCGCACTGGCCTGCTTCGCGGTCGGGGTCGTCGCCGTCGTGGCGATCTTCCTGACCCCCGTCGTCACCGACGGCCGGCCGGGCCTGGTCCTGTATCTGCTGACTCTCGCCTGGCCGCTCGGTTTCGTGCTGGCCTTGACCTTCGCGCTGCGCTCCGGCCGGCGCGCCCGCGGAAGGGACCGCACGTGAGGATTCTGCTCAACATCATCTGGCTGGTCTTCGGCGGCCTGTGGCTGGCGCTGGGGTACTTCGTGGCGGGCCTGATCTGCTTCGTGCTGATCATCACCATCCCGTTCGGGATCGCGGCGTTCCGCATCGGTGTGTACGCGCTGTGGCCGTTCGGCAAGACGGTGGTGGACAAGCCCACGGCGGGGGCGGGTTCGCTGATCGGCAACGTGATCTGGGTGATCGTCGCCGGCATCTGGCTCGCCTTGGGGCATGTCGTGACGGCGATCGCGATGGCGATCACGATCATCGGCATCCCGTTGGCGGTCGCGAACCTGAAGATGGTGCCGATCTCGCTGCTGCCGCTCGGGAAGGACATCGTCCCGGTGGACAACCGGCCCAGTTACATGTGACGTTCCTCACATAACGCGGGCATAACGAGGGGGTCGCGGACCGGGACCGGCGATGGACTTTCGGCCCTACCTGCGACTTCATCGCGTCACACCGGGCACCTCTGCACCGCCGGCGCGACGCTCGGCGTTATCAATTGGTGACAATCACCGTCTCGAGCCGTTACCGTCATGTCCGGCCGGTTGGTTCGGCCACCCCGGGTCCGTCGCGCCAAATCCTGCTCCGCGGATTCCGGGTGTCCCGACGAACGATCCACGGGAGCAGGAAGCGGGGGACCCAACGGTCTCCCAGGGAACACCGATTCCCAGGAGGCACCCGGATCGCCGCCCCGGCGACGGTCCTTGGGGTGAAGCCGAATCGCCCACCGGCGAGGAGGCCGGGCTACCTCTTCAGCCCGAACCCGACAGCTGACCTCGTAGGCGCGTACGGAGAGGAATCGGAACCGACATGAGCGGACGCCATCGCAAACCCACCAACACCGGCCGCACCGTCGCCAAGTTCGCGCTGACCAGCGCTGTTCTCGGCGTCACGGGCGTCGCCTTCAGCGGCACCGCCAACGCCGCTCCCGACTCCGACTGGGATCGCCTCGCGCAGTGCGAGTCCGGCGGCAACTGGGGCATCAACACCGGCAACGGCTACCAGGGTGGCCTGCAGTTCTCCCCCAGCACGTGGAACGCCTACGGCGGCGGCGAGTATGCCGCGACCGCCAACCAGGCCAGCCGTGAAGAGCAGATCGTCGTCGCCGAGCGCGTGCTGGCCGGCCAGGGCTGGGGCGCATGGCCGTCCTGCTCCTCGAGCCTCGGCCTGAGCAGCGCGCCGACGCAGCGCAGCGCGCCGTCCACGAGCGCCGGCACCGTCCAGAACACCCCGGTCGTCGAGGCCGCCCCCGAGGCGCCCGAGCTTCCTGCCCTGCCCGCCGAGGCCCAGGGCCTGCGGGCCGGCTTCGAACAGGGCCTCGAGGCCCTGCGCCAGGCCGGCATCGCCGTCGACCAGAACCTCGTCGACGCGGTCAACGCCGCACTGCCGAACTGACACCCGGCACAGCCACACGAAAGAGCCCCGCACCTGCAGGTGCGGGGCTCTTCTGCAATCCGGGTCAGCGGTTGATGACGGTGCGGGGGTGGGTGTACGGCAGGGCGTCGACGGGCAGCGGGAACTCCATCTCCTCGCCGTACGGGGACAGCGGGCCGGAACGAGTCGAGGACAACTCGGTGACGGCGTGGTCCCCGTCCGCCACCTTGGGCCACCCCGGATCGACGTACTGCTTCTTCGAATTGTCAGCCATGCGCTCATTTTGGCAGGCACGTTCACGGATAGCCACTTCAGGTCTCTAATCTTGGTGTCGATGACCGCCACCGACCCCGCCGCGCCGGAGACCGGCCCGGAGTCACTCGCCCGCTGGCTCGCCGACCGCCGCGACGCCGACCTCGGCGAGCTCCTGCGCGCCCGCCCCGACCTGGTGGTCCCGCCACCCGCCACGATGACCGTCCTGGCCGGCCGCGCACAACAGCGCGCGTCGGTGTTCCGCGCCGCCGACGAGCTCTCCGTCCTCGACTTCGGGGTGGTCGAGGCCCTGACCCGGCTGGGTGCCGACCGGGTGCCCGTCACGCGCCGCGCTCTGCTCGACTCCCTCTCCGGTCGGGTCACGGCCAAGAACGTCGACCGGTCGCTCGAGGCCCTGCGCCGGCTCTCCCTCGTATGGGGCCCGGCCGAGGGGCTGCGGGTCGTCGAGGCCGCCGCCGCGACCGTGCCCTGGCGCCTCGGGCGCGGCCCCGACCCCGATCCCGACCCACAGGACCTCGGCGCCGTCCTCGCCGACCTCGACCCGGCCCGGCGCAGCCTGCTCGACACGCTGGCGCGCACCTCCCCCGTCGGCCGGACCCGCGACGCCGCACCGGACACACCCGCCGACCGGCCCGTGCAGCGCCTGATCGCGGCCGGCCTGCTGATCCGGCTCGACGACGAGACCGTCGAACTGCCGCACCGCGTCGGTCAGGCGCTGCGCGACGAGGCGCCGTTCGACCCCGCCGCCCTGACCCCGCCCCGGCCGCTGCCCGCGACGCACGTCGTCGCCGACGTCAACGCCACCGCGGCGGGTGCCGCCCTCGAGCTGCTGCGGCACTGCGAGAACCTGATCGACGCGCTCGGCGCCCTCCCCGCTCCCGCGCTCAAGTCCGGGGGTCTCGGGGTACGGGAGCTGCGTCGCCTCGCCAAGACCGTCGACGTGGACGAGCAGCTCGCCGCGCTGCTCGTCGAGGTGCTCGCCGCCGCCGGACTGATCGCACGGGGCATGCCGCAGCCGGCGCCGACCACGGACATCGACGACTACTGGGCGCCGACCACCGCCGCCGACGGCTGGTCGAACGCGCCGCCCGCGCAGCGCTGGGCCGTGCTCGCCGGCGCGTGGCTCGACGCGCCGCGCCGCATGTGGCTCGTCGGGCGTCGCGACGCCACCGACAAGCCGATCGCCGCACTCTCCGACGAGGCCCGGTCCACCGCCGCACCCCGTGAGCGGCGCCTGCTGCTCGAGCTGCTCGCCGAGGTACCCGGGTCGGCGCCCGACGCGGACGCGGCTCGAGCCGTGCTGGCCTGGCGGCGGCCGCGGTGGGCGGCCCGGCTCGGCGGTGACACGGTGGCCGAGACGCTGCGCGAAGCGACGGCCCTGGCCGTCGTCGCGCACGGTGCTCTCGCCTCTCCCGGCAAGGCACTGCTGCACGGCGGCGACCCCGACGCCGAGATGGCCGCGGTCCTGCCCGAGCCGGTCGACTACGTGCTCGTCCAGGCCGACCTGACGGTGGTCGCGCCCGGCCCCTGGTACCGGAACTCGCGGACCGCATCGCTCTCGTCGCCGACGTCGAGTCGGCGGGCGCCGCGACCGTGTACCGGGTGACCGAGGCGGGCGTGCGCCGCGCCCTGGACGCCGGCACCGGCGCCGCCGACCTGCACGCCCTGTTCGCCACGCATTCGCGAACGCCCGTCCCCCAGGCGCTGACCTACCTGATCGACGACGTCGCCCGCCGTCACGGCCGGCTCCGCGCCGGGGTCGCCGCCTCGTTCGTCCGCTCCGACGACCCCGCGCTGCTGGCCGAGGTGCTCGGGCACCCCGTCGCCGCCCGCCTCGCCCTGCGGGCCGTCGCGCCCACGGTCGCGATCTCGCAGGCGCCGCTGGCCGAGGTGCTCGCCGAGCTGCGCGGTGCCGGATTCGCGCCGGCCGGCGAGGACGCCACCGGCGCGGTGCTGGACCTGCGGCCGCGAGGCGCCCGGGTGTCGGTGCCGCGGGCACGGCCCCGCTACGCCGGCCCGATGCCGCCCACCGGGGAGCAACTCGACACCCTGATCCGCACGCTGCGCGCCGGGGACCGGGCCGCGGCCGCCCCGCGCGGGGCCACGGTCCGCGGGGACGGCTCCCGCACCGGTGGTGCCGCGACGATGGCGCTGCTGCAGCTCGCCGCGCACGACAAGCGCAGCGTCCGGATCGGCTACGTCGATGCGCAGGGTGTCGCCACCCATCGCATCGTCGATCCCGTCGCCGTCGGCGGCGGACAGCTCGAGGCCTTCGACCCGGCCGCGGGCACGGTCCGCAGTTTCGTGCTGCACCGCATCACCACGGTCGCCCTCGTCGACTGACGGCGGCGGTGGCGGCCCGGCCGTCCCGCCTGGAGAATAGAGAGGTTGTTCTCTGTTCCCGTGCTAGGAGGCGTCCGTGCCCGACGGACCGTTGATCGTCCAGTCCGACAAGACCCTGCTCCTCGAGGTCGACCACGCGCTCGCGAACGAGGCCCGGCAGGCGATCGCCCCGTTCGCCGAACTCGAACGCGCCCCCGAGCATGTGCACACCTACCGCGTCACCCCGCTGGCGTTGTGGAACGCCCGGGCCGCGGGGCACGACGCCGAGCAGGTCGTCGACGCCCTCGTCAGCCACTCCCGGTTCGCCGTCCCGCAGCCGCTGCTCGTCGACATCGTCGACACCATGGCCCGCTACGGACGGCTGCAGCTGGTGAAGAATCCCGCGCACGGCCTGACCCTGGTCAGTCTCGACCGGGCGGTGCTCGAGGAGGTGATGCGCAACAAGAAGATCGCCCCGATGCTCGGCGCGCGGCTCGACGACGACACCGTGATCGTGCATCCGAGCGAGCGTGGCCGGCTCAAGCAGATGCTGCTCAAGGTGGGCTGGCCGGCCGAGGACCTCGCCGGCTACGTCGACGGGGAGGCGCACGCGATCAGCCTCGACTTCGAGTCCCACCCCTGGCATCTGCGGGACTACCAGGAGATGGCCGCGGACTCGTTCTGGGCCGGCGGCTCCGGCGTGGTCGTGCTGCCCTGCGGGGCGGGCAAGACGATGGTGGGTGCGGCCGCGATGGCCAAGGCCGGTGCCACCACCTTGATCCTGGTGACCAACACCGTCGCGGGGCGGCAGTGGAAGCGCGAACTGATCGCGCGCACGTCGCTCACCGAGGACGAGATCGGCGAGTACTCCGGGGAGAAGAAGGAGATCCGCCCGGTCACCATCGCCACCTACCAGGTGATCACCCGCAAGTCGAAGGGCGAGTACCGCAACCTCGAACTGTTCGACTCCCGCGACTGGGGGCTGATGATCTACGACGAGGTGCACCTGCTGCCCGCACCGGTGTTCCGGATGACGGCCGATCTGCAGTCCCGGCGCCGGCTCGGCCTCACCGCGACGCTCGTGCGCGAGGACGGCCGCGAGGGCGACGTGTTCTCGCTCATCGGTCCCAAGCGCTACGACGCGCCGTGGAAGGACATCGAGGCCCAGGGCTGGATCGCGCCCGCGGAGTGCGTGGAGGTGCGGGTGACCCTGACCGACGCGGAACGGATGGCGTACGCGGTCGCCGAGCCCGAGGAACGGTACAAGCTGTGCTCGACCGCGCACACGAAGATCGCGGTGGTGAAGTCGATCCTGGCCCGGCACCGCGACTCCCCCACCCTGATCATCGGCGCGTACCTCGATCAGCTCGACGAACTCGGCGAGGCGCTCGGCGCCCCGGTGATCAAGGGCTCGACCCGGAACAAGGAGCGCGAGGAGCTGTTCGACCGCTTCCGCGCCGGCGAGCTGAAGGTGCTCGTCGTGTCCAAGGTCGCGAACTTCTCGATCGACCTGCCCGAGGCCTCGGTGGCGGTGCAGGTGTCCGGCACGTTCGGCTCGCGTCAGGAGGAGGCGCAGCGTCTCGGCCGGTTGCTGCGTCCCAAGCACGACGGTGGCCAGGCGCACTTCTACTCGGTCGTCGCGCGCGACACCCTCGACGCCGAGTACGCCGCGCACCGGCAGCGGTTCCTCGCCGAACAGGGCTACGCGTACCGGATCACCGACGCCGACGATCTGCTCGGGCCCGCCATCGGCTGATCGCGGTTCAGCCGGCCGGGAGGCGATACTCCTGTTCCGGTCGTCCCGTGCTGCCGTACCGCAGCTGCATCCGCAGCTGCCCCTTGGTGACGAGCGCGGCGAGATAACGCTGAGCCGTCGCGCGGGACACCCCGATCGTCACCGCCACCTCCCCTGCCGACATGGGCGTCGCCGACGACGAGAGAGCCTGCAGAACAAGCTCTTTGGTCACCGAACGGGGAGCCCGGTCTGCGGCGCCCGACGGGGCGGGCCGCAGCGCGGCCAGCGCCGAGTCGATCTCGGCCTGGCTGAGTTCGGCTCCGGCGACCAGACGCCGGTACTGCGCGTACGCCGACAACCGCCGCGCGAGTTCGGTATTGGGAAACGGCTTGACCAGATACCCCGAGGCGCCGGCGGCCAGCGCGGCCCGCACCGTCGTGCCCTCGGCCGCCGCGCCGAGTACGAATGCGTCGCAGTCGAGTTCGCGGATCAGATCGATGCCGGAGCCGTCGGGCAGGTACACGTCCACGAGCGCGAGATCGATCGCGGTCTCGCGGACCGCGGCCCGGGCGGCCGCGAGGGTGCCGGCGACCGCCGCCACCCGGAACCCGGCGACCGCGGCCACCACGCTCGCGTGCAGCTCCGCGACCCGGAAGTCGTCGTCGACGACGAGCACCGTCAGATCGGATCCGCCCATCCGGTGTCTCCTTCGTCGAGTACGTCGATCAGGGTGGCGACGAACACCGCGCCGCCCGTGGGATTGTCCGGGGTGCGCCGCCCGCCGGGATCGGCGAGGGTCACATCGCCCCCGTGCTGCCGGGCCACCTGCCGCGCCAGGGCCAGGCCCATGCCGCGACCACCCGGGACGGCGCCGTCGGCGTGGGTGGTGACGCCCTCCCCGAAGACCTCCTCGGCCCGCCCGGCGGCGACCCCGGCACCGGTGTCCGCGACGGCCACATGCAGGTCGCGGCCGGCCTCGACGAGTTCTACCTCCACCTCGGCGGGGTCGTGCCCGCGCTCGCGAGCCGCCTCGATCGCGTTGTCGAGCAGATTGCCCAGCACGGTCGTGACGTCCACGGGGCATCGGACGGTGCCTCGCACCCAGGTGTTCTCGCCGAGAACCAGCGTCACCCCGCTCTCCCGCGCGTGGGCAGCCTTGGCGGTGAGAAAGGCGTGCAGGTACGGATCGGCGACGGCGTCGAGCCCGTCGAGTGGCCGGCCCGCCGGTCCGGCTCCGAGGAGCTGCTCGAGGTACTCGGTGGCCTGCGCGCTGCGCCCCTGCTGCAGCAGGCCGTAGAGCAGATGCAGACGATTGGCCGTCTCGTGGCGCTGGGCCCGCAGCGCGGTGGTCAGCGACTGCACGGCGTCCAGCTCGCGGGTGAGCTTCTCGACGTCGGTCCGGTCGCGCACCGACATCACGGTGCCCAGGTCGCGCCCGTCCCGCCGGACGCGACGCGCCACGGCGAGGACGATCCGGTCCCCCACGGCCGCAGCCACCGGCTCGTCGCGGGGGCTGCGTGCGACGTCGAGCAGGCGCGGGGTCAGGCCGACGCCCTCGAGCCGGTCCCCCGCCCCGCCCCGCAGGTCGAGCAGCCGGCGGGCCTCGGCGTTGACGACGGTGACCGTGCCCTCCGTGTCGGCACCGATCACCCCTTCCCCGATGCCGTGGAGCACCACCTCCTGCTCGCGGACCAGCTCGGCCAGCTGCTCGGGTTCGAGGCCGAGGGTCAGCCGCTTCCACCGCCGGGCCAGCAGCGCCGAGCCCGCGGCACCGCAGGCCAGGGCGCCGGCTGCGACGAGAGACGCCTGTGCGACGTCCTCGCGTAGTTCCGACCGGATGCGGTCCGTGGCGATGCCGACACTGACCTCGCCGACGACCCGATCCGAGCCGGGCGCGACGACCGGCACCTTGGCCCGGACGGAGTCGCCCAGGGTGCCGCGCTCGCTGCGCACCACCTCGCGGCCGGCCAGGGCCTCGTCCGGGTCGGTGCTGACGCGTAGTCCGAGCAGGTCGGGGTCGGGGTGGGCCAGGCGCAGCCCCTGCTCGTCCGTGACCACCACGAACAGCGCACCCGTGGCGTCGCGGACCGCCTCGGCGGCCTGCTGGACGGTGCCGGAGGCGAGTTCCGGGTTGCCGGGGGCGACGACCCCGTCGTCGGCGGCGGCGAGCCGGGCCACCTCGGCCCGGACCGTGGCATCGACTGCCACGGTCCGGGCGACGGCGAGGGCTCGTTGTCCGTGCTCATCGGTGACGCGGTGCTCGGTGGTGGTGACGAACGCCGCGAACCCCAGCCCGAGGGCCGCCGCGACCACGGCGGACTGCAACAGCAGCACCTGGGTCCGCAGCCTCACGACGCCTCCGGTGGTTCCGGGTCCGACACGATCGATCCGTTTCCCGCGACGGTACGTCGCCGCCGGGCTCAGCCGAGCGGGATCTGACCCAGTGCGACGCCCACGACCAGCATCGTGAGCGAGACGATCGTCGCACGCCACAGCACCTTGCGGTGGTGGTCGGCGAGCTGCACGCCGGCGAGGGTGACGAGCAGCAGGATCGCGGGTACGAGGGGGCTCTGCATGTGTACGGGCTGGCCGGTGATCGACGCGCGGGCCATCTCGACCGGTTCGATCCCGTACTGGGCGGCGGTCTCGGCGAGCACCGGCAGCACCCCGAAGTAGAAGGCGTCGTTGGTCATGAAGAACGTGAACGGAATGCTGAGCACCCCCGTGATCACCGCGAGGAACGGGCCGAGCGCGTCCGGGATCACCCCGGTCAGCCACAGCGCCATCGACTCCACCATGCCGGTGCCCTGGAACACCCCGGTCAGGACGGCCGCGGCGAACACCATGGCGACCACCGACACGATGCTCGACGAGTGCCGGACGATCGCCTCGGACTGGTCGGCCACGCGCGGGAAGTTCACCGCCAGCGCCAGACCGGCGGCGATCATGAACAGCACGGGGATGGGCAGGACGTCGAGGCCGAGGACGACGAGCAGCGCGACGGTGAGCAGGGCGTTGAACGGCAGCAGCTTCGGTCGCAGGGTTGCGCGGTTCGGATCGAGGGCGGCGGCGAATCCGCCGGTCTGGTCGTCGCTGTCGCCGGCGTCGGCCCCCGGGCCGGTCCCGGTCGCTCGGGATCCGCCCGATCCGCCGGAGCCGGTCGATCCGCCGCGGCCGACACCCGCGAGGACCGGTTCCGCGGTCCACACCAGCTTGCCGAGTCGCCGGCGCTCCATGACACCGAGGTGCAGCGCGAAGCCGAGCACGACGACCAGGCCCACGAGCAGCGAGGGGATCATCGGCACGAACACGTCCGACGGGGACAGGCCCAGGGCGCTGGCGGCACGGACCGTCGGCCCGCCCCACGGGATGATGTTCATCGTCGCGTTCGCCAGGCCCGCGACGACCGTCAGGATCACGGGGCTCACCCGCAGCTTCAGGTACAGCGGCAGCATCGCCGACGTGGTGATGATGAACGTGGTCGAGCCGTCGCCGTCCAGGGAGACGATCATCGCGAGCACCGCGGTGCCGACGACGAGCCGCGCCGGGTCGTCGCGCACGAGCCGCAGGATCAACCGCACCAGCGGGTCGAACAGTCCGACGTCGATCATGATCCCGAAGAAGATGATCGCGAAGAACAGCAGCGCCGCGGTCGGGGCCAGGTCGGTGACGCCGTCGACGATCATGTCGCCGAGATCGAGACCGGCGCCGGCGAACAGCCCGAAGGCGACCGGGACGAGGATGAGACCGACGACGGGCGTGGCCCTCTTGGAGAGGATCAAGTACATGAAGACGGCGACCATGAGGAAGCCGAGGAAGACAAGCACGATCTGCTCGCTTTCGTCTGGGGACGGTGCGGAGGGGGTTCGAGAAACCGGGCCGCCGCCCGGTGTGATCCCTGCTACACCGAAGTGTGAGGCCGCCCACTCCGAGTGGTCACCGTTGCGTGCGATAGCCCCGTTGTGCGCATTCTGCTCGAGTTGAGGCCGGGGCCTCGCGACAGGTTTCCCCGGCACCGCCGGGGGTAGCCGTAGGTATGGGTGCACGGGGCACAGCAGAGGGTCGGACCGCACGCGGCGCCGGCCGAACGGCCGGGGGCAGGGAACGCACATCTCGAAGACGGGCAGCCGCCCCGAAGTCGACGACCGCGGCCAAGACGACGTCGGCCACGACGCGGTCGGACACCGCGAAGTCGACGACCACGCGATCCGGCACCGCGAAATCCACCACCGCACGATCCGGCACCGGGAAATCCACCACCACACGATCCGGCACCGCGAAATCCAACGCCGCGCGGTCGACCACCGCGCGGTCGGCCACGGCTGCGCCACGGCGGACGGACCCGGATCGGCGAGCCGGACGCGCCGCCGCCGGAACCCGTACGGCGCCGGACGCCCCACGGCGCGCCCGGACGCAGGACACCGCTACGCGCCGGACCCGTCCGCGGACGCAGACCGCCGACGAGCAGGCTCGGTCGCGGACCCGTGAGAGGCCGCGCACGTCCACCGGCTCCCGGCCCCGGTCGTCCGAGCGCCCACCGGTGGCGACATCGGAACGTCCCGGACCGGGGCTCGACGACCGCGCTCCGCGTCGCAAGCGCCGGCCCTTCGCGGCCGCCGTCGAGTGGCTGAAGACCCACGTTCGCCGGCTCGCCCGGGCGGTGCGGAAGCGCCGGGACGCGGTGCTGCGCGATGCCCCCGCCTCGACGGACCAGCTCATCGATACCGTCACCGAGGGCAGTGCGAGCACAAGAGCCGTCCTCAAAGGCGCCGGGGCCGCCCTGACCGGCAAGAACCCCGTGTGGGCCGCCGTCAAGGGCCTGATCTCCGGCCTGAGCACCAGGACGAAGATCCTGTTGGCCCTCCTCGTCGTCCTGGTCGCGCTGCTGGCTCCGGTCCTGCTCGTGGTCGCGCTGCTGGCCCTGCTCGTCGCGTGGCTGGTCGCGGCGGTACGGGCCGCCACCCGGTGAGCGCCCCTCGGCACCACGCCCCTCGACACCACGCCCCTCGACACCAGGCCACGGCCAGCCCCGGCAGGACTCCACCACGGCGGGCCGGTCGCATAAGCTGACGTCGTGCGTCGTTTCGACTTTCCCGTGGACCTGCCCCACGCCAAGGCCGTCAATCAGACCGTCGCCGAGGTGCGACGACTACGGGTGTCGGCGATCGTGCTGGCGGTGCTGTTCACCGTAGCCGCCGTATGGCTGATCGCGGTCGGCCGGGCGTGGTCCTTCGTCGTCGCGGCCGTGGTCGTCGTCGCCGCGCTCACTTCCGCGTGGGTCGCGGTGTGGGCTCCGCGCAAGGTGGGCACGATCCAGGATCTGTACCGGGACAGCCCGCTGGTTCCGGCCGTGGTCTCCGAAATCCGGCCGCGCGGGATGACGCTGCTCGCGCTCGTCGACATCGCCAAGCCGCAGACCGACGGTCACCGTTACGCCCTGGTCGCCCGGGACGTCACGGCCGTACCGGGGCACCGGGTGCGGGTCGGCGAGCGCGTGCCGTCCGTCGCGGTGCTGTCGGACCGCACCACCCGCAACACGAGCGGCGTGTGGCAGATGGTCAGCCCGATGCCGATCGCATGGGGCACCCGGGACGCTTCGGTGCTGCGCGAGGCCGCCGCCGCGATCGACGAGACCGAGTGGAAGGTGCTCGAAGGCAAGCTTTCCCGCTCGGACGAGGTCGCGGCCAGCGAGGAGCGCCGGCTCGTGCTGGACCCGAAGGACCTGCCCGCCGACCTGCGCTGACCATGCGCCCCGTCGTCCTCACCGGAAGCACCGTCGTTCTCACGGTGCCCCGGGCGGGCGACGTCGACGCGATCACGGCCGCCTGCCGGGACCGGTCGATCGTGCGGTGGACGACGGTCCCGGACCCCTACACGCGGGCGGACGCGCAACGGTTCGTCGGCGACGTGGTGCCCGCGGGCTGGGCGGCGCACAGCCCGGTATGGGCGGTGCGGACGTCCGCCGACGGTCCGCTGTTGGGGACCGTCGGGTTGATCGAGCGGGACGCGTCGGCGGCGGAGATCGGGTACTGGATTGCCCCGGCTGCCCGCGCCCGCGGACTCGCGACGGAGTCGGTGAACCTGCTGTGCGACTATGCTTTCCGCTCGGACGGATTGAAACTGGACCGCATCGAGTGGCGGGCGCTGGCCGGGCACCGCGCGTCGGCGGCGGTGGCCCGCCGGGTCGGCTTCCGCTTCGAAGGCGTGCAGCGGCGCGGGATACTGCAGCGCGGGTCCCGGCACGACGCGTGGGTCGCGGGCCTGTTGCCCGACGACCCACGCGTACCGGCCGACGGATGGCCGATGTGATCGACGGGGCCGGTCAGAGCAGTTCGGGCAGGACCTCCTTCTCGAACAGTTCGATGCCCGAGGTGTCGTAGGCGGCCTCGGGGAAGTAGAGGATCGCGTACGTCATGCCCTGCTTCTTCAGCGCCCTGAAGTTCTCGACGATCTGCTCGGGTGTTCCCACGGCGGGCAGACCCCGGAAGGCGTCGAGCGCACCGTCGGCCTTCTCGGGCCCGACGTACGGTTCGAGCCGGGCCCGCAGCGTGCCGAGACGCTCCTGCACCTCGGCCTCGGTGCGGCCGATGGCGACGTTGTAGTTCGCCGAGCGCACGATGGCGTCGAAATCGGTGCCCACCTCGGCGCAGTGCCCCCGCAGGATCTCCGACTTGTGGGCGAAACCCTCCGGGGTGCCGTCGAAGTTGGTGTACTGCGCGTACTTCGCGGCGATCTTCAGCGTCACCTTCTCCCCGCCACCGGCGATCCACAACGGGATGCCGCCCTCCTGCAGCGGCAGCGGCCGCACGACGGCACCGTCCACCTGGTAGTGCCGGCCGTGCAGGGTGGCCGTGCCGGTGGTCCAGGCCTGACGGAAGATCTGCACACCCTCGTCGAGGCGGCGCAACCGCTCCGGCGGGGACGGGAAGCCGTATCCGTAGGCGCGCCACTCGTGCTCGTACCATCCGCCGCCGATGCCCATCTCGATGCGGCCGCCCGAAACGATGTCCGCGGTCGCGGCGACCTTCGCCAGGTAGGCGGGGTTGCGGTAGCCCATGGCGGTGCACATCTGCCCGATCCGCACCCTCTCGGTGACCGCGGCGAACGCCGACACCAGCGACCACGCCTCGTGGGTGGCCTCCTCGGTGGGCACCGGCACGGTGTGGAAGTGGTCGTACACCCAGATCGACTCCCACGGTCCGCTGTCGGCGCGCTGAGCCAGGTCACGCATCACCCGCCACTGCTCGGCGGGTTCGATGCCGACGAGGTCGAGCCGCCAGCCCTGGGGGACGAACATTCCGAATCGCATGTGGGATTCCTGTCTTCGAGATCGGGGCCTGCATGCCGATCCCCAGTATCGCGGACCGGCCCCGGTCGCGCGGGGTTCCCTCCGCGCGACTGGGCCCGTGCACTCAGGCCGTCGCCGCCCGAGCCGGCACAGCGTCGAACCGGCCGGCCGGGCGGTCGAGCCCGTAGTGGCCGCGCAACGTCGTCGAGGTGTATTCGGTGCGGAACAGTCCCCGATCCCGGAGGATCGGCACGACCTGCTCGACGAAGTCCTCGAGACCACCGGGCAGGTAGGGCGGCATGACGTTGAAGCCGTCCGCGGCTCCGCCCTCGAACCACAGCTGCAGGTCGTCGGCGATCTGCTCGGCGGTGCCCGCGAACGTGCGGTGCCCCCGTCCGCCGCCGAGCTTGCCGATGAGCTGGCGCACGGTCAGGTGCTCGTTCTCGGCGAGGTTCTTCACCAGCTCGTAGCGGCTCTTGTTGCCCTGGATCCGGTCGAGGGGCGGCAGCGGGGGCAGCGGCGCGTCGAGAGCATGGTCGGTGAGGTCCACCCCCACCATCCCGGAGAGCTGACGCAGCGAGTAGGCCGGCGAGATCAGGTCGGTGAACTCCTGCTCGAGCGCCTTCGCCGCGACCTCGGTGTCGCCGATGAACGGCACGATCCCGGGGAGCACCTTCAGCGAGTGCGGATCGCGTCCCACCGCGGCCACCCGCGCCTTCAGATCGCGGTAGAACGCCTGTCCCTCGGCCAGGGTGCGCTGCGCGGTGAACACGGCCTCGGCGTACCGGGCGGCGAAGTCCTTCCCGCTCTCCGACGATCCGGCCTGCACCAGGACGGGACGGCCCTGCGGGGAGCGCGGGGTGTTGAGCGGTCCGCGTACCGAGAACCGCGGGCCGTCGTGGTCGACGGGGTGGACCTTGCCCGGGTCCGCGAAACGACCGCTCTCGACGTCGAGTTCGACGGCGTCGTCCTCCCAGCTGTCCCACAGACCGGTCGCCACATCGACGAACTCGGCGGCGCGGTCGTAACGACCGGCGTGGTCGGGGGTCTCGTCGTATCCGAAGTTGCGGGCTTCGTCGGCACCTCCGGAGGTGACGATGTTCCAGCCGGCGCGGCCGTGGCTGATGTGGTCGAGCGAGGCGAACTTGCGGGCGAGGTTGAACGGTTCGTTGAAGCCGGTGGACGCGGTGGCGATGAGGCCGATGCGCTCGGTGACGACGGCCATCGCCGAGAGCAGGGTGATCGGTTCGAAGATCGCCTGAGCGTTGTGCTCGACGCGCGGCCCCACTGCGAGACCGTCGGCGAAGAACACCGAATCGAGCGTGCCGCGTTCGGCGATCTGCGCGAGCTCCTGGAAGTGTGCGACGTCGAGGACGCGGCGCGCGTCGGTGCGCGGGTGCCGCCAGGCGGCCTCGTGATGACCGACTCCCATCAGGAAGGCGTTGAGGTGGAACTGCTTCGGGGACTGCGACATGACAACCTCTCCAGGTGTGGGGGAACGAGGGGACTACCGGTCTGCGCGCCAGCGGGAGAGCCGGCGCTCGACCGCGACGAGGATCCCGTTGAAGGTCAGACCGACGAGAGAGATGGCGACGATGCCGGCGTACATGTTCGGGATCTGGAAGTTGAGTTGCGAAGCGGTGACGAGATAGCCGAGACCCGCCTTGGCGCCGACCATCTCGGCCGCGATGAGCACGAGGATGGACGAGGCCGCGGCCATCCGGATGCCGGTGAAGATCGTCGGCACCGCGGCCGGCAGGATCACCTTCTGGAACAGGCGGTACGAAGGCAGACCGAGGGAGCGGGCCGATTTCACCAGGAGCGGATCCACGGTGCGCACGCCGGAGACGGTGTTGAGCAGGATCGGGAAGGTGCTCGCGTAGGTCACCAGCGCCACCTTCGAGGTCTCGCCGATGCCCAGGATCAGGATGAACACCGGCAGCAGCGCGAGCGCGGCGGTGTTGCGGAACAACTCGAGGATCGGATCGAGGAACTCGGCCACCGGCCGGTACCAGCCGATCGCCACACCGAGCGGGATCGCGACGAGCACCGCGATCCCGAAGCCGGTGACGGCCCGGGACAGGCTGGCACCGAGGTGCTCGGCGAGCCGGCCGTCGCCGATCAGCTGGGCGAAGGCGTCCGCGACCACGGTGAAGGGCGGCAGGAACACCTCGTCGACGAGTCCGAGCCGGGGCGCGATCTCCCAGACCGCGAGGAAGGCGAGGATCGCGACGGCCGGCTTGAGCCCGCGCCACACGAAGGCACCGATCCAGGGGCCGGTCCCGGCGCCTCGAGCCGGCGGGGCCGGTGCGGGTCGTTGCTCCGCCAGGGCCCCGTCGAGCGCGACGGGGTGGATCAACGTGGCGCTCGGACTAGACATGGTGGACCTCCTGGATTGCGGCACCGTGGTTCTGCGCGCGCTCGACGTCCGAGTGCAGCAAGGACCAGATCCGGTGTCGATAGTGTCGGAACGCCTCGCCGGAGCGGACGTCGTCGACGGTGCGATCGATGTCGATGTCCACGACGGCCTCGACCCGTCCGGGCCGGGACGTCAGGACGGCCACGCGCTGTCCGAGGTAGACCGCCTCGTCGATGCCGTGGGTGATGAACAGAATCGTCTTGCCGGTCTCGTGGCGGATCCGTAACAGCTCGTCCTGCAACGATTCCCGGGTCTGTGCGTCGAGCGCGGCGAACGGCTCGTCCATGAGGAGCACCTCGGGGTCGAACGCCAGGCTCCGGGCGATCGCGACGCGCTGTTTCATGCCACCGGACAGCTCGTGCGGATAACGATCTCCGAATCCACGCAGCCCCACGAGCTCGAGGTAGTGCTCGGCGCGCTCACGCCGCTGCCGCCGGGGCAGCCCCTTCGCCTCGAGGCCGAATTCGATGTTGTGCCGCGCGGTGCGCCACGGCAGGAGTGCGTACTGCTGGAAGACGATGCCCCGGTCCAGGCCCGGCCCGGAGATCGGCTGTCCGTCGAGCAGGATCCGGCCGGACGTCGGGCTGCTCAGCCCACCGAGCAGGTCGAGCAGGGTGGACTTGCCGCAGCCGCTGGGGCCGACGAGGACGAGGAACTCACCGTCGGCGACGTCGAGGCTGACGTCGTCGAGGGCTGTGAACGCGGTGTCCGTACCGCGGACCGGGAACCGCTTGGTCACGTGCTCGAGACGGAGCTTCGGGGTGGTGCTCATTTCGCCTCCTCGACGGGTTCACCGTTCGGACCGCTCGACGGTTCGTAGGTGCCGTTGGCGTAGGGGTTGAACTCGTTGGTGTAGATGTCGGATGGGGTGAACGTGCCGTCGGGCAGTTCGCCGTTCCGGGCGAGCCAGTCGAGCCAGGTCCGGATCTCCTGTTCCGTGATCGTCCCGCCCGGTCCGGCGACGCCGGGGCTCTGGTAGAACTCGACCAGGTCGGTGCTCTCGTTGCGGCCGCGGCTGCCGATGATCTCCTTGAACTCGGCAATGACCGTGTCGCGCGGGGTGGTCTGCGCCCAGCGGATCGCACGTGCGGTGCCCTGCACGAAATCCGCCACCGCATCCCGGTTCTCGGCGATGAAGTCGTCGCGGAAGACGTACGTGCCGTAGCTGAACGCCCCGAACAGGGACTCGTCGGTGAACAGCGGTCGGATTCCGCCGCGCGCGACCGCGGTCTCGCGGAACACGCTGCCGAGGGTGCCCACGTCGATCTGTCCCTCCCGCAATGCCTGTTCGGTGTTCACCGGCGGCACGACGATCAGTTCGACCTGCCCGATCTCGTCCGGGGTCAACCCCTGCCGGGCGAGCCATTCGCGGACGAGGAACTCGTGGTGCGCACCGAGCGTGTTCATCCCCACCTTCTTGCCGATCAGATCCCGGGCGGTGCGGATCGGGCTGTCCTCGAGCACGTAGTAGCCGTTGAACGACTGCTCGTCGGAGCCGTAGTAGCTGATGACCGATGTGATCGGCGAGTCGGCGGCGGCGAGCTTGATGACGGCACCGTTGAATGCGCCGCCGAATTCGGTCTGCCCGGTGGCCGCGGACTGGATGTCCTGCGGACCGCTGGTGGTGTCACCCACCCAGTCCAGCGCGACGTTCTCGTAGTAGCCGAGGCTCTCCGCGAGTTCGGGGTAGGTGACCTGGCGGCCGAGCCCTGGTAGCGCAGAACGGTGCGCCCGTCGTCGGTGGTGGCGGTCTCCGACCCCGGGGAGCACGCCGCGACCCCCGCGGCGAGGGTGACGAGGGTGGCTGCGACCGCAACCGGCCGGGCCAGCCGGCTGCGCAGCATGGAATACGACATCGCGAGAGTTGTCCCTTACGTTCGGCGAGGAGGCCCGGCACAGCGGGCACGGAGAAGTGCGGTGCGGCGACGGCGAGGCGTCCACGGCACCGGGATTCGCGGTGCAGCAACGGAAGATCGAGTGCCGGCGTCCGGACGGGCCGGACGGGCGGGCTACACCGGGAGGGTCAGCGACAACAGTCCGGACACTCGTACACGGTGGACTCCTTCTGCGGCGATCGGACTCCGGAAGTCTGGCCCGGGCCGCGGCGACGGGGCAACGCTTCGGCGCATCCGTGTGCGAATCCCTTGACTTGTCCGATCCGCTACCGTACCGGCCGCGAACCGGATGCCGGTCGGTACGATCGGCCCATGCGCACCGCCGTGCTCGCCGACGCCTTCGAGCAGCATCGGCCGCACCTGCTCTCCGTCGCCTACCGGCTGACCGGCAGCGTCGCCGACGCCGAGGACGCGGTCCAGGACGCCTGGCTGCGACTCGACCGCGCGGACGCGGACGGGATCGACGATCTGCGGGCGTGGCTGACCACCGTGGTCGGACGTCTGTGCCTGGACCGGCTGCGGTCGGCCGCGGTACGTCGCGAGAACTACGTCGGCCAGTGGCTGCCCGAACCGATCGTCACTCCGGTCGGCGGACCGTCCTCCCCCGATCCGCTGGAAGCCGTTGTGCGGCAGGAGGACAGCCGGATGGCGGCGATGGTCGTGCTGGACACGCTCACCCCGGCCCAGCGCGTCGCCTTCGTCCTGCACGACGGCTTCGCGGTGCCGTTCGACGAGATCGCCGCCATTCTCGACGTCACGCCGGCGTCCGCGCGCCAGCTCGCCTCCCGCGGCCGGCGAGCCGTCGCGGCCGCGCCGCCGCCCGTGCCGGCCGCCGAGCACGTCGAGGCGGTACAGCGGCTGATGACGGCCCTCGCCTCCGGGGACCTCGCGGCGGTGGTCGCGGCGCTCGACCCCGACGCCCGGGTGATCGGGGACGCGGGCGGCACCACCCGCACCGCGATCAACGTCGTCGTCGGCGCCGACCGGTTCGCCCGGTTCTTCCTGGGCCTGATGCAGCGCTACGGCGCCGAGGCGTTCCTGGCCGGCACGCCGGCGCTCGTCAACGGCGAACTGGGGTTCGTCAGCGCCGGTTCCCCCGGCGACGGGACCCGCCGCGCGTTCGCCGGGCGGGTCGTCGGCTGCACCGTCCGTGACGGGCGGGTATGGGCGGCCTACGACATGGCCAATCCCGACAAGCTCCGCGGCGTCCGCCTCGACGGTTAGAGTCGCGGTCATGGAGCCCCGACTGAGCTTCGTCACCCTTGCCGTCGCGGACCTCGAGCGCACCCGGCGCTTCTACGTCGACGGGCTCGGCTGGACGCCCGTCGTCGATGTGCCCGGCGAGGTGCTGATGATCCAGGTCGGACCGCACCTCGTCCTGTCCCTGTGGGACGAACAGCACTTCGCAGCCGAGGTCGGGCCCGTTCGCCGGAGCGGCGTCCCGCCCGTGACGCTCGCCCACAACGTCGCCGACCGAGCGGATGTCGACCGGGTGCTGGACACCGCCCGACGCGCCGGAGCCGATCCGGTCTCCGACGCGGTCGAACGCGAGTGGGGCGGCTACACAGGATATTTCGCGGACCCCGACGGATTCCGGTGGGAGATCGCCTGGAATCCGGGTCCCATCGGTCAGCTCGTGCTGCCCTGAGCCGCGTCGTCCTGCAGCCACGGCACCCGGCACGCATCGGTGCTGAAACCCTGCTCGTGGATGCCCAGGGCCGAGTTCATCCGGGCCCGCATGTTCTCGAGCGCGATCTGGTAGGTCAATTCGACCACCCCGGCCCGTCCGAAGCGCCGCTCGAGGTCGGCGACCTGCTCGTCCGTCACCGTGACGGCCGCACCGCCGTCGCCGCCGGCTCCCGTCATCGCGTCGGCGTACGCGATCGCCGCACGCTCGTCGTCGCTGTAGGCGTCGGAGGTCGCATAGTCGGCGATGTGCTCGAGGCGGTCCACGTCGAGGCCGTCGAGCCGCTGCAGCATCGTGCCGAAGTCGACGCACCAGGAGCACCCGACGCTCCAGGCCACCCGGTACACCGCGAGTTCGCGCACGTGCGGCGGCAGCACCGTCGACGCGCGCTCGACGAGCGTCTCGTGCACGGCGCTCGCCCGCATCAGCGCCGGATGGTGGGCGTAGACGGCGAACGGCTCGGGCACCTCCCCGAAGCGGCGCCGGGCCATCCGATAGGCGATCTTCGTCGCGACACCGGCCTCGGCCGGTGTCACCGCGGGAATGCGCGCCATGATCTACTCCGTTCCCCGGGTCCCGGACGGGACCGTTCACCTCTTCGGACGAGACAGCCCCGCCGGATGTGACACGACCGCTGCCGGGGGTCGCGAAGGACGCGGCTAAGCTGCCGAAATGGCAGAAATCGCGTCCTCACGCCGGGTCCGCACGGTCGAAAGGCTGCGGCCGTTCGCCTCCACGATCTTCGCCGAGATGACCGCTCTGGCCGTGACGCACGACGCCGTGAACCTCGGCCAGGGCTTTCCCGACACGGACGGCCCCCGCGCGATGCTCGACGTCGCGCGCCAGGCCATCGCCGACGGCGTCAACCAGTATCCGCCCGGGCCGGGCACGCCCGAACTGCGGCGGGCGATCGCAGCGGACCGGGCGGCCCGGTACGGACTCGAACACGACCCCGACGGCGAGGTCCTCGTCACCGTCGGTGCCACCGAAGCGATCAGCGCCGCCGTCCTCGGTCTCGTCGAGCCCGGTGAGGAGGTGCTGCTCACCGAGCCCTACTACGACTCCTACGCCGCGTCCGTCGCACTCGCCGGGGCTACCCGCCGCACCGTTCCGCTCACTCGTGCCGGATCGGGGTTCGTCCTGGACGTCGACGCGCTGCGCGCCGCGGTCACCGACCGCACCCGGATGCTGGTGGTCAACACCCCGCACAATCCGACGGGGACGGTCTACGACGACGAGGCGCTTCGCGCGCTCGCGGAACTGGCGTGCGAACGCGACCTGCTGGTGCTGTCCGACGAGGTGTACGAGCATCTGGTGTTCGACGGCCGGCAGCACCGGCCGATCGCGTCGCTGCCCGGCATGGCCGAACGCACCGTCACCGTGTCCAGCGCCGCGAAGATGTTCAACGTCACCGGCTGGAAGATCGGGTGGGCGCTCGGGCCCCGCGAACTGATCGACGGGGTGCGCACGGCGAAACAGTTCATGTCCTTCGTCGCCGGAGCGCCGTTCCAGCCCGCCGTCGCGTACGCGCTGACCCACGAGCAGCCCTGGGTCGCCGCCCAGCGCGACGATCTGCAGCGCAGGCGCGACCTGCTCTCCGCTGCGCTCACCGACGCCGGATTCGGCGTGCTGGACTCGGCCGGAACGTATTTCGTGTGCGCGGACGTCACCCCTGTCGGTGTGACGGACGGTGTCGCCTTCTGCAGAACCCTGCCCGAGCGCATCGGCGTGGCCGCGGTCCCGGTGAGCGCCTTCGTCGACGACCCCCGGCAATGGAATCACCTGGTGCGGTTCGCCTTCTGCAAGCGCGACGACGTCCTCCTCGAGGGTGTCCGGCGGCTGCGCAGCCTGCGGGAGCACGGCTGACTATGACCGCCCCCGCCACCATTCCCTCCGACTTCGTGCGCCGTTCGGTGGTGCTGGCCGAGGCGAACGGGGTGGATCTGGCCCCGGCCCTGAACGCGGCACGGATCAGCCGCGCGGTGCTCGCCCACCCGCACGCGCGCCTGACCCCCGAGCAGGTCACCCGGTTCACCCAGAAGACCTGGGAACTCACCGGTGACGAACTGTTCGGGCTCGGACCGGGACCGGTACCCCGCGGCACGTTCCGGGTGGTGTGCCTGACGCTGATCCACTGCCGGGACCTCGCGCAGGCCCTCGAGCGGATGATCCAGGTCAACCAGGTGCTGCCGACGCTGCCGCGGCTACGGCTCACCCCGGGGCCGCGGACGACCCGGCTCGAGGTGGTGCTGGAGTCGCACGACGACAGGACCCGCGTCATCATCGACTTCCTGCTCATCCTGCTGCACCGCTTCGCGGCCTGGCTCGTCGGGGGCCGGGTACGGCTGGCGTCGGTCTCGGTCCCCTACGGCGAGCCGGATCCGGTGCTGGCGAAGAACTACGACGCGATCTTCGGGGTGCCGGTCACCTTCGAGGCCGCCGGCGCGGTGCTCGAGATCGACAACGCGGCCCTGCGGTCGCCCATCGTCCAGACCGAGGAGACCCTCGAGGACTATCTGCGCGAATCACCGAATCTGATGATGTCGGAACGCGACTACGACTCCACCGCCGCGTCGCAGGTGCGGCGGATCCTCGAGTCGGGCATCGAGGGTCGCACGGCGACCGCCGAGGACGTCGCGGAGATGCTGTCGGTGAGCGCCCCGCATCTGCGGCGTCTGCTCAGGCAGGAGGGCACCTCGCTCGGGCAGTTGCGCGAGGAGGTGCTGCGCGATACGGCGATCGCCGGGTTGCGCCGCGGCGAGGCGGTGGACGCCCTGTCGGCCCGGCTCGGCTTCTCCGAGCCGAGTGCGTTCCGGCGCGCCTTCAAGCGATGGACGGGCAAGACCCCCCGCGCATACCGGTAGGTCGCCGGTTCACGCGACGCAGAACTCGTTGCCCTCCGGATCGGACATCGTGATCCACTCGTTCGGCCCCTGCCGGCCCCGGTGCAGGACGGTCGCGCCCGCCTCGGCGAGCCGGCCGGCCAGCGCCTCGCGGTCCTCCCCCGCCCGGATGTCGAAGTGCAGCCGGTTCTTCACCGTCTTGCCTTCGGGCACCAGCTGGAACAGCACGCGCGGACGCGCGGGCACCTCGGGATCGGAGATCGCGGCGCCCGCCTTCCACACGAGGACGCCCTCGAAGATCTCGGTGTCCTCCTCCCGGGCGTGCCCGGCCGCGACCAGGCCGCGGATGAAGTCCTCGTTGCTCGGCTCCACCCGCCAGCCCAGCGCCGCCGCCCACCATTTCGCCAGCGTGTGCGGGCTGCTCGAATCGACCGTCACCTGGAATCCGTAACCCATGCGGTGACGGTACGACGGCACCCCGACACGTCAGGGCTGTACAAGGATCCGGATCGGATCCCCGACGTGGTCGCGCAGCTTCGCGATGCCCTCGGCGACGTTCTCGAGCGGGACGATCTCGCTGACGGAGCGGGAGATGTCCAGGCGCCCGCGGGAGACGAGTGCCGCGAGCGTCTCGATGTCGACGTTCTTGTACCCGAGGTGGCCCATGACGTGCTTGCGCGACAGGCCGAACGTGGCCGTGGGGCCGAGGGAGGCCTCCTGCCCGCTCAGCCCCACCACCACCACGCGGCCACCCGTCATGACGCACTGCAGGGCCTGGTCGAAGGTGACCTTCAGGCCCGCAGAGTCGAAGGCCACGTCGAGCATCTTCCCGCCCGTCGCCTCGGCGACCTTCCGGACCAGGTCCGGGTCGCGGGAATCGAACACGTGGTCGGCGCCGAGTTCGAGGGCCCGCTCCCGCACCGCGGGGTTGATGTCGAACGCGAGGATCGGCACGGCGCCGACCAGCCGGGCGAGCTGCACGATGTGGGTGCCCACCCCGCCGACTCCCCACACGCCGACGGCCTCGCCCACCGCGACCTGGCCGGTGCGCACGACCGCACCGAACGGGGTCGACACCGCGTCGGCGAGAATCGCCGCCTGCTCGAGCGGGACGTTGTCGGGCACACGGGTGAGACCGCCCGCCTGGGCGACGGTGTACTCGGCCCACGCCCCGTCGTACGCGAACGCCATCAGCTGGATGTTCGGGCAGTTGGTCAGGTCGCCCCGCCGGCAGAAGCGGCACTGCAGGCACGGTCGGCCCGCGGCGGGGACGACGCGGTCCCCGACCGCCCAGCCCGTCACGCCGTCCCCGACGGCGGCGATGGTCCCGGCGGCTTCGTGCCCCTGGGTGACCACGGGCAGCAGGGCCGGGAACGTACCGTCCAGCAGGCTCAGATCCGAGTGGCAGATCCCGCAGAACGCCACCTTCACGAGCACCTCGCCGGGGCCCGGCGACGGAATCGGAACATCTTCCAGCACATTGGTTCCGGTGTCGGCATGAAAGCGCGCGGCGCGCATCGTCCCGGTCATGGTCCCCTCATCCTGTTGTGCGGCGGCAGCCAGGGGCGACCCTACTCCCGCCGCATGCGCGAGTGCGCATGTTCGTGCTGCGGATCTCCGCGACGGGTTGCATCCGCCGACGGTGAGTGAGAGCGTCGAGGAGAACCGTCATCGACTTCGAGAGGGTGATTCGCAACAATGCAGACGGCCGTCATCGACGCCTACCCGACCCGGAACCGCACGAAGTGCGTGAGCGTGTCCCGGCCGGATCCGGTGGTGTGGGGATCAGCCGCGGGGCCGCTGGACGCGTCGGCCGTCGCCGAGTACGACCGGCGCGGGTTCCACACCGTGGACGCGCTCCTGCCGGCGCACGACGTCGGAAATCTGCTCGACGAGACAGCACGTCTGGGCCGGGAGCTGGCCGACGACGATCGGGTCGTGCGGGAGGCCGGCAGCGGGGACGTGCGCTCCGTGTTCGACGTGCACCGCCTCTCCGACACCGTCGGCGAGATCATCCGGCGACCGGAGATCGCCGGGATCGCCCGCCAGCTCCTCGGCTCGGAGGTCTACATCCACCAGTCGAGGCTGAACGTCAAGCCGGGATTCCGCGGCGGACCGTTCTACTGGCACTCGGACTTCGAGACCTGGCACGCCGAGGACGGCATGCCGCGGCCGCGGGCGCTGAGCATCTCGGTCGCGCTGACCGAGAACTACGGTTACAACGGCGGTTTGATGATCATGCCCGGTTCGCACCGGACCTTCGTCTCGTGCGCCGGCACGACGCCCGACGACTACTACCAGCAGTCGCTGGTCACGCACGTCCCGCCCACGGGTTCACCCGACGAGGACACGCTGACCTCGATGGCCGCCGAGCACGGCATCGCCACGTTCACCGGCTCGGCCGGTTCCGCGACGGTGTTCGACTCGAACTGCATGCACGGCTCGAACGGCAACATCACCCCGTTCCCCCGGTCGAACCTGTTCGTGGTGTTCAACAGCGTCGAGAACACGCTCGGCGAGCCGTTCTCGGCACCGAAGCCGCGCCCCGACTACCTCGGCAGCCGCGACTTCACGCCGCTGCGCTGACACGAACGGATGCGGGGGTGCGCCCGGGACGAGTCGGGCGGACCCCCGCATCGCAGGACTCATACGCGGACGGTGTCCGCCACGTCGATCGGCAGCGTGCGGGCACGCGGTGTGCGCAGCAGCCGGGTGAGCGTGAATCGGCCCTGCTCCGGATCGTAGGGCCGATAGGCTAGATACACGAGCACGTGGAACGCCCAGTGCGCCCTCAGAATCCGGCGAAGCACCGGATTCATCCGGCCGTGCAGTTCGAACGTGGCGGTTCCGGAGCGGATGTACTTGGTGTACTCCCGCGGCGGCGTCAGCGCACGCCGGGGGGAGATGTCGACGAACAAGTCGGAGAGCTGGGCGATCTCGATGTCGGCCTCACGCAGGCACAAGGCCAGGTCGAGGTCTTCGTGGATCCCGGCATCCGTGCTGACCGCGTCGCGGACGCGCTGCCACGCCGACCGGCGCACGGCCATGTTGGCACCGTGCAGATTGTCGATTCGGCGCTCACCGCCGAAGAACCCCTTGCGCACGCGCTGCTCGATATACCGGCGCTTGAGCTCCCGGTACGGCGAGTCGTAGGAGTTGCTGAGTCCACTGACGGCTCCGACGCTCGCGGTGTCTGCACGCGCGAAGAAGTCGAGGATCGTGCGGGCCCATCCGGGACGGACCCGCGTGTCGGCATCGATCCTGCCGAGAAGATCTCCTGTCGCCCAGTCGAACCCGGCATTTCGAGCGAATGCGACACCTGGGCGGGGCTCGAAGATCCGGCGGACGATCGGAGACCGCTCGGCAATCGCATCGACGATCTCGCCCGTCCTGTCCGTCGAGTTGTTGTCCACCACCACGATTTCGTGGATATCCGCCTCCTGCTCCAGCAGGGCCGCAAGACACTGACCGATGTACTGTTCCTCGTTGTACGCCGGCACGACCACCGACAGCGTGTGCTGATGCATGCCTCCGACGCTACCGCGACCGTCCGCGTGCCTCGGAACGCCGAAGACAGGAACCGTGGCGGGACACCCCGACACGGTTCCCGCACCCTCAGGAGCGACGGCGGCGCACGGCGTCGGCCAGCCGGTCGAGCTGGGCGGAGGTGGTCGCCCAGTCGAGGCACGCATCGGTGATGGACTTGCCGTACTCGAGCTCGTCCGCCCGCCCGAGCGTGAGGTCCTGCCGGCCGGCCTCGAGGAAGCTCTCCAGCATGACTCCGACGATGCCCTGCTCGCCGGCCTCGAGCCGCTCGGCGATGTCGGTGACGACGTCGACCTGCTTCTCGTGGTTCTTGCTGCTGTTGCCGTGGCTGGCGTCGATCACGACGCGTTCGGGCAGACCGGCCTTGCGCAGGCGGGCCATCGTGTCCGCGACGGTCTCGGCATCGTAGTTCGGGCCCGCGGAGCCGCCACGCAGGATGACGTGGCAGTCCGGGTTGCCGACGGTCTCGATGAGGGCGGCCTGGCCGTCGAGGTCGGTGCCGGGGAACACGTGACTCGCGGCGGCGGCGCGGGTGCCGTCGACGGCCACCTGCACGTCACCCTCGGTGGAGTTCTTGATGCCCACCGGCATGGACAGCGCGCTGCACAGCTGCCGGTGCACCTGGCTGGCCGCGGTGCGGGCACCGATCGCGCCGTAGGTCACCAGGTCCGCGTAGTACTGCGGCAGGATCGGATCGAGGAACTCGCACCCCACGGGCAGACCGAGGCCGGAGACGTCGAGCAGCAGTTTGCGGCCGATGCGCAGTCCGGTGTTGATGTCGTAGGTGCCGTCGAGATGCGGGTCGTTGAGCAGGCCCTTCCACCCGAGGGTGGTGCGCGGCTTCTCGAAGTACACCCGCATCACCACGTGCAGGTCGTCACGCAGCTCGTCGGCCTTCGCGGCGAGACGTCGCGCGTAGTCCATCGCGGCGGCGGGATCGTGCACCGAGCACGGCCCGACCACGACGAGCAGGCGGTCGTCGGTGCCGTCGAGGATCGCCACGGTGTCGGCGCGGCCCGAGCGCACGGTCGCGGCGGCGACCTCGTCGGGGGCGTGTTCGCCGCGGACGACGGCCGGAGCGACGAGCGGACTGATCCGCACGGTCCGCTGTTCGTCGAGATTCGCGGTGGAGATGGAGGTGCTGGTGGTCATCGGGGTTCGGTTCCTGTTCCCGGGCCGACCCTGGCTGAACCTTCGGTGATTCCAGCGAGCCGGTCCGTGTCCGGCTCGTAGGTGGAAGAAGTCAGCGCGCGGTTACGCCGACCGACCCACCCCGGGCCGGCCTGCTAAACCAGAAATATGCACGCTGCATGCGGACCACCGTAACAGGCCGCCCTCCCCCGCGCCACGGCGCCCCCCGTGCGCGGTTTCGGTAGCGGGGGCTACCGAAACCGCGCACGGGGGGCGGGCACGCACCCCTTCGGCACGCCGATCAGGTCCGGGTTCCGACATCGGTGCGCAGCCGGAATCCGGACGGAACGCAACACCACGACAACGGTCGATAGTCGGCCGCTTCGGGTGTGGAAACGCGCGAACCGGGGCACCCTTGGAGAGTCTGTCCCGCGAAGCGACGAGCACGGAGGTGCCATGCCAGACCTGGACGGCGGAACTGCCGCCCCATCCCTGGGCGTCAGCCCGCCCGGAGCGAATCCACCCGACGAGAACGCTCGGGGGACAGGACCGGAACACACCGCCGACGGACACCTGGTCGAGGCCCAGTCCGAGGACTTCTCCCATGCCAGAAATCTCGCGGTGGATCCGGACTGGTTCAAGACCGCGGTGTTCTACGAGGTCCTGGTGCGCGCGTTCAACGACTCGAACCACGACGGGACGGGTGATCTGCGCGGGCTGACCGAGAAGCTCGACTACATCGCCTGGCTGGGCGCCGACTGCATCTGGCTGCCCCCGTTCTACGACTCCCCCCTGCGCGACGGCGGGTACGACATCCGGGACTTCCGGGCGGTGCTGCCGGAGTTCGGCACGGTCGACGACTTCGTCCTGTTTCTCGACGAGGCGCACAAGCGCGGCATCCGGGTCATCACCGATCTGGTCATGAACCACACGTCGGACACGCACGCGTGGTTCCAGGAGTCGAGGACCGACCCGGAGGGCCCGTACGGCGACTTCTACGTGTGGTCCGACACCGACGAGCGTTACCCGGATGCGCGCATCATCTTCGTCGACACCGAATCGTCGAACTGGACATGGGATCCGGTGCGCAAGCAGTACTACTGGCACCGCTTCTTCTCGCATCAGCCGGACCTGAACTACGACAATCCCGAGGTGCAGGACGCGATGATCGACGTCCTGCGCTTCTGGCTCGACCTGGGTATCGACGGGTTCCGGCTCGATGCGGTGCCCTACCTGTTCGAACGCGAAGGCACCAACTGCGAGAACCTGCCCGAGACGCACGCGTTCCTGAAGAAGTGCCGCGCGGTGATCGACGCGGAGTACCCGGGCCGCGTGCTGCTCGCCGAGGCGAACCAGTGGCCCAGCGACGTGGTGGAGTACTTCGGCGAACCGGAGGTCGGCGACGAGTGCCACATGGCCTTCCACTTCCCGCTCATGCCGCGCATCTTCATGGCGGTGCGTCGCCAGAACCGGTTCCCGATCTCCGAGATCCTCGCCCAGACACCGCCGATCCCGAGCAGTGCGCAGTGGGGCATCTTCCTGCGCAACCACGACGAGCTGACCCTCGAGATGGTCACGGACGAAGAACGTGACTACATGTACGCCGAGTACGTGACCGACCCGCGGATGCGGGCGAACATCGGTATCCGCCGCCGGCTGGCGCCGCTGCTCGAGAACGACCGCAACCAGCTCGAACTGTTCACGGCGCTGCTGTTGAGCCTGCCCGGGTCGCCGGTGCTCTACTACGGCGACGAGATCGGGATGGGCGACAACATCTGGCTCGGTGACCGCGACGCGGTGCGCACGCCGATGCAGTGGACCCCGGACCGCAACGCGGGCTTCTCGCGAGCGGATCCCGCGCGGTTGTACCTGCCGACGATCATGGATCCGACCTACGGTTACCAGTCCGTGAACGTCGAGCGGCAGATGAACTCGACGAACACCCTGCTGCACTGGACGCGGCGGATGATCCAGGTCCGCAAGCAACATCCGGCGTTCGGCAAGGCCGCGTTCACCGAACTCGGCAGCGCCAACCCGGCCGTCCTGTCCTACCTGCGGGAGATGCCGCTCGGACCGGACCGCAACTACAGCGACGTCATCCTGTGCGTGAACAATCTGTCCCGGTATCCGCAGGCCGTCATCCTGGACCTGTCGCGGTTCGCGGGGTGGATTCCGGTGGAGCTCACCGGTTCCGTCCCGTTCCCACCGATCACGGAGGAGGGGTACATGGTCACCCTGCCCGGTCACGGCTTCTACTGGTTTGCGCTGCAACCGGATCCGACGAAGGAAGGCGTCGGCGAACATCCGGTGAGCAGCGAGGCCGAGGCGGCGGTACAGCCATGACGGAGCCACACGTGCAGCATTATTCCGACGCGGAGCTCGAGGCCCTGCTGGCCGAGTGGCTCCCCCACCAGCGCTGGTTCGCCGCCAAGGGCCGGACCGTCGCCGCCGTACGCATCAAGCTGCGGGAACACCTCACCGACACTCCCGCATTCGGGGCGGACCACCTGCTGGTGACCGTCGAGTTCGAGTCCGGCGACGAGCAGATCTATCAGGTGCCCCTCGGCTACCGCCTCCACCTGCCCGACGAGCTGGCACCCTGGGCGCTGCCGCGGCCCGACGGCAGCGGCGACGATCGCACCCACGCCTACGACGGCCTGCGCGATCAGGAGATCATCGACCTGTACGCGCACTCGATCGCCACCGGGCAGGTGTACGGCCCGGTCGAGTTGCACACCGTGCCCGGCACGGTCATCGAGGAGGGTCTGCGGGGACGGGCGCTCAGCGCCGAGCAGTCCAACACCTCCGTCGTGCTCGGCGAGCAGTTGCTGCTCAAGCTGTTCCGCCGGATCACTCCGGGGGTCAACCCGGATGTGGAGCTGCATCTCGCGCTCGGGGAGGCGGGCTGCCGGTCGGTGGCCCCGGTGCGCGCGTGGATCGACGCCGAGATCGGTGGGGTGCGCACGACCCTGGCGATGGTGCAGGACTTCGCCGCCAACTCCGCCGACGGCTGGTCGATGGCGCTGGGCAGTGTGCGGGACCTGCTGCTCGAGGCGGACCTGCGGGCGGACGAGGTGGGCACGGATTTCGCCGGGGAATCGCAGCGGATGGGCGCCGCGGTGGCCGAGGTGCACGCGCTGCTGGCGCAGTCCCTCGGGACGTCCCAGCGAGCCGTGGGCGACATCGTCGACGGGATGCTGCGCCGCCTGGATGCCGCCGGCGCCGTCGTACCCGAACTGGCGGAGATCGCCCCGGGGGTGCGGGCGCGGTTCGCGGAGGCTGCGGCCACCGGCACGACGACGGTCCAGCGGATCCACGGGGACCTGCACCTCGGGCAGGTGCTGCGCACCCCCGAGCACTGGCTGCTCATCGATTTCGAGGGCGAGCCCGCCAAGTCCCTCGACGAACGTCGGGAACCGGACAGCGCCCTGCGCGACGTCGCGGGGATGCTCCGCTCGTTCGACTACGCGGCCCACCACTCCCTGCACGATGCGACGTCGGAGGCCGCTGCCGCGCAGCGCGAGTTCCGGGCGCAGGAATGGGCACAGCGCAACTCCGCGGCGTTCTGTGACGGTTACGCGAGCGAGTCCGGCGTGGATCCGCGCGAGTTCGCCGCGCTGCTGCGCGCGTACGAGCTGGACAAGGCCGTGTACGAGGTCGTGTACGAGGCCCGTCACCGTCCCCAATGGATCCGTTTGCCCCTGAACGCGATTCGCCGGATGACGCAGGCCGGCTGACGTGGCCGCAGACGCGGACGGGCGGTGACCGGATGCCGGTCACCGCCCGCGCTTCGCGTGCCGGTGTCTAGTGGCTCGACACGGATCGTTGACCGGGTAATCCCCGGCTGACGGTGAGGTTCGCGGCAGACTATCTCCGATTCGATACAAGGAGGTGGTCGTGGCACCCCAACCACGCGTGTTCGTCCGTCCG
>Ga0255338_1000839_pt1 | contig 75069 bp, 61 predicted proteins | sample MeOH1_35cm_T4_19_FD_203715 | JGI IMG/M metagenome (GOLD analysis project Ga0255338, IMG submission 203715) | Sandy soil microbial communities from University of British Columbia, Vancouver, Canada - MeOH1_35cm_T4_195 | ecosystem: Engineered > Artificial ecosystem > Sand microcosm > Unclassified ... | reverse complement strand
ATCGCCGTTGCCGCCGCCGCGCTGCAAACGCGCTTTGCGGACATGAAAGCCGTGGGCGGCATGATCGGCACCAGCGTGTCCGCGCTGTTCCTGTTCCTGCTGGCCTTCTTCAACCTGCTGATCCTGATCTCCGTGTGGCGCGCCTTCCGGGCGGTCAAGCGCGGCGAGGCGCTCAAGGAGCAGGACCTGGACCTGCTGCTGAACAACCGCGGCGTGCTGTCGCGGCTGTTCCGCCCGCTGTTCCGGCTGGCCAGCCGCAGCTGGCACCTGTTCCCCATGGGGCTGCTGTTCGGCCTCGGCTTCGATACCGCCACCGAGGTGGCGCTGTTCGGGCTATCGGCGGCGGAGGCGGCAAAAGGCGTGCCGTTCTGGACCATCATGGTGTTCCCCGCGCTGTTCACCGCCGGCATGTCGCTGGTGGACACCACCGACGGCATCCTGATGCTGGGCGCCTACGGCTGGGCCTTCACCAAGCCGATCCGCAAGCTCTACTACAACATGACCATCACGCTGGTATCGGTGATCGTCGCGGTAGTGATCGGCGGCATCGAAGCGCTCGGGCTGATCGCCGACAAGCTCGGGCTGGAAGGCGGCCTGTGGGACGTGATCGGGGAGCTGAACGCGCATTTCGGCATGCTCGGCTATGTGATCATCGGGGTGTTCGTGCTGAGCTGGCTGATCTCGATGGTGGTGTACCGGGTCCGGCGCTACGATGAGATCGAGGTGCGGATGGGGTGAGGTCTGGCGAGGCGGACCGGCGCCGCTCGCTGAAATAGGAACCACATCGGCGCCCTATGCGCAGGACGGCTCCGCTTCGTCCATGACCGGACGAGCAATCAGCTTGATGTGTTTCCGGGGTTTCTGCGCGGCCATCCAGAGGTCGTAGGCGATCTGCATACCGCACCACATCTCGCGGCTGGCACCCAACGCTTCTTCCAGGCGAATGGCAATATCGGGCGTAATTACCGTATGGCCGTTCACGATACGGGAGAGCGTGGCACGCGTCACTTCGATGTGCCCGGCGAAGGCCGTGATCGTCATGTCATCGAGGCCCGCCAGCCATTCGGCGAGGACCGTGCCGGGATGCGGAGGCTTGTGCATCCGAGTCATGATGGCCTCCTTGATGTCAGTACGTTGGGGGTCAGTGGTAGTCGCGGTAGTCCACAACCAGCGCATCGCCATCCTCGAATCTGAAGGTAATGCGCCATTTCCCATTGACGGTGATTGACCAGTGTCCGGCCATGCGGCCTTTGAGTTCGTGCAATCTCCAACTGGGTACGCCCATGTCCTCCGGCTTGATGGCGTGGTCTAAAGCACCAGCGGGGTGAAGCGCCTCCTATCCCCCCGCGCGCGTCAACACCGCATCGCAAATCGCAACGATATGCCGATGATCCGTCCCGCAACACCCGCCTAGCACCGACATCTGCTTCAGATACCGGCTCAGTCCCAGATATCGCTCGCCAAGGTCAACCGGATCGCCGGCATCCAGCGTGTCCGCCTCATCGAGTTCCGCGTGACTCTTGGTCGAGGCGTTGGCGCGCACGCCGCCTACGCGCGCGGTCCAGGGTTCGCCGGTTGAGACGGCCGCCTCGAAATGGCTCGGGTGCGCGCAGTTGATCATGTAGTAAAGGGGGCCGTGCGCCGTCTCGCGGTCCACCCGTTCGATTGCCGCGCCCAGGGTGTCGCCCGACGGCAGCTTGCCGTCGGTTTCCACGGTAAAGGAAACCGCGACGGGCGCACCGGCGTCGCTTGCAGCACGCACGATGCCGATTGCCTCTTCCGGATAGGTCATGGTCACGGCGGTGACCATATCGGCGCCCGCCTCGCGTAGCGCTTCGACCTGCGGGGCATGGTACCGGCGGGCCGCGTCCTCGCTCATCCGGGTGCCGGTCTGGTAGCCATCCCCGCGGGGGCCAACCACGCCGTTGATGATGATGGGGGTTTCCGGCGCGGCAAAAGCCGCGCCCAGACCCGACGCCCAGGCGACCGACCGGCGATTCGCATCGGCGACAGCCTGCGGCGAGAAACCGAGCTTCGCGCCCCAATCCGCGTTGGCACGCCAGGTCGGCGTATCAAGGACGAATCCAACTTTGCGCTCCACGGCGGTGCGCAGATACGGCACGAAGTAACGCTCCAGCCGCTGCCTTCCCTCGTCGCTGAGCACGAGTGGAAACGCGGCAAAGCATGGCAGTTCAATGCCTTCCAGGAAAACCAGTGAGGTCTCGAGCCCGCCATCGGCCAGAAAGACTGGCCCGCCGGGCTTGGGCAGGTGTTGGGAAGCTAGCCGCATGACAGCACCTCCGGCAGTGGGACGCTACGACTCGGCATGCGCGCACCCCGGAGCGCGAACATGCTTTCGGCTTCACCCGCGGGGCGCCAGCAGGGCTGGTTGCCGACGCATCGAAGTATAGACGCGCCTGGATTCGCCGCCAGCCTGCCGCGGTGTCATCGCCGGCCATGCTCAGGCGGCGTGGCGCTGGCATTATTTTGGTTCGCCGAATTGCGGGATAGAAGAGCTGAAGCGGCGGGGGAGACGATATACAGTACTGACGTCTCACCCAATCAACGCATCCGCCACCAGATACTCCCCTTGCCACCTCTGCGCCAAATGCCGGCAACGCCCCAACGCCACCGCCTGCTGCTCGAAATCCACCACCATCACCGCATCTGCCCCGTGCGGACGCGGCGGCTGCTCCATGCTGCGGCCATCGCTTAGCAGCCACAACCAGCGCTGCTGCGCCGGACGGCGGTGCGCAGCCTGCGCCAGCAGCTGGCCGGCACGCTCCATGCCAAGCGCCAGCGGCGTACCGCCGCCACCGGCGATCGGGCGGATCCAGGCTTCGCTCCACGGGCGGGCCCGCGCTGGCTGCAGGCGCACCTCCGCCCGGCCACCGGCGAAGCACACCAGCGCCACCTCGGCGCGCGCCTGGTAGGCGCGCTGCAGCAAGCGCAGGAGCACGCCCTTGGCCAGCGCCAATTGACGGCCGTGCAGCATCGATGCCGAGCAGTCGAGCACGAAACAATGCAACACGCCGGCATGTGCCTGCTGGGCGCGCATGCGGAGGTGGCCGGCGGCCAGCGGTTCGGTGCGCTTGGCCGCGAGCGTGCGCGGCCAGTGGATGCGCAGGCCTGCCGGGCGGCCTCGGGGAGAGGCGAAACGGGGTGCCTGCCACCGGTTGCCGCCTTGCCCGGAATCGGCGGCGGCCTGCCGGTGGCTCAGGCTTTTTTTGCGGGCAGCGGCCTCACGGATTTGACGGCGGCGATGCCCGCCGCGCTGGCCGCCAACGGCGGCGGAAGCGCTCCCCAGGGGTTGCCGGCGGCCGCGCCGGTGTCTGCCCTATGGCCCCCGCCATCGCTGGCACGGCTGGATTCCCCGGCATCGCTGGCATCGCCATGCCTGTCGGCATCGGGCGCCGCCTGGCGCCGATGGTGCAGCACCAGTTCCGCCACGGCATCCACATGCGCCGGCACCACCGCCGCGTCGCATTGCAGGGCCGCCAGCGCGCGCGCCGCGCGCAGCATCACCAGGTCGGCGCGCACGCCGTCGACGGCAGCGCCCAGGCACAGCGCGCTGACATGCTCGTGCACGGCATCGCTGAACGATAGCGACGGCAGCGCCGCGCGCGCCAGCCGCACCTGCCGCGTCAGCGTTTCCTGCTCGGCGGCAAAGCGCGCGCGCAGCGCCCCGGGATCGCTGTCGAACGCCAGCCGCGCCTTGACGATGGCCTGGCGCTGCGCGGGATCGGTGCAGTTCTCCAGCGCCAGCGCCAGGCCGAAGCGGTCCAGCAGTTGCGGACGCAACTCGCCCTCCTCCGGGTTCATGGTGCCGACCAGCACGAAGCGCGCCTCGTGCTGGTGCGACACGCCGTCGCGCTCCACCACGTTGACGCCGCTGGCGGCTACATCGAGCAACTGGTCGACCAGGTGATCCGGCAGCAGGTTGACCTCGTCCACGTACAACACCCCCTGGTGCGCTCGCGCCAGCAGGCCGGGCGCGAAGCGTACCTCGTTCTGCTGCAGCACATGGCCAAGGTCAAGCGTGCCGGTCAGTTGCTCTTCGCTGGCGCCCAGCGGCAGCGTGACGAACTGGCCCTCCGGCAGCAGTTCGGCCAGCGCGCGCGCGGCGGTCGACTTGGCCGTGCCGCGCGGCCCGCTGACCAGTACGCCGCCGATGCCGGGGTCCACCGCGGCGAGCAGCAGCGCTTGCCGCAGACGCTGCTGCCCCACCAGGGCACTGAAGGGAAACGGCACGCGCAGGAGCCGGGCGGTCGCATTCATCAAGGGGGCATTCCTTCAAGCGCCTGCTCGCTGTCGAGCAGGTGTTGTTCCAGTTGGGCGCGGCGTGCGCCCGGCTCCTGCCACAGGCCACGTTGCACCGCTTCGAGCAAGCGCTCGCAGATAGCGTGCAGCGCGCGCGGATTGTGCTGCCGCAGGAAGGCGCGGGTGTCTGCGTCGTTCACATAGGCATCGGTCACCAGGGCGTACTGGTGGTCGGCCACCACGCGCGTGGTGGCATCGAAGCCGAACAGGTAGTCCACGGTGGCGGCCATCTCGAAAGCGCCCTTGTAGCCATGCCGCTTGACGCCGTCGATCCACTTGGGATTGACCACGCGCGCGCGGATCACGCGGCCGATTTCTTCCTGCAGGGTACGGATGCGCGGCGCCGCCGGATTGCTGTGATCGCCGTGGTAGATGGCCGGCTGGGCACCGCCGAACTCGCGCGCGGCGGCCACCATGCCGCCCTGGAACTGGTAGTAGTCGTTGGCGTCGAGCAGGTCGTGCTCGCGGTTGTCCTGGTTCTGCACCACCGCATCCAGGCAGGCCAGCCGCTCGGCAAAGCTGGCTCGCGCTTCGACGCCATCCGTGCCCTGTCCGTAGGCGTAGCCGCCGGCATGCAGGTAAGCCTGGGCGAGATCGTGGTCGTCCTGCCAGTTGCGGCTGTCGATCAGATCCTGCAGGCCCGTGCCGTATCCGCCCGGCCGCGCGCCGAACACGCGCCAGCCCGCGCGGCGGCGCGCCTCGGCGGCCGGCACGCCCTGCGCTTCCAGCCGCGCGCGCTCGCTTTGCACGCGGGCGCGCACCGGGTTGAGTTCGGCCGGCTCGTCCAGCTCTGCCACCGCCTGCACGGCGGCATCGAACAGGCGCATGATGTTGGCGAAGGCATCGCGGAAAAATCCCGACACGCGCAAGGTCACGTCAACGCGCGGGCGGTCGAAGATCGCCATCGGCAGGATCTCGAAATCGGTCACGCGGTAGCTGCCGGGCGCCCATTTCGGCCGCACGCCCAGCAGGGCGAACGCTTGCGCGATGTCGTCGCCGCCGCTGCGCATGGTGGCGGTGCCCCAGACAGAGAGCCCGATCGACTGCGGATATTCGCCGTGTTCCTGCAAGTGGCGCTCGATCAGCTGGTTGGCCGACTTCAGGCCCAGCGGCCAGGCCGTGCGGGTGGGCACCGCGCGCGTATCGACCGAGTAGAAATTGCGCCCCGTGGGCAGTACATCGGGCCGTCCGCGCGAGGGTGCGCCGCTGGGTCCGGGCGGAACGAAGCGCCCGGCCAGCCCGCGCGACAGTTGCAGCATTTCCTGCGGGCCGCAGGCATCCAGGCGCGGCATCACGTCCCGATGCAGGCGTGCCAGCACGGCAGCGGTCTGCGGCAGCGAACGCGCCATGCCGTCACCGGTGTCCGCCGCGTCTAGCAATGCCGTGGCCAACATTTCCAGCCGCTCGCGCGTATCGCCATGATGGCGCCACGGTCCCGCGTCGAGCGCCACCAGTTGCGCCGGACGCGGCCCCTCCCATGGCGCGGACCAGTCGGCATCGAGCGGATCGAAGCCGCCGCCCAGCGCCAGGTCGGCGGCCAGCGCCGTCAGCAAGCTGGCCTGCGCGCCCTTGCCGTCGCCCACCGGAAAGCGCCCGAGCGCAAGCAGCGTGTCGCGCCGCTGGCGGCCCGCCGGCGACACGCCGAAAACATGCAGGCCATCGCGGATCTGCGATTCCTTCAGCTCGCACAGGTAAGCATCGGTGCGGTTGAGCAGCGCGTCTTCGCCATCGCTGTCGGCGGGCGCTTCCAGCCCGAGTTCGCGATGCAGTTGCTGGTCGACGATCAGCTTCAGGATGGCCTTGCGCAGCAGCCGCGCACGGCGCGGGTCCACCGCCAGCGCCTCGTAGTATTCGTCGACCTGGCGCTCCAGGTCTTGCAGCGGGCCGTAGTTCTCGGCGCGCGTGAGCGGCGGCATCAGGTGGTCGATGATGACGGCCTGCGCGCGCCGCTTGGCCTGCGCGCCCTCGCCCGGGTCGTTGACGATAAAGGGATAGAGATGCGGCAGCGGCCCGAGGATGGCATCCGGCCAGCAGCTGTCGGCCAGCGCCACGCTCTTGCCGGGCAGCCACTCCAGGTTGCCATGCTTGCCCACATGGACGATGGCATCGGCGCCGAAACTGCGGCGCAGCCAGAAGTAGAAGGCCAGGTAGCCGTGCGGCGGCACCAGATCGGCATCGTGGTAGCTGGCATAGCCCTGGGTGCCCGCTTCGCCGGGCAGCGCGTACGCGCGGGCCGGCTGCAGCCCCACGAACAAATGGCCGCTGCGCACGCCGGCGATCATGAAACGGCCTTCGCGCACCATCGGATCCTGTTCCGGGCTGCCCCAGCGTTCGGCGATGGCACGCCGGTTCTCTTCCGGCAGGGCGGCCAGTTGCCGCTGGTATTCCGCCATCGGCAGGCTCTGGAAAGCCGGCCGCAGATCGCGTTGCGCCAGGTCGTTGGTGATGCCCCGGGTCAGCCCGCGCATCAGGTCGTCGCCGTCCGCCGGCAAGCCTTCGCAGTGGTAGCCCTGTTCGCGCAGCATGGCGAGAATACCCACGACCGAGGCGGGCGTATCCAGGCCCACGCCGTTGCCGATGCGCCCTTCGTTGGCCGGATAGTTGGCCAGCACCAGCGCTACGCGCTTGTCCGCATTGCCGAGCTGCCGCAGGCGGCACCAGCGGCGGCTCAGCTCGGCCACGAAGGCAATGCGCTCCGCGTCAGGCTGGTAGCGCACCACGTCGACCTCGGTGTAAGGACAACGATAAGCCAGTCCCTTGAAGCTGACCGCGCGCGTGATGATGCGGCCATCGACCTCGGGCATGGCGATATGCATGGCGACATCGCGCGCCCCCAGGCCCTGGCTGTCGCGCAGCCAGTCCTCGCGGTTGCCGCCGCTGAGGATGACCTGCAGCACGGGCGCATCGCCGGCGAGTTGGAGCGATTCGGGCGCATCGAGCGAGGAAACCGCGAACGCCGTCGTGTTGAGCACCAGCGCCGCGCCGTGCTCCGCGCACAAGTGCTGCAGGACCTCGCGGCACAGCGTGTCCTTGAGCGAACTGACCGCCAGCGGCAGCGGGCGCATGCCCTCGGCGCGCAAGGCCGCGATCAGGGCATCGAACACGGCCGTGTTGCCGGCCTGCAGGTGCGAGCGGTAAAAGACCAGCGCCACCACCGGCCCGCCCGGGTGGCCGTCACGCTCCCATTCGCGCTGCCAGTCCGCCGCCGTGGCCACGCCGTGCGCCGGATGATAGATCGCTGCCTGCGGCAGCACGCGCGGCTGCAATGCCGGCTCGCCCCGGCCAAAGGCATGGTGCGCGAGGCAGCGGAAGAACTGTTCCGCGTTGTCCGCCCCGCCTTCGCGCAGGTAGCGCCACAAGTTGCTGGCCAGCGCTTGCGGCGCATTGCCGCGCGCAAGCAGGTTGGCATCTTCGGCCAGGTCGCCGGAGAACATCACCAGCAACTGTCCGCGTGCGCGCGCCAGTTCGGACAGCCGCTCCAGGCCGTAAGCCCAGTCGCTATCGCCGCCGAGATGATCGACCACCACCACCCGCGCGTGCTGCAGCACATCGTCGACGTACATGTCGAGCGAGGCCGGCTGGCGCAGGTACATCTGGTTGGCCAGCCGCACTGTGGGGAAGTCCGCGCCCAGGCGCGGAAAGACGCCGGCCAGCAGCGAAAGCGTGGTATCCGCCGCGCTCAGCACCACGATCTCGGCCGGGCTCTGCTCGATGCGCACCACGCCGGCGTTATCGTCGACGAAGCCGCCCGGGCGGGTGGAAAGCAGGTGCATCGGGTGCCTGGGCTCGGGTCTGCCTCAAGCCGCGCGCACGGCGCCCGCCAGTGCGGTTTGCAAGGCGGCCTGCAGGGCGCGCTGGTCAAGATCCTGCCCGATCAGCACGATGCGGGTGGACTGCGTCTCGCCCGCTTGCCAGCGGCGGTCGAAGTAGCTGTCGAAGCGGCGGCCCACGCCATGCAGCACCAGGCGCATGGCCTTGCCCGGCAGCGCGGCAAAGCCCTTGATGCGGTAGATCGTATGGCTTTCCACCAGTTGGCGCAGGCCATCGATCAGTGGATCGCGGTCCACCTCGCCGAGTTCCACCACCACCGAATCGAACTCGTCGTGATGGTGGTCGGCGTGATCGGGATCGTCCGCCGAGCCGTGGTGGTCGGGCCGCAGGTGAATGCTCTCCTCCGAGGCACGGTTCAGCCCCAGCAGCAGCCCGATATCCAGCTTGCCGCCCTGCGCGCCGACGATCTTCACTTCGGCGGGGATTTCCGGACGGATCAGCGCTTCCACTTCGGCGCGCTGCGCCGCGTCGATCAGGTCGGTCTTGTTGAGGATGACGAGGTCGGCGGCGCCGAGCTGGTCTTCGAACAGTTCATGCAGCGGGGATTCGTGGTCGAGATTGGGGTCGGCCTTGCGCTGCGCGTCCACGGCGTCCGGATCGGCTGCGAACTGGCCGGCGGCGGCGGCGGCGCCGTCCACCACGGTGACCACCGCGTCCACCGTGAAGGCGTTCTTGATGCTGGGCCAGTTGAAGGCCTGCACCAGCGGCTTGGGCAGCGCCAGGCCGGATGTCTCGATCAGCACGTGGTCGATGTCGGCGCGCCGCTCCAGCAATTGCTCCATCACCGGGAAGAATTCCTCCTGCACCGTGCAGCACAGGCAGCCGTTGGCCAGTTCGTAGAGCTGGCCATTGCTCTCGCCGGACTCGTCGCAGCCGATGCCGCAGCCCTTGAGGATCTCGCCGTCGATGCCCAGTTCGCCGAACTCGTTGACGATCACCGCGATGCGGCGGCCGCCGGCGTTTTCAAGGATATGGCGCAGCAAGGTGGTCTTGCCGCTGCCAAGGAAGCCGGTGACGATGGTGGCGGGGATTTTACTGGTCTGCATGGGCGGATTTGAAAATTCAGCGTTGGGGTTGAACCGGGGCTTGCGATGCGGGCGCTTGGCAAGTTATGCCCACGCAACCGGTAAGCTGCGGCGGTCCCGGCCGCTGCGAGGGGACCAGCATAAAGAGATACGGAGGTGCTGTCCACCGGTGCCGCGTCAGCCTTGCGCCGGTCCGCGCCGCCGGCCGCGCCACCACTCGACGCCCGCGCCGGCGCCAACCAGCAGCAGCATCAGCACGGCGGCCCGGAGTGCCTCGCGGGGCGCAAGGCCCGTCAGGGGCGCGGGCTGCGCGAGCTTGAGCGCGCGGCTTTCCAGCAAATGGCCGGTGACTGGCTCGGTGACTGGCGCGGTGGAGGAACGCGGCGCCGGTGGCTGCGGCGCGGCCTGGCGCGCCGGCCGTGCCGCGGGCGTATCGGCCAATCCCGCGCGTGCGCCCTGCGCAGCAGGCTCCCGCCCCGGCATGGCGCGCGCCAGCCGCTCGGCGAATGCGCGCAGCGTATCCGACGGCAGCCGGACTTGCTGCCCCAGCCCGGCGATGTATTGCATCAGCACCGGATTGCCGCAGCTATTGGCCGAGCACGACAGTCCGTCGCGATTGACCGATTCCACATAGCGCCGCGCCATGTCGGCGCGCTCTTGCGCCGTGAAGCGATAGCTGCCCTGCCGGTCCACCTCAAGCAGCCGTGCCAGGATGCCCTGCCTCGCGTGCGGGTTGCTTTGCGAAAAAAAGCGGTCCATGCCCAGCCCGTGCTTGTCGGCCACGTAGACGTCATACGTGTTCTGCCAGAAGCTGCCGCTCATCTGCTCCGGGCTGGTGGCCTGGAAACCATAGAGATGCTCGATCTCCTTGAACATCTCGCGCGCGCCGGCATAGCCGGAGCGCTGCATGTTTTCGATCCAGCGCGGGTTCCAGTTGCGCGCGTTGAGCTCGGTTGCCAGCCAGGTGCGGGCATCGACAGTCTGCTCCTCGCCGGCGCGGCGCAAGTTGTGCAGCCAGAAGCGCGGCGCTTGCCCGCTGACCGCGCGCGTGGCCATGTTCAGGCCGCCGGCGTACTGGTAGGTATCGTCGTTGTCGAGCGCGCCGTACAGCGTGCTGGCGCGCGAGAACAGCACGGCCTGGTTGGACTTGAGATGGCTGGCCAGCGCCTGCGGTGCGGTTTCGCCCCAGCCTTCGCTTGAAAACGCAAAGTTCATATAGCGCAGGTATTGCCGCGCCAGCGCGCCCGGCTGTTCCCCGGCCTGCGGCACATCCTTGCTCTGCTCCACCATCTGCTGCACGCCGATGCTGTAGTTGCCCGGCTTGGCGGCAAACACGCGGGCGCGGGCCAGGCGCCCGGCCAGTTGCGGCTCCACGCCGGCCGCCAGCAGCGTTGCCCGCGCCTCGCGGTCGTGGCGGCTGATGGCGTTGTCGCCGGCGGCGGCGGCCAGGCGCGCGGCCTTGTCCAGCAGCGCCACCTTGTCGCCGAAACCGTCGCGGTAAATGCCGGAAATGGTGAACAGCACGTTCACGCGCGGGCGGCCGAGTTCGGCATCGGGAATCAGGCGCACATCCTCAACCACGCCGCGGGCGTTCCAGACCGGTTCCACGCCCATCAGGTAAAGCGCCTCGCTCTCCATCGCGCCCTGGTGGCGTTCGGTCTCGCCGTACCACAGCACCATCGACACCTGTTCCGGCGCGGCGCCGGTTTCCTCGCGATAGCGCGCAAGTGTCTGCGCCGCCAGTTGCTTGCCGAGTGCCCAGGCGGCCGGCGTGGGGACCAGCGCGCCGTCGAAGGCATGCAGGTTGCGCCCGGTGGGCAGGCCCTGCGGGGTGCGAACCGGATCGCCCAGCGGCGCGGTCGGCAAGTAGCGGCCCGCCAGCACGGTGATCAGGCCGTCGAGTTCGCGGCGCGGCGATTCGCGCAACCGCGCCAGCCACTCCCGCGCCATCGACAACGCGGCCTTCGCCTTGTCCGCCAGCGGCTGCCCATCGCCGACGCCGGCGGTGTCGGGCTCGCGTCCCTCGACCAGCGCGCCCGCCCAGCGGGACAAGGTGTCCTGGCCGATGCGGCGCGTCTCGCCCGCGTCAAAGGCGCTCCCGAGCACGGTGGCCAGCGCCTGCTGCTGGATATCCGGCGGTGGCAGTTGGCCCAGCGCATGGATGCCCAGCGGTACCGGCTCGGCCTCGACCTTGTGCAGGAAGCGGTGGATCACCGGCTCGACCTGCGTCCAGGGCGCGCCAAGGTCCAGCCCGAGCTGGCGGTCCAGGCCCAGCGCGCGAATTTGCGCCAGTGCCTGCAAACGGTATTGCTCGGCAAGTGCCGGAGAGCTGTCGGCGGCGGCTTCCTGCTGCTCGATCACTTCGTCCAGCTTCGCCAGCGCGTCCGGCCAGCCCGCGCGGGCGATCAGCGGCGTCAGGTGGCTGACCAGCACGGCCGCGCTGCGGCGCTTGGCCTGGATCGCCTCGCCGCCGCCGTCCTGGATATAGTAGTAGGCGTTGGGCAGGTCGCCCAGCAGCACTTCGGCACTGTCGTCGCCGCTCTGCCCCACCTGTTTGCCCGGCAGCCATTCCAGCGTGCCGTGGCGGCCAACGTGGACCATCGCGTCGGCGCCAAAGGCGTGGCGGTACCAGAGGTAGGCCGCGATATAGGAGTGCGGCGGCGGGGTCACCGTATCGTGCGAGCTGTCCATCGCACGCGCGAACGTGGAGCGCAGCGGCTGGGGGCCGACGAACAGGTTGCCGAAGCGCAGGCCCGGAATGACGAAATCCTGCCCGCCGTGGCCATCGCCAACCCGCATCAGCGGATTGCGCTCCGGCGGCCCCCAGGCCGCCAGCACCGACTGGCGGAACGCCGCCGGCAAGGCGTCGAACCAGCGCTTGTACTGCGCCATCGGCAGCAAGCTGACCCTGCCGCGCGACACCATCTCTGCCAGTTCGCCGGGCGACCATTCTTCCATGTTGCGGCCGTTGCGTTCCAGCAGCGCGGTGAGTTCGGCCGTGTCCGGCAACGCGGTGCCGGTGCGGTAGCCGGCTTCCCGCAGGCGCGCCATGATTTGCACCAGCGACGGCAGCGTGGCCAGGTAACTGGCGCCGATATTGCCGCGGCCCGGCGGGTTGTTGTAGTAGAGGATGGCGATGCGCTTGTCCGCCGCGGGCTTGTCCTGCAGCGCAATCCAGCGCCGCACGCGGGCCACCGCGGCGTCCGCGCGCTCGGGCACGGCACGGCTGGTCTTGGCGCCGTCCTCGTCCTCCAGCGTGGCGAACAGGATCGGCTCCGTGGCGCCGGCACGCTCGGGCGTGTTGAGCAGCAGCGGCAGCCGCTCGCCGCCGATGCCGCGCACGTCCGCGCGCCACGCTTCCTGGCTGTCGCGCGTGGCGATCAGGTTGATGGCATGCAGGCCCCGGCGTTCCAGCCAGGACTTGTCTTCGGCCCGGCTGATAGTGAGGTTCAGCGTCAGCAACGCGCGCAAAGGGCTGTGGCCGTCGGCCGTCAGCATCGGTTCCAGCCCGGACAGCGGCCAGCCAAACACCGGCACCGCGCCGATGCCCTGGCGCTCCAGCGCCGCAATCAGGGCATCGATATGCGCAAGGTCCTGCTGCCGATAGTTGCTGGCGTAGAAGGCGATGCCGACCAGCGGCGCCTGTGCAGGCAGGCCGCCGGCTCCGCCGCCGCGATACCAGGCCAGGTAGTCCTTGAGCGTGGCGAAGGGCCGCGCGGCGCGCGGATGATAGATGCCTGCCGTGGGCAGCGGACACGGCGGCGGCACGGCGATGGCCTGCTCCCCGCGCACCGCGGCCACCAGCCAGGCCAGCCAGCCGGCCAGGTTGTCGGCGCCGCCGGCGCTCCAGTATGCCTCGGCGGCCTGGTTGCGCGCGGCGTCCATGCCGATGCCCCAGGCGGCCTCGGCGGAGGCGGCCGGCGCCGCCAGCACCAGCGCGCCGCGCTGCCGCGCCTGGCGCACAGCCGGTGCCACCTGCCGGAGCACGGCAGTTGGCGCGAAGTAGGCGTAGACGACATCGGCGGCGGCCACCTGCGCGGGATCGGGCGCCGTGGTGACGGCGTCGAGCCGCACCCTGCCCGGCCCCGCCAGTTCGCGCAGGCGCGCCTCGGCGGCGGGCAGCAGATGGGTATTGGTAGTGATCAGCAACACGCGGACAGGGGCACGGCCGCCATCGGCTGCAGGTTCCACCAACCCCGCCGCGTGGGCTCGTCCGCACAGCAGGACAAGCGCGAGCAACAGCCAATGCAACGGGCGGGACCGGAACAGCGCATCCGCCAGCATCGTCATCGGTGCGAGGGACACCGTGAACGGCGTGCGCGGCATCGAACCCATCAACGCGCAGCCGGCGCCGATGCCGCCGGGACAGGCCGGGTGCCCGGCGCCGCGCCTTCCGGCACATACACCACGCTGCCGTCCGGCAACTGGTAGGCCACGCCCAGCCGCGTGCCCTCGCCGGTCTTTTGCTGCGCGGACATCTTGCTGACCTTGACCTCCTTGCGGTTCTTCTCCAGCAACTGCAGCTCGCCGGTCCGCGGGTCGCGCTGGACCATGGTGAATTGCGAATCGGGATTGAGCAGCTGGGTCAGGCTGAAGGCTTGCGTGAGCGCCACCATCAGGCCCACGGCAAAGACGATCGAGGCGTCGAACAGGTTGGCGACGCCGGCCAGCGGGTCTTCCCGGTGCACCGACGCCAGCTCGCCCTGCGCGCGGCGGCGCCGCACAAAGCGCCGGCGCCGGAACTGGTGTCCTTGACCCGCGTCCATCAGGCGTGCGCTCCGGCGAACTGCGCCGCACCGCGAACATGCGCTGCCTCGGGCAAGGCCCGCAGCACCAGCTCGCACAGGTTCTCCATTTCCTTGAGGTCGACCCGCGCCCAACGTTCGCGGGTCAGCGTCAGTACGTAAGCGATGCCGCCCAGCACCAGTCCGCAGACCACCGCGCCGAAGCCGATCACCAGGTGATTGACCATGCCGGCCATATCGCCGGCCAGCAGCGATTGCAGCGCCGGCCCGAGCGGGATGATGGTGCCGGCCAGGCCCAGCATCGGCGCGATGCGAACCAGCGTGCGGGTCAGGTCGAGCCGGTTGGCCACGCGCATTTCCTCGCGCTGCAGTGTTTCATCCAGCCACAGGTCGAGGTGTTCGTGCGAATCGAGCCGGGCCAGCCGTGCTTCCAGCATGTCCCAGAAACGGACGAGCGAAGGCGACAACGATGCCGCGCCCAGATGCGGCCGCGTGCCGTTGCGCAGGCTGGCGGCCAGCGCATTGGCCAGCGCGGGCAGATCGCTGGCCGGCGCATTGGCGCGGCGGCGCGACTGCACCAGCAGGCTGCCGAGATCGGCCAGCGAAAGGACAAACAACACCAGCAGCGCCAGCGCGACCGGCCAGAAGAACGCCGTGGAAAGGCGGTAGAAAATCTCGGTGACAGCGCTTTCCATCGTGATTGGCGGCTAGGAGTTGATGCGGATTGGCGAACCGGGTGAGGGCCCTGGCGAGCCCCGGCGCAGCATTGTACGTCGGCGCTGGGGCGGCGCAATCACGCACGCCGGGGTAAGTGCCGCTCCCAGGCAAAAAAGCCAGGCCACATTGCATGGCCTGGTTGGCAAAACGGCAGCAGAGGGCACGGCTGCCGGCGGGTATGAGATGCCGCAAGGGACACCTCGGCGAACAGGTTAGCGCCTTGCGATTGTGGTAACGCAAACAATTGTGTCGTTACGCTCACCCATCCGGGTATCCGAGGGGACTGACGCGGCTTGCCCGGCGCCGCCACAATGTCGCCCTCCAGGGAACGGCGCGTGCTTCGGTGGGAAACAATGAGAGCCAGGCCGAACGCATCCGGCGGATCGTGGAGGAGGCTGGCTTTAGCTGCGCGAGCCAAGGTAGCTGCGCGAGCCTAGGTCGGCGAATGGGAAAGACGACGGCAATGCGCAACGCTCGCAAATGTCAACAAATGTGAATGCGAGCGACATTCGCGCTGCGGCCCCGTTTGCAAGTGCGGGGCCGTGGCGGCTCAGTAGGTTTCGTCGGCGGGATCGATCATCAGGTGCAGGCGGCTGGCGAGTTCGGCCAGCGCGGCCTCGTCGCGGCTGCGGATCATCCATCCTGCATAGGCATCGGCCTGTGTGTCCCAGCACCACAACGTAAAGCCCGCCGCGCGCAATGAAGCTTGCGCGATAGCCATCAATTGCGGCACATCGTGCCGCGCGAGAAAGGCATTTGAAAGCGGATCGGTCACGCCCCAGCCGACACGCACGCCGACGCGGTCGCACAGAGCCTGCACGCTGCGGACCAGGGCGGCAGTGTCCTTCCATTCCACGTAGAAGCCCGCCGCATGGCCGATCGCCTCACTCAGGGGCCACAGCAGCATTTGGCCGTCGCAGCCTGTTTCAGCGTGCGCTAGCGCACGCTGAAACGAGGCCCAGTATTCTTCTGCGGCATCCTGATCGTGCAGGGAAATCAGCAGGATCAACTCACGCAAGGCGGCCTGCGTTTCACTTGGGAGCACTATGGTCATAGACTTCTTGCTGGTTGAGGAACACAGGAAACCGAAGGGATCCGGTGCGCGCAGGGCACAACGCGATGCCGCGCGGATCGCAGCCCGCTATTCTGACAAAGGTTGGTGCAAGGCGCCATATGAAAGCGCAACGAGATCGCACCCGCGGACACGCCGGCGTAGCGGCGCACGGTCCGAACGGCATGAAATTTAGGACTCGTCTTAGTGCGCGACAACGCCGGAAGAAAAGGGTTGCCAAGCGCGCATCGCCTTTGCTACGCTTCGCCCCGTTATCGCTACGGAGTCATCTCCATGGACAGTTGTTCTAGTTGGCCTCCGGCCAAACTCTGAACGGCTAGGCAAGTCCAGGCGTCCTATCGCCACTGCCTAGCCGATACCGGCGGGTAGTGGTCCGTTGCACGGGTTCTCCGTGCGACTCCCTCCCAGTTCGTTGCAAAAGCCTGCGGCTATCCAGCCGTGGAGCGCGCTCGTCCGCGCCCCGCGATGTGGTACCCGCCCCTGCCAGCGCACGCCTTCGGGCAATCGCGCAAGGAGGACTCATGCCATCTCTCTTCATCGCACAACATGCCTTGCTGGCGCTGCAGATGCTGCGCTGGCACGCGGGCCGCCCAGGCCGCGCCGCCGTGCTGCTGGTCGCACTGGCGCTGCCGCCGGTCTGCCATGCCGCGGCGCGCCATGACGACGCGCACCGCCCCCCGCCGGGCTGACGCCCGCGCCCTGCCTGGCGCCGCATTGCCGCCACGCCAGCCCGCACCTGCGTGCGAGCCCTGGCGAGGCTGGCCTCCCACGCTGCCCTCCATTCTTTTGCACTTGCAGTATCCGTCCACGGCGGCGCCTCGCCAGAGCCGCTCCGACCCGATCACGCATCGCCGCCCGGCTCGCCGGGAACCACTGGGAAACCGCACCGATGAACCTGATGAAAACGCTCTTCGTCGCCTTCCTGCGCACGCGCCGGGCGACCCACCACTTCCGCCGGCTGGCGATGTTTGAGTCGCTGGGCAAACCGGGCCCCTCGCGCGCGGTGCCGGAGCAACTGGCGCAATCCCTGAAGCGCGCCGCCCGGGACGACGTGCCTGGCGTGCTGGTACGACTGCGCTCGCATGAGGACGGCCTGACCGGCGCCGAGATGGAAGAACGGCTCAAGCAGGTCGGCCCCAACGAAGTCGACCATGAGAAGCCGCTGCCCGCATGGCTGCACCTGTGGCACTCCTACAGCAACCCGTTCAACCTGCTGCTGACACTGCTGGCGGTGATTTCCTATTTCACCGAGGACATGAAGGCAACGCTGGTCATCGGGACCATGGTGACGTTGTCGACCATCCTGCGCTTCGTCCAGGAACGGCGCTCCAACCAGGCCGCGGAAAGCCTCAAGGCCATGGTCAGCACCACAGCCACGGTGATCCGCCGCGACCTGGCCGCCGGCGTTGCCGCCTTTAGCGCGGAATACTTCCACGTGCACGTGCACTCCCGCCCGCCGGCCAGGATCGAAGTGCCGATCCGCAAGCTCGTGCCGGGCGACCTGGTAGCGCTTTCCGCCGGCGACATGATTCCCGCCGACTGCCGCATCATCGCCGCCAAGGACCTCTTTGTCAGCCAGGCGGCAATGACGGGGGAATCGCTGCCGGTGGAAAAATTCGCCGAACTGCGCGACCGGCAGGACAGTCCGCTCGAACTGTCGAACATCGTCTTCATGGGCACCAATGTGGTCTCGGGCGCGGCCACCGCCGTGGTGCTTGCCACCGGCAACCAGACCTATTTCGGCACGCTCGCCGCGCGCGTCACCAGCACCGACCGCTCGGCCACCGCTTTCCAGGCCGGCGTCAACCAGGTGAGCTGGCTGCTGATCCGTTTCGCGCTGGTGATGGCGCCGCTGGTGCTGCTGGTCAACGGCTTCACCAAGGGCGACTGGATGCAGGCCTTCCTGTTCGCCCTATCGGTCGCGGTGGGCCTGACGCCGGAGATGCTGCCGATGATCGTCACCTCCACGCTGGCCAAGGGCGCGGTGATGCTGTCGCGGCGCAAGGTGATCGTGAAGCGGCTCGACGCCATCCAGAATTTCGGCGCGATGGACGTGTTGTGCACCGACAAGACCGGCACGCTGACGCAGGACAAGATCGTGCTGGAACGGCACACCGATGTACTCGGCCGCGTCAGCACCGACGTGCTCCAGCACGCCTACCTGAACAGCTACTACCAGACCGGGCTGAAAAACCTGCTCGACCGCGCGGTGCTCGATCATGTGGAACTGCAAAGCGAGCTGAAGCTGACGCAGCATTACCGCAAGGTCGATGAAATCCCCTTTGATTTCGAGCGGCGGCGCATGTCGGTGGTGGTGGCCGAGCGCGAGGATCACAACGAGCTGATCTGCAAGGGCGCGGTGGAGGAAATGCTGGGCATCTGCTCGCGCGTGCGGATCGACGGCACGGCGCAGGCGCTGGACGCCGATATGCTGGCACGCGTTCGCCAGGTGACGCACGACCTCAACGAGGAAGGCTTGCGCGTGGTGGCGGTGGCGATGAAGGAAACGCCCACCACGCAGACGCAGTACGGCGTGGCCGACGAATGCGAGCTGACCCTGGTTGGCTACATTGCCTTTCTCGATCCGCCCAAGGACTCCACCCGCCCCGCGCTGCAAGCGCTGGCAGAGCACGGCGTCACGGTCAAAGTGCTGACCGGCGACAACGAGCTCGTCACCGCCAAGATCTGCCGCGAAGTGGGCCTGCCCGTCACGCGCGTGCTGCTGGGGCCGGACATCGAGAAGATGGACGCGCCCACGCTGGCGCGCGCGGTGGAAGAACACAACGTGTTCGCCAAATTGTCGCCGCTGCACAAGGAGCAACTGGTGCTGGCGCTGCGTGCCAACGGCCACGTGGTTGGCTTCATGGGCGACGGCATCAACGATGCGCCCGCGCTGCGCGCGGCCGACATCGGCATCTCGGTGGACAGCGCGGTGGATATCGCCAAGGAAGCCGCCGACCTCATCCTGCTGGAAAAGAGCCTGATGGTGCTGGAGGAAGGCGTAATCGAAGGCCGCCGCACCTTCTGCAATATGCTGAAGTACATCCGCATGACGGCCAGCTCGAATTTCGGCAACGTCTTCTCCGTGCTGGTGGCCAGCGCCTTCCTGCCATTCCTGCCGATGCTGCCGCTGCAACTGCTGGTGCAGAACCTGCTGTACGACGTCTCGCAGATCGCCATCCCGTTCGATCGCGTGGACAAGGAACTGGTATCGCGCCCGCTGCGCTGGAACCCGGGTGATATCGGCCGCTTCATGGTGGTGTTCGGCCCGGTCAGCTCGATCTTCGATATCACGACCTATGTGGTGATGTGGTACGTGTTCGCCGCCAACAGCGTGGAGGCGCAGGCGCTGTTCCAGTCCGGCTGGTTCGTGGTCGGGCTGCTCACGCAAACGCTGATCGTGCATATGATCCGCACGCCCAGGCTGCCCTTTATCCAGAGCCGCGCGGCCTGGCCGCTGACCATTGCCACCGTGGCGATCATGGCGGTGGGCATCTGGCTGCCGATGGGACCGCTGGCGGCATACTTCAAGCTGGAGGCATTGCCGCCGGGCTATTTTCCCTGGATGATCGGCATCGTGCTGGGTTACGCCTTGCTGGTGACGGCGGTCAAGCGCTTCTATATCCGGCGGTTCGGGTGGCAGTAAGCGCCCGGCGGCGGCGCCGCCACCCTTGCGGGGAGGCGCCGCCCGTGACATCAGGATGACACCTGGCGGGCGTAAAAGCAGGCATGACAGAATGACAGGCACCAAAAACAATAACTTTCAAGACCGGGGAAAACCATCATGTCCCTCCAAGCTTTCCAGAACATCAACCTGGACTCGCTGCTCGACACCACCGTCAGCCTGACCACCGCCTTTGTGCTGGGCGCGGTGATCGGCTACGAGCGGCAGATCCGCCAACGCACCGCCGGCCTGCGCACCAATGTGCTGGTGGCGGTGGGCGCCGCCATCTTCGTCGACATGGCCAACCGCATGGCCGGGCACGACGGCGCGGTGCGGGTGGTGGCCTATGTGGTGTCGGGGATCGGCTTCCTCGGCGCCGGCGTGATCATGCGCGAGGAAGGGAATGTGCGCGGGCTGAATACCGCCGCGACGCTATGGGGCTCGGCGGCGATCGGCGCCAGCGCCGGTGCTGATCTGATACTGGAGGCCGGGCTGGGGTGCCTGTTCGTGCTGGCCGCCAATACATTGCTCAGGCCGGTGGTTAACCGGATCAACCAGCAGCCAATGGATACGCCTGCGGTGGAAGTCACCAATACGGTCTATGTGATCGCGCCGCGTGCTTCGCAGAAACAGGCCTTGCGGTTGCTGGAGCAGACGCTGGAGGCGGGGAATTATCCTACGCGGGATCTTGAGGTGCGTGCGTTTGGGGATAGCGATGTGGAGATTGAGGCGGTGTTGACTTCGACTTCCGTCGATGGGGATGTGTTGGATGGGCTGATGGCGCAGTTGGCCGAGGCGGAGTTTGTTCATCAGGCGTTTTGGAGTCCTAGTACTACGGATTGAAGGTGGGTTTTTCTGGGGTTCTCGAGGGTTCTCGCTGTCTAGTGTCTGGCGTTGGTTTTTGCACCCAAAGGAATACGACATCCCCCTGCGGGGGACGCCGGTCACTCTTCTTTGCCTCGGCAAAGAAGACTAACGAGAAGAAAGCCGACCCTGCCGGGGGCAGAGCAATCAGGCTTTCGAATGTCGATGGTTTCGTCGTACGACCACAGTTCTGCTGGCATCTGCCGGTACCGGTTTGAAGGGCCACGACGCTGCCAATTTCCGGGATGCGTAGTACGGCCCCCGGTAGCGGAACCATTGCCCATTCGCCCATCTGCCGGTACCGGCGCGGAGCGTCACGACACATCACATCGTGATGGTTTCGTGGTGGGGCGGGCGCGGTGGTGAAGGCCTCGGGCATATCACCCGGTGCCACCGCGCCCACGACGGAACCGGTGCGCCTGCAACTTCGTGGCCGGCCACTCCGCGAGCGACAGACGGCTCGAAGCAAGTGATGTCCGCTACCGCGGGCCTCACAGTGAATCCCGGAAGTTGGCAGGTTCGTGGTCAGTCAAGCCGGTACCGGCAGAAGCCCGCCGGCACTCCGGGCCGTACGACGAAATCATCGACATTCGAAAGCCTGATTGCTCTGCCCCCGGCAGGGTCGGCTTTCTTCTCGTTAGTCTTCTTTGCCGAGGCAAAGAAGAGTGACCGGCGTCCCCCGCAGGGGGATGTCGTATTCCTTTGGGTGCAAAAACCATCGCCGCCCAAACAAACAACGACCACCCCAGCAGGCAGAGCAATCAGGCTATTCGGCGGCGCTGATTCCATCGTGCGGGCGGTGACTTCGGCTGGCATGTCCTACCGGATTCAACGGCCGCACGCCTGCACACCACACGGGTTTCGTGGTGCGACCCCTGATCGCACACCCTAGCGCCCATTCGCCCATCTGCCGTACGCGGTGCAACGGGCCACGGCATTTCATGCCTCACTGGTTTCGTGGTTTTGTCTCTGACGGCGGATACCCTGCCAATTGACACCCTGCCGTACCGGCGCTGGCCTTGGGTGCACATCGGCCGTCTTCGTTTCCGCGTGGGCACCGTGGCCCGGTCAGCGAACACGGAAGAGTCTGCCGATGGTGTTGTGCGCTTCGCTACCACTTCATGAGCGAGGCCGCAGGCGAGTGAGCCCGGGCCACCGCGCCCACCACGAAACCCATCCTTGCGAAGTCGCGTGGCGCCCACCCTCACAAACGGTAGGGACCGAGCAATCGCCGCGTTTGCCGTCAGAGACAAAACCACGAAACCAGTAAATCTCGAAGAATCGTGGTCCGTTGCACCGCGTACGGCAGATGGCCGAATGGGTAGGGCGCCCGCCATCAGGGGCCGCACCACGAAACCCGGAAATTGGCAGATTCGTGGCCCTTCAAACCGGTACCGGCAGATGGCAGCAGAACTGTGGCCGTACGACGAAACCAGCACCCCTAGCGCCCGCGATTGCTCTGCCCCCGGCAGGGTCGGCTTTCTTCTCGTTAGTCTTCTTTGCCGAGGCAAAGAAGTGACCGGCGTCCCCCGCAGGGGGATGTCGTATTCCTTTGGATGCAAAAACCAACGCCGCCAACAAAAAAGACCCCCAAACCCCAAAACCACATAAACCCCCACCCTTGACAACCCTCCCCACCCCTCCTATCCTCTCGATTAAATTCCTTAAGTAAGATCGTCGTTCTATTCTACAGAACTAAAAAATAACCCAACGGTGCAGAGCACCACCCAAGAAAGGAGACAAAATTGATCCTCTTCCCCTCCCCCATCCGTGCCCTGCTCCTCCTCGCCATCCCCGCCATGCTAACCACCGCCGCCACCCCTGCGGCAGCAGACAGCTACCCAAGCCAACCCGTACGCCTGGTAGTACCCTTCCCCCCCGCCGGCGGCACCGACGTCATGGCCCGGCTGGTGTTCAACAAGGTAGGCATGTCCACCCACTGGAACGTGGTGGTGGAAAACCGCGCCGGAGCAGGCGGCAATATCGGCATGGACGCGGTAGCCAAAGCCCGTCCGGACGGCTACACGCTGGGCATGGGCCAGACCGCCAACCTGGCGATCAATCCCACCCTGTATCCCAAGATGCCCTACGACGCGATCAAGGATTTCACGCCAGTGGCGCTGGTATCCGCGCAGCCGCTGGTGCTGATCGTGCGCAAGGATGCGCCATACAAGAACGTGGCTGACCTCGTTGCCGCTGGCAAGGGCAAGCAGCTCTCGATGGCCTCGGCCGGCACCGGCACCGTGGGCCACCTCACCGGCGAGATGTTTGCCCGCCGCACCGGCATCAAGATGTTGCATGTGCCGTACAAGGGCGCCTCCCCGGCACTGACCGACCTGCTGGGCGGCCAGACCGATTTCTACTTCGCCACGCCGCCTATCGCGCTGCCCATGATCAAGGCCGGCAAGCTGCGCGCCCTGGCGGTGACTTCGGCCAAGCGCCTGCCGCTTCTGGCCGACGTGCCCACCGTGATCGAAGGCGGCTACCCCGGCTTCCAGGCGGAAGACTGGAAGGCGCTGGTGGCGCCGGCCGGCACGCCGGCGGATGTGGTCAAGCGCGTCAACGAGGAAATCAACAAGGCCATCACCCAGCCCGACACCATCGCCAAGATGCGCGAGGAAGGCAGCGAGCCGCGCGGCGGCAGCCCTGCCGACCTGGCCGCGTTCATGAAGGCGGAAAACACCCGTTGGGGCACCATCGTGCGCCAGTCCGGCGCCAAGGTAGAGTAAAGCCTCCCGGTCTTTACCGCCCCGACCGCTCCGCACCCCGGGGCCGGCTTCGCTGCCACGAAGCCGGCCCCGGCACTGATACCTGGAATCCGCGCCATGCAAAAACCGCTACGCCATATCCGCGTCCTCGATCTCACCAATGTGCTGGCTGGCCCTTTCTGCTGCCACCAGCTGGCCCATATGGGCGCTGAAGTCATCAAGGTGGAAACGCCGGGCACCGGCGACCTCGCCCGCCAGCTCGGCGCCGACGCCGAACTCAACCGCCGGCTGATGGGCGTGTCCTTCCTGGCGCAGAACCCCGGCAAGCGCTCCATTACCGTCAACCTCAAGCACGCGCGCGGCAAGGAAGTGTTCCGCAAGCTGGTGGAGAGCGCCGACGTGCTGGTGGAGAACTTCCGCCCCGGCGTGATGGACCGGCTGGAGCTGGGCTTCGACGCGCTCAAGCTGATCAATCCCAAGCTGATCTACTGCGCGATCTCCGGCTTCGGGCAGGACGGCCCGCTCTCGGACCTGCCGGCGTACGACCAGATCATCCAGGGCATGTCCGGCGTGATGAGCATCACCGGCGACCCGCAGACCGCGCCTTACCGCGTGGGATATCCGGTCTCGGACACCATCGGCGGCATCACCGCGGCCTTTGCCGTGGCCGCCGCGCTGGCCGACCACCAGCGTACCGAGGGCTATTTCATCGATGTGTCGATGCTCGAGGCCACCCTCGCCACCATGGGCTGGGTGGTCTCCAACTACCTGATCGCCGGCAAGACTCCGGCGCCGATGGGCAACGAGAACATGACGGCCAGCCCGTCGGGGGCCTTCCACACCGGCGAGGGCCTGATCAATATCGCCGCCAACAAGCAGGAACAGTTTGAAGCGGTATGCCGCGTGGTGGGCCGCCCGGAACTCGCCACCGACGCGCGCTTCGCGGAACGCCAGGCACGGCTGGCCAACCGCGCCGAGCTGACGCGCGAGCTCGAAGCCGAGCTGGCGAAGAAGTCCGCCGACGCATGGTGGCAGTTGTTCAACGAGGCCGGCGTGCCGGCCGGCCCGGTCTACAGCGTGCCGCAAACGCTGGACCACCCGCAGGTCAGCGGGCGCGGCATGATCGGCGACTTTGCCGACGTGCCCGGCGTGGGCCGCGATATCCGGCTGGTGCGCACGGGCTTCAAGCTTAACGGCGAAGCGCCGTCGGTCGATACGCCGCCGCCGGAACTCGGCCAGCACACCCGCGAAATCCTCGCCCAGCTCGGCTATGGCGAGGCTGACATCGAAACCCTGCAACAGGAGCGTGCCGTATGAGCGAACCCATCAACGAAGGCCAGCGGCTGTCCCAGGACTGGTGGCGCACCGAAATCATCGACATGCAGCCCGGCGAGATCCGCTACCGCGGCTATCCCATCGAGCAACTGATCGGGCAGGTGTCGTTCGCGCAGATGATCTGGCTGATGCTGCGGGGCGATCTGCCGGGCCGCGGTCAGGGCGAATTGCTGGATGCCGCGCTGATGTCGGCGGTGGACCACGGCCCGCAGGCGCCCAGCATCGCCATCGCACGCATGGCTGCCACTTGTGGTGTGGGGCTGAACAACGCCATGGCGTCGGCCGTCAACGTGCTGGGCGACGTGCACGGCGGCGCCGGCGAGCAGGCGGTGGAGTTGTACCAGGATGTGGCGCGGCGCGTCGACGGCGGCCAGACGCAAGAAGAAGCGGTCAAGGGGGCGCTGGCGGATTACCGCGACAACCATGGCAAGTTCGTGTCCGGCTTCGGCCACCGCTTCCATCCGCTGGACCCCCGCGCCCCGCGCCTGCTGGCACTGGTGGACAAGGCCGCGGCCGAAGGCGTGGTTTCGGGCCGCTTCGCCGGCATCGCGCGTGCGGTGGAGACCGAACTGGGCGCCGGCCGCAGCAAGCCCATCCCCATGAATATCGACGGCGCCACGGCCGTGATCTATGCCGAACTGGGTTTCCCTGCCCCCCTGGCGCGCGGGCTGTTCTGCCTGTCGCGCTCCGTCGGCATCCTGGCCCACGCATGGGAGCAAACCCAGCAAGGCGGCCGCAACAAGGGCCCCATCCCGCGCCAGTACATCTGGACCTATGACGGCCATCCGCCGCGGGATGTGCCGCCCGCGCAGGACTGAGCGGAAAAACTACCGGATCGGCGCGTGGACGGAATCGCCCACGTCGCCAGGTACCGGCCGCGTGGCCGGCGCCATCCAGGACGCCAGCGCATAGCGGTCCCGGCCGAACTCCTTGGCCGCGTAGAGGGCACGGTCGGCCGCCGCGAACAACGCGCGCCACAGCCCGTCCACCCCCGCCGCCCCGCCCCGCAGTTCGGCCACGCCGATGCTTACGCTGGCGAAGGCGGTCCCGTCGCCGGGCAGCGGGATGGCACGCACTTTCTTCAGGATGCGGTTGGCCAGCGTCGTGGCCTGGACTTCATCGGTATGCGGGCAGAGGATGCAGAACTCCTCGCCGCCGTAGCGGCCGGCCACATCGGAGGCACGCCGCGAATTGTCGATGGCCTCCGCAATCAGCTTGAGCACGCTGTCGCCGGCATGGTGGCCGTTACGGTCGTTGACCTGCTTGAAATGATCGACGTCGATCACCAGGCACGACAAGGGCTGGCCGTGGCGCTCCCATGCCGCTACCAGGCTGGTAGCCGCCTTGTCGAGCGCGCCGCGGTTGAGCAGGCGCGTCAGCGCGTCCAGCCGGGCGCCGTCTTCCTTGGCGGCGATAACCTGCTCCATCGCCATCAGCGTGAAGCCGAACAACCCCAGCAAGGTAGCCACAAGCGGCGTCAGCAGCAGGAATGCGTCCGCACTGCTGGCGTAGAACGGGCCCGAGGCCACCATGCCGTTCACACCGGCGGCGAAGCCGGCCAGTTGCGTCGTCAGGTGCATCAGGCTGGCGACCACCACCAGCGGCGTGCCGATGCTGCGCCGGCCCCCGTGGGCGCACAGCAGCGTGCCGGCAGTCAGCGCAGCCACCAGGGCCAGGCAGCCATAGCCGATCACGTGCATGCGCGCCTGGCTGTTGGCCATGCCGGCGACCCCGAGCAGCGCCAGTCCGGCCACCGACACGCCCACTGCCAGCGAGCGGTCCCACGAGACCAGGCCGCAGTAGATCCGCACGCCGCGGTAGATCAGCAGCCTGCCGGCGATAAACGTCGCCGCGCCCGCGGCGCTGACGTAAACCAGGCGCGCCGACGCATTGGCGGCCAGCACCAGTCCGGCCGCCGACACCAGCAGGTGCCCCCATGCCCACAGGCGCCCGGCGGCGCTGGGACGCAAGGCCGCCAGGAGGCCCGCCGAAATGGCCAGCGCGCTGGCGTACACAACCACCATGACGACGACGATCGTTTGCTGGTCTAACTGCACGGGATTCCTTTGAAGATACCGTGTTGCCGGTGACGTTGACGGGAAGGTGGGGGGCGGGGGCGGGGGCGGCCCGGATACCGGGTCAATTTCGCAAAGGCGCATGATAACGTCATGGGGCCCCACCGGGCACCCCCGACAAGCCGGGCATGGTTGTCCCTGACAAACATCGTTGGTTTCCTGTCAGGTTCAGACGGAGGAAGTGACGCAGCGCTAACAGCGAACCGGCGTGCGACCGGCGACCGTGGCAAGCGCCAGCGAGGCCTGGATCCCCGGGTATCAGACAGGAAACGGGAAGGTGCCCCCCAGCGCCACAGTCAGGTCACGCGCCGCAAGCAGCACATGCGGGCGAAACGCCTCGTCAAAGCGCGGCGTGGGGCAGGTCAGCGTCAGCGCGCCCTTGAGCTGGCCGTCCGGACCGAACACGGGCGATGACACGCCGGCAATGTCCGGGATCCGGTCGCCAACCAGCGCGGCAACGCCCTCTTCCCGGATCTTCTGGTAGATCTCTCCGCGTGCGCCGCTGAATGCGCGCAGCACACGGCCGCCGGCGCCGCGGTTGCGCGGCAGCAGTTCGCCCGCCTTGGCGTGGTCGCGCACCGGCTGCGGCGAATCGACGCGGTACAGGCACAGGCGATGCTCGCCCTGCTCGACGTGAAAGGCGGCGCTCTCGCGCGTGGCCTGCACCAGCTGGCGCAGCACGGGCATCACCACCATCTCCAGCGAGAAGGAGGCGGAATACACCGAGTGCAGGCGAGCCACTTCGGGACCCAGCCCATAGCGGCCATCGGTATGACGCAGGATCAGCCGGGCATGTTCGAGCGACGCCAGCAAGCGCAGCAGCGTGCTTTTGTAGAGGCCCGTACGCTGTGCCAGTTCGACCAGGCTCAGCGTGGTGTCGCCAAGATGGAACGCGCAGAGCACATAGAGGGCCCGATCCACGGCTACGGCGCCGCCTTCCGCGGCATGCTTGTCGGCTTCGGATAACTGGGCAGCTTTACGTGGCATGTATGTAGAAACAGGAAACAGGAAACAGGGCTGGGAAGCTTGAAAGGCGCAGGCGAAGGAACGGCATTCCCGCACACAGTTCCACGGTATAGAACGGTACCGGCCTTGTCAATTGTCCCCGCCACCCTGCGCGCGGGGACGCCGCCCGCGTGGCCAGATGCCCTGCTTCCCCGGCGCCAGCATGCCCGTCGGGTCGAGCGCATCCTTGACCCGCTCGACCAGCCGCAGCATGGCATGCCCGTTGAAATCCTGCTGTGCCGCCACGCGGTCCATCAGGTCCAGATGGGCGCGGTACAGGCCGTAGCCTGCGGCGCCCAATTCGCCCGCCAGCCGGTGCGCAAGCGCGCGCGCCTGGCTGCGCTGCTGCGGGTCGGCACGATCGAAGATGGCGGCGAAGATGTGATGCAGGCACCGTGGCGCCGCGGTGAAGCCACCGTAGTAGTCGAAGCCGTGCGCCGCCGCGCGATCGCGCACCAGCAGGTATTGCCGCATGGCATCGGCACCGGTGGCCGGGCACAGTGGCGAGATATCGAGGTGCGCGCCGTCGCCGCCGCACCACGCCAGCATGCGCATGGCCGACAAGCCGGGCACGCCAAGCAGGCCTAGCGCGCCAGCGCTGTCCGGCGGCGCGCTGGCCACGCCGGCGGCGTCGTACGGCCAGGCCCGCAGGCGCGCGCCGGGAATCGCGCCGAATGCCTTGCGCGCGATGCGCCAGCGCGCCTGCACCAGCGCGGCCGGTCCGTACAGGCCGAAACGCAGGTTCCACCAGCCGATGTCCAGCTTGCGGATCATGGCTTGCAGCGCCGTTGCCGGCATGGGGCCGGCACCGTCATACCAGTCGCTGCGCGCCGACACGCCGGCGGCCCAGCGCACGGCGCTTTCGATCACGGCCGGCCCGTGCACGACCTCGGCCAGCCGCAGCGGGCGCAGCGTGTCGACTACCGTCTCCAGGTCGGATTCGCGGGCAAAGCTGGCCTGGCACAGCAAAACCGTCTCCGGCGCGGGCATCAGCCAGATGCCCATCTTGGTGACAATGCCGAGATTGGATTGCATGAACAGGCCATCGATGCCGGGGCCATAGCCGTCCCGGTGCAATTGCCAGGCCGTGCCGCCGGACAGCGCGCCCATGCCGGTGCGCACGATCTCCCCGCTGGCCAGCACCACTTCCATGCCGCACTGCATGGCGGCGTGATCGCCATAGGGCGTCACGCCAAACCCGCGCTCCAGCGTATTGCCAATCACGCTGCCCCAGCCGACCGCCGGCGGATCGATCCACAGCGCAATGCCTTCGCGGCGCAAATGCGCGTGGAGATCGAAATAGCTGACGCCCGGCTCCACCAGCGCATAGGCCAGCGCCGGGTTCACTTCGAGAATACGGTTCATGCGCCGCAGGTCGAGCACCAGTGTGCCGCGCTGCCGCGGCGCGGCGCCGCCGTAGCCCAGGTTGCGGCCAATGGAAACCGGCCAGAGCGCAAGGCGCGCGGCGCTTGCCACGCGCAGCGCGTCCTGCACCTGGGCGACACTGGCCGGCAGCAGCACGGCGGAAGGGGCGAAGGCCCCCGGATCTTCATCGGGCAGTGGCGAGTAGGGATCGCGATAGGCGGCGAGGTCGGAGGGCGCGGACAATACCGCGCCCTCCCCGAGCACCGAGGCGAAATCATCCAGGGCCCGCGCAAACCGCGCCGCGGAACAGTCCGGCGGAAGCACCTGTTTCGCATTCACGTCCGGCGCCGGCCTCCCTCCTCAATGGTGGTGGCCACCGCCACCGCCACCGCCGCCCCCATGAAATCCACCCTGGAATCCACCGCGGAACCCGCCCTGGAACCCACCGCGCATGCCACCATGGAAACCGCCCCCCGCGTGCGCGAAGGACATGTGGTGCATATGGTGAAAGTGATGAAAGCGGTCAACGAAGATAAAGCTCGCGCCAAAGCCGACACCGACCGGCGCCCAGTACCACGGATCGACGTAGTAAGCCGGCTGCGTATAGATCATGGTGCCGCCGGAGCTTTCCACCATCTGCCAGGAACCATCCGGCTGCAGGCAGGCCAGCCCGACCACTTGCTGCAGGTAGCCATCGATCTCCACCTGTCCCGCCATCTGCTGGCAGGGCGACGAATAGCCGTTCCATGCGTCAGCGGCCATCTGCGCTGCGGCCGGCACGCTCAAGCCAAGGCCGGCAAGCAACGCCGCCACGACACCCAGAGCTTTTCCCATGATGTCATCCCAGGGAACGAACGCCCGACGTTTGCGACATACCAGGACAACGCGCAAGGCACATCCAGCGGCACATCGGTTTGCCTGCAGGACCCGCTGGCGCGGCTGGCGCACGCACCTGCGCGCCTGCATTACGTAAACGGATTGGCGCCCCCGTTTATTCCCTCGTTTATTCCCCCGTTCATGCCACGCTGCCTGACGTCGTCAAAACGCGCCGCGGACCGCTATCGCCACGCCTCCGGATGCCCTCCCAGGCTGGCGCAGACATCGCCGGCGATGGCGCGCAGGCGAGCTTCGCCCAGCTGGCCTGACAGCGCATAGCCGGCCCCGCCCCCGGCCCAGTAATAGGTGCGGCGGTCCGCCTGGCGCAGCAGGCCGAGCGAGGCCGAAGCCGGCGCGGCCGGCGTGATGTACAGCGTGAGCCGCTCGCCAGCCGCGTTCTGGTACATCAGTTGCGCAGCCGGGCCGGCGTCGCCCACAAGCAGCCGGCCACCCAGCAGCGCGAATCCGTATTCGTCCAGCGACGGGATGGTCAGCGTGCGCGCGAGCCGGCGCGACAGCCAGGCCTGCAAGTGTGGCTGGTCGGCAGCCGCCACCTCGACCGGATGGCGCTGTTCGGGCGCGAACACCGCGTAGGCGGCATCGGCGTGGCGCGCGAACTCGCGGGGATCGGCGCTCGCACCGGGAAGCCAGGCCACGCCGAGGGCCAGTGCCATTCCGGCCAGCGCCCAGCCCAGCGCGGCAAGGGCACGGCGCCACCAGCGCGGCTGCGCCCTGACAAGCACATAACGCAGGTTGGCTGGCAGCGGAAACAAGGCCTTGAGCGCGGCATTCTGCTGGCGATAGCGCTCCGCCAGCATTGCCGCCTGCGCGTCATGCGCCAGCGCCGCGCGGGCGGCCGCCGCTTCGGACTCCGGCAGTTCGCCGTCCACCAGCGCGCACAAGCGCGCTATCGCCTCGATATCCGGTGCGGGTTGGCTGGAGCCAGTTTCCCGATCGTCGTTCATGGCGTATTTCTCACCACCCTGAGCGGCACGTGCCGCTCGCTGTTTCCACCTGTGCCACCGGTGCCATCGCCAAGCCACGCGCGCAAGTGCTCCCGCGCCCGCGCCAGGCGCGACATCACGGTGCCAGGCGGCACCTGTAATACCGCGGCGGCCTCCTGGTAACTCAAGCCCTCCAGCACGATCAGCAGCAGCACTTCACGCTGCTCTGCCGGCAGCCGGTACAGCGCGCGTTGCACATCGCGCAGCAAGAGCCCGTCGATTTCGCCTGCCGGGGCCTCCTGCCGCTGCCACAGCGGGTCGGCCTCGTCCACGGCCACTTCGCGGCGGTGGCGCAACTGATCGATATAGAGATTGCGCAGCACGGTCAGCATCCAGGCCCTGACGTTGCTGCCCGCGCGCAGGCGGCTGCCCTGGGCGATCGCGCGCTCCGCGGTGTCCTGCACCAGGTCGTCCGCCCACGCGGCGTCGCCGGTAAGGGCGCGCGCATAGCGCCGCAGTTGCGGAAGCCAGACCGCTATGTCATCGCCAAAGCTCACAGCTGACAACACATGGGGCACGCATCCCGATGCATCCGCGCGGATCTCAGTACCCGCCGCCGCCCATGCCGCCGGTGCCGCTCGTGCTACGGCTGCCGTCGCGCGAGGCCGATGACTGGCCGGACCCGCCGCCATCCGAAGAGCAGGCCGCCACCGCCATCAACGCCAGCAGCAATGCCGAAACCAGTCGGAGCGCTTTCATGTTGGTCTCCTTGGTGGCAGGCCACGCGGCGGCGGCATCGGCCGATGCCGCATGCGCCACGTCCGGCTGCGCGCATGCCGCCGCCGGTCCTGCCCAACGGGTAAACGCATGGCGCCCCGGTTTTATTCCACCGCAGGGGGGGCGTCGCCGCCCGCCGCCGCAATCGCGGCGTATCGCCGACTTCCGCGCTAGGCTCGTGCGGCCCGCGATACTTCGCGACGTTCCTTGCATTGTCATGCAAGTGATCTAGAGTGATGTGATGCGCCATTTCGCCCCGCCGTTTCGCCCCACTCTGCCCTGCTGTGACGGTAAATAATCAGTCACGGCGCTTCACGGCATGACGGCATGACGTCACGATGAAGTGATCGAGCAATGGCTGGATTGAGTGCACTGACACAGGCTCGCATTCAGTTTGCGGAAATCACCTTCCTCCACCTCGTTCGCCCTGCCATTTCCCATGGCCAGGTCAGGCATCAACGCTCTCACGGCCTTTCCCGCGCGCCGTGCGAGGCTTCCGGCCATCGCCGCCGCCCTGATCGCGGCCACGACCGATAGCCGAACCTTCAACGATGGCCTTGCGCGGCGCAAAGCCGGAATGGCTGCCGCCTTGCTTCCCCGGCGCCGGCCGGCGCCCCGCCGCGCCGCATCCGTCACCGGGCCGTCAAGCCGCCCCGCCGGCCCGGTCCGGCGGGCATCCGGCGCATGCGTGTTTTCGTGTCTCCAGTCCCCTACCACCGATTCCGAGGTTCTTTCATGCGCATCGAGCGGGTTCCATTTCGCCATATCAGTGCCGCGACGATTGCCGTAGTGCTTGCCGCGTGCGGACAGAAACCTGCTGCGCCGCCGCCCCCGCCGCTGGAAGTCGGCGTCGTCACCGTCAAGCCGGCCACCGTGCCTGTCACGACCGAATTGCCCGGCCGCACCAGCGCGTTCCTGGTGGCGCAAGTGCGCGCGCGGGTCGATGGCATCGTGCAGCGCCGCGAATTCACCGAGGGCTCCGACGTCAAGACCGGACAGCGCCTCTACAAGATCGACCCGACGCCCTACATTGCCGCGCTCAACAATGCCAAGGCAGCGCTGGCGAAGGCGCAGGCCAACGTCGGCACGCAGCAAGCGCTGGTCCAGCGCTACAAGATACTGGTCGGGGCAAACGCCGTGAGCAAGCAGGACTACGACAACGCCGTTGCCGCGCTGGGCCAGGCGGTGGCCGACGTGGCAGCTGGCAAGGCTGGCGTGGAAACGGCGCAGATCAACCTGGGCTACACCGATGTCGCCTCGCCGATCACCGGGCGCAGCGGCGTGTCGCAGGTCACGCCGGGCGCCTACGTGCAGGCCAGCCAGGCCACCCTGCTGACCACCGTGCAGCAAATGGACCCCATCTACGTCAACCTGACGCAATCGAGCGTGGAAGGCCTGCGGCTGCGCCGCCAGATCCTGGAAGGCCGGCTGCAGACCAGCGGCGCCAACGCCGCCAAGGTCACGCTGCTGCTCGAAGACGGCCGCACTTACCCGCAGACCGGCCGGATCCAGTTCACCGACGTGAGCGTCGACCAGGGCACGGGCTCCGTCACGGTGCGCGCGATCTTCCCCAACCAGGACCGGGTGCTGCTGCCGGGCATGTTCGTGCGCGCGCGCATCGACGAGGGCATGAACGACAAGGCCATCGTCGTGCCCCAGATCGGCGTCACGCATGACCAGAAGGGACAGCCTGTGGTGCTCGTCGTCGGCCAGGACAACAAGGTAGCCCAGCGCCAGATCGCCACTTCGGGCACGTTCGGCAATGGCTGGGTGGTGGACAGCGGGCTGCAACCGGGCGATCGCGTGATCGTGAACGGCGTGGAAAAGGCAAAACCCGGCATGACGGTCAAGCCGGTCGAGGCCCAGGTGCCGGCGCAGCCGGTCTCCGGCGCGCAGGCAACGCCCCCCGCGAGCGCGCCTGCGGCATCGGCGACAGCGGCGCCATCGTCGGCGCCATCCCCGTCATCCACCCCGGCCGCGCAATAAAAGGGAGCCGCCTTCATGGCAAAGTTCTTTATCGACCGGCCGATCTTTGCGTGGGTGATCGCCATCATCCTGATGCTGGCCGGCCTGGCCTCCACCGCCACGCTGCCGGTTGCCCAGTACCCGACGATTGCCCCGCCCGCCGTCCAGATCAGCGCCACCTATCCCGGCGCTTCCGCAAAAACCGTTGAAGATACCGTTACCCAGGTGATCGAGCAGCAGATGAGCGGCCTTGATCACCTGCTCTACCTGTCCTCCACCAGCGACGACTCCGGCACGGCCACCATCACGCTGACCTTCGCGGCAGGCACCAATCCGGACATTGCGCAGGTCCAGGTACAGAACAAGCTGCAGCTCGCGACGCCGCTCTTGCCGCAGGCCGTGCAGCAACTGGGCACCAAGGTCACGAAATCGAGCAGCAGCTTCCTGCTGATCCTCGCCTTTGTGTCGAAGGACGGCAGCATGGGCCGCTACGACCTCGCCAACTACGTGGCGTCGAAGGTGCTGGACCCGGTCAGCCGGATCGACGGCGTCGGTACGGTGACGCTGTTCGGCACGCAGTACGCGATGCGCATCTGGCTGGACGCGACCAAGCTGAACAACTACAGCCTGACGCCGATCGACGTCAAGAACGCGGTCGCGGCGCAGAACGTGCAGGTGGCCGGCGGCAGCTTGGGCGGCACGCCGTCGGTGCCGGGGCAGATGCTGCAGGCCACCATCACGGAAGCCACGCTGCTGCAAACCCCTGCGCAGTTCGGCAATATCCTGCTGAAAGTCAATACCGACGGCTCGCAGGTGCGCCTGAAGGATGTGGCGCGGATCGATCTTGGCGGCGAGAACTACAACTTCGACACCAAGTACAACGGCCAGCCGACCGCGGCTTTCGGCATCCAGCTCGCCACCGGCGCCAACGCGCTCAGCACGGCAAAGGCGGTACGCGCCAAGATGGCCGAGCTGCTGCGGTACGCGCCGCAGGGCGTGGTGGTGGAGTATCCGTACGACATCACGCCGTTCATCACGCTGTCGATCGAGGAAGTGATCAAGACCCTGATCGAAGGCATCGTGCTGGTGTTCCTGGTCATGTACCTGTTCCTGCAGAACCTGCGCGCCACGCTGATCCCGACGATCGCGGTACCGGTGGTGCTGCTGGGGACGTTCGCGGTGATGTCGGTGGTGGGGTTTTCGATCAACACGCTGTCGATGTTCGGCATGGTACTGGCCATCGGCCTGCTGGTGGACGATGCGATCGTGGTGGTGGAGAACGTCGAGCGGGTCATGGCCGAGGAAGGCCTGTCGCCGCGCGACGCGACGCGCAAGGCCATGGAGCAGATCACCGGCGCGCTGGTCGGCGTGGCCCTGGTGCTGTCGGCGGTGTTCGTGCCGGTGGCGTTCTCCGGCGGCTCGGTGGGCGCGATCTACCGGCAGTTCTCGCTGACCATCGTCGCCGCCATGGTGCTGTCCGTGATGGTGGCGCTGATCCTGACGCCGGCGTTGTGCGCGACCATGCTCGAGCCGATCCCGAAGGGCCATCACGACGAAAAGACCGGCTTCTTCGGCTGGTTCAACCGTACGTTCGCGACGAGCCAGCAGAAATACCGTGGCGGCGTGGTGCACGTGATCCGGCGCTCCGGCCGCTGGCTGATCATCTACCTGGTGGTGATCCTGATCGTGGGCTTCCTGTTCGTGCGGCTGCCCAAGGCGTTCCTGCCGGAAGAAGACCAGGGCACGATGTTCGTGCTGGTGCAGGCGCCCGTGGGCTCCACGCAGGAGCGCACCGCCAAGGTGCTGCTGGATGTGCAGCAGTACCTGCTGAACAGCGAGAAAGACGCGGTCGAGGCGGTGCTGACGGTGAACGGCTTCAGCTTTGCCGGCCGGGGGCAGAACTCCGGCCTGGTGTTCGTGCGGCTGAAGGACTTCAAGCAGCGCGAGTCCGCGGACCTTAAAGCCCCCGCCCTGGTCAAGCGGATCTTCGGACATTTCGCCGGGTACAAGGACGCCAACGTGTTCCCGTTGAATCCGCCGTCGATCCCGGAACTCGGCACGGCCGCGGGTTTCGACTTCGAGTTGCAGGATCGCGCCGGCCTGGGCCACGAGAAGCTGATGCAGGCGCGCAATATGCTGCTCGGCATGGCGGCGCAGGATCCGATGCTCGCGCAGGTCCGCCCGAACGGCCTGAACGACACACCGCAGTTCAAGGTCAACATCGACCGCGAAAAAGCCAATGCGCTCGGTGTCAGCGCCGCGGACATCGACCAGACTTTCTCCGCGGCATGGGCTTCGCTGTACATCAACAACTTCCTCGACACCGACAACCGGATCAAGAAGGTCTACGTGCAGGGAGAGCCGAGATTCCGCATGAATCCCGAGGACCTGAACGCCTGGTACGTGCGCAACGCGTCCGGCGGCATGGTGCCGTTCGCGGCATTCGGTTCGGGGGCCTGGATCTATGGATCTCCCAAGCTGGAGCGCTTCAACGGCATTCCGGCGACCGAGATCCAGGGCGCGGCCGCTTCCGGCAAATCCACCGGCCAGGCGATGAACGCCATGGAAGCCATCGCCGCCAAACTGCCGCCCGGCATCGGCTACGAATGGACGGGCCTGTCGTACCAGGAGCGCCAGTCCGGTTCGCAGGCGCCGATCCTCTATGGCATTTCGATCCTGTTCGTGTTCCTGTGCCTGGCCGCGCTGTATGAAAGCTGGTCGATCCCGTTCTCCGTGATCATGGTCGTGCCGCTCGGCGTCCTGGGCGCGCTGCTGGCAGCCACCCTGCGCGGGCTGGAGAACGACGTGTTCTTCCAGGTCGGCCTGCTGACCACGGTGGGCCTGTCGGCCAAGAACGCCATCCTGATCGTGGAATTCGCCCGCGACCTGCGCGACCAGGGCATGAGCACCATCAATGCGGCGGTGGAGGCCTCCCGCCTGCGCCTGCGCCCGATCCTGATGACATCGCTCGCCTTCATCCTTGGCGTGATGCCGCTTGCGCTCAGCAACGGCGCGGGCTCGGGCAGCCAGCATGCGATCGGCACCGGCGTGATCGGCGGGATGCTGACGGCGACCTTCCTGGCCATCTTCATGATCCCGATGTTCTTCGTCGTGATCGGCAAGTTCAGCAAGACCAAGGCAGCGCCGGGGACGCCTCCCCCGCCATCGCCGCCTTCCGGCCAGCCGGACCAGCCGGACCAGCCGGACAGCAACGGCGACGCCGGCATGCACAGGGAAGGACACTGAGATGCCCAGACTCGCATCGATCACGACCGCCGTGGCCATCCTGGCCGCCGGCTGCACGCTCCAGCCACGCTACGAGCGCCCGGCCGCCCCTGTTGCGCCGGCCTTCCCCTCCGGCGGCGCCTACGGCCAGCAGCCCGCCGCGAGCGGCGCGGAGAGCGCCACGGCGGCCACGCGGGCGGCCGATATCGGCTGGCGGGATTTCTTTGCCGATCCGCGTCTTCAGCGCCTGCTCGAGCTGGCGCTGAAGAACAACCGCGACCTGCGCGTGTCGGTACTGAACATAGAAGCAGCGCGGGCGCAGTACCAGATCACGCGCGCTGCGTTGTTCCCCTCGGTCAACGCGGTGGCCTCGGGAACCCGGGCGCGCACGCCGGCGAACCTGACGGCCTCGGGCCGGACCATTGCGGCCGAATATTCGGTCGGCCTCAACGCGTCATGGGAAATCGACTTCTTCGGCCGCATCCGCAGCCTGTCGGACCAGGCGCTCGCGCAGTACCTGTCGCTGGCGGAAAGCCGCAAGGCGGCGGAGCTTGCCCTGTTGTCTTCGGTGGCGAACCAGTATCTCGCCATGCTCGCCTTCGACGATGCGCTCGCCGTCACGCGCGCCACGCTGGTGACGGCCGAGGAGTCGTTGCGCATCACCAGCCTGAAGTTCGATGTCGGGACCGGCTCGGAGCTTGACCTGCGGCAGTCCGAAGGCGTCGTCGAACAGGCGCGCGCCAACCTGGAAACGGAAACGCGGCTGCGCGCGCAGGCGGAGAACGGGCTGGTGCTGCTGGTGGGAGAGCCATTGCCGGAGGACCTGCCGCCGGGCCTGCCGCTCAACAGCCAGGCCCTGCTCGCCGATATCCCGGCGGGCCTGCCGTCCGATCTGCTGACGCGGCGCCCCGACATTGCCGCCGCGGAGCAATTGCTGCTGGCCGCCAACGCGAACATCGGCGCGGCGCGCGCGGCTTTTTTCCCGCGCGTGACGCTCACGGGCAATGCGGGCACGCTCTCGCCAACGCTCGGCGGCTTGTTCAAGCCCGGTTCCGGCGCGTGGTCGTTCGCGCCGCAGATTACCCTGCCGATCTTCCAGGGCGGCCAGAACGTGGCGGCCCTGGACCTGGCGCAGGTACAGAAACGCATCGAGATCGCCAGCTACGAGAAAGCCATCCAGACCGCCTTTCGCGAGGTGTCCGATGGCCTGGCCGCGCGCGGCACCTTCGACAACCAGATCAAGTCACTGGAACGCTTCACCGGCTCGCAGGAGCGCCGGCTGGTGCTGTCGGACCTGCGCTATCGCAACGGGGTGGACAGCTACCTGAGCGTGCTGACCGCGCAAAACGACCTCTACAGCGCGCAGTTGCTGCTGATCAACGCGCGGCTGCAGCGGTTGACGAACCTGGTCGATCTCTACCAGTTCCTCGGCGGCGGCTGGATTGAACGTGCGGGCGACACGCCGCGCCCGGCCGACGCGCCGGCCGACTACAGCATGACCGCACCGGCCCCGGCGCCAGGCACGGCTTCCCCGTAGCCCCCCGCCCGTGCCGGCTACCCCAGCCGCTGGAACCTGGCGCAACTGCGGGCTGATGGGAGCTACGCCTGGCACGAATGCTTGGGACGCAGCGCTCGGCCGACGCACGCGCCGAGGCGCTGACGGATGAGCAGATCATCGCCCTTGCTGACCGTGGCGAATATCTCACCCCATCTCCGGGCAAGTACCCGGAATTGGTGCACGGTACGCAGTATCACTGCGCCGTGCCGGGGCTGCTGCAACTCGCCCGCGCCCAATCAGCAGCGTCCCTTCTTCGCTTGCCCAGGCGGGCAGAAAGACTCGTTCCCGTACTGGTCAACTCGACAATTCCCCTTTTTGGCTTGCCCCGGAGGGCAGCCGTTGCCTTGGCCACCGCCGTAGCCATCGTCGTAAGGCATCACGGCGCAGCCGCTAAGCAAAGCGCCACAGGCGATCAGCAACACAAGAATGGATTTCATGGCTCGTTTTTCTGGGGGACTATCGCGGATAGTATATCGGTCACAACCCCGCTCACTTGTAAGAAGCAGTGAACACGGCATGCGAGGCATATCAATCATCCGCAGCCATATTCCGAGCCTACGGCCTTTAATCGTCATCATCACTAGCGTCCGCCTGCTCCAGGGCGTCGCCGAATCCGCCTATATCACAGCGATCCAGCCCGAACGCACCTTCGTAGGGAGACGCGACGCAGAGCCTGAGAAATGCGCCGCAGGCTACGGCAATGGCGAGAACGGTGGTCATTGGTCGGCAATTAGATGCAGGCGCTGGGGGCAAACAGGCTACCAGCCCCAACGGACACCCATTACCGAGAATAGTCAGGAAAAAACCGAGGTGTTCGCATGATGATCCGCCGCGAATACACCACCTTCGGCATGTGCTCCGGCCTGGGCGGCGGCGCCAAGGGCTTCACGAAAGCCGCCTCCCGCGTCGGCAACATGGTCGCGACCTGGCGTTGCCTGGGCGGCATCGACGTCGACCTGGCTGCCGCGCGCGACTTCGAGAAGCTGGTCGGCGTGCCCTGCACCGTCATGGACCTGTTCACCCGCGCGATGTACGTGCCGCGGCTGGCCACGCGCGGCCGGCACCTGGCACCGCCCTTTCACAACGCTGGAACTGGCCGCGCTGCAGTCGCTGATCGAGCCAGAGGAATATCTGGAACTGGACGATCTGAGCGATCAGGCCAGGCGCGAGCGCATTGGCAACGCTGTGCCGCCGGACGCCGCCCGCGCGATCGCCGAGGTGATGGGCACCACGCTGCTGCTGGCTGAGGCTAGCGAGACGTTCATGCTGTCGGCCACGCCAGTGTGGATTCGGCAGGTGGCCGTAGCCTTGTCGGTGGCTCAACTTGTGGAGGCGGTATGAATCTCCTTCTATTGCCCATTGGGTATGCCGGCTTCTCCCAGAATCCACTCTCGCTCTATCGGAAGGTATTCGTGCGATTTGACGGCATTGAGAGCGTCGCGCGCTTCCTCCTCCAGCCTGGCAACCGGAGAAACCCTGTCCAGGACTTATTGGGCAAGTGCTCGGAGGCGCCATGGGTCGCCGCTGGACGGGCCAGGCGGTATGGCGATGCCCTGACGCATTTTCATCTGCGTATTGAGCTTCCCAAGGGCGGGCCCGTAGCAGATATCCTGCTCCAGGAGCTGGAGCCCTTGGATACGACCAGTCCCACCGATCGCTGGCGACATCTATTGCCCGGATAGCGATTTCCCGGCCTCTGCACATGAAGTACATGTGTGCCTCCCCGGATTTCGGAGGACCGTAGCACGCAGTGCGGTTGACCGGGATAGCGATACAGTGCGCGAATCAGTGAGAGTCTGGGTTCGCCCGGCCTTCGTCTATCAGCTTCTCGGCATAGTCGCGCGCATGCTGCCACGCCTCGCCTTCGGAAAAGTACTGCCCAGGCACGGGTTCGTGCTCGAAGATCTTGATCGAACGGCCGTCCACCGCCTTTGCACAGATCGTCACTTCGCCATGCCAGGGCCCGCCGGTTGGGGACGTTGCGGAAGCCTCATACCAGTGATCCTTGTAGTACGTGAAGCCTTGGAGATCCATAGCTTTCTCCAGTTGTTCAAGAGAATCGTAGCACGGCCCAAGGACCCACAATCAGCTTCATTTCCGCCGTTGCCCTGCCCTCGGTCAGGATCCGCATTGGCCTCAAGCAGACGCCAGTTGGGCACTCGCAATGCCGGAGCAAGAGCATGAAACATCTCATCACCCAGAGTCTCGACGGCGAGCCCGGCGCAATCCTCTCCGACTGCGAGCAGTACCGGTACCGGCTGTGGCGTGAGTGGGACCGCTGCCAGCCGGCCCTCGGCTTCATCATGCTCAACCCATCGACCGCCAACCACCAGGTCAGCGACCCTGATATCCACCGAGATGCTGCGGGACACGTACAATTGCGCCGACGAAAAGCTGGATATTTGAAATGAAACGACCTCCAATCATCGGGGCACTCGGCGTAGCTCTGCTCGCTGTGACGTCTACGGCTCAAGCGCATGTGAACGTCGACATTGGCATCGGCGTCCCCGGTGTAATCTATGCGGAACCTGCGCCGGTCTATGTGGCTCCGCCTGTATATGTTGCACCGCAGCGGGTGTATGTCCCCCGACCGGTTGTCGTAGCGCCAGCACCCGTGTATGCCCCTTACTGGCGGGGACGCGATGACGACGACCAAGGCGAGCGGAGGTGGCGCGGGCGTGGTCACGGTGAGCATGGCCACAGGGAACACGGCCGACACGGGCACGACGACTAGTAGTGGGCAATCGCAGGCACGGCATCAGGCAGTCATCGGGTTAGTCTGACCTGCCGGGCCGGGTCATGCTCAGGTGAGAGCTGAGACCTCAATCTTGCGGTTACCGCGCCGGCGTGCTTGCTGCAGCCGCGACTTGCTCGACCACCAATGCAGAATTCTGCTGGGTTGATTCGTCCGTCGCAGGCACAGCTGCGCGCGCCTCTAGACCGCACACCAAATCCTATCCTGGTTGCCAACGGGCATAAGACTCCGGAACGATTCCTCGATTTGCCCCACCATCGACGGCGTGGCAATTTCCTGCAGTACCCCAAGGAATTCTCCGAACGCCGCCTCGACGGAAGCTGGGTCCGTTGCTTCGATGAGCCGCCTCCTGACGGGGTGGTCCGTTGTACCGAACGCTCGGACCATTGCGTCCATCAGATACATCCTGGCGATGGCAAGTGAGCGCCTTTGGAGGACCGCTTTGGACTTTGCGGATACAGGCGGCACTTCCGAAAACGACTGAACAGCGGGCTCGCCATCGGCTTCGCTGACTGTTTGGATGAAGCCCACATGCAGCAATTGGAACACTGCACTCGCATCTAGTCCGAGTTCCCCGGCACACGCGAGAATCTCCTTCGAGCTGGTCCGGCCGTCTACCATAATGAGGAGCGCGCGGCGGCGACCATCGAGCGCCCCCGACCGTCTCGCCACTTCCTGCCGACCTCTATCTGTTTTCTCTAACAGCCCAAAAAGACTTTCCATTACAGCGCCCTCCCTGCAGGTGGCGGCAAACCTAAGCCCTCCAAGTGACATGCGTGTGACAACTTGACGCACATACGCCGCACCCAAACGAAAGCCTTGGGGACCGCCATCATTTGTCCAACGAAGACGCAGCAGTAGCGCTCGTGTCGCCGACACGGCTATCTCACGCGCATTGATACAGACACCCAAATTTCCATCGGCTGCATCCTGCATGCGAGCCTTCCCCGGCGGGGGCCCTGGACTGTCGTGCGTTGCCGTGCAAAGCGATACATTCCCGGCATTTTCTCCCTGCGGATAGATTTGGATACAAAGCCGCAGGCCATAGACGTCAACACACCTGCCGCCCGGTCCGTTTCTCTTGATAACCGCTTTGCCATTTAGCGACTCCCTTTTCGGGGCTTTTCGGGGCGGGGAGCGGTATTCACAGAGGATTGTCACCATGAGAAAGTTATTGTCGCTGGCCATCCTGGCGGGCGTCTCAGCCGTTGCATCTGCTAGCGCACTAGCTCATGTGAGCGTTGGTGTCGGCGTCGGTATCCCGGTACCCTTCGCCGCTGCGCCCGTCTATGCCCCCGCCCCATACTATGACCCGCCCCCGGTCGTGGTCGAACAGCAGCCTGTCGTTGTTGCCCCTGGCTACTACGACGACTGGCGGGAGCGTGCCTGGCGGGAACGCCAATGGCGTGAGCAACGCTGGAGAGAGCACGAGTGGAGGGAGCATCACCGCGAGTGGCATCGCTGGCACGACGATGAGGACTGACTTCAGGTTACATCGGCGCGGGGCCACATAGCATTACCGCGTCTGACAGCGTCCGTCTGCGGCAGTGATGATCGAAGGCCGGTGTTGTGCTGCGGGCGGTGGTACGCAGCCCGTCGGGGTTCTTGGGGCAGAAGTTCGAGGTGCACTACTTCCACCGTCCCCGCTCCACGTCCCCACTGCTATCCGCGACCGCCGCCAAGTCCGCCCGCCGTTCTGCGCCACGGTTCGCGCGGCGCATCAGTGAACGCGAATGACCTTGGCCACGCTCGGCACGCCCGCCGCATTCATGGCGAACAGATAGTAGTAGCCGGGCACTGCGACGCCGGGGTCGGACGGGATCTTGACCAGATTCTCTCCGGCCGTCCCGACCGTGAAGGTGACCGGCACCCGGCGTTGCTCGTTGTTCACGGAATGCGTGACCGACGACATGCGGACCAGCGCGAACTTGGCCACCGGGGTATTCGTGGTCACCGAGATCGTGGTCCCAAGCAGGGCATCCCCCGGCGCCGACGAAATCGTCGGGCGGGTCGCCGCCGTTCCATCCGCATTGAGCAGATAGGGCGGTGTCAGGATCTCCACATTGGGATGATTGGTCGTGCAGTTCCCGCAAAGACCACCGCCGCCGCTCAGCACCCGCCCGTCGCGCAGCAGCAGCGCCACGCTGTGGTAGGTCCGCGGGGTAGCCATCGCTGCCAGCTTCTGGAACTTCTCGGTGGCCGGATCCCAGAGTTCCGGGGTGAGCACCGCCCCATCATCGGAGAACGGTACCGGCACGGTCTGGCCACCAATCACGACAACCTGGCCATTCGGCAAGACCACGCTGTTGTTGAAGGCGCGGGCATAGGCCATGGAAGTGAGCTTGCGCACCACGGGTGTACCGGTCCTGATATCGATTATGTGTGCATTCGCCGTCGACGTCTGATTCTCATAGTCCGACGCGCCGCCCACCGTGAGGATCCTACCGATGTCGTACATCACGGCATTGCCATTCATGGCATCGCCGTCGGCCGCCCGCGTGCCGGCCGGGGTCACGCTGCCGTCACCGGTGGTGTCGATCCAGTTCATCTGCTTGCTCGGCCCCGCATGGAACACGCGGCCATTGGCTGAGGCGAACAGCCACGCGTGGTTATCCGAGCGGTACAGGCCCGCCGAGTCGCCAGTCAGGATGTAGTCATCCCATATGGCGCTATTCAGGCGCCACGGGTTATTCGGCATCCAGGTTTCGCCGTCCTTGTCGCCGATGGCGCCGCTCCAGGAACCGCCCACGGTGAAGACGCCACCATTGTTCAAGGTGACGCTGCCCTGATACCCGCGGCCGCGGTTCATCTCCGGTGCCACGGACCACGTAGCCGTGGCCGGATCGTAGATGCTGGTCTTGGTACTGCTGGATCCGCCATTGACGAAGATGCGTCCATCGGGGAGATTCGCGATCCCAGGGCAGAACATGTCATGCGCAGTGTTGGTGACCAGTTTCTCGGTAGACGTCATGGCGACCGGGTCGAACAGCGCCGTGTACGTTTGTCCGTTGTCGCCGCCGAAGGTGAAGCGATCGTAGGCCGACCACACCAACACCTTGCCGGAAGGCAGGGCCGCCGCCGCTACCGGTACGAGCGACAGGGCCTTGGGCGCCGTCCATTTCGATGGCAGCGTGGCCACGTTCAGACCGCTGATCACCCAGGTCTGGCCGACGCTGCCGTCGCAAGTATACTGCGCCACAGCCTGGCCTTCCTGCGGCTGGGCTCCCCCCGTGGCGCCAAGGCACTTGCCGCTGTGCACGGCCACCACCGCAAAGCCATTGTTCTGCTGCTTCACCGTGAACCGCTCGTTGTCGGCGGCTGGCACCTGGCAGGGCCATTGAATCGCCGGCGCACCTTCGCCAGGGTCGGCATAAGCAATGTCCATGCAATCGCCGCTGTGCCCCACCGTGATCTTGTAGCGGGTACCGTCAGGGCTGAACGTCCATTGCTGGTTGGGGTCGCCGCTACACGTCCAGACGATGACCGGCGCGCCATCGTCCAGCGAGGCGCCCGAGACATCGGCGCACAAGTTCGTACCGCTTAGGTTCATCTTGCTGGTGGTCTGCGCCGCAGCCGGAGCGGATAGCGTCCAGGCCAGAAAGACAAGGCAGGCACCGATCCATCTGAGCAGTGCCCTCGTGAATCCGCTGGATTGCTGTGAGGTAGGAGTCATGGCGAAGTTTGCTGGGGGATGGGGGCTGTTTTCTACTGTTCTTGATTAGGCCGTCGCGGGATCCGTCAAGCCTGAGCCAGACGTTCCATATGCGCACGAATTCGTCCGCTTGCGCTGGTGCAGGCCCGCGCCGGCAGGTTTGCAATGCCGTAACGCCGCCTTGCAGCATGTCCTGCAGACGCAGCCGCCGACCACCCAGCCATCGAGCGTGGCCAGCGATGCATCCACGGGTCCGGCGCTGACCCGCGCATACACGTCGCGCGATGCAACGCGCCAGGATGCTTTCGGAAATGCCGCGCAGCCACGCACGGCGGGGCCAGGTCGTCATGCCAGTATGTCTCCGAGCTTCTTGTCTCGCATTCCTTCCGTCGCTTGACTTACGCCCTATGGTTGCAAGTTTGAGAGCATGCCTTCGGTGCGACAGCGAACAAAGCAGGGCACGATCACAATGTCGACGTGGTGCGTCCGCGCTTTGGGCACCACTGACCGATTCTTTACAAGGCGCCGACGATCGGCTTGGGCTTCTTAGCCTCCGAAGCCCGGGCATGGGCCCGGCGCTCGCAAAGAAACGGTTCTGCTCAGCAAAGGGAACGGCTGCACCGCGATGACCGACACGTCATTGGTGCGAGCCCGTGGCGTTACCGGACCCCACGTGTGAGCCCGCTTATGGGACCGGTCCGGGATCGTCGGCGAGAATGACTGAAGGCTTCCATGAACGATGCGCCATCGACTGCAGCCAGCGTTTGCTCACGACGGCGCCATCGGCCGGTACGTACCAAGTGAGGCTGCCGATATCACTCACGGCAGACGTCGGCGCCGCGGGACGTACACAATCGAAGAAACCCGTACGCGGCACCGTGCAATCGCAGGCAACGGCCTCACGGGAAAGGACAGCAGTACTTTGTCAAAGCAGCAGCGCGGGTGATTGCGCGCCATCCCCAATCATATTTCCTCTGCGTTGGAGATGGAGAGTTGATCCCCCAACTTCGCCAGCAAGTCCATTCATTTGGCTTGTCTCAGCGATTCCTCTTTCGCAGTCAGTTAGATCGATGATCATTGGCGGATTCAGTGGTCACCGTTTGCAGAATTCATGATCGGCAACAGCTATACGCCTCGGTCCGGTAGGGAAACGCCACGCTCGGCTTGCCGGCCAGCGCCGGGCTGCCGTCGATCACGGCCTGCAGCCGCGCGCGCACCGCGTCCTGCTGCGCCGGCGGCAGCGAGGCAATGAAACTGACCGACATCACGCGGTCCACGACCACCTGCTGCGCGGGACCGACATGCTCGTAGGGGAAGGCGGACAGGGACAGTCCGCCAAAGCCGGCCGCCGGAAACACCGCCTTCCAGTCGCCTTTGTGGAAGCGCGGCGCATCGCCCTCGAACGGCGTCATGATGGCGGTGAGCCGCGCCACCCAGTCGACCGATTCGTCGCGTACGTTCCAGACCAGGCCGAGCTTGCCGCCCGGGCGCAGCACGCGGCCGATCTCGGCCATGGCGGCGCTGTTGGCGAACCAGTGGAAGGCTTGCGCGCAGACCACCGCGTCGACGCTGGCGCCGGGCAGCGGGATGGCCTCGGCGGTGCCCTCGAGCGCCTGCACCGAGGGCAGCGCGGCGCTGAGCCGGGCGCGCATGGCCGCAACCGGCTCGACCGCGATCACGGTGGCGCCGGTAGCCAGCAGCAGGCCGCTGAACTTGCCAGTGCCCGCGCCCAGGTCCAGCACGGTCTTGCCGGCCCGCAGGCCAAGCTCCTGTTCCAGCCAGGCGCCAAGCGCCGGCGGATAGTCGGGGCGGCCACGGGCGTAGGTATCGGCCTGGCTGGAAAAACCCTGGGCGGCGGCGTGATGGATGTCGGTCATGGGTGCGCGATTCTCTGAGTGCGTGGGACAGGCACTCCGGAGCCGGCAAGCGTGCAGGCGCGGCCCTGGAAGTGGCGGCGGCGGGCGGCGCGCGGTCAGGACCGTGGGAGTCTTGCCGTCGCGGCGGCGGCAAGCCGACAAGCTACGCCTTCCGCGCACCGCCCGCAAGCACCGGTAAGCCCCGGCGGCGCGCCCCGGCCCGGGATGCTCAGAAAGAGGGAACCGGGTTCTGGCCCTGGCTCACCAGGTACCTGCCGCCCTGGAAGCGATAGCGCATCACCGCGTCCAGCGAGCGACGACGGGGCTTGGCCGCGCCGCCCGGTACCTTGACCTCCTCGCCCTGGAACGTCAGCGTGAGCTCCCCCGGCGCATCCGTGCCGAGCGCGAAGGCCGGCTTGCCCTCCACCTGGTAGCAGACCTGTTCGCCATCGTCCTGGCTGTCCGTGCCGCGTTCGGCGGGCGCGAGCGGCTTGCCGGCGAGCGCGTCCGCGCACGGTTCAAGCGCGCCGCTGTTTTCCGCGCTCATGGCCACGCTGTCCAGCAAGGTCGATATTTGCCCCGGAGCCAGGCGATAGACAGAGGCCCAGCTGCCGCAATAGCCCTGCCAGCAACTGCCCCAGGTCTGGGTCAGCGCGAAATCCGTGGCTGAGATCTTCGTGACGGATGACTGTCCCAGCGAGCCTTCCACGCCGGTGTAGTCATAGCCGTCGACGCGCCGGTCCAGTTGCCAGGCTTCACCGTTGCGCGTGAAAAAATACGCGCCCAGCCAGGCGCCCGCGGCGTGGCTGTCGTTGCGCGTGCCGCCTTCATCCACGGTCACGCCTTCGGTCAGCATCACGGCGTGGGTGTCATCCAGCCGGATTACCTGGATCGGCTTGACGTCGATGGTGTCCTCCACCAGCGGCGCCTCGCCCTTGCCCTTGTACTCCTGGTCCGGCAACCGGGCGCGCACCACGCGGCCCTTGTCGTCGTCGCGCCAGCCGGGAAAGGCGAGCCGGATCAGGGCCTCGCGCTTGAGGCTGTCGGCCTGCGCAACGGCCGCGGAGGCCGGCGTGGCCTCGGCGGACGAGGCGCCGGCCGCCGCGGGCGTGGTGTCATGCCGGGAGCACGCGGGCAAACCCAGGCAAAGTGCCAGGGCCGGCGCCAGCATCAGCCGGGCAAGGGTTGGGCATGCCGGAAAGACAGCGGGAGGGCGAAGATTCATGGTGACGGCGAACGCGAGGGCCGCGGCTGCACGGCCTGAAACAAGGGGAAAAAAGCTGGGACGACACCGGCATCGCGCTGAGCGCGGGATGCCGGGAACCGCACTATCCGCGAGCAGGCCCGTGCCGTCAAGCCGGTGCGGCATCGCCGTTGGCGGCCTGGCGTGGCCGCCGGCACCGCGCGGCCATCCGCGGGCCGGTCAGGTCGCCATGGCCATCACGCCGGCGACCTGGGCGCGCGGGCCATGGCCGCTTCCAGCGCCGGCAGGTTGCCCTCGCCGAAACCGTGGTAGCCGTCGCGCTGGACGATCTCGAAGAAGAATTCGCCGGCCTCGCGCCGGGCGAAGGCTTGCAGGAAGCGCTCGTGCGTCCCGTCGTCGCGCTGCGCGCCATCCACCAGGATGCCGTAGCGCCGCAACGCGGCCAGATCCAGCCCGTGGCCGGGCACGCGCGCGTCCACGGTTTCGTAATAGGCCGGGGGCGGCTCGACGAAACACACGCCGTTGCGTTCCAGCGCGGCCGCGCTGGCCACCAGGTCATCGGTCGCCAGCGCAATATGCTGGATACCCTCGCCGTGATGGCCGGACAGGTAGTGCTCCATCTGGTCATGCCGCTGCGTGCCCTTCTCGTAGATCGGGATGCGGATCAGGCCACAGGGCGAGAGCAGTACGCGTGAATCGCTGGCGACGTGCCAGCCGGCGTTGACTTCGTGGATCTCGCGAAACCCGAGCACGTTGCGGTAGAAATCGAGCCACTCGTCCAGGTGACCCGGATCGACCGCCTGCGTCAGATGGTCCACGCGGGTGAGGCCGGCTGCGGTGGACGCGGCGGCGTCCGAAGCCGCATGGGACAGCGAGCGGAAATCGACGTCGTAGATGGAGATGTCGCCCACGTCGCCGGGCCGGCCTTCCTTGCCACGCCAGCGGTCGATGAAATAGATGATCGACTGGCCAATGCCCTGGATGGCGGGGATGTTCAGTTCCATGGGGCCCACCGTCCCGCCCTCGAACGGCCATGCGCCCGCATCGATCGCGCGCGCGAAGGCCGTTGCCGCATCGTTCACGCGAATGCCGACCGCACAGATCGACAGGCCGTATTCGGACGCATAGCGGGTAGCGAAGGAATCCGGCTCCGCGTCGACGATGAAGTTCATCTCGCCTTGCCGGAACAGCTTCACGTTCTTGTGCCGGTGCTGGGCAATGGCATGGAAGCCGAACCGCTCGAAGGTACGCCCGAGCGCCACGGGGTCGGGAGACGCGAATTCGATGAACTCATAACCCATGATGCCCAACGGATTCTCCCAAGGCTGGAAATCGTCGCCGCGCGGGGAAAAAGCGTCTGCCGACAGGCTCATGTCCGTGCTCCTTTCTGTAGTCCGTGGTGGCTGCGGGTGTGGCGTCATTCATCATAGCAAGGGCCCCGGCTTCGCTCTAGCCCGGCCGCAAGACCCGCGCGCCGGACCGGGTAGGCGCGGCGGCAGCCGAAGCGTATCCGCCGCCCCCGCCGACAACAATGGCAACAGCCCCGGCCCGCCACGCTAGTCGTGCGCGGGCGAACGATGAACGCACGAAACTGGTGTAAACCCTTGTCTCGCCATGCCTCTTTGCCTGGGTAGGTCGAACGCTGGGGGCAAACCCGAATTTCGATCCATAAGCGCGCACCTTCGTCCATCTATCGCGCATTGTGGTGATTAACTCTCTTGGAACAAGCCACTCGAACCCCTAAGCTTCGGCTATCCACATCGAACGCGGTCCACATCATGATCAACGGCAAAACCACCCTCATCGCCCATATCGGCTACCCCACCGAGTCCTTCAAGGCGCCGATGATCTACAACCCGTGGTTCGAGCAGCGCGGCATCAATGCCGTGGTGGTGCCCATGGGCCTGAAAGCCGAGGACTTCGCGAGCGGATTCCGCGCCCTGTTCCGGCTGACCAATATCCGCGGCGCGCTGATCACCATGCCGCACAAGGTCGCCACCCTGGAACTGGTGGACGCGCTCACTCCGACCGCGCGCATCGCCGGCGCCTGCAATGCCGTGCTGCTGCGCGAGGATGGCACCTTGCTGGGTGACCAGTTCGACGGCGCCGGATTCGTGCGAGGCATCCAGCGCAAGGGCTGCCGGCTGGAGGGCGCCAGCGTGCTGGTCTCGGGCTGCGGCGGCGTCGGTTCGGCCATCGCCGCGTCGCTGGCTGCCGCCGGGGTGGCGCGGCTGGGGCTGTTCGACACGCGCGATGCGTCCGCGCAAGCGCTGGCGGCACGCCTGCAGTCGCACTATCCGGGCCTGCAGGTCAGCGTGGGCGCCAACGACCCCGCCGGCTACGAGGTGGTGGTCAACGCCACGCCGCTGGGCATGAACGAGACGGATCCCCTGCCCTTCGACATATCGCGCATCGATCCGCAGGCATGGGTTGGCGAAGTGGTGATGAAGACCGAATACACGCCCTTGCTGCGCGCCGCCATGGAGCGCGGCTGCAAGGTCCAGGTCGGCACCGACATGCTGTTCGAAATGATTCCGGCCTACCTGGAATTCTTCGGCTTCGGCACGGCAACGGCCGATGAGTTGCGCGCCGTTGCCAGGATCGCCTATTGAAAAGATTGAAAAGATTGAAAAGATTGAAAAGATTGAGCGGATTGAGCGGATTGAACGGGCCGCTCGCCGTCCACGCAGCGGGCACGCTGCCGAAAAAGCACAGACGCCATGCCAGGGCAAGGGCGCAAGACAGAATGGAAATACTCGGAGACACCCCCATGACTACGACACATAAGGACCTTGTCACGCCACTTCCCGCGCATGGCGGCACGATTGGCGACAAGATACGCTCGGCCTTCGCCGTCGGGCGGATGCGCTGGGGCATGCTGGCCCTGGTGTTCTTCGCCACCACGCTGAACTACATCGACCGCGCGGCGCTGGGTGTGATGCAGCCGGTGCTGGCCAAGGCCATGAACTGGACAGCCCAGGACTATGCCAATATCAACTTCTGGTTCCAGGTCGGCTATGCCGTGGGCTTCGGGGCGCAGGGGCGCTTTATCGACAAGGTCGGCGTGAAGCGCGCGTTCCTGATCGCGGTGCTGCTGTGGAGCGTCGCCGCCGGCGCGCACGGCCTGGCGGTGTCGGCCGTCGGCTTCATGGTTTGCCGCTTCTTCCTGGGCCTGACCGAAGCCGCCAACTATCCCGCCTGCGTCAAGACCACGCGGCTGTGGTTTCCGGCTGGCGAGCGTGCCGTGGCCACGGGCCTGTTCAATGCCGGCACCAACGTCGGCGCCATGGTCGCGCCGGTCATGCTGCCGCTGATCCTCGTGACCTGGGGCTGGCAGGCCGCCTTCTTCTGCATCGGCGCGCTCGGCCTTATCTGGGTGGTGTTCTGGGTGCGCAACTACTACGATCCCGAGCAGCACCCGCGCGTCAGCCAGGGCGAGTTGCGCTACGTACAGCAAGGCGTGGAACCCGCGCCGCAGAAGGCACCGTACTCGCGCATCCTGCGCATGCGCGGCACCTGGGCCTTCGCGCTGGCCTATACCATCACGGCCCCCGTATTCTGGTTCTATCTCTACTGGCTGCCGCCGTTCCTCAACCAGCAGTACAGCCTCGGCATCAACGTGACGCAGATGGGCATTCCGCTGATCGTCATCTACCTTGCCGCCGATATCGGCAGCGTTGGCGGCGGCGCGCTGTCGTCGCTGCTGATCGGCCGGGGCATGGCGCCGGTGAAGGCACGGCTGCTGTCGATGCTGCTCTTCGCCGCCTGCATCACCATGATCGTGTTCGCCGCCGGCGCCAGCAGCCTGTGGATGGCGGTGGCCGCGATCTCGATCGCCATCGGCGCGCACCAGGCCTGGACCGCGAACATCTGGAGCATGGTGATGGACTACACCCCCAAGGAAGTCATCAGCTCCGTGTTCGGCTTCGGCGGCATGATGGGCGCCGTCGGCGGCATGTTCATGACCCAGCTGGTCGGCTACGTGCTGACCAAGACGCACAACAACTACTCGGTGCTGTTCACCATGATCCCCTGCGCGTACTTCCTCGCGCTGGCCTGGATGTATTTCATGGCGCCGCGCGCGGTCCCTGGCGCGGCCGCGGACCAGTCCCCCGCTCGCTGAAGCGCATCACGATGCGAGGCGCGGCCCGGCGGTTCTCCGCCGGGCCGCGCCGTTTTCATTTGGCCGGCACGGCCGTCAGTTTCGCGCCGATAAACTGCAGCGCCAGGCCATAGCCCTGTGTGCCGAAGCCTGCCATCACCGCCTCCGCGATATCGGACAGGTAGGAGTGATGTCGGAACGCCTCACGCTTGTGCACGTTCGAGATATGCACCTCCACGAAAGGAATCGCCACGCCGGCGAAGGCGTCGCGGATCGCCACGCTAGTGTGCGTGAACGCGCCGGGGTTGATCAGGATGTAGCTGACGCCTTCGGTGCGCGCCGCGTGGATGCGGTCGACGATGGCGCCTTCGTGGTTGCTCTGGAAGCAGTCCAGCGACAAGCCCATTCCCGCGGCCTGCTGCTTCAGGGCCGCCTCGACGTCCGCCAGCGTGGTCGAGCCATAGATCTGCGGCTCGCGCGTGCCCAACAGGTTCAGGTTGGGGCCGTTGATGACGAGTACGGATTGCATGTTGTTTCCTCTTTCCTGGTGTTCTTGCCGGTCTTTTGATCGTTGCCGCCTTCCTGGCGGATACCCTGCTCAGGCGTCCACCGTCCAGACAATGCGGCCTGTGCGCGCAGCCTCGGCGATGGCCTCGGTGACGCGCAGATTCTGCAGCCCATCCTGCACGGTGACAAGAGGCTTTGCGGTGCCGCGGATCACGTCGCAGAAATGCGTGAGCTGCCGTTCGAGCGGGTCCTCGCGCACCAGTCCGGCCACGCTGGCCTGGAACGGCTTTGACCATGAGCTGTCGTTGTCGCGCGCGCAGGTCTTGAGGCGCATGGTCACGCCGCCAGCGGCGCAATCTCGCTTGCTATCGCGTCCCCGGCGGCCGCTTGCAGATTCGGATAGCCAGTGGCCGGCAAACGCGCATTATTTTCGGCGCGCCTGCTTGCTCACAACACCCTCATCACCGATATCGCCGTATCCTGCAGCACCTGCAACACCCGCTCCAGCGCCTGCTCCGCGCTCTCCTCACCGATCTGCATATTCACGCTCAGCGCGGCGATCACTTTCCCATGGCGATCCCGCAGCGGCACCGCCACCCCCCGCACGCCGATCTGCAACTGCTGCTCGACCAGCGCGTAACCCTGCGCGCCCGCCTTCCTGATCTCGGCCAGCAGCCGGTCCTGCTGCATGATCGTGTACGGCGTGTACGGCGTCAGCACGACGTCTTCCAGCCACGCCTTGACCTTATCCTCAGGCTCCGAGGCCAGCATCATCACCCCGGCGGAAGCCAGCGGCGCCGGCACGCGCGCTCCCAGCACAAAGCCCGTATTCATCACCCGGCTCGTACCCGTGCGGCAGATAAACACCAGTTCCCATGCATCCAGCACGCTCAGGTATGCCGGCTCGCCGACCGCCGCCGTGATCTGCTGCAGGAACGGCTGCACCGCGCGCGGCAGGCGCGCCGAGTCGAAGTAGGACCAGCCCACCTTGAGCACGCGCGGGGTCAGGCTGAACAGCGTGCCGTCGCTGGTGGTATAGCCCAGATGCTCCAGGGTGAGCAGGTAACGTCGTGCCGCGGTACGCGTGAGGCCCGTCAGCTGCGCCGCCTGCGTCGGCGTCAGGCGCGGATGGTCGTTATCGAAGGCCTCCAGGATGGCCAGGCCCTTTTCCAGTCCGGCAATCCAGTCGCGCCGGTTCAGCGGTTCTTTATCCATAGCGATAACCCTAGTTCCGAGCGCCAGTCGCTCTCAATGGCGCGATTATCGCACGTCCACGCGCGGATTGCGCTTGTTGCTGCGTCAGATCGGTCCTAACCTTCCTCTACACGAAGCACGCAGGATTTGACATGCAAACCGCAGCCTGGCGCCATCCGAAATCGATCGCCACCGTATCGCTGTCCGGCACCTTGCCGGAAAAACTGGAAGCGGCCGCCGCCGCCGGTTTCGACGGCGTCGAAATCTTCGAGAACGACCTGTTGAATTTCGATGGCTCCCCGGCCGATGTGCGCCGCATCGCGGCCGACCTCGGCCTGGACATCCCGCTGTACCAGCCCTTCCGCGATTTCGAGGCAATGCCCGACGAATTCCGCACCCGCAACATGGCGCGCGCCGAACGCAAGTTCGACGTGATGGAGGAGCTGGGCGCGCGCATGGTGCTGGTCTGCAGCAATGTGCAGGGCATCGCCGTCGACGATCCCGCGCGAGCCGCCGCCGACCTGCGCGCCATGGCCGAAGCCGCGGCGAAGCGCGGGCTCCTGGTGGGCTTCGAGGCGCTGGCCTGGGCCCGCCACACCAGGCTGTGGCGGCAGGCATGGGACATTGTGCGGCAGGCCGACCACCCGGCGCTGGGCCTGATCCTGGACAGCTTCCACACGCTATCGCTGGGCGACACGCTGGAAGGCATCGACGAAGTGCCGGCGGAGAAGCTGTTCTTCGTGCAACTGGCCGATGCACCCCGCATGAGCATGGACGTGCCGTCGTGGAGCCGGCACTACCGCAATTTTCCCGGCCAGGGCGATCTGGCCGTGACCGAGTTTGCGCGCGCGGCCATCGGCGCGGGTTATCGCGGACCACTGTCGCTGGAAATCTTCAACGACGAATTCCGCGCGGCGCCTGCGCGCCTGACCGCGCAGGATGGCCTGCGCTCGCTGATCTGGCTCGAATCCGAAGCCGGGGGCCCCGCCCTGCCGGCCGCGCCGCATTTCGGCGGCGTCGACTTCCTGGAGTTCGCGGTGGATTACGTAGCCGGACGGGAACTGGGTATGCGGCTGCGTTCGCTGGGCTTCAGCCACGCCGGCCGCCACCGCTCCAAGGCCGTTGACCTGTACCGCCAGGGCGGCGTCAATATCATCCTCAACGCCGAGCAGGACAGCGCCGCCGCGGAGCACTTCCAGCTTCACGGGCCGTCCGTCTGCGCGCTCGGGCTGAAGGTGGACGACGCCCAGCGCGCCCTCTCGCGTGCGCGTGCCTTGCTGTGCAAGGAATGGCGCGAGCGCATCGGCCCGGACGAGCGCAGCATTCCCGCGGTGCGCGCGCCGGACGGCATGCTGTTCTACCTGATCGACGAGAAGGACTCGGACCGCAGCATCTACGAGAGCGACTTCGTGCTGGAACCCGGCAGCGCCGACGACACGGGCGCGGGCCTCACGGCCATCGACCATATCGCCCAGGCCCTGCCGCCGCACCGGCTCGACAGCTTCGTATTGTTCTACAAAACGGTGTTCGGCCTGCAGGCCGAGGCCCTGCACGAGATCGCCGACCCGTACGGCCTGGTGAAAAGCCGCGCCATGGTCAGCCCGGAGCAGAACATCCGGATTCCGCTCAACGTCTCGGAAAGCAGCCGCACGGCCACCGGCAGGTTCGTCACCGCCTATGCCGGCTCGGGCATCCACCACATTGCCTTCCGTACGCCCGGCCTGAGCGCCACGCTGGAGCGGATCGTTCCCGCCGAAGCCGCCATGCTCCATGTGCCCGACAACTACTACGACGATGTCGGCGCGCGCCTCGGGCTGGACGACGCGCTGCTGGAGCGCCTGCGCCGGCAGCAACTGCTCTACGACAGGGATGCCGGCGGTGAATTCCTGCACGCCTACACCGAGCCCTTCCACGACCGCTTCTTCTTCGAGCTGGTGCAGCGCGACGGCTACCTCGGCTTCGGCGCGGCCAACGCCTCGCTGCGCATGGCGGCGCAAGCCCTGGCCAGCCGCAACCACAAGGCCCGGCCCGCCTGAGGCGGGCACCACAATCGTTCCCTGGAGTTTCAAATGCAAGATCCCTGCATCATCTCGGTGGCCATCACCGGCTCGGTCCCCCGCAAGAAAGACAATCCCGCCATCCCCATCTCCGTTGCCGAACAGATCGAGAGCACGCACGAGAGCTTCGAGGCCGGCGCGACGCTGGTCCACCTGCACGTGCGCGACGAAGCCGGCAACTCCAGTTCGGACCCCGCGCGTTTCGCGCAATTGCAGGACGGCATCCGCAAGCACTGCCCCGGCATGATCGTGCAGTTCTCCACCGGCGGGCGCGGGCGCGCCATGGAGCAGCGCGGCGCCATGCTCGACCTGCGCCCAGACATGGCCTCGCTGGCCACCGGCTCGGTCAACTTCCCCACCACGGTCTACGAGAACCCGCCCGACTTCGTGCGCGCCCTGGCCAAGGCCATGCGCGATTACCACATCAAGCCCGAGATCGAGATCTTCGACCTGGCGATGCTCTACAACACGGCGGACCTGGTCAGGGAAGGGTTGCTGCTGCCCCCCGTGCATGTGCAGTTCGTGTTCGGTATCAAGAACGCGCTGCCGGCACGCAAGGAGATCCTGGAATTCCAGGTGGAGCAACTGAAGAAGGTGCTGCCCGGCGCGACCTGGACCGCGGCGGGGATCGGCCGGCACCAGCTGGAAGTCAACCACTGGACGCTGCAGCTCGGCGGCCACTGCCGCACCGGCCTGGAAGACAACGTGCGCTGGGACAAGGACACGCTGGCCGCCAGCAATGCGCAACTGGTCGGCCGGGTGGCGCAGCTGTGCGCGGAGTACGGCCGCACCGTGGCCACGCCCGCGCAGGCGCGGCAGCTGCTCGGTCTGTGAAGCCCCTTGTACCGAAGCCGCCGAAGCCGCCGAAGCAACGGAACACCGTGCCGTTTTGAGCGGCGCCCATCTCGTGCTAACGTAGAGAAGACCGAATCCGGAGCCTGCGGCTGGCTCCTCCCACACTTGGACTTCGAAAACCTCTTCTTCATCGGCTTCATGGGCGCCGGTAAGACCACCATTGGCCGGACGGTGGCGCGCCGGCTGGGGCTGCCTTTTTTCGATACGGATCACGAAATCGAGGCGCGTTGCGGCGTGCGCATTCCCACCATCTTCGAGCTGGAAGGCGAGGAAGGCTTCCGCCAGCGCGAAACCCGCACGCTCGACGAGCTGACCCAGCGTAAAGGCATCGTGCTGGCCACCGGCGGCGGCGCCGTGCTGCGACCGGAAAACCGCGAAATGCTGCGCTCGCGCGGCTACGTGATCTACCTGAGCGCTTCACCCGCCGAGCTGTGGCAGCGCACCCGGCGCGGCCGCAACCGCCCGCTGCTGCAAGGCCCCAACCCGCGCGCCACGCTGGAAGCCCTTTACCGGGTACGCGATCCGCTCTATCGCGAGGCGGCGCACCTGGTGATGCCCCCGCACGGCGACAGCGTGGCGAATGCCGCCGGACGCGTGCTCGAGCGGCTGGGATTGAGCGACCGGCCACTGCGGCCTCAAGAGGAACCCAAGCCAGGCTGAACGGCCCTGGTTGCCTGTGGCGTTGCCTGTAGCGTGACGCGCGTGCCGTAAGCCGCACTATCGACCCGGCCGTGCGCAACTCAGTGCTGCATGCCCCAGCGGCGCACGGTCACCCGTTCCAGCGTCTTGAACACCAGGTTCTCCACCAGCAGGCCGATCAGGATCACCATGGCCAGGCCGGCGAACACGCGGTCGGTGTACAGCTCGTTGCGGTTCTGGAAGATGTACCAGCCCAGCCCGCCCTTGCCAGACGACGCGCCAAACACCAGCTCGGCCGCGATCAGCGTGCGCCAGGCGAAGGCCCAGCCGATCTTCAGACCGGACAGGATGGCCGGCAGCGCGGCCGGCACCAGGATCAGCAGCACATAGCGCAAGCCGCGCAGCCCGTAGTTGCGCCCGGCCATGCGCAGGGTGCCGGGCACCCCGCGAAAGCCCGCATAGGTATTCAGCGCCAGCGGCCACAGCACCGAATGCACCAGCACGAACACCAGGCTCTTGCTGCCCAGCCCGAACCACAGCAGCGCCAGTGGCAGCAGCGCGATGGCCGGCAGCGGGTTGAACATGGAGGTGAGCGTGTCCAGCACATCGCGCCCCAGTTCGGTCGAGACCGCCAGCGTGGTCAGCACAAAGGCCAGCACGATGCCGCCGGCGTAGCCTTGCAGCAGCACCGACATGGAGATGCCCGCCTTGGTCAGCAGCTCACCATTGCCGATGCCTTCGGCAAAGGCGCGCGCGGTGGCGAGAAAGCCCGGCAACAGCAGGTCGTTGTCCTGCAGGCGCGCGATGATTTCCCACAGGCAGGCCAGCACCACCAGGATCAGCGCCTTGCGCAGCCAGCCTTGCTGCCACAGGCGTTGCGGCCAGGGCAAGGCGCGTGCCACCGGCAAGGCGGTGAAGGGCTCGAGCTTGCGCTCGTATTCGGCGCGGACCACCGTGGTGGCGGAAACAGATGACGTGCTTGTGCTCATGGTCGATCCTGGCAGGGGCTCAGCGTGCCTGCGCGGTGCGTGCCGGCGACGGCGCCGCGTGCGGCGGCTCGTCGAACAGCAGATGATGGATGCGTTGCGCGGTAGCCTGGAACTCCGCCCCGCCCTGGCTGGCCAGGTCGTACTGGTGGCTGTTGAGTTCGGCGCGCACGCGCCCCGGATGCGGCGACAGCAGCAGGATGCGGCGACAGCAGCAGGATGCGGCTGCCGACCACCAGCGCTTCCTCGATCGAATGCGTGACGAACAGCAGCGTGAAGGCGGCGTCGTTCCACAGCGCCAGCAATTCCTCCTGCATGCGCCGCCGCGTCAGCGCGTCGAGCGCGGCAAAGGGCTCGTCCATCAGCAACACCTTGGGCCGCATCGCCAGCGCGCGGGCAATCGCCACGCGCTGTTTCATGCCGCCGGACAAGGTGTGCGGATAGGCGTCGGCGAAGTTCGCCAGCCCGACCTTGTCGAGAAAATGCAGCGCGCATGCCGAGGCCTCGCGCCGTGACATGCCGCGTGAGCGCACCAGCGGGAACATCACGTTCTGCCGTACCGTCTTCCAGGGCGGCAACTGGTCGAACTCCTGGAACACCACGATGCGGTCGGGGCCGGGCGCGCTGACGGGCACGCCCTCCAGCCGGATCTCGCCCTCGCACGGCGGCACGAAGCCCGCCACGGCCTTGAGCAGGGTCGACTTGCCGCAGCCCGAAGGGCCGAGCAGCACAAAGCGATCGGCGGCATGGACATCAAAGCTGACCTGGTGGGTGGCCCGCACCACGCGCTCACGGGTGCGGTACTCCAGCGAAACGCCGTCGACCTGCAACAGCGGCGCGGCCGCGGCGGGGCGCGCGGAAACCACGCGTAACGGGGAAGGCTGCGCGGCCATGTCAGCTACCCTGGGCAGTGGCCGGGTCCTGGAAGAAGTAATCCTGCCAGGATTTCGGCTGGTTGCGGATGGCGCCCACCCGGTGCATGAACTCGGCCAGCGCGAACGTGTTCTGCGGCGTGACCTTGAACTGCACCTGCGGGTTCTTCAGGATCTTGACCAGCAGCGCGCGGTCGATCCTGGCTTTGTTCACGCGGATATACAGGTCGGCCGCCGCTTCCGGGTTCGCGGTGGCGAACCGGGCCGCCTCGGCCAGCGCATCGACAAAGGCGCGGTAGGTCTTGGGATTGTCATTGCGAAATTTCTCGGTGGCGTACAGCACCGTGGCCGAGCTGGGGCCGCCCAGCACGTCATACGAGTTCAGCACGATGCGCGCATTGGGGTTGCCGGCCAGTTCCTGTTCCTGGAACGGCGGGTTGCCGAAGTGGCCGCTGATCTCGGTGCCGCCGGCGATGATGGCCGCGGCCGCATCCGGGTGCGGCACCGCCACGGTCCACTTGTCCAGGCGGTTGAATTCCTTGTCGCCCCACTGCCTGGCGGCGGCAAGCTGCAGCACGCGCGACTGCACCGATACCGACACCGCGGGCAGCGCGATGCGGTCCTTGTCGGTGAAATCGGCAATGGACTTGACCTTGGGGTTATTGCTGACCAGGTAGTACGGGAAGTTGCCCAGCGACGCCACGCCCTTCACATTCTGCTTGCCGTGCGTGCGATCCCACATGGTCAGCAAGGGCCCCACGCCGGCCCCGGCGATATCGATCGCGCCGGACAGCAGCGCATCGTTGACGGCCGCGCCGCCGGACAACTGCGTCCATTCCACCTTGACGTCGACGCCCTGCTGCCTGCCATGCTTCTCGATCAGTTGCTGGTCGCGCGCCACGTTGAGCAGCAGGTAGACCACACCGAACTGCTCGGCGATGCGGATCTTCCCTTCCGCACGGGCCACGCCGGACATCGCCATGCCGGCGGCCAGCGCGAGCGCGACGGCGCCACGCGGCCAGCGGGCGGAGAAGAGACGGGAACGAAGCAGGGACATGCGGAACTCCGGTGGATTCGGTGGATTCAGTGGATTCGGTATGGGACAGGATGATCCGGACGTGCGTGCCGGTCAGACCGGCAGGTCGCCCTCGATCGTGGTGCGATACATCACGCGGCGCAGCGACTCCGGGCAGCCGGCGGCCAGGTGCAGCAGCGAGCGGTTGTCCCAGAACACCAGGTCGTGCTCCTGCCATGCGTGGCGATAGATGTGTTCCGGCTTCACGCTGTGCGCGAACAGTTGCGCCAGCAGGTCACGGCTTTCATCCTCGGGCAGCCCGGCGATGCGCGTGGTGAAATGCTCGCTGACGAACAGCGCGCGGCGGCCGGTCTCCGGATGCGTGCGCACCACCGGCTGCAGCGCCGGCGCCACCTGCGCGATCTGCTCGGGCGTCAGGTTGGGACGCCACGGGCTGCGCTGCTGCAACTCGGCGTACCTGGCCAGGTAGGTGTGCTCGGCATTGCGCCCTTCCACCGCGCTCTTCAGGTGCGCGGGCAGCGTCTCCCAGGCCAGGTGCATGTTGGCGAACAGCGTATCGCCGCCCTCGGCCGGAAGCTCCTGCGCATGCAGCAGCGAGCCCAGGCTGGGCTTTTCCTTGTACGAGAGATCGGAATGCCAGAAATGCCCGGCGTCGCCCAGGCCGATCGGCTTGCCCTCCTTGAGCACATTGGAGACGATCAGTATCTCGGGATGACCGGCGAGCTGGAACTGATGCAGCACATGGATCTGCAACGGCCCGAAGCGGCGGCTGAAGGCGATCTGCTGTTCCGGCGTGATGCGCTGGTCGCGGAATACCACCACGTGATAGTCGAGATGCGCACGGTGGATGCGCGCGAAGTCTTCCGCGGACAGCGGCTCGGACAAGTCCAGGCCGATGATCTCCGCGCCGAGCGGCGCATCGAACGGACGGATCTCGAAAGCGGCGCTGCCGGAAGCAGCGGCTGAAACGGCGGGGGCGGCAGCAAGCGTGAATGAGGCCGTGTGGGTTCCAATCGTCATGGCAGGTTCTTAAGCGGAAGACCTAAAGCGGAAGACCTAAAGTGCGGATCCGATATCGGATTCAGTTGCGATGCCGTTTCCGGCAAAAGCCGGGCCCTGCACCGCTCGTTCTCAAGCTTTGCACTGTAGAGATCCGGGCCTGCAGCGGTCAACGAATGAAATCGCTGCCGCTTATCCGTTTAGCGCATATCCATGTCTTTACATTGGGCTCAGGGTCGCGCCGCACAGGCGTTGCGGCACGGCACGTTGGCGGTGTCGGGCCGGCCGTCGGCCACGAAGCCATCGCGGTTCGGCATCCGCACCTGCGGCAGGGTCCGCGCATCGAGCACAGCCTCCGCGGGCACAATGCCGTTCAGATGCAGCAGGTAGGCCGTGACCGCATAAACCTCGTCCGCTTTCAGGCTCTGCGGCGCGTTGTAAGGCATCGCGCGATTGATGAAATCGAACACCGTGGTCGCATACGGCCAGAAACTGCCGATGGTCTTGAGCGGCGGCTTGCCATTCGCGTGCGCCCTCTTCAGGCTTCCCTGCCCGCCCACCAGCGCATCGGCCGGTTTGCCTTCGCCCTTGATGCCGTGGCACGCGGCGCACAGGTTTTCGTAGACCTGCCTGCCGCGCGCCACGCTGCCACTGCCCGGCGGCAGGCCGGCGCCATCGGGCGTGACGTCGATATTCCACGCGGCGAGATCGCGCTCGCTGGCCAGCAGGCCCAGGCCATAGGTCTGCGCCTGTGCCCGCGGGCACACCGCGGCCATCGCCAGCAGGACAGCACCAAGGGATCTACGGAGCGTGTCAGGCGCGCGCATTGGCAATCCTCCCATCGGCGCCCACGCGCCATGCCTGGATGGCGTTGTAGTGATAAGTGGACTCGTAACCGCGCGCGGCCACCAGTTGATCCGGCAAGGGCTGCACATTGCCGGCCTCGTCGATGGCGCGGCTTTGCAGCACCGCGGGGCCGCCGTCCCAGCGCCACGACAGCCGGAAACGCGTGAGCGCACGGTCGAGCACGGGATCCTGCAGCGTTGCCTCGCGCCAGCTGCGGCCGCCGTCCACGGATACGTCCACGCGCCGGATGCGGCCATGGCCGGACCACGCGAGCCCGGAGATTTCATGGAAACCCCTGTCGCGCAACGTGTGATCCGGCGCGGGAAACGTGATCACCGATTTCACGTCCATCAGGAAGGTGAACTGGCGCGCGCTGCCGTCGGGCAGCGAGTCGGTGTACTTGGCGGTTTCCTCGCGCGTCATGAACGGCTCGCGCCCGAGCTTGAGGCGGCGCAGCCACTTGATGCTCATATTGCCTTCAAAGCCCGGCAGGAACAGCCGCAGCGGATAGCCGTGCTCGGGCCGCAGCATCTCGCCGTTCTGCGCGTAGACGAGCAGCGCGTCTTCCAGCGCCTTGGCCATCGGCACGCTGCGCGTCATCGCCGCGGAATCGGCGCCCTCCGCCAGCACCCAGGCCGCTTCCGGGCGCACGCCAACCTCTTCCAGCACGACTGAGAGCGGCACGCCGGTCCATTCGCAGCACGACAGCAGGCCGTGGCTGATCTGTACCGACGTGGCGCTTGGCGCGCGCCATTCGCGCCCGGTGTTGCCGGAGCATTCGAGAAAGTGGATGCGCGACACCGATGGCAGCCGCACCAGGTCGTCCATGGTGAAGATGCGCGGACGATCCACCAGCCCATGCACGGCCAGCCGGTGCAGGGCCGGATCGATCAGCGGGATGCCGGCGTGGTGGCGCTCGAATACCAGTCCCGTGGGCGTGATGATGCCGCGCAGGTCCTGCAGCGGCGTCATCGAAGAGTTGGCGCCGGGCATCGGCGCGGCGCCCCGGTTGCGCCGGATCACGTTCTTCTCGAACTCGGCGGGCTGGCCGTAGGCGCGCCACAGCACCGGCTCGCCGGGCGCGCGCGTCCACGGCGGCACCGTCAGCGCTTCGGCACGCGCCGTGGCTGGCGCACCCGCGGCCAGGGCACCAGCGCCAAGCGCCACGCCGCCCAGTCCTGCGCCCTGGCGCAGGAAACGGCGCCGGCCGGATGGCGGCTGCGCGTTCTTCTCGTTCTTGTTCGTCATGGGCTCGCCAAGGTCATGTATCGAAAATGGCGCACTCTATGCCACCCCGCTGCCTCGCGGAACGAAGGAAAACGCATGCCCTTATGCGTGCCGGCGCAAGCATTGCCAGCTGCGGCGCATATGCGCGCAGCCCATAACCAAAGCCAAAAACATTCCTTCTGCCGCGCCGGCAACGCCGCGTATCTTGAGAGCCGTCGATTCATTCTTCACCGCTTTGCACAGGGATACAGCCAAGATGGCATTCACGCGACGAACCCTTCTCAAACGCCTTGCCGTATCCAGCCTGGGTGCCGCCGCCTCCGCCAGCCCATTCAGCGCATTCAGCGCCAGCGGCGCCGCCAGGCCCGACGTGATCCGCATCGGCGTGGCGCAGCCGGCCACCGGGACGCCACCGAGTTTCGCGGGTAGTTCGATGGCGATCGCCCATGCGCGCGGATGGCTGGAGGAAGCGTTCAAGCCCTCGGGCACACGCATTGAATGGCTCTTCTTCAAAGGCGCGGGCCCGGCCGTGAACGAGGCCATCAGCACCAATCAGCTCGACTTCGCCATGCAAGGCGACCTGCCCGCCATCGTGGCGCGCGCCGCGGGCCTCAAGACACGGCTGGTGCTGGCCACGGGCGTGCGCACCAATATCTATATCGGTGTACCGCCCGACTCCCCGCTCAAGACGGTGGCGGACCTGCGCGGCAAGCGCGTGTCGCTGTTCAAGGGCACCAACATGCATCTGCCGGCATTGCGCCTGCTTGAGGCCAACGGCCTTGCCGAGAAAGACCTGCGGCTGCTGAACCTGGACACCGCCGGCTACCTGGCGGCGCTGACGACGCGCGATATCGACGGCGCCATCGGCGCGATGGACATCCTGCGCCTGCGCGACAAGGGCGCGGTGCGCATCCTTTACTCCAGCAAGAACCAGTCGCCGATCTACACGCGCCAGAGCCATGTGCTGGTGACCGACGCCTTCGCCAGCAAGTATCCGGAAGCCACCCAGCAGCTCGTCAAGGCAGCGGTGCAGGCCGCGCGCTGGGCCTCCGACGAGAAGAACCGCGAAGATGTGCTGCGCACCTGGGCGCGCGCCGGCACGCCTTATGAGCACTGGAAGGAGGACTATGAAGGCGAACCGCTGCGCGTACGGTTGAACCCGAACTTCGACCCCTTCCTCGTCAGCCGCTACAAGGATGCCACCGAGCAGGCCTACCGCCTGCGCCTGTCGCGCGCCAGGTTCGATGTCGACCAGTGGATCGATACGAGCTTCCTCAAGAACGCGCTGAACGACCTGAGCCTGCAAAGCTACTGGCCGGTCTACCAGCCGAACGGCAAGATTCTCGGAGCCTGACGCGATGGCCGCCAACGATTCCCTTGCGCTGCCCCGGCCCGCTTCTGCCGGGGCAGCGCCCGAGCACGGCGGCAAGGCGCAACGCCACTGGCGCCCCGGCCTGCATCACGCCGCCTGGCTGCTGGCCTGGCCCGTGCCGCTGGCGCTGCTGCTGGCCTGGTACGTGGCGGCACGCTTCGCATGGATCCCGCCGCAGGTCCTGCCCGCACCCGACGCGGTCTGGCACACGCTCGCCGAGCTGTACCAGAGCGGCGAGCTGCAGGCCAACCTGGCCGTCAGCGCGCTGCGCGTGGCGGGCGGCTTTGCGCTGGGCCTGGCCGGCGGGCTGGCGCTGGGCGTGGCGATGGGCCTGTCGCCCGGCTTCCGCGATTACGTCTATCCCACCTTCAAGGCCTTCAGCCAGGTGCCCGTGCTGGGCTGGCTGCCGCTGCTGATGCTGTTGGTGGGCATTGACGAGGCGCTCAAGATCATCCTGATCGCCAAGGCATCGCTGGTGCCGATCGCGCTCAATACCTACAAGGGCATCCAGAACGTGCCCACGCGCTATATCGAAGTGGCGCGGGTGCTGAAGTTCACGCGCTGGCAACTGCTGTCGCGGGTGGTGTTTCCCGCCGCCGCCGCGCCGGTCTGGAATGGCATCCGCTATGGGCTGACACATGCCTGGCTGGCGCTGGTGGTGGTGGAACTGCTGGCGTCATCCGAAGGGCTCGGCTACATGATCGTTTATGGCAGGCAACTGTTCCAGCTCGATATGGTGATCGCCGCGGTCATCGTGGTGGGCGCGGTCGGGTTCGCGCTGGACAAGCTGCTGGCGCTGGCCGAGCGCGCGGTGCTGCGCTGGCGCAAGCCGGGCCTTTGATCGCTGCAATACAAGGAAACCAAGATGGCTGATGCAATCACGACGCCAACTACCCGATCCGCCAGCGCACGTGCCGTGCGCATGCCTCGCGCGCTGCGCGGCTGGGTCCTGCCGGTCGCGCTGATCGTCCTCTGGTGGGCCGCGGTGCGCTTCGGCTGGAGCACCTCGCCGCTGCTGGTGCCGGTTTCCAAGGTCTGGGCCACGGCGGTGCAGCAGGTCCGCAGCGGCGCCCTCTTCGTGGCGCTCTCCGCCAGCCTGTGGCGCGACCTGGCGGGCTTCGCGCTCGGCGCCAGCGTGGGCCTGGTGTTCGGCACCGCGCTGGGGCTGTCGCGGCTGTTCGAGCAATTGTTCGGCCCGACCTTCCATACCATCAAGCAGATCTCGCTGTTCGCGTGGATTCCGCTGATCTCGGTGTGGTTCGGCCTGGGCGACACCGCCAAGGTGGTGTTCCTGTCGCTGGCGGCGTTCTTCCCCGTGGTGCTCAATACCTTCGAAGGCATCCGCGGCGTGCCCGCGGACCTGCTGGAAGTGGCCCGCGTGCTGAAATACTCGCGCTGGCAGGTGCTGCTGCGCGTGGTGCTGCCGTCGGCCTCGCCGTCGATCTTTGCCGGCATCCACCTGGCCCTGATCTACGCATGGCTGGCCACGCTCGGCGCCGAGTACATGCTGGTCTCCGGCAAAGGCATCGGCAATACCATGACCGATGGCCGCGAGAATTTCTGGATGGACCTGGTGATCTTCGGCGTGATCGTGGTCGGGCTGGTCGGCTTCACGCTGAACTGGATCGCCAGCCGTATCGAAAGCCGCCTGCTGGCATGGCGCGGCCGCTCCGTCGCCGCGTTCTGAAGCGCCGGCTCTCCCAACAACTCACTGGAAAAAACCGCTCATGGCCCATGCCGGCACGCTCAGCATCGAGCACCTGCGCAAGCAATATGAAGTCAAGGGCGAGCCCTTGCCCGTACTGGAAGACATCACCCTCTCGATTGCGCCCGGCGAGTTCGTCAGCATCGTCGGCGCCAGCGGCTGCGGCAAATCCACGCTGCTGCGGCTGGTGGTAGGGCTGGAGGAGGACTACAAAGGCGAGATCCTGCTCGACGGCAAGCGCGTGGCCGGCACCAGCCTGGACCGCGGCATCGTGTTCCAGGAGCACAGGCTGTTTCCGTGGCTGACGGTGGAGCAGAACATCCGCATGGCGCTGCTCAACGCCAACCTGACCGAGAGCGAGAAACGCCGCACCGTGCGCGAGCATATCGGGCTGGTTGGGCTGGCCGGCTTCGAGACCGCCTTTCCGCACCAGCTCTCCGGCGGCATGTCGCAGCGCGTGGCCATCGCCCGCGCGCTGGTCACGCGCCCGGAGATCCTGCTGCTGGACGAACCCTTCGGCGCGCTCGATGCGCTGACCCGCGCCTACCTGCAACAGGAGCTGCACCGCATCTGGCAGGCCGAGGGCATCACCATGATCCTGGTCACGCACGATGTGGAGGAAGCCATCTACCTGGGCGACCGCGTGGTGGTGATGGAGCCGCGCCCCGGCCGCATCCGCCGTATCCTGCCGGTGCCGCTGGCGCATCCGCGCGACCGCGCGGCGCTGTCCTTCGCGCGTGTCAAGGACGATGTGCTGCAGGAATTCACCGGGCGCCCGGCCGACCTGGCCGAAGCGCCCATCCGGCGCCTGCCGGATCCCGACGCCGGCGGCGGGCTGCCGCCGCATATCCGGTTCGCGATCTGATTCGCGCACTCGATCGCGCCCTTACTCACGCCCTTACTCACGCCCTTACTCACGCCCTTTATTGCCACCCACAGGAGAATCCCACATGACCCAGCAGCAAACCGCAGCCCAAGTCACGCTAGACATCCACCCGGTAGCGGGGCGCATCGGCGCCGAGATCCGCGGGCTAAAGCTGGCGCCGGACCTCGATGCCGCCACCTTCGGCGCCGTGCGCGCCGCGCTGTTGCGCCACAAGGTGCTGTTCTTCCGCGGCCAGGACCACCTCGACGATGCTGCGCAGGAAGGCTTCGCCAGCCTGTTCGGCGCACCGGTGCCCCACCCTACCGTGCCCTCGCGCGACGGCACGCGGTTCCTGCTCGAACTCGATTCCGGGCACGGCGGCCGTGCCAATTCCTGGCATACCGATGTGACATTCGACCTGGCCTACCCGCAGGTCTCCGTGCTGCGTGGCGTGGTCATTCCGGAAGCCGGCGGCGACACCGTGTGGGCCAATACGGCGACGGCCTACCTGGATCTGCCGGAGGCATTGCGCGAACTGGCCGACCGGCTCTGGGCGCTCCACACCAACGACTACGATTACGCGGCCACCCGCAATACGGCCAGCACCGAGGCCATCAAGCGCTATCGCGAAGTGTTCACTTCCGCCATCTACGAAACCGAGCACCCGGTGGTGCGCGTGCATCCGGAGACCGGCGAGCGCACGCTCGTGCTCGGGCATTTCGTCAGGAAGCTGCTTGGCTACACATCGTCCGATTCGCAGCACCTGGTTTCCGTGCTGCAGGATCACGTGCATCGCCTGGAAAACACCGTGCGCTGGCGCTGGCGCGCGAACGACGTGGCGATCTGGGATAACCGCGCCACGCAGCACTATGCGATCAACGACTACGGCGACGCGCACCGCGTAGTGCGCCGCGTGACCATAGCGGGCGATGTACCGGTCGGCGTGGATGGGCGGCGGAGCGTGGCGGTGAAGCCGGGGGCGCCCAAGCACGGCGAACCGGCTAATCACACCGCCCCGGCACGCGCGGCGGCATAGGGCGGCGGCATGCGTCGGGCCGGGCCCCTTCGCATTGCCTACCTTATGCCTTGCATGCACTCCTTCGGATCGACGACCCCCAGGCTTTTGACAATCCTGAAGCTGCCGTTGCTTGCCCGTGCGATATACATGTTCATGCGAACGTGATGCTGACCGGGCACCATTTCAGCCGGGCCGCCCGGCCCTTCGGCGATCCTTGCGTGGTCCAGCGCCTTGATGACATCCTCCTGCTTCAGCGAGCCCGCCTCCTTGACCGCAGCCTCCCAGAGCCTCAGGCCCCGGTACATGCCCGAACACGCGCTGCCGGCAGTGAACCTGGCAGTGCCCGGATAGCGCTTGTCATACTGATCGATCAGTGTCTTGCTGAAGGCATCGCTGACGTTCTGGTAGTAGTCGAGGCAACTGTACAGGCCCTCCACATGCGCGGCCGGCACCAGGTTCAGGAAGTTCTCGTCGAAGTACGTGCAGACTATGTATCCGCCTCGCTGCGTGAAACCGGAGCGGTAGAGCTGCTCGAGGAACGGCGTGAGCCCGGGAGGGACGATGGTATTGAATACCACCTCTGCGCCAGTGGACGCGATCTGGTCGATTGTCTTGCCATAGTCGGCGTGATCGAGGGGGAAGTACTCCTCTCCGGCAATCGAGCCACCGTGGGCCGTGACAACCTGACGGACCTTCTTGTTCATCGTGCGCGGCCAGATATAGTCCGCTGACGGCAGGTAAAATTTCTTCGCCCCCGTTTGCTGCATCAGCCAGGGTATGAGAGGCTCAACCTGCTGCGCCGGCACCGGGCCTGTGCAGAAGATCAGCGGGTCACATTCCTGTCCCTCGTATTGCTCCGGGTAAATGTAGAGCTTCTTGCCATTCACTACGGCAGGACCCTTGATCGCCTGCCGCGTGGAGCTGTAAATGCCACCGAAGAGCACATCGACCTGATCCTGCTGGATGAGCTTGGCAGCTTTGGCTTCCGCTACGCTGTCCGTGGTCGCGCTGTCCTCAAGGTACAGATCTATCTGCCGCCCCAGCAAGCCACCCGTTGCATTGATGTCATCGATCACCATCCTGGCCACGTTTGCATTGGCGATTCCCGCGAACGAGAGCGGCCCCGTCTGGTCCGTGATGACGCCCACCCTGATGGATGATTCCTTCATGGCGCATCCCTCCTTTCAAGGATGCCGGCGGTGACGGCGCTCGCCAATCCTTGCTGCTGTCCTTTGCACTCAACCAGCATAGGCCAAATCAGGACCGTCCCCCCAGGATCTCGCCCATGCCGGGCGCAAAACGACAAAGGCGGCCCGGAGGCCGCCTTTGTCAGCGCTGATGCGTAGATCGCTCAGTGCACCATCATATTGCTGTTCATGTTGTGCATGATCCACAGCGAGCCCGCCACCACGATCAGCAGGATCAGCGCGGTGAAGGCCAGCGCCATCACGTTCCAGCGCTGCTCCGAGGAACTGTCCAGGTGCAGGAAGTAGACCAGGTGCACAACGATCTGCACCACGGCCAGGCCGAGGATCACGGCCAGCGTGGTGGAGGCTTCCAGCGTGCCGCCCATCACCAGCTTGAACGGGATGACGGTCAGGATCACCGCCAGCACGAAGCCGATCACATAGGACTTGACGCTGCCGTGGCTGGCGCCGGCGGACGTGGTGCCGTGCGCGTCGTGCGCGCCTGCGGTAGAAACGTTGCTGTGTTCCATTACATCGCTCCCATCAGGTAGACCACGGTGAACACGCCGATCCAGACGATGTCCAGAAAGTGCCAGAACAGCGCGAAGCAGGCCAGGCGCTTGGTCATGGTGGCGGTCAGGCCCTTGCGGGAGATCTGCCACATCAGCACGGCCATCCACAGCAGGCCGCTGGCCACGTGCAGGCCGTGGGTGCCCACCAGCGTGAAGAAGGAGGACAGGAACGCGCTGCGTTCCGGACCGGCGCCTTCGGCGATCATGTGATGGAACTCGTTGATTTCCATGCCGATGAACGCCACGCCCAGCAGGAAGGTCACGCCGAGCCAGAACTGCAGGCGGGCGCGCTGGCCGTTGTGCAGCGCGATCATCGCCATGCCGGAGGTCAGGCTGCTGAACAACAGCAGGAAGGTCTCGACCAGGACGTAGTTCAGTTCGAACAGTTCCTTGCCCGAAGGACCGCCCGCCACTTCGCCGCGCAGCACCGCGAAAGCGGCGAACAGCCCGGCGAAGATGATGCAGTCGCTCATCAGGTACACCCAGAAACCGAACACCGTGTTGGCGCTGGTGTCGTGATGGGCGTGGTCGTGCGAGTGGGCATGCGCCGCGTCGGCGGCATGCGCGGGATAACGATGTAGAGCTTCAGTCGTCATGATTCGATTCAGGCCTGTGACGCGATGCGCTGGAAATGGCTCGACTCGACCGCCTCGACTTCACGTGCCGGCACGTAGTAGTCGATATGGTCGTCGTTGCTGCGGAAGATGAAGCTGACGATCATGCCCACCAGGCCAACCGCCGCCAGCCACCAGATGTGCCAGGTCAGGGCGAAGCCGAGCGCCAGGCTGAAGGCACCGATGTAGAAGCCAGCGCCGGTGTTCTTCGGCATGTGGATCTGCTCGTAGTGCGCCTGCATCTGCGGCAGCTCGCCGCGTGCCTTCATGTCGGCGAAAGCGTCGAGGTCACGCACCACCGGGGTGTGCGCGAAGTTGTAGAACGGCGGCGGCGACGAAGTTGCCCACTCCAGGGTACGGCCACCCCAGGGATCGCCGGTGACGTCGCGCAGTTCGTTGCGGCGGCGCACGCTGACAATGATCTGCAGGACCTGGAACACGATGCCGAGGCCGACAAACAGCGCACCCACCACGGCCACGTACAGGTACGGGTTCCACGCCGGGTTGTCGGTGTGGTTCAGGCGGCGGGTCATGCCCATGAAGCCCAGCGCGTACAGCGGCATGAAGGCCAGGTAGAAGCCGATGATCCAGCACCAGAACGCGCACTTGCCCAGGCCTTCGTCAAGCTTGAAGCCGAACGCCTTGGGGAACCAGTAGGTAATGCCGGCCAGGTAGCCGAACAGCACGCCGCCGATGATCACGTTGTGGAAGTGGGCGATCAGGAACAGGCTGTTGTGCAGCACGAAGTCAGCCGCCGGCACTGCCATCAGCACGCCGGTCATGCCGCCGATCACGAAGGTGACCATGAAACCCAGCGTCCACAGCACGGGCGTGGTCATCTGCACGCGGCCGCGGTACATGGTGAACAGCCAGTTGAAGATCTTCACCCCGGTCGGGATGGAGATGATCATCGTGGTGATGCCGAAGAACGCGTTGACGTTGGCGCCCGAACCCATCGTGAAGAAATGGTGCAGCCAGACCAGGAACGACAGCACCATGATGGCGCTGGTCGCGTAGACCATGCCCTTGTAGCCGAACAGCTTCTTGCCCGAGAACGTCGAGATGATTTCCGAGAAGATGCCGAACGCCGGCAGGATCAGGATGTACACCTCGGGGTGGCCCCAGATCCAGATCAGGTTCACGTACATCATGGCGTTGCCGCCCATCTCATTGGTAAAGAAGTGCATACCGAGATAGCGGTCCAGGCCCAGCAGGCCCAGCGTGACGGTCAGCACCGGGAAAGCGGCGATGATCAGCACGTTGGTGCACAGGGCGGTCCAGGTGAACACCGGCATGCGCATCAGGGTCATGCCCGGCGCGCGCATCTTGAGGATGGTCACCAGGAAGTTGACGCCGGTCAGCAAGGTGCCGAGACCCGAGATCTGCAAGCTCCAGAGGTAGTAGTCCACCCCCACCCCGGGGCTGTACGCGATCCCGGACAGCGGCGGGTAGGCCAGCCAGCCGGTACGCGCAAACTCGCCGACGCCCAGGGAGACGTTGACCAGCATGGCGCCGGCCACGAACAGCCAGAAGCTCAGCGTGTTGAGGAACGGGAAGGCCACGTCGCGCGCGCCGATCTGCAGCGGCACCACCAGGTTCATCAGGCCCGTCATCAGCGGCATCGCCACGAAGAAGATCATGATCACGCCGTGGGCGGTGAAGATCTGGTCGTAGTGCTCGGGCGGCAAAATGCCGGTGGCGCCGTTGGTGGACAGGGCCAGCTGGGTACGCATCATGATGGCGTCGGCAAAGCCGCGCAGCAGCATGATCAGCGCAACCACGCTGTACATGATGCCGATCTTCTTATGGTCGACCGAGGTGAACCAGTCGTTCCACAACCACTTCCACTTGCCGAAATAGGTGATCAGCGCGCATAGCGCCACCCCACCCAGTGCCACCATCGACAACGTGCCCATGATGATGGGCTCGTGGAACGGGATGGCATCCAAACTCAATTTGCCAAACATCTTAACTCCTAGGAATTCGAGCCCGGCGCCGGCGTAGCGGGCGCGGCCATGGACACCTGGCTCACGCCAAGGGTGTTGCGCGAGGTGCAGACAGGACCGAACGACGTGCCGTTACCGGCGATCGCGCCGCCTGCGCCGTCCATGTACTTGTGCAGGATGCCGTGGTACAGCTGCGGATCGACCTTGGCGTAGAGCGCCACGGGATTCGCCTCGCTGGGCTTGGCCAGTTCGCTGTAGTCGGCCAGGGTCAGCTGGTTCGACGAAGCGCGGACCTGCTTGACCCATTGTTCGAAGTCGTAGTTGGAGACCGCCTTGGCCTTGAACTTCATGCCGGAGAAGCCGCCGCCGCTGTAGTTGGCCGACATGCCGTCAAAGATGCCGTTCTCGTTGGCGATCAGGTGCAGCTTGGTCTCCATGCCCGCCATGGCGTACACCTGGCTGCCGAGTTGCGGGATGAAGAAAGAGTTCATGATCGAATCGGACGTGATCTTGAAGTTCACCGGCGTGTTGACCGGGAACGCGATCTCGTTGACCGTGGCGATACCCAGTTCCGGATAGATGAACAGCCACTTCCAGTTCATCGCCACGGCCTCGATGGTGACGGGCTTGACGTTGGATTCGATGGGCTTGTACGGATCCAGGTCGTGAGAGGACTTCCACGTGATGATGCCCAGCACCAGGATGATCAGGCAGGGAATCAGCCACACCACCACTTCGATACCGGTGGAGTGCGACCAGTCCGGCTCGTAGCGGGCCGACTTATTGCTGGCGCGGTACTTCCAGGCGAAGGTAAAGACCAGGACGATCACCGGAATCACGACCAGCAGCATCAGCCAGGTCGCGATCAGGATGATGTTTTTGACGTCGGCGCCAATCTGGCCCTTCGGATCTAGCACGGTCATGTTGCATCCGGCCAGCAGCAGGGCGGCGCAAGGCAGTAACCGCGTCCAACGCGGAAGTTTGGGTATCTTCATGTCACGACTGGTTGAGTTGGCCACGGCAGCGACGGCGCGGCGCGGTTTTGCTGCCGGATGCGGGAGCAAGCGGCAGGCTTAAGGCTGGGGGAAACTGGGTCAGATCCGGGTCAAGCGCCCTGTGTGCCAGGCGACGCACCGATCAGGGGCAGGCTGGCTTGGTCCTTGTGGGACGGATCATTGTGGGACTGCGGTGGTCCACACAGGAGGATGTCGGCACGGCGACGCCCGGTATGTTCGCCCGGCGGGCAAACAGGGTATTCAGGTGAGGGTCGCGGTACGTCTGACATCGTGGCGCGAAATCTACCGCATCGCACCATTGAGGGTAAACCCGTGAGGTGGAACACACTGTTCAGCAAACCGGACAATGCAGCTTCTCCATCCATCCCACCCTCAACTCCGCACTAGTTCAGGATAATTTTGCCTGCGGCAAGGTGTCGCAGGGGTGCGCACCCTTGAAAGCAGCCGCACCAATCCAGGAAGGGGCGCCATCACACGCGGAGCGTGACATCGATCACATTCATGGGTATCACCCGGCGCCGTTCTATTCAAATGCAATAAGCTTCGTTCCCCTCCCCGCGCGATTTCGCAACCATAGGGCCGCAGACAAACCAAGACCCTTCCCGGAGAAATCGCAATGCATCCTTTCCGCCGCTGGCTGCCCTTCGCGGGCCGCGTCCTGGCTATCGCCGCGCTGTCCTGGTCCGCCGCTGGCCATGCCGCCGACCCGGCCGTGCGCGTGGGCTACCAGAAGGCCGGCCTGCTTGCCGTGCTGAAGGCCCAGGGCTCGCTGGAGAAAAAGCTCGCCCCGCTCGGCTTCAAGGTGGAGTGGAAGGAATTCCCCGCCGGCCCGCAACTGCTCGAAGCGCTCAACGCCGGCGGCATCGATTTTGGCTACACCGGCGCGCCGCCGGCTGTCTTCGCCCAGGCCGCGCGCGCCAACTTCGTCTACGTCGGCGCCGAGCCCGGTGGCAAGACCAACGAGGCGCTGTTCGTGCCGGAGAAATCCTCCATCCGCTCCGTGGCCGACCTCAGGGGCAAGCGTATCGCCCTGCAGAAGGGCTCCAGCTCCAACTACCTGCTGGTGCAGCTGCTGAAGAAGCACGGCCTCAGCTTGCAAGACATCCAGCCCATCTACCTGCCGCCGGCCGATGCGCGCGCCGCCTTCGAGAGCGGCAACGTGGACGCGTGGGTGGTCTGGGACCCGTACTACGCGCTGGCGCAAAAGGCGCTGAAGGTGCGCACCATCGCCGACTACGAAGGCGTGCCCACGCCCTTCAACTTCTACGAAGCCGCCAACGGCTTCGTCAAGGCGCAGCCGCAGATCGTCAACGCCATCCTGGAGCAACTGCGCACGACCGGCCTGTGGGTGGTGAAGAACCCCGGCGAGACCGCCGCCCTGCTGGCGCCCGCCGTGGGCCTGGACGTACAGGTCGTCGAAGCCTGGCTCAAGCGCGTGCCGTACGGCGCCACGCCGGTAACGCCGGAGGTGGTCGCCGTCCAGCAGCAGGTGGCTGACCTGTTCCACGAGCAAAAACTGATCCCCACCGCCGTCAAGGTGAAGGACAACGTCTGGCAGGCGAGCTTCCCGCTGGCCAGCCACTGAGCGGACCCGCGGCGGCCCGGCCACGGTCCGCCACGGTGACATGCGGGAGCCACCACTGCTACCATGCCTGCTCCTGAGCGCCATCATTCCAACAAGAAGACAACGACATCATGAAAATCGAGACGATTGCCGTTCACGGCGGCTACTCCCCGGACCCGACCACCCGTGCGGTGGCCGTGCCCATCTACCAGACCGTGGCCTATGCGTTCGACAACGCGCAGCACGGCGCCGACCTGTTCGACCTCAAGGTGCCCGGCAATATCTACAGCCGCATCATGAATCCCACCAACGACGTGCTTGAGCAGCGCCTGGCCGCGCTCGAGGGCGGCGT
>Ga0255338_1000838_pt1 | contig 75199 bp, 66 predicted proteins | sample MeOH1_35cm_T4_19_FD_203715 | JGI IMG/M metagenome (GOLD analysis project Ga0255338, IMG submission 203715) | Sandy soil microbial communities from University of British Columbia, Vancouver, Canada - MeOH1_35cm_T4_195 | ecosystem: Engineered > Artificial ecosystem > Sand microcosm > Unclassified ... | reverse complement strand
TCGCCGACCAGGGCGGTCAGGCGCGCTTCGATATTCAGGTGGACGTCTTCCAGGTCGAGCTTCCACTCGAAGTTGCCCGCCTCGATCTCGCCGCGGATCTGCGTCATGCCGCGCTCGATCTCGGCGCGGTCGGCTTCGGCGATGATCCCTTGCCTGGCCAGCATGGCGGCGTGCGCCAGCGAGCCCTGGATATCGAACAGGGCCAGGCGCTTGTCGAAGAACACCGAAGCGGTGTAGCGCTTCACCAGGTCGGACATCGGTTCGGAGAAGCGGGCGGACCAGGCTTCGCCTTTCTTGGCAAGTTGGGAGGTCATGGGCGGTAAGGCTGGGTTGGCTCGCAAGCCGGCGGCAGGCCGCGGGGCAAACGAGAAAAATCGGCGAAACCGGGATTATATCGCTGCCGGGCGTCTCCCAGCCTTGCCTAAAGCGTGTTGTCGATGACGCGGCCCTTGAACACCACGGGCCCGGTCGGCCCGTTGGGGTCGGGCGAGCCACCCGGCGGCTCCACGCTGATGGCCAGCGCCGGCACCTTGCCCACCGCCTGCGCCACCGCGAGGCGCAATTGCCGCTGGTGTCCGAGCACGCCGAGGGATTGCGGCTTGCCGCCGTCCGGCAAGGCCCAGAGCTGCAATACCTGCTCGTCGCTCAGCGGCAGGTGATCCAGGCGGCGCAACGTCAGCGAATGCGAGCGTGCATCCCACGTCACAAGCACGGCGGCTTCGGCGCGGTCGTCGTTCAGCACGGCCACGGCATTGACCAGGGGCGCGGTATCCAGCTGGCGCGCCATGCGCATATTGAGCCCGATCGCCACCGCGGCCACGGCAGCCGTCGCCAGGGTGACGCCGCGCCAGAAGCCTGGCACGTTCCACAGGCGCCGCCACCAGTGTTCCGGTACGCCAGCCTTGGCGGCCGTGTCGGGCATGGGCTGCCAGCCCAGCCGCTGCTCGATGCCGCACCACACCTTGTCGACCGGTTCGGCGGCGGGCTGCAGCTCCGCGATGCCGGACAGCCGCGCCTGCCAGTGCCCGATCGCGTCGCGGATGGCGGGTTCCTGCCGCGCCAGTTGCTCGAACCGGCGGCGCGCGCCGCCGCGCAACACGCCCAGCGCGTACTGCGCGGCGAGGCGGTCGATCAGGTCGGGGTGGCGGCTGAGATTCATGGCAGGCTTTCCAGGCACATGCGCAGGCGTTCCAGGCCGCGCCGTATCCATGACTTGATGGTGCCCAGCGGTACCTGCAACTGTTCGGACAGTTCGCTATGGCTCATGTCCTTCAGGTAGGCCAGCGAGATCGCCTGCCGTTGCGGTTGCTCCAGCCGTTGCAGGCACTGGTTCAACGCCCGCGCTTCCTGGCTGGCGAGTGCCAGTTCGGCCGGGCCGGCCGCATCGTCGGCCAGCCACTCGCCCAGGCTGTCGTCCAGTTCCACGGTCTGGCTGGCGCGCGCTGCCGCCTGCCGGCGCAGGCAGTCCAGCGCCCGGTTGCGCACGATGGCCGTCATCCAGGTCATCGGGGCAGCCAGGTGCGGCCGGTAATCGCCGGCGTGATGCCAGATGCTGACGAAACTCTCTTGCACTACGTCCTCGGCCCAGTCATGTCTGTTGGTGATACGCAGCGCGAGGCCAAACAGTTTCGTGGCTGTTTCGTCGTAGAGCTGGCGCAGGGCTTGCCGGTCGCCCAGTGCCGCGGCTTGCAGCAAGGCAGCGAGCCGGTCGGCATCGGCCGGCCTGGGGGCAAAGGACGCGTTGGCGGAGGAGGACACCGTGGGGGATCCCTGGTGAAAAGACGCAAGTGACGTTTCCGGATTATAGGCACGGCTTGCCGGCGGCATGGCATCGATCGCACCGGTTGTTGCATCCGATCGCGATGCCAGTGCGTAGAAGTGAAAGGCGCCGGCATTTCAACGGATTGCCCCTCGATAACGCAACGCAATCGAGGCGCCACTTCACCCCAAGACAGGAGAACACCATGGAACGCATGCAGTCGATGACCGAGGCGGCGAAGCGCCAGGCAAGCGAGGACACGGAGAGCCGCATTCTTGTTGCGCCGGATGCGCGCCGGCGCGGCCTGCTCAAAGTCCCCGGCCTATTTGCGCTTGGATCGCTGGCGGTGATGAGCCTGGGCGAGTCGATGCCCGCCTGGGCACAGGCCCAGTCCGGCAGCACCAAGGACGATATCGCCATTCTGAATGTAGCCCTCGGGCTGGAATACCAGGCCATCGCGGCTTATCAGGTCGGCGCGGAGAGCGGCCTGCTGCAAAAGCCGGTGCTGGATACCGCGGTCAAGTTCCAGACGCACCACAAGGCGCACGCGCAAGTGCTGGCGGGCACCGTGTCCAAGCTGGGCGGCAGCCCGGTGATGGCGAAGAAGCCGGCCGAGTACAGCTTCCCAACCGACCAGCTCAAGACGCAGGCCGATGTGCTGCGCTTTGCCGCCGGACTGGAAAAAGGTGCCACCGCGGCTTATCTGGGCGTGCTGCCAAATTTCCATAACCGCGAGCTGACCAAGGCTGCAGGCAGCATCCTGGGCGATGAGGCGATGCACTGGGCGGTGCTGCTGTCCGTGCTCGGCGAGGACCCGGTGCCGGGCGCGTTCGTTGGCTGAACCGCAGGCGGGGGGCGTGGGCCCGCTTGCCGCCCTGGCCGGGAGATAAGCTGCTGTAAGGCAGGCCATGCTCTGCGCCGTCCGGCCTGTGGGCCGGACGGGTTCTCCCGCCATGGCGCCAGTCGCCATGGCGGGACTTTTTTGCAACGCCAGGGCGTCGTCTTGCTTCAGCCGCTGTTGCGCAGGCCCGCGGCCACCCCGTTGATGGTCAGGTGGATGCCGCGCCGCACGCGGATGTCGTCGCCATCCTTGCCCGAGCGGTAGCGCTTGAGCAATTCCACCTGCAAGTGGTTGAGCGGGTCCAGGTAGGCGAAGCGGTTCTTGATCGAGCGGGCCAGCAGCGGGTTGTCGGCCAGGCGCTCATGGCGGCCGGTGATCAGCGCCAGCATCTCGCAGGTCAGGTGCCACTCGGCGCTGATGCGCGCGAACACGCTCTTGCGCAGCGCGGCATCCTCGCAAAGCTGCGCGTAGCGCGAGGCCACGGCCAGGTCGGTCTTGGCCAGCACCATGTCCATATTGGACAGCAGCGTGGAGAAGAACGGCCAGCTCTTGACCATGCGGCGCAGCGTGGCGACGGCCGCCTTGTGCGCCTTCTCGTCCGGCGCCTCGTCCAGCAGCGCCTTGACCGCGCTGCCGAAACCGTACCAGCCCGGCAGCAGCAGGCGGCACTGGCCCCAGGAAAAGCCCCAGGGAATCGCGCGCAGGTCCTCGATGCGGCGCTGCTTCTTGTCCATCAGCTTGCGCGAAGCCGGACGCGAACCCAGGTTCAGGTCGGCGATCTCGGTGATCGGCGTGGTGGCGAAGAAGTAGTCCTTGAAGCCCGGGGTCTCGTAGACGAGGGCGCGATAGGAGCTGAAAGCGCGATCGGAGAGCTGTTGCATCACCGCTTCGAACGTGACGAGGTCCTTGGGCGCGTTCTGCGTCGGCAGCAGGGAGGCTTCCAGCGTGGCGGCGATCACCGTTTCCAGGTTGCGCCGGCCGATCTCGGCGTTGGCGAACTTGCTGTTGATGATTTCGCCCTGCTCGGTCAGGCGGATCTGCCCGTTGACCGTGCCCGGCGGCTGCGACAGGATGGCCTGGTAGGTCGGGCCACCGCCACGGCCGACGGTGCCGCCGCGGCCGTGGAACAGGCGCAGCTTGACGCGCCGCGCTTCGAACACCTGCACCAGCGCCAGCTCGGCCTTGTACAGCTCCCAGTTGGAGGTGAGGAAGCCGCCGTCCTTGTTGGAGTCGGAGTAGCCCAGCATCACTTCCTGCTCGCCGCCGTGATGGGCGATCACCGAGGCAAAGCCCGGCAACTCCAGCAGCGACTGCATGATGCCGGCGGCGTTGCGCAGATCCTCGATGGTCTCGAACAGCGGGATCACCATCAGTTCCGGGCGTGCCGGGTCGGTCTTGCTGCCCAGCGTGCCGCGCAGCATGCCGGCTTCCTTCTGCAGCAGCATCACTTCGACCAGGTCCGACAGCGTCTCGGTGTGCGAGATGATGTAGTTGCGGGCCACGCGAGCGCCGTAGCGGGCGCGTAGCTCGCGGGCCATGTTCAGGATGGCCAGCTCGCTGCGGGTCTGCTCGGAATAGGTATGCCAGGGCAGGGTCAGCAGGCGCGGCTGGCGCAGCTCGGCCAGCAGCAGCTCCAGCTTGCGCGCTTCCGTCAGGGCGGCATAGTTGGCCTCCACACCAGCGGCGGCGAACAGTTCCGTGATCACGGCCTCGTGCACGTCGGACACCTGGCGCATGTCGATCGATGCCAGGTGGAAGCCGAACACGGCGATGGCCTTGGCCAGCGCGTCGATGCGGGTGCGTGCCAGCGCTTCGCCGTGGTGGGCGCGCAGCGAGTCGATCACGACCTGCACGTCGGCGCCGAAGGACTGCGCGTCGGCATAGGGCGCGGCGTCGGCCACCGGGTGGCGTGGCGCGGCCTGCCCGGTGACGGCCAGGCAGGTTGCCGCCAGGCGCGCATAGATGCCGATCAGGGCGCGCCGGTACGGCTCGTCGGCGCGGTGCTCGGAATGGTCGGGCGAGGCTTCGGCCAGCGCCAGCAGTTCCGGGCTCGCTTCCACCATCAGGCTCGACATCGACAGCTCCGCGCCCAGCACGTGGACTTCGTCCAGGTACCACTCCAGGATCAGCGCGGACTGCTTGCTGGCAGCCTGCTCCAGCGTGTCGGCGGTGACGTTGGGGTTGCCGTCGCGGTCGCCGCCGATCCAGGAGCCCATCTGGAAGAAGGGCGCGAGCTGGGTGGAGGCGGCCGGCGCGGTCTTGTTCTTGCGCGTGGCGGGGAACACCGCGGCGATGTCCTCTTCCAGTTCGCTCATCAACTGCGGGATGCCGCGCAGGAAGCAGGTACGGTAGTAGGACAGCGCGTTCTCGATCTCGTCAACCACCATCAGCCGCGTATTGCGCAACATGCGGGTCTGCCACAGCGTGGTGACGCGGGCGCGCAGCAGTGCGGTGTTGTGGTCGCGCTCGCGCGCGGTCATCGGCAGATCGCGCTCGGCCAGCAGGCGGGCGATCTCGCGCTCGGCGTCGAGAATACTCTTGCGCTGGACTTCGGTCGGGTGGGCGGTCAGCACCGGCACGATCAGCGCTTCGTCGAAGAACTTGCGCAGCGTCTTGCCGGTCACGCCGGCCGCGTCGATGGCCTGCAGCGCGTGCGCCAGGCTGCCCGGCTGCGGCGGCGAGCCGGCCAGTGCGTGCACGCGCCGGCGGCGGTTGTGGTGCTGGTCCTCGGCGATATTGGCCAGGTGCGAGAAATAGCTGAAGGCACGCACCACCGAGTTGGTCTGGTCGCGCGACAGGCGCTTGAGCAGCCGGTCCAGCTCGGCGCCGGCGGCGCGGTCGTTCTCGCGGCGGAAGCGCACGGCGGTCTGGCGGATGGTCTCGACCACCTCGAAGGCGGCGTCGCCCTCCTGCTCGCGCAGGCACTCACCCAGCAAGCGGCCCAGGAAGCGGATGTCCTCGCGCAGGGGGACGTCCTTGTCACTGGCGCGCCGCGCCGGGGCGCTTGCCGCAGGCTTCGCGACGGCGGCGCGCTTGCGGCTGGCGGTCTTGGCAGATGGCGTGGCTGGGCTGCTTGCGGGAACCAAAGCGGAAGCTACTACGGTATCGGGGGCGTCTGCCCGGCTGGCGGTTGGCTTACGCCGGCCGGCGGGGCGCGCAGCTTGCTGCGTCATGCAATCTCCTGTCGTCTCTTATTTAATGTCTGCTGTCTTGCTGTCTTGCTGTCTATTGGCCCGGAGACGCTTGGGGTGCGTGCTAACATTCGCGGATGCAAGCATCCGTTCCCCCGTCTTCCTCCAGCGCCGCACCGCGCAAGCTAGTCATCGCCTCCCGCGAAAGCCGTCTGGCTATGTGGCAGGCCGAGCATGTGCGTGCTGCGTTGCAACAATACTATCCCGCGTGCGATGTGTCCATTCTCGGAATGACTACGCGCGGAGATCAGATTCTAGACCGTACCTTGTCCAAAGTCGGCGGCAAGGGCCTGTTCGTAAAGGAACTCGAGATCGCGATGGCCGAAGGCCGCGCCGACCTCGCCGTGCACTCCCTGAAAGATGTGCCGATGGAGTTACCTGAAGGCTTCGCCCTGGCCGCCATCATGGAACGCGAGGATCCGCGCGACGCGCTGGTTTCGGCCAGCTTCGGCTCGCTCGAAGATATGCCCGCGGGTACCGTGGTCGGCACTTCCAGCCTGCGCCGCGAGGCCGCGCTGCGCACCCGCTACCCGCATCTTGTGATCCAGCCGCTGCGTGGCAATCTCGACACCAGGCTAGGCAAGCTCGATCGCGGCGATTATGGCGCCATCATCCTGGCCGCCGCCGGCCTCAAGCGCCTGGGCCTGGGCGATCGCATCCGCGCAGTGCTCGATCCCGTCAGCTCGCTGCCGGCCGCGGGGCAGGGCGCGCTTGGCATCGAGATTCCGGCCGGGCGTCCCGAGTTGGCCGCCTGGCTGGCGCCGCTCAACCATGCGCCCAGCGCGCTGGCCGTTACCGCCGAGCGCGCCGTGTCGCGCATGCTGGGCGGTTCCTGCCAGGTGCCGTTGGCAGCCCACGCAAGCTGGGATGGCGCAACGCTGAAGATCGAGGCCTTCGTGGCCTTGCCCGACGGCAGCCGCTGCGTGCGGGCCCGGTCCGAAGCGGTGGTCGAGGGTGCCGATGCAGCCAGCCAGGCGGAAGCGCTCGGCAAGGCCGTCGCCCGGGATCTGCTGGGACAAGGCGCAGCCCAGATCCTGGCGACGCTGGCGGATCCCGCCTCCCATCAAGCTCCTCCTGCCTGAGACCGGCCCATGCCCCGCCCGACTGTCGTTGTAACACGACCCGCCGGGCAGTCCCGGCAACTCACCGAGGCCTTGTCGGCCGCGGGCCTGGACGTGCTTGGCTTTCCCCTACTGGCGATCGGCCCCGCGGCCGACGATGCACCCTTGCGCGCGGCGCTGGCGCAACTGGCGGACTTTGCGCTGGTGGTCTTCGTCAGCCCCAATGCGGTGGCTTTCGCGCTCGACGCGCTGGCCCAGGTTCAGGACAAGCCCGTACCGCAATGGCCTGAATCCGTGCCGGTGGCCGTGGTCGGCCCAGCCAGCGTGGCCGCACTGGCCGAGCGTGGCATTGCCGCGCCTGCCTGCCGGGTGATCGCGCCCGCCGGCTGCACGACCGGCCATGAGGCCGACAACGGTGATGCCGCCAATGGTGGCGAAGGCGCCGAAGCTCGCTTCGATTCCGAGGCGCTGTGGCAGCAACTCGAGGCCCAGCTTGACGCCGGCGCCCTGCAAGGGCGCCAGGTCCTGATCATCCGTGGCAACGGGGGACGCGACTGGCTGGCCGAACGCCTGCGCGGCGCGGGCGCCAAGGTGCGCGCGGTCGAGGCCTACCAGCGCTCCGTCCCCACGCCCGGCAGCATGCAATGGCAGGCCGTGCGCGACGGCCTCAGGCCAGGCGCGCCGCCGCAGGCGTGGCTGCTGACCAGTTCCGAGGCGGTGCGCAATCTGGATGAAATGGCGTGCCAGGCACTGAGCCCGCAAGAACTGGCTTGCCTGCGCCAGGTGCAGTGCATCGCGCCCCATGCGAGAATCGCCGAACAGGCCCAGGCCCTGGGGTTCTCGCACCTGCTGCGCGCGGCGCCGGGGGACGATGGCCTGCTGGCGGCTTGCCGCCAGTGGGCGCAGGCGCATGCCGGTCCGCCGGAGCCGATGCCCGCGCCACCGGCTGCCCCGGCGCCAGTCCCGGCCGTGGCACCGCCGCCGCCGGCGCTTGCGCCGGACCCGCAAATCAATCCACCGCCCGCAACGTCAACGAAGGTCGATCGCGTGACGCAAGACAATACCGCTCCTCCCGCCTCCAGTCCGCCCCCCGCGGCTGGCGCCCCGCTGCCCGTCCGCGGCACGCCTCGCATCAACCCGTGGTGGGTGCTGCTGCTCCTGTTGATCCTCGCCATTGGCGGCGGGTTCTGGTGGTTGCAGCAGCGCGTCGACCACCTGACCCAGGAGCTGGCGCGGCGCCAGCAGAGCAACGATGCGCTGGTGCAGGAGACCCGCGTGCTGTCGCGCAATGCGCAGGAAACCGTGAAGGAGTTGCAGGCCAAGGTTGGCGCGCTGGACGGACAGGTGGGCGAGGCGCGCGACAAGCAAGCCGCGCTGGAGCAGGTCTACCAAGACCTGATGCGCAACCGTGACGACTGGGAGATCGCGGAGATCCAGCAACTGCTGACCAACGCGGGCCAGCAACTGCAGCTGACAGGCAATGTGCAGGTCGCGTTGGCGGCGCTGCAAAGCGCCGATACGCGCCTGGCGCGCACTGACAAGCCGCAATACAACCTGCTGCGCCGGGCCATCGCACGCGATGTGGCGCGCATGAAAGCCGTGCCGGATACCGACCTGACCGGCGCCGCCATCAAGCTCGACGAAGCCATCAACCAGATCGACACGCTGCCACTGCTGTCGAGCGAGCGCATGCTCGAGCGCAGCGAAGCCGATGCGCGCAAATCGGACGCAAAGGCGGACGTGGCCGAAAAAGCCGATAAGGCCGATAAGGCCGATAAGGCCGATAAGGCCGATAAGGCCGATAAGGCCGATAAGGCCGATAAGGCCGATAAGGCCGATACGGCCGCAAAGCCAGCCACCGGCAAGGGCGCCAGGAATGCCGCCAAGGCCGAGCCGGCACCGGCCGGCAACACGGTCGGCAAATGGTTTGGCGGCCTGTGGGCCAGTGTGCGCGACGAGCTGATGCAGGTTATCCGCATCCGGCGCGTGGACGATGCCCAGGCCTTGCTGCTGACCGGCGACCAGGGCTGGTTCCTGCGCGAGAACGTCAAGCTGCGCCTGCTCAATGCGCGGCTGGCGCTGCTGTCGCGCAACGAGCCGGTGTTCCGCAATGACCTGGCGGCCGCGCAAGCCATGCTGGGGCGCTATTTCGACACCAAGTCGCGCCGCGTGCAGGCCGCGCTGACCCTGCTCAAGCAGGCCCAGGCTGGTGCCGTCACGGTGCAGTTGCCGACCATGGCGGAAAGCCTCGGCGCGCTGCAGGCGCTCAAGAAGGAGTAGCGCATGCGGCTTCTTTTCTGGGTGGCTATCCTGTTTGGCGGCGCGGTCGGGCTGGCGCTGTTCACGCAATTCAACCAAAGCAACGTGGTCCTGTTCTACCCGCCTTACCGGGTCGAACTCTCGCTGAACCTGGCACTGGCGCTGCTGCTGCTGACGTTCTTCGTGGTCTGGACCATCCTCACCACCGTGCGGCACCTGTCCGAGATGCCGGCGCGCGCCGCCGCGTATCGCGAGCGCAGCCGCATGAACCGGGCGCAGGCCGCCTTGCGCGAGGCGATCGAAAACCTCTTCGCCGGCCGTTTCGCCCGCGCCGAACGCACCGCGCGTGAAGCCCAGGCCTGGCCCGAGCAGGCTCAGACCGCGGCGCTGATCGGCGCGCGCGCGGCACACCGCATGCAGGAAACCGAGCGGCGCGATGCCTGGATGGCGCAGGTGACCGATCCCGAGCGCGAACAGGCGCGGCTGGTGTCGATGGCCGAGTTGCTGGTCGACGCGCGCGATGCCGACGGCGCGCTGGAAACCATCGCCCAACTGCAGGCGCAGGGCGCGCGCCAGATCCACGTGCAGCGTATCGCGCTGCGGGCTCACCAGCACCTGAAGAACTGGACCGAAGTCCTGCGCCTGGCGCGCTCGCTGGAAAAGCGCAATGCGCTGCATCCGGTGCTGGCGCTGCGCCTCAAGCAGATGGCCTGCGAAGCCCTGCTGGAAGAGCGCCGCCACGACAGCGACGCACTGCATGACTTCTGGCGCTCGCTCTCGACCGATGAACGCCGTGCGGCCCGCATCGCCGAACCCGCGGCGCGCTATTTCGCCGCGCTGGGCCGGCAGGATGAGGCGCGCAAGATTGTGGAGGATGCGCTCAAGGTCAACTGGGATAGCCGGCTGGTATTGCGCTATGCGGAGTGCGCCGAGCCGGGACGCGCGCTGCCGCAGATCCAGCAGGCGGAGAAATGGCTGGCGCAGCATCCGGTTGATGCGGACCTTTACTTCACGCTGGGTGTGCTTTGCCTTGGAGAGAAGCTGTGGGGCAAGGCGCAGTCGAGTTTTGAGCGGGCGCTGCGCTATGCGGATGTGGATTCGCAGCGCAGGCTGCGGGTCCGGGCGCATCTGGCGCTGGCCAAGATGTTTGAGGAAACCGAGCGGCCCGACGAGGCGCAGAAGCACTATCGGGAGAGTGCGATCCTGGCGGCGTGAGCGTTTGGCTGGGGGGCTCCTCTCTCCCCCTGAGGGGAGCGGGAGAGACCTCCGCCGTCATGGCAGATGGTTTTGGCCCAGCCGGTCGGCTTCGTTCCGCGTCTCGGTTTTTTCAGGCCGTCCCAATCCTGGCCGTCTCCTTCACCACCGCATACCGCGCCAATGTCTCCTTCCGGGCAACGTCATGCTGGACGATGGGCCGCGGGTAGTGTTCACCGAGCCTGACTCCGGCCGCCAGCAGCACATCCTCCGAAGCCGTCCACGGCGCATGTATGTACTTGTCCGGCAACCGCGCCAGTTGCGGCAGGTACTTCCGGATAAACCGTCCCTGCGGATCGAACTTTTCCGATTGCGTGGTCGGGTTGAAGATCCGGAAGTAGGGCTGGGCATCGCAGCCCGTGGACGCGGCCCACTGCCAGCCGCCATTGTTCGCCGAGAAATCGAAGTCGTTCAGCTGGTCGGCAAAGTACTGCTCCCCTCGCCGCCAGTCCACGCCCAGATCCTTGACCAGGAAACTCGCCACCACCATCCGCAGCCGGTTGTGCATGTAACCGCTTTGCCGGATCTGCAGCATGGCCGCATCCACTAGCGGATAGCCGGTCCGTGCGTCGCACCAGGCCTGGAAATAGCGCTCGCCGGTCGCGCCGCCGAGCCAGCGGATGGCGTCGTAGGCGGCGTGGAAGGCTTGGCCCGCGGCAACGCGAGGATGGTGGTGCAGGATCATGAAATAAAAATCCCGCCAGATCAGTTCCGATAGCCAGGTAGCGGCGCCCGCGCTTTCCGCGCCGCCGCGCAGCATGGCGGCGTGGGCGGCGCGGGCCAGCGTCCGGATTGACAGGGTGCCAAAGCGCAGGTGGACCGACAGGTAGCTCGGGCCGCGCAGGGCGGGGAAGTCGCGCCGGCGCGCGTAGTCGCCCATGCGGCCGCAGAACTCGTCGAATAGCGCGTGGGCGCCGGCGCTGCCGGCCGGCATGGCGATCTCGGCGAGGTTGGAGGGAGCGAATCCCAGAGACGCCAGTGCAGGCAGCGGCCGCGCATACGGCCGGGGTACGGGAGCCAGCGTTTTCAGATATGGCTCGACCGGATAGGGCTTGAGGTCGAACGGCAGCAACGCCTTGAGCCAGGCGTTCTTGTAGGGCGTGAATACCGAGAACGGCTTGCCCTGTCCGGTCAGGATCTCATCCCGCTCGAAGATCACCTGATCCTTGAAGGTGAAGAAGGCGCAGGACTGGTCCGCCAGGGTTTGCCGCACCTCGGCATCGCGGGCCTGCGCGGCGGGTTCGTAGTCGTGGTTGGCGAACACCGCTTCGGCGCCCAGTTCGGCGGCCAGCGCTGGAACGGCCTTGCGCGCATGGTCGTGCAGCACGATCAGGCCGCCGCCGGCGGCGCGCAGGGCGGCATCGAGGGGTGCCAGCGAGGCGAGGATGAATTGCACCCGGCGATCGGCTGCCAGGCCGCGTGCCAGCAGCGGATCCAGGATCTCGCGGTCGAATACGAACACGCACCATACCTGGCGGCAGTGCTTGAGGGCATAATGCAGCGCCGCGTGATCGTCGGCGCGCAGGTCGCGCCGGAACCAGGCCAGCCCGCGCGCGAACCGCCGGTCGATCCGGTAGGGCTGGCGCGTATCGGCGGTGGGCGAGGGCAAGATCGGACGCTCCGGAAACGGGTGGAAGAAGCCTGTTACCCTACCATACCGGCAGGGGTGCGCCGCACCGCGGACTGCCCCCCGGCAAACCGGGCAGAGGCGCCGTTCCGGCGGCGCCGCACCAGTAATCCAGAATTCAGATATCAAGAAGCAAGCCATGGCCATGACACTCGACCGCATCCTTCAATCCCAGGGCTTCGGGACCCGCCGCTATTGTGGCGACCTGATCGGCGCCGGCCTGGTGGAGGTCGACGGCGTCCTGTGTGAGGATCCGGGCGCAAAGTTCGAAGTCGACGGACTGCGCCTGACCGTGGACGGCGAGGAGTGGATCGGCCACACCAAGGCCTACCTGCTGCTGAACAAGCCAGTGGGCTACGAATGCTCGCAACGGCCGCGCCACCATCCCAGCGTGTATAACCTGCTGCCGGTGCCGTTGCGCCAGCGCGAGGTGCAGGCGGTGGGGCGGCTGGACCAGGACACCACCGGCCTGCTGCTGCTGTCGGACGACGGCCAGTTCATCCATGCCCAGACTTCGCCCAAGAAGAAGGTACCCAAGGTCTACGAGGTGACAACAGCCGAGCCGGTCACCCAGGCTCAGGTCGATGCCCTGCTGGCGGGCGTGAAGCTGGACGACGAACCCGTGTCGATCGCTGCCGCCGCCTGCGAGGCCACCAGCGAGCGCAGCCTGCGCCTCAGCCTGACCGAAGGCAAATACCATCAGGTCAAGCGCATGGTGGCCGCGGCCGGCAACCATGTGGAAGCCCTGCACCGCAGCGCCATCGGCGGGCTCGTGCTGGAGCCGACACTGGCGCTGGGCGAGTGGCGCTGGCTCACGCCGGAAGACCTGGCCGCGCTCACGCGCAAGGAGTAGGGAAGAGGGCCGGCGGGAAAGCGCACCGGGAAGCATCGGGATGCTGCAATGCGGCATCTGCGAATCTTTTCCGGAAGGATGGCAACGATTTGATAAAATGCAGGGATGGCGACGCTGGAAGCCCCAATCAATCTCACCAATCAGTTCCTGATTGCCATGCCCGGCATGGCAGACCCGACTTTTTCGGGTTCCGTCGTCTACTTGTGCGAGCACAATGACCGCGGCGCGCTGGGCCTGGTGATCAATCGGCCTATCGACATCGATATGGCCACCTTGTTCGACAAGATCGACCTCAAGCTGGAGATCCAGCCGGTGGCGCAGCAGCCCGTCTACTTCGGCGGGCCGGTGCAGACCGAGCGGGGCTTCGTGCTGCACGATCCGGTCGGCATCTACGTCTCGTCCCTGGCCGTGCCGGGCGGACTGGAGATGACCACCTCAAAGGACGTGCTGGAGGCCGTGGCCAACGGCAGCGGCCCGCATCGCTTCCTGCTCACGCTCGGCTATGCCGGCTGGGGCGCGGGGCAGCTCGAGGAAGAACTCAGCCGCAACGGCTGGCTGACTGTCCAGGCCGATCCCGAAATCATCTTCAGCGTGCCGCCCGAGGAGCGCTTTGCCGCCGCCATCCGCCTGCTGGGCATCGATTTCACCATGCTCTCGGGCGAGGCCGGGCATGCCTGAGGCAGGGGCGGCGCCAGCGCCGCGCCCGCTGCCCACCGACGGCACCGTCCTGGCATTCGATTACGGCGAAAAAAAGATCGGCGTCGCGCTTGGCAACTTTGTCACGCGTGAGGCCCGTGCGCTTGTCATCATGCCCAACATCACCGTGGAAGGCCGCTTCGAGGCCGTGACCGCGCTCATCAAGGAATGGGCGCCGGTGCAACTGGTGGTGGGCATGCCGGTCAACCCGGACGGCACCGAGCAGCCATCGATGCGGCTCGCGCGCCGCTTCGGCAATCAGCTGCACGGCCGCTTCGGGCTGCCGGTGGAGTGGGTGGACGAGCGCTACACGTCGATCGCCGCCGAGATGGCCGGCGCCCGCAAGGGCGCGCTCGACGCCGAAGCCGCCAGCATCATCCTGCAACAGTACTTCGACCAGCATCCGCTATGACCCAGACTTCCTCTCCCGACGCCGAGGCGCTCTACCATGCGCTGCGTGACCAGGTGCAGGCCGCGCTGCCCGCCGCCGAACGCGCGCAATGGTCGGTAGCCGGCATCTACTCCGGTGGCGCCTGGATTGCCGAGCGGCTCGCCGCGGACCTGCAGCTGGCGGCCCACGGCGTCATCAACGTCGCCTTCCACCGCGACGACTATGCCAAGAAGGGCCTGCATAGCCAGGCCCAGCCGACCACGCTGCCCTTCGACGTGCAGGACCGCAAGATCCTGCTGATCGACGATGTGCTGGCCACCGGCCGCACCATCCGCGCGGCCGTCAACGAATTGTTCGACTATGGCCGCCCCGCGCGCGTGGCGCTGGCGGTGCTGGTCGATCGCGGTGGACGCGAACTGCCGGCGGCCGCCGATTTCGTCGCCGCGCACGTCGACCTGCCGCCCGGTACCACGCTGGTCCTGTCGTACGAGGGTGCCGGCGCGGACATGCGCTTTGCCTTCGCCAACGAGGCCACCGGCAACTAAGCCCGCCCAGCCAGACACGCGCCCCGCGCCCCGGTAACGGGGCGCCAGAAACGCACGCTCCAGACCAGTCAATCGCCACCGCCCGGCCCTTTCTACCTGCCATGATCAAGACGTTCCGCAACCCGCAACTGACCAAGAACGGCGAGCTCAAGCATTTGCTTTCGATCGAGGGCTTGTCGCGCGAGATGGTCGCGCACATCCTCGACACTGCCAGCCAGTTCGTCTCGCTGTCCGATTCGGACCGCGATGTGAAGAAGGTGCCGCTGTTGCGCGGCAAAAGCGTGTTCAACCTGTTCTTCGAGAACTCCACGCGCACCCGCACCACCTTCGAGATCGCCGCCAAGCGGCTCTCGGCGGACGTGCTGAACCTGAACATCAACGCTTCGTCCACCAGCAAGGGCGAATCGCTGCTCGACACCATCAACAACCTGTCGGCGATGTCGGCCGACATGTTCGTGGTGCGCCACGCCAGTTCCGGCGCGCCCTACCTGATCGCCGAGCATGTCGCGCCGCATGTGCATGTCATCAACGCCGGCGACGGCCGTCACGCGCACCCCACGCAGGGGCTGCTCGACATGTACACCATCCGCCATTACAAGAAGGACTTCACCAACCTGACGGTCGCGATCGTGGGAGACATCCTGCACTCCCGCGTGGCGCGCTCCGACATCCATGCGCTGACCACGCTGGGCGTGCCTGAAGTGCGCGCCATCGGCCCGCGCACGCTGCTGCCCTCGGGGCTGGAGCAAATGGGTGTGCGCGTCTTCCACAATATGGAAGAGGGGCTCAAGGGCGTGGACGTGGTGATCATGCTGCGCCTGCAGAACGAGCGCATGAGCGGGGCGCTGCTGCCGTCGGCGCAGGAGTACTTCAAGGCCTACGGCCTGACACCGGAGCGCCTGGCGCGGGCGAAGCCCGATGCCATCGTGATGCACCCCGGCCCGATGAACCGCGGCGTGGAGATCGACTCCGCCGTGGCGGATGGCCCGCAATCCGTGATTCTCAACCAGGTGACCTTCGGCATTGCGGTACGCATGGCCGTGATGGGCATCGTGGCCGGAAACCACGACTGATATCGCGACTGATAGCGCCCGGCCGACAAGGTCCAGGCAAGCCAGAACAACCGAATACAAGCCAAGCGACACGATATGAAGATCCACATCAAGGGCGGCCGCCTGATCGACCCGGCCGCGAACGTCGATGCGCAGCAAGACCTTTACATCGCCGCCGGCAAGGTCGTCGGCGTGGGCAGCGCGCCGGCGGATTTCCATGCCAACAAGACCATCGACGCCACCGGGCTGATTGTCTGCCCCGGCCTGGTCGACCTCTCCGCGCGCCTGCGCGAGCCCGGCTATGAATACAAGGCCACGCTGGAATCCGAAGTGGCGGCAGCCACCGCCGGCGGCGTGACCAGCCTGGTCTGCCCGCCCGATACCGACCCCGTGCTCGACGAGCCCGGCCTGGTCGAAATGCTCAAGTACCGCGCCCGCACGCTCAACCAGACCCACGTCTACCCGCTGGGCGCGCTGACGCTGGGCCTGAAGGGCGAGACGCTGACCGAGATGTCGCAACTGACCGAGGCCGGCTGCATCGGCTTCTCGCAGGCCGAGGCGCCGATCCGGAATACCCAGGTGCTGCTGCGCGCGCTGCAGTACGCGCAGACCTTCGGCTTCACGGTATGGCTGCGCCCGGAAGATCCCTACCTCGGGGGCGGCGTGGCCGCCAGCGGCGCGGTGGCATCGCGCCTGGGCCTGTCCGGCATGTCGGTGATTGCCGAAACGGTGCGCCTGCACACCATCTTCGAGCTGATGCGCAGCAGTGGCGCGCGCGTGCACCTGTGCCGGCTGTCCTCGGCCGCCGGCATTGAACTGGTGCGCCAGGCCAAGCGCGAAGGCCTTGCGGTGAGTTGCGACGTCAACATCCATCACGTGTCGCTGACCGACATGGATATCGGCTACTTCAACTCGCAGATGCGCTTCTCGCCGCCGCTGCGCAGCGCGCGCGATCGCGACGCCATCGTGGCAGGTCTTGCCGATGGCACCATCGACGCCCTGTGCTCGGACCACACCCCGGTGGACGACGATGAAAAACTGCTGCCCTTCGCCGAAGCCTCTCCCGGCGCGACCGGGCTGGAGCTGCTGCTGCCGCTGACGCTGCGCTGGGCCGAGGAGCACAAGGTCCCGCTGTCCAAGGCGCTGGCCCGCATCACCGCCGAACCGGCCCGCGTGCTGGGCCTGGCGGCTGGCACGCTGAGCGCTGGCAGCGCGGCAGATATCTGCATCTTCCATCCCGAGCAGGAGTGGAAGGTCGAGCGGCGCGCGCTCAAGAGCCAGGGCAAGAATTCGCCGTGGCTGGGCTACGAGATGCGCGGCCGCGTGCGTGCCACGCTGGTCGGCGGCCACGTCGTCTACGAACTGCACTGAACGTCATGCCGGGCCGAGTGGACACGGGCAAGACGATTCACGCAGGCCCGCCGGCGGGGATTGCATGATCTGGCTACGGAAAACCGCTTTGATCCTGCACCTGCTGCGCGGCCTGGTCACCTGCGCCGTGCTGTTCCCGTGGCTGGGTGTCGAGTCGCGCCAGTGGCATATCCGGCGCTGGTCGCGCCGGCTGCTGGGGATCTGCGGGATCACGGTCGAGTTGCAGGGGCTGCAGCCTGGGCAGGCGCCGCCGCATGGCGCCATGGTGGTTTGCAACCACATTTCGTGGCTGGACATCTACGTCATCAACACTTGGCAGCCCGTGCGCTTCGTGGCCAAATCGGAAATCCGCGACTGGCCCGTGATCGGCTGGCTGTGCGCGCAGACCGGCACCATCTTTATCGAACGTGCGCGCAAGCGCGATGCGCACCGCGTACTGCATGCGATTACCGACGTGATGCTGCAGGGCGACCTGGTTTGCGTGTTTCCCGAGGGGACGACCACGGATGGCACCAGCGTGCTGCCGTTCCACGCCAACCTGATGCAGGCGCCGATCTCGGGCGGGCTGCCCGTGCAGCCGGTCGGGTTGGCCTACCTGGATGCCGCGACCGGCCAGCCGACCACCGCGCCGGCATATATCGGCGACCTGACCCTGCTGCAGACACTTGACGCCATCTTGCGGGCGCCGCCGATCATCGCCAGGCTGTGCTTCGCGCCAACCCTGACTGCCACCAGCGCCAGCCGGCGCGAGCTGGCCGAGGCCGCCCGGGAAGTGGTAACCCACCTGAGTCAGGGTGCGCAACAACATGCCGCCGAACTGGCGGGGCGGGTCAATGGCGGCGCCGGCAACGAACGTGCCTTCGGCGAAGTGGGTGAGGGGGCGGATTCACCCGAGCCGGCTGCCACGCCGTAAGCCAGCCCGTGCGCGGCCGCTGGCTCAGGCGAGCGGATCGCAGTATTGCGGGCAGTCCACCTGGATCAGCGAGCGCTGCGCCGGATCCGTCGCCAGCCGCGCCGCCGTGAGCTTGCCGCCCCAGACGCAGCCCGTGTCCAGCGCCATGAGGTTGGGGCGCATCACCAGCCCAAGCGTGGACCAGTGTCCGCAAACCACGGTGGTGTCTTCGGTCAGGCGGCCGGGGACGTCGAACCAGGGCATGTGGCCCGTGGGCGTGCCGCCGGGACCTTCCTTGCTCTTCAGGTCCATCACCCCATCCGCGCTGCAGAAGCGCAGGCGGGTGAGGGCGTTGACCACGACGCGGTGACGCTCAATGCCGCGCAGGCCTGGATGCCAGCGAACTGCAGCGTTTCCAAAGATATCGGCGAGGAATGACTGCCAGTCGGGGCCGCGCAATTCCCGCTCGACTTCCGCTGCCAGCTCCATGGTCTGCTCGGCGGTCCACTGCGGGAGTACGCCGGCATGCACAAGCAAGAAGCCGTTTTCATGGATGGCCAAGGGGCGATGCCGCAACCATGTGATTAATTCGACGCAATCTGGTGCTTCAAGGATATCGTCCAGCGTGTCACCGCGGCCACGCTTGCGCACGCCGGCGGCCGTGGCCAGCAAGTGGATGTCGTGGTTGCCAAGCACGGATTCGGCGCGCTCGCCTAGCTGGCGCACCATGCGTAAGGTGCGTGCCGACGCCGGACCACGGTTGACCAGGTCGCCTACGAAGCGCAACTGGCTGTCCGCGGGCAAGCGCTGAAAAAGGAGTTCGTCAAGCGAACCTGCGCAACCCTGAAGGTCACCGATAGCAAAATGATGTTTATTAGTCACAAAATGGAGTCGCCTGGATGATCACGCCGGTAAATCGGTTTCAATTTCCGGCATTGTGCGGAATATTCCGGTGGGACGTTACAACACGCTACAAAAAGATGACGGTAGTGGGTAAGGCCCCGCCTTCGGTCGGATAGAATACCGCCACTTCTGCAGGTACTTAAGATCCCGCCGTCCTCACAACGGACCAAGGCGGGCGCTCGGCATTCGCCGGGTTCTCGAAATATATCGATGGGCAGGGAGCACAGCTTTTGTCTCACATTCTTGTTACTGGCGGTGCGGGGTTTATCGGCGCCAACTTCGTTCTGAACTGGCTTGGCACCGACGGCGCTGACAGTATTGTCAATGTCGACAAGCTCACTTACGCCGGCAATCGCAAGACCCTCGCCTCGCTGGATGGCGATGCCCGCCATGTCTTCTCGCAGACTGACATCTGCGACCGCGCCGCCCTGGATCAGCTCCTGGAAACCTACAAGCCACGCGCTGTGCTGCATTTTGCGGCGGAAAGCCATGTCGACCGCTCCATCCATGGCCCCGGCGACTTCATTCAGACCAATATCGTCGGCACCTTCACCCTGCTGGAGGCGGTGCGCGCCTATTGGGGCACGCTTGATGACCACGCCAGGGCATCTTTCCGTTTACTGCATGTTTCGACCGACGAGGTCTTCGGTTCGCTCCAGCCGGAAGATCCGCAATTCTCCGAGACCACGGCTTACGCGCCCAATAGCCCCTATTCGGCATCGAAGGCGGCTTCCGACCATCTGGTGCGGGCCTATCACCACACCTACGGTTTGCCGGTTCTCACCACGAACTGCTCAAACAACTACGGGCCTTATCACTTCCCGGAAAAGCTGATCCCCCTGATCATCGCCAACGCGCTCGGCGGCAAGCCACTGCCGGTCTATGGCGATGGACTGAATGTGCGCGACTGGCTGTATGTGGGTGACCACTGTGCCGCCATCCGCGAAGTGCTCGCGCGTGGCCGCGTGGGTGAGACCTACAACGTCGGCGGCTGGAACGAGAAGACCAACCTCGATGTGGTGCATACCCTTTGCGACCTGCTGGACGAACTGCGCCCCAAGGCGGCCGGGTCCTATCGGGACCAGATCACCTTCGTCAAGGATCGCCCCGGCCACGACCGCCGTTATGCGATCGATGCGCGCAAGCTGGAGCGTGAACTCGGCTGGAAGCCGGCCGAAACGTTCGAAACCGGCTTGCGCAAGACCGTGCAGTGGTATCTGGACAACCAGGGCTGGGTGCAAGATGTGATGTCCGGGGAGTACCGGAACTGGGTAGCGAAGCAGTATGCCGCGTAAGGCGCACCAAATTCCTACCCTTCTTGTAACAGGGAGCAACGGTCAGGTTGGTTTCGAGTTGCGCCGTAGCCTGGCTCCGCTTGGCATTGTGATCGCGCTTGACCGTGCAGGCTGCGACCTCTCGCGTCCGGACGCATTGCGTCAGCTGGTTCGCCAGCATCGTCCCGACGTGATTGTGAATCCCGCCGCCTATACTGCGGTGGACAAGGCCGAGACCGACGCTGAAGCCGCGTTTGCCGTCAACGGCACTGCGGCGGGCGTGCTTGCCGAAGAGGCAGAGACGCTGGGCAGCCTGCTGGTTCACTATTCGACTGACTACGTGTTCGATGGCCGCAAGGCTGGTCGTTATGTCGAATCGGATGCGGTCAATCCGGAATCCGTCTACGGCAAGAGCAAGCTTGCCGGTGAGCAAGCCATCGCCAAGTCGGGCGCCACGGCGCTGGTGCTGCGCACTTGCTGGGTGGCCGGTGCTCACGGCGCCAACTTCGCCAAGACCATGCTTGCGCAGGGCCGGGAGCGCGATAGCCTGTGTGTCGTAGCCGACCAGTTCGGCGCTCCGACGACAGCCGCGCTGGTCGCGGACGTGACCGCGCAGATCGTCGCGCGGCACTGGTTGTGCGGGGACCGCGCCACCTTCGCGGCGGGGACCTACCACTTGGCGGCCGGCGGCGAGGCCAGCTGGCACGCCTATGCCGTCGAAGTATTGCGCTATGCCGCCTCGCTCGGCATAGCCTTGAAGGCAGACCCGGCAAGCATCTTGCCGATCCCGGCGAGTGAGTATCCGCTAGCTGCACCGCGGCCCGCGAACTCGCGCCTGGACACGAGCAAACTGCGCGAGACCTTCGACATCCATCTTCCGGATTGGCAGCAGGGTATCCATTTCCTGTTAGACCAGATCCTTTCCTGATCTCAGTACCATGCGCAAAGGCATCATCCTGGCCGGGGGTTCCGGCACGCGGCTTTATCCGATCACACGCTCCGTCTCCAAGCAATTGCTGCCGGTGTATGACAAGCCCATGATCTACTATCCCCTGTCCACCTTAATGCTGGCAGGGATTCGTGACATTCTGGTGATATCGACGCCGGAAGACACTCCGCGCTTCGCCGACATGCTCGGCGATGGCAGCAAGTGGGGCCTCAATCTCCAGTATGCGGTACAGCCTTCGCCGGACGGTCTGGCGCAGGCATTCATCATTGGCCGCGACTTTGTGGGCAATGGTCCGTCGGCGCTGATTCTGGGCGACAACATTTTTCACGGCCATGCCCTGATCCGGCAGTTGCAGCAAGTTTCCGCGCAAACGGCAGGCGCCACCATTTTCGCCTATCACGTGCACGATCCCGAACGGTATGGCGTGGTGGAGTTCGATTCCGAGTTCCGGGCCTTGTCGCTGGAAGAAAAGCCCGAGGTGCCGCGCTCCAATTACGCGGTGACCGGGCTGTACTTCTATGACAACCAGGTATGCGACCTTGCGGCCGACATCCGCCCCTCACATCGCGGCGAACTGGAAATTACCGACGTCAACAAGCGGTACCTGGAAATGCAGCAACTCGACGTGGAGGTGCTGGGGCGCGGCTATGCCTGGCTCGACACGGGAACGCACGACTCCCTGCTTGAAGCGGCCAGTTTCATTGCCACGGTGCAGAATCGCCAGGGCCTGATGGTCGCCTGCCCGGAGGAAATCGCATTCCGCAGTAAATGGATCAGCGCGGCCCAGGTCGAGGAACTGGCGCAGCCGCTCTCGAAGAACTCGTACGGCCAGTACCTGCGGCGCATTATTTCGGATCGGTCCAGGTAAATTGTCATGAAGCTGACCATCATCCCGACCGCATTGCCGGATGTCCTGATTCTCGAGCCCAAGGTGCTGCGCGACACGCGCGGTTTCTTCTTCGAGAGTTTCAATGCGCGGGAGTTCGAACAGGCAACGGGTCTGCAACGAGAGTTCGTGCAGGACAATCATTCGCGTTCCGTACGCAATGTGTTGCGCGGTCTCCATTACCAGACCCGGCAACCCCAGGGCAAGCTCGTTCGGGTGGTGGCAGGTGAGATATTCGATGTGGCGGTCGACATCCGCAAGCAGTCCCCGACCTATGGAAAGTGGGTTGGCGTGAGCTTGTCGGCCGAAAATTGCCGGCAACTTTGGGTGCCGGAAGGCTTCGCGCATGGGTTCATGGTGACTTCCGAGCATGCCGACGTTTTGTACAAGATGACTGACTATTACGATCAGCAACATGAATGCGCGATTGCATGGGACGACCCGGATATCGGCATCGTGTGGCCGGCTACGCAGAATCTGATTTTGCATCCGCGAGATGCGGGCGCACCGGCATTGCGGCATGCCGAGAACCCCTTCTGAGGTGAATCGGTGACGAGCGAGGGTATGCGGATACTTGAAGGACGCGGCGAGGAAGCGACCCCTCGGGAAGGCGCTCGCGCAGCAAATCGCGGCAGGATCCTGTTCTGTGCCAATACTGCCTGGTCCATGCACCAGTTTCGCAGGGGCGTGCTTGCGGCGCTGATCGAGGACGGCTATGAGGTTCACGTGGCAGCGCCCGAAGACCAGGATGCCGCTGCCCTGAGGGTAATGGGCTGCGTGTTCCACGCGCTGGAGATGTCCGCGCAGGGCCGGAACCCCCTGCAGGATCTGCGCCTGATCGCCTCGCTGCACGCGCTTTATCGCAAAATCAGGCCGGTCGTGATCTTTCACTACACCATCAAGCCAAACATTTACGGTTCGCTGGCGGCGCGGCTTGCGGGCATCCGTTCCATCGCCATCACAACCGGGCTGGGCTATGTGTTTATCAACACGGGCGTGGTGTCCCGCGTGAGCAAGATGCTGTATCGCATAGCGCTGCGCTTCTCCCGCGAAGTGTGGTTCCTCAATCAGGAGGATCTCGGTGCGTTCGTCTCGGAGGGGTTGGTCGATCCGGGCAAGTGCAGGATATTGCCGGGGGAGGGGGTCGATCTGGACTTCTATGCGCTGCCTCCGGATGCGGGAGCACCTGTCGCCGGGAGCTTCCGCTTCCTGCTGATCGCCCGGTTGCTATGGGACAAAGGCATCGGTGAATACGTCGACGCGGCTCGTGCGTTGAAAGCGCGTCACTCACAGGTTCGCTGCGAGTTGCTGGGGCCTGCCGGCGGCGAGAACCCGAGCGCGATCCCGGGCAGCCAGATCGACGCCTGGATGCAGGAAGGCGTCATCGACTACCTGGGGACCGTGAGCGATGTCCGGCCCGCGATAGCGGCAGCGCATTGCGTCGTGCTGCCGTCGTATCGGGAGGGGGTGCCGCGGGCGCTCATGGAGGCTTGCGCCATGGAGCGCCCGGTGATCGCCACCGCCGTGCCGGGATGCCGGGACGTCATTGATGACGGTGAGACGGGCTTCCTTTGCCGCGACAGAGACGCGGTGGACCTGGCTAGCAAGATGGAAGCCATGATAGAGCGGGATCCCGCATCGTGGCGCCAGATGGGCGCCGCCGGGCGCGCAAAGATGAGAACCGATTTCGATGAGAGGAATGTTATCGCCCACTATCGGCGGGTGGTTCAGTCGTTTGCGTGATCCGATCGTCATCCAGTGGCAGCCTTTGTGCGGTGGATGCCCTATTTGGAATATCGTGAAAATGGCACCGTATGTGCGCTATGACTCACTGGAAGGCAGTATGTTAAAATTTTACGTTGATCTAAATTCATTTAAGCCGGGTCAGCCTCATCATCGGTTTTGGCGATTTCAATGACATTCATCCCAGTTATTTTGTCCGGAGGCGCGGGGACAAGGCTATGGCCGGTGTCCCGGGAGCTGCATCCCAAGCCTTTCATTCGTCTTGCGGACGAGCATAGCCTTTTGCAAAAGGCGTTTCTGCGTGCAGCGGCATTGCCAGATGTGGCAGAAATCCTTACGGTGACGAATAGGGAATTATTTTTCAAAACCGAGGATGAATACCGCGAGATCAATCAGGCCAGACTACCCACGTCCTATATTCTAGAGCCGTGCGGTCGGAATACGTCCCCGGCGATCGCGGCCGCGGCACTTCATGTGGCGGAGCGGCATGGCGAGGACGCCATCCTGCTGATTCTTGCTGCGGACCATCTGGTTTCGGACCAAGCTAAGTTTTCCGAGGCGATCGCCGAGGCGCGGCGCCTGGCTGAAGACGGTTACCTGGTGACGCTGGGTATTCAGCCGGACGGACCCGAAACCGGCTATGGCTATATCGAGGCCGATGGCTTTCGCGTAAAGCAATTCGTTGAAAAGCCATCCCTGGAAAAGGCCACCGAGTACATTGCCACGGGCCGTCATTTCTGGAATGCGGGCATCTTTTGTTTCCGTGCGGGAACGGTCATCGCGCAACTGGAGCAACACGCTGGTCAGCTCCTGCAATCCGTTCGCGAGTGCCTTGGGCATTCAAGTCGGCTGCAAGGAGAGAAGCTTTCGCAAGTGACTCTCGATGCCCGGACGTTCGAACTGGTCCCCAATATCTCGATCGATTATGCGCTGATGGAAAAATCGGGATCGGTCGCCGTTGTGCCATGCGATATCGGATGGAGCGACGTCGGGTCCTGGAGTGCGATCAGCGATCTGGCTTCGGCCGACGCGGGCGGCAACTGTGTCGTTGGGGAAGCGCTGCTGCATGACGCGGCAAATTGCTATGTCCGCAGCGAAGATCGCCTCGTCGGATTGGTCGGGGTCAGCAACCTGATCGTCGTCGATACCGCAGACGCATTGCTGATTGCGGAAAAGGGCCGCGCCCAAGACGTCAAGGAGATCGTCCGGCAACTGAATGTGCAGGGCCACGATGCCAGCAGGATACATCGCAAGGTGCATCGGCCCTGGGGAACCTACACCGTGCTAGAAGGCGGCCCGCGCTTCAAGATCAAGCGCATCGAGGTGAAGCCGGGAGCTTCGCTGTCGCTGCAAATGCATTATCACCGCAGCGAGCACTGGATCGTCGTAAGCGGGATGGCGAAAGTGATCAACGGCGAGCGGGAAGTATTAATCAACACCAATGAATCGACCTATATCCCTGCTGGCAATCGTCATCGCCTGGAAAACCCCGGCAAATTGCCATTGGTCATGATCGAAGTACAGTGCGGGGACTACCTCGAAGAGGACGATATCGTTCGCTTCGAAGATTCCTATGGCCGAATTTGAAACAGGATAAATGCAATATGAAAAAGGTCGCACTTATTACAGGTATTACGGGGCAGGATGGCGCCTATCTTGCTGAACTGCTGCTCGCAAAGGGATACGAGGTCCATGGGATCAAGCGCCGGGCCTCACTGTTCAATACCGACCGCATCGATCATTTGTATCAGGATCCGCACGTTGATCACCGGAATTTCATCCTGCACTATGGCGACCTGACGGACTCGACCAACCTGATTCGCATCATGCAGCAGGTACAGCCCGATGAGCTGTACAACCTTGGCGCGCAATCCCACGTGGCCGTTTCATTCGAGAGCCCGGAATACACCGCCAATGGCGATGCGCTCGGTGCGCTGAGACTGCTTGAGGCGATTCGCATCCTGGGGCTGGAAAAGAAGACGCGCTTCTACCAGGCGTCGACGTCCGAACTCTATGGCCTGGTACAGGAGATTCCGCAGAAGGAAACCACGCCGTTCTATCCGCGCTCGCCGTATGCGGTGGCAAAGCTCTATGGCTACTGGATCACGGTCAACTATCGCGAATCGTACGGCATCTATGCCTGCAATGGCATTCTGTTCAATCACGAGTCCCCGCTGCGCGGCGAGACGTTCGTGACGCGCAAGATCACGCGCGCCATCTCGCGTATCGCGCTGGGCCTGCAGGATTGCCTGTATCTCGGCAACCTCAACAGCCTGCGTGACTGGGGCCATGCCCGCGACTACGTCGAGATGCAGTGGCTGATGCTGCAGCAGGAGCAGCCCGAGGACTTCGTGATCGCGACCGGCGTCCAGTACTCGGTGCGCGATTTCGTCCGGACCGCTGCGGCAGAGCTTGGCATTACCGTCCGCTTCGAAGGAGAAGGGGTCGATGAGGTTGGCATCGTCGAGGCAGTCGCTCAGGACAAGGCCGAGGCCGCCGGGCTGAAGGTTGTGCCGGGGCAGAAGATTGTCTGCGTTGATCCGCGCTATTTCCGCCCCGCCGAGGTGGAGACGCTGCTCGGCGATCCGACCAAGGCGCGCGAGAAGCTCGGCTGGACGCCGCGTACTACCTTTGCCGAACTGGTGCAGGAGATGGTCGAAGAGGACTTCAAGCTCGCCAAGCGCGACAGCCTGGTCCAACAGGCCGGCTTCAAGGCCTTCAACTATCACGAGTGAGCACGCCAATGAATCCGCATGCCAAGATCTATGTGGCCGGCCATCGCGGGCTTGCGGGCTCCGCGATTGTGCGGCGCCTGCAGGCCGTGGGATGCGACAACCTGCTGCTGCGTACTCATGCCGAACTCGATCTCACGGACCAGGCCGCGGTCGAAGCTTTTTTTGCTGCGGAGCGTCCGGAATACGTGTTCCTCGCAGCTGCCAAAGTGGGTGGCATTCACGCCAACAACGCCTATCCGGCAGAGTTCATCCGCGATAACCTTGCGATCCAGACCAACGTCATTCATTCCGCCTGGTCGCATGGCGCGAAAAAGCTGCTCTTCCTCGGGTCGTCGTGCATCTATCCGAAGCTGGCGCCCCAGCCCATGCCTGAGAGCTGTCTGCTCACCGGCGAACTGGAACCCACCAACGAGTGGTACGCCATCGCCAAGATCGCCGGCATCAAGATGTGCCAGGCATATCGGCGGCAATACGGCTTTGATGCCATCTCGCTGATGCCGACCAATCTGTACGGGCCCGGCGACAACTTCAATCTGGAGAATTCGCACGTGTTGCCGGCGCTGCTGCGCAAATATCACGAGGCGAAGGAGCGCGGCGATCAGGACGTCGTGGTCTGGGGCACGGGCACGCCGCGTCGGGAATTCATGCATGTGGACGATCTCGGCGATGCCGCAGTGTTTCTCATGGAGACGTACTCCGACGAGGCCTTCGTCAACGTGGGCGTCGGTAGCGATGTGTCCATTCGCGAACTGAGCGAGCTCGTAAAGGACGTGACGGGATTCCAGGGCGCGATCGTGCAGGATCTCAGCAAGCCCGATGGCACGCCGCGCAAGCTGATGGATGTCAGTCGCCTGAGTGCACTGGGCTGGAAGGCACGTATCGACTTACGCGAGGGCGTGGCCGAAACCTACAGGTGGTTTATTGAGCACTACGTTCAAGGAGCGACCCGATAGGGCCCGCACCCGGTGTGGCAGCACGCCATTTACTAACAAACGAGCGCTATGAGTACGGCTGACAATGTAACCTATCTGGAAAGCGGACGCGCCGCCAAGGACTATTGGCGGGACTTCTGGCGTCATCGTGAACTGCTGATGTTCTTGATCTGGCGCGACATCATCGTGCGCTACAAGCAGACCGTGGTCGGCACGAGCTGGGTCCTTGTCCGGCCGTTCCTAACGATGCTGGTATTCACCTTTGTATTCGGCAAGGTTGCCAATCTGGCGTCGGGAAACGTACCGTATTCGCTGGTGGTCTTCACGGGACTTTTGCCTTGGTTTTTCTTTGCCAATGCCTTGAGCGACTGCAGCGGCAGCCTCATCGGCAATTCGCATCTGATCTCGAAGATTTATTTCCCGCGGCTCATCGTGCCGGTCGGCTCGGTGTCGGTGTCGGTCGTGGATTTCCTGATCACCTTTGTGTTGCTGTTCCTGGTCATGGTCTGGCATCGGTTCATGCCTAGTTGGCATATCGTGTTCATACCGGTTTTTATTCTGCTGGCGATCGTGGTTGCTTTCGGCCTCGGGTTATGGACGGCCGCATTGAATGTCCGCTACCGGGACTTTCGCCACCTCATTCCGTTCGTGTTACAGCTGGGCGTGTACGTGTCTCCGGTCGGCTACAGCAGCCAGATTCTTCCCGCCAAGTGGCGCCTGCTGTATTCGCTCAATCCGATGACCGCCGTGATCGAAGGCTTTCGCTGGTCCATTCTCGGTGGGGAATTCGTGATCTACTGGCCGGGCCTGCTGGTGTCGTCGGTCATGGGCATTACGTTGGTGTTGACTGGCGTTTGGTATTTCCGCAAGACCGAATCCACTTTTGCGGATGTGATCTAAACCATGAGTATTGCAATTCACGTAGAGAACCTTTCCAAGTCCTACAGCATTGCCCATCAACGCGCGAATCGGGAGGAGTCGCTTCGCGTGGCGATCGAGCGCTCGGTGCGCTCCATCGGAGCGCGCATGCTGGGCCGGAACGGAAAGCAAATCGCCCTCCCGCCTGGTGAGGCGAATGAATCGAGGGAGGATTTTTATGCCCTCAACAATATCTCCTTTGAGGTCAAATCAGGCGAACGCGTGGGCATCATCGGTGCCAACGGCGCGGGCAAGTCGACGCTGCTCAAGATCCTGAGTCGAATTACGGAGCCCTCGCATGGCCGGATCACGATACGCGGGCGTGTATCGAGCCTGCTCGAGGTGGGTACCGGTTTTCATCCGGAGTTGACCGGTCGCGAGAACATTTACCTGAACGGCGCTATTCTAGGCATGCCGCGCAGCGAGATTCGCAAGAAGTTCGACGAAATCGTCGCGTTTTCCGAGGTGGAAAGATTTCTCGATACGCCGGTCAAGCACTATTCCAGCGGGATGTATGTGCGACTGGCGTTTTCGGTTTCGGCGCATCTAGACCCCGAGGTCTTGATTCTGGACGAAGTGCTGGCTGTCGGCGATGCACGATTCCAGAGGAAGTGCATGAACAAGATGCGCCGATTCAGTGAGGAAGGGCGTACGGTGCTGTTCGTCAGTCATAGTGCACCTGCGATCAGCCAGTTTTGCAGCTCGGCGATTTTCCTGGAAAAAGGGCAGATCAAGCGCAAGGGGCCCGCGCAGGAGGTTGTGGAAGAGTACATGCTACAAAGCACAACCGGTATTGAGGAATCTGGGCCGGAACTGGTTGGCAAATGTCTGCTGGAGGAGCCCGCAGGCGATGATCATGTTCAGATCGAAGCAATAGAGCTTCTTTCCCCCGATTTTGGGGGCGCCGGAACGGTGCCGATCAATGAACCTGTCTCGATTCGATTGGCGTTTCGGGTGCTGAAACGCTCGGACCACGTTTTTGTCCCAAATCTCCACATTCGTACAATCGACGGCATGTACGTCACCGTCGTTACGCCATCGAGCAGCGACGTCAGGCCCCTGGATGCTGGGGACTATACCGCCGATTGCGTCGTGCCGGCGAACCTGCTGAATAACGGCACGTTCACGGTACAGGCCGCAATCACGTCGTTCAATCACGGACAAACGGTTCACGCCAATGTCCCGAACGCGCTGACCTTTGAAGTCGTCGATGATCTGTCCGACACCACTTATCGCAACGGCTACATGCAGGCGATCCCGGGCGTAGTCCGTCCGCGCCTGGAATGGCATATCGGAGCATCGGCATGAAGGTAGTCATCCTTGCAGGTGGCCTGGGTACGCGGATCAGCGAGGAATCGCACCTGAAGCCGAAGCCAATGATCGAGATCGGCGGCAAGCCGATCCTGTGGCACATCATGAAAATCTACTCCCACTACGGGATCAACGACTTCGTGATCTGCCTCGGCTATAAGGGTTATGTCATCAAGGAGTATTTCGCCAACTATTTCCTGCATATGTCGAACGTTACCTTCGACATGGCGCGCAACCATATGGAAGTGCATGAGGGCAACGCCGAGCCCTGGCGGGTCACGCTGATCGACACGGGTGCGGAAACGCTGACCGGTGGCAGGCTCAAGCGAGTGCGCGACTATGTCGGCGATGAGACGTTCTGTTTTACCTATGGCGACGGCGTCACCGACCTTGATATCGGCGCCTTGCTGGACTTTCATCGTCAGCACGGCAAGTTGGCAACCGTCACGGCGATTCAGCCGCCGGGACGCTATGGTGCGCTCAACCTGAGCGGTTCGTCAGTCAGCAACTTTCAGGAGAAGCCGGCCGGTGATGGTGCCTGGATCAATGGCGGCTTCTTCGTGCTCGAGCCGAAAGTGTTCGATCTCATCGAGAACGACCAGACCAGCTGGGAATCCACGCCCCTCCAGGGACTCGCCGGCGAAGGCGAACTGATGGCGTTCCAGCACAACGGCTTTTGGCAGGCTATGGACACCTTGCGTGACAAGAATCACCTCGAGGATCTGTGGGTGAACAATCCGCCCTGGAAGGTGTGGACATGATCCAGTTCGGCGATGTCTACCGTGGCCGACGCGTCCTGCTGACGGGGCATACCGGCTTCAAGGGCAGCTGGCTGGCACTGTGGCTCACGCGACTCGGCGCCATCGTGACAGGCGTGGCGTTGCCGCCCGAGACGTCCCCCAATCATTGGGACCTGCTTGGGCTCGACATCGATTCGCACCACATCGATATTCGCGACCGCGAGGCGTTGGCGCGGGTTGTGGTCCGTGCTCAGCCGGAGATCGTGTTTCACCTGGCGGCGCAACCTCTGGTGCGACGGTCCTATCGCGAGCCCATCGACACATGGGCGACCAACGTCATGGGTACAGCGAACCTGCTGGAGTGCTGCAAGCAGTGTCCGTCCGTCCGCGGCGTTCTGGTCGTGACCTCCGATAAATGCTACGAGAACCACGAGTGGGTGTGGGGCTATCGGGAAAACGACAGGCTGGGTGGTCACGATCCGTATAGTGCGTCGAAGGCGGCGACAGAGTTGCTCGTCGCCAGCTATCGCGCGTCGTTTTTCAGTACGCCCGACGCGCTGGCGTTGGCTTCGGCGCGCGCCGGCAATGTCATCGGTGGCGGGGACTGGTCCGAGGACCGGCTAATTCCCGACGTGGTACGCGCCGTTGTGAGTGGGAGCGAGGTTGAGATCCGCTCCCCCGCCGCGACGCGTCCGTGGCAGCATGTCCTCGAGTCGCTGAGCGGCTATCTGCTGCTGGGGCAGCGCCTGCTGGACAGGACGCCGGATGTCCAGCAGCCGTGGAACTTCGGGCCTGAGGCGGAGGGAAACCAGCCTGTGCGGGCGGTCATGGAGCGCATCGCATCGCTTTGGCCGGACATGCACTGGCACGTTGCGAATGACGCCAGCGTGCATGAAGCGCGCCTGCTATATTTGGATAGCGGAAAAGCCCGCACTGGGCTGCAATGGCATCCCGTCTGGAACATCGATGCGGCCTTGGTAGCCACTGTGGCATGGTACCGGTCGTACTTGGATAATGGCGTCGCGATCAGCGAGCTTCAGTTGGATCAGTATGGGCAGGCTGCCCGTGATGCCGGTCTGGCGTGGTGTCGGCCATGAATGTCGCCGCGACGTCCATCGAAGGTGTGATGGTGGTGAGTGGCCACGCATTTTCCGATCACCGGGGCTCGTTTCAGCGCTTATATTGCGATCGGGAACTCGCTGGTGTGCTGGGATATCGTCATATCGTCCAGATGAATTTGTCACGCACCGCCCAGCCGGGCGCCGTGCGTGGCATGCACTTCCAGCGTACGCCGCATGCGGAGATGAAGCTGGTGCGCTGCCTGCGCGGCAAGGTCTGGGATGTGGCGGTCGACCTGCGCCATGGTTCCCCCACCTTCCTGCGTTGGCATGCCGTCGAGCTGACGCCGGAAAGCGGCCTGATGCTGGTCATTCCAGAGGGCTGCGCCCACGGTTTCCAGGCGTTGGCACCCGATTCGGAGTTGCTTTACCTGCACACGGCGCACTACACGCCGGAAGCCGAGGGCGGCGTACGTCATGACGACCTGGCGCTCGCGATCGATTGGCCGCTTGCCGTCACCGATCTGTCGCAACGCGATCTGTCGCACCCACTTATTACCAGCGATTTCTTCGGATTCAAGCCATGAAGTGCCGCCACTGCGGAACACATCTCACCGATGTCTTTCTGGATCTAGGTTTTGCCCCGCCATCCAACGCTTATCTGAGCGAGGGTGCCTTGCGGGCGCCCGAAGCCTATTTCCCACTCAAGTTGTTCGCCTGCAATCAGTGCGGCCTCGTGCAGACCGAGGATTACGCACGCGCTGACGAACTCTTCAACGGCGATTACGCCTATTTCTCCTCGGTATCGCAGAGCTGGCTGGCGCACGCGCGCCGCTATGCCGAGATGATCACGGCACGCCTGCAACTTGATGCGAACAGCCTGGTGATCGAGGTTGCTTCCAACGACGGGTATCTGCTGCGCAACTTTGTGTCGGCTGGTATCCCCTGTGTCGGGATTGAGCCCACCGATAGTACAGCGCAGGCCGCCGAGCAGTTGGGCATACCGGTGTTGCGGGAATTCTTTGGGGCTGAACTGGGCCGGCGCCTGGCCGCCGAAGACAAGCGCGCCGATCTGATCGCGGGCAACAATGTGTATGCCCACGTTCCCGATATCAACGATTTCACCGCGGGGCTCAAGGCCGCGTTGAAGCCGGGCGGCACGATCACGCTCGAATTCCCGCACTTGATGCGTCTGATCGAGCAGGTGCAATTCGACACGGTCTACCACGAGCACTTTTCCTATCTTTCGTTGGCCACGGTCGCAACGGTGTTCCGTGCCGCCGGGTTGCGTGTCTACGATGTGGAAGAACTTCCCACGCATGGGGGAAGCTTGCGCGTCTACGGTTGTCATGCGGAGGACACGCGCGGCGATAGCGGGCATCCGGCCAGGATTCTGGCGGCGGAAGCGAGTCGGGGACTGAGCCAGTTTGGCGGCGAGACGTACCGGGCCTTTCAGGCGCGCGCGGACGCCGTCAAGGATGGATTGCTCTCATTCCTGCTCGAGCAAAAGCGTCTGGGCCTCAAGGTGGCTGCCTATGGCGCCGCCGCCAAGGGCAATACGCTGTTGAATTACGCGGGCGTAAAACCCGACCTGTTGCCCTATGTGTGCGACGCAGCGCCTTCGAAGCAAGGGAAGTACCTGCCTGGCAGTCATATCCCGATCGTGTCTCCTCATGCACTTGTAGAGTCGCGACCTGACATCGTGTTGATTCTCCCATGGAATATCGCTGACGAAGTGACCAGCCAGCTCGCTTATATCCGTGAATGGGGCGGCAAGTTTGCAGTGGCTGTTCCGGCAATAAATGTCTTCTGAATAGAGGATTCTTGTGTCCCGCATCTACTACACCAAACCATCGATCACCGAACTCGAGGTCAGTTACGCGACTGATGCCGCAGCCAACGGCTGGGGTGATCAGTGCTATGCCTATATCGAGAAATTCGAGCGTGGCTTCGCCAATTACCTCGGCGCTCAGTATGCAATTGCCACTTCCAGTTGTACCGGTGCAATGCATATGGGGCTGGCGGCATTGGGCCTAGGACGTGGCGACGAGGTAATTCTGGCCGATATCAACTGGATTGCAACGGCCTCTCCTGTCGTGCATCTTGGGGCGACGCCCGTTTTGGTCGATATTCTGCCGGAGACTTGGTGCCTGGATCCCGAGAAGGTGGAAGCTGCCATCACACCAAGAACGAAAGCGATTATTGCCACGCATATTTACGGCAGTCTTTGCGAGATGGAAGCTCTGATGGACATCGGTCGCCGACACGGTATTCCAGTGATCGAGGATGCTGCGGAGGCGCTCGGATCGATTTTCCACGGCAAGCGTGCCGGCTCGATCGGCGCGTTTGGCACGTTCTCCTTTCACGGCACCAAGACGCTGACAACTGGCGAAGGTGGCATGTTCGTCACGAGCGACCCCAAGCTTTACGAGCGTGTGCTCACGCTGAGCAACCATGGTCGTGCAAAGGGCGAAAGCAGGCAGTTCTGGTCGGAGCGTGTCGGCTTCAAGTACAAAATGTCGAACATCCAGGCTGCCATTGGCTGCGCGCAACTGGAACGCATTGACGAACTGGTTGGGAAGAAGCGTGCCATCTTTGCGCTCTACAAGGATGCACTGGCCCCGCTGGCTTCCGTGACAGCGATGAACGTCGAACATGCGAACACGCTCAACAGTTATTGGATGCCGACGCTGGTATTCGACGAACAAGCCGGATTTGATCGAGATGCCTTGCTCCGCATGTTCAAGGCGGAGAATATCGATGGACGTGTGTTTTTCTGGCCTTTGAGCAAGTTGGGTGTCGAAGGCATACCCTCCAATGTTAACACGCCGGTTGCGTATGGCATTTCACCGCGAGCGATCAACCTTCCCAGCTATCACGACATGGGGGCGGCCGAAGTGCAACGCGTTGCCAATGTCCTGATGAGTTTCTATGACCGCTAAGCGTACCCGTGCCGCCTCGGTAGGTCTCTTTGCGGATCAGTATGTCGGGCTGGCCTCTGTCCGGTACGTTCTGATGTATTTCCGTGAGGACGTTGCTTACGTGGTGACCACCGGGGATAACGAGATTGCCGCACTGTGCCGAGAACATCAGTGCCGGGTCATCTACGCCGATGAGATCTCGAGCACGGCCGCGGTAGGACTGCTGGGCGATGTTGACTTGCTGATCCTGGCATGGTGGCCGCGGATTTTGCCAAAATACATGATCGACATTCCGCGGCGGGGGGTGGTGAACTTCCATCCGAGCTGGCTGCCGTACAATCGCGGCAAGCACTATAACTTCTGGACCATCGTGGAGGACAGCCCCTTCGGTGTGTCTTTGCATCTGGTCAACGAGGAAATTGATCAGGGCGCCATACTTTTCCAGGCTCCGATTGAGAAAACCTGGGAGGACAACGGTGGCTCGCTCTATGAGGCAGCCAAGCACACGATGGTTGCGTTGTTTGAGGAGCACTACGAAGATCTGATCACCGGGAATTACGTACCGCGTCGGCAGGACCTGGATGCCGGGAGTTTTCATCTGGCTAGGGAGCTTGAGCCGGCGAGTGAAGTATTCCTCGATAAGAGCTATCAGGGCAGAGAACTTCTGAATCTACTGCGCGCGCGGACGTTCGCCGGTAAGCCCTCTTGTTATTTCCACGATGGAGGCAAAAAATATGAAGTGCGTATATCAATCAACGAGGTGAAAGATGGGACCGATTGAGGAATTTCAGCGACGCAATGCTGATCTGATCGAAAAGGGTGCGGCGGACGGATCGCTCCAGCAGTTGACGCGGCAGTGGTTCGATCTCGCCAATACCTATGAGTATTCGTACCACTATGCCTGGATGTCGCGCCCGGTCATCCAGTACCCGCAGGACATCGTGGCAATGCAGGAGATCATCTGGCAGGTCAAGCCGGATCTGATCATCGAGACCGGTATTGCCCACGGCGGGTCGTTGATTATGAGTGCGTCGATGCTGGCGCTGCTGGACTATTGCGAAGCCGTGGAGAAGGGCACGGTGCTTGACCCCAAGGCGACGCGCCGTCGCGTGATTGGCGTCGATATCGACATTCGCGAGCATAACCGTCAGGCCATGGACGTCCATCCAATGTCTCACCGGATCGACATGATCCAGGGCTCGTCCGTGGATCCCGCCATCGTGCGCCAGGTGCACGATATGGCGAGGGGCTATCAACGTGTGCTCGTGTGCCTCGACTCGAATCACACGCATGACCATGTCCTGCAGGAGCTTGAGGCCTACGCCTCGCTGACCAGCATGGACAGCTATTGCGTCGTGTTCGATACCGTCATCGAGGATCTGCCGGACGCGTCGTCCGCCAACCGACCCTGGGGAAAGGGAAACAATCCGAAGACTGCCGTTTGGGAATATATGCGTCGTTTGAGGGAAACGCCACGGCGGGGTGCGGATGATGAGGGGCTAAAATTTGAGATCGACCGTTCCATGGAGAATAAGCTGCTAATTACTGTCGCTCCGGATGGGTATCTGCGACGCATTCGCGCCTAGACCAGCAGTGACCCGGGGGGGCGGCGAATAGTGCGCAGCATATGTTCCAGCTAAGAGCATTTCGATGAGGGTACGCATTATCATACGCGCCCCCGATGACTGCCATAAGCTCTCATCAAGGGGGCTCGATTGAGCATGAAGCGCTCTGAAGCTACATCCGACAAGCCCGATTTGGGCTTGGAAATTGGTTGAGGCATATAGAGACTCGTTTGTGCGCCAATGATCTCCCGTTTGGTGGCGTTAATTTTGATGTGTCATATTTACTTTCGATGAATTATCCACATTTTACAATAGTGATTCCAACTAGAAATAGATTGGGGACGCTAAAGCATGCGATTAAAACTTGCCTCGATCAGGACTACGAGAATTTCTCCGTTGTCGTGGCAAGCAATAATTGCACTGATGGTACGGACGAATATGTTTCGTCATTGAATGATTCCCGTATTATCCAGCTTGTGTCGAATGCGGATCTTCCCATGGTTGCAAATTGGAGCCGGGTGATGCCGGACGCCATTGCGCTTGGTGGATATGTTACATATCTGGGCGATGATGATGGCCTGCTGCCAGGTGCGCTTTCCCTCGCGGCCAAGATAATTGACTCGGCGCGCTGCGATGTTCTGAGTTGGCGAAAAGTGGAGTATGCTTGGCCAGACGTTGTGGTTGATGAGTACAAGAATTATTTCTCTATCTCGATTGACCCTGCGGTGATAGTCAAAAGCTCCGCTGATTTTCTGGATGGGGCTCATGACTATTCTTGTGGCTATGATGAGGGGCCAGGTCTATATTCATCATTCGTAAGTACGGAGATCCTGGGGAGATTGCTCGAGGAGTCCGGTGATAAATGGTTTTCTGGTGGTTCTCCGGACATATACTCATCTTATGTTATCGCTAGTGCGGTGCCTGAATATCATAAGTGCAAGTTCGGTCTGAGTATAAATGGTGCTTCTGGCAGAAGTAATGGCACCGCATATATGCATCGACCACAATCTGAAATGGCCGCCGAGTTCAAGAATCAAAACACCCTTCACGCCGCGCTATCCCATGCCCCCAGCATCGCGATTGCAGAGGCTGACGCGCTTTTGGTTGCTCGCGAGCGATTGCCAATGAGATTTTCGTCGTACGAGTTTTCGTGGTCATCATTGATTCTACGATTGCTTGGTGACATTCGAACTGCGCCGTCAAAATTTCACTATGATCTATTGGTGACGGCACTTCAGAAGGTGGTGGCATATTGCGGTGAGAAGCAACCGGAAATTCCTGAATTCCGAGGGCAAATGACTGCGGAAAAAAATGAGCCCAAGTACGGTATCGATTGGCAGGGGAAACGTATTTCGGCCAACTTGGGTCGACTCCTGGTTTTCAATGTATATGAGGCCTCGACCTTTTCGGACACGATATTTCCGCTGTCACAGCTGAAAGTAGATGAAATATTGCCGGAGATGTGCGAATCGTCTATGGTGGATTCTCAATTCCATTTGAAATCGACGGCAGATATTCCTAATGGAACCGGTAAGCTAGAGCCTATCAAGCGGCTCGGCAGGCCTTTCGTAAGCCGAGTGCGGAGATATCGCAGATGGATCGGTAATACGGAGAAAATTGAGAAATGGTTCGCGCGAGAGCGAGACATCACGAGGTGGATGGAGAATGAAGTTCTGATCGACTTGGCGATCCAGGATAATGACAGTCGCCTAGGGAAGGAACGTGCTGCGCTTGAGGAGTTTGAAGAATTCAAGCGCCTAAGCGATCAGTCCGGTGGGCGAAACATGAGAGTGGATTGGGAGGATCGTTATCTCTGTATGGATGAGAAGACCCAGGAAACAGGGTTTGATCGACATTATATTTATCATCCGGCTTGGGCTGCGCGTGTCCTCTCGAGGGTGCGGCCAAAACGTCACACGGACATTTCGTCAACGCTAAATTTCTGTGCTGTCGTCTCGGCTTTTATTCCAGTTGATTTTTATGACTATAGGCCCGCTCCGCTCCACCTGAATGGATTGAACTCCCTTGCGGCGAACTTGCTTGAATTGCCATTCGAGGAAAATAGTCTGGAGTCTGTTTCGTGCATGCATGTCCTGGAGCATGTGGGATTGGGGCGGTACGGGGACCCCGTCGATCCGAATGGGGATGTGAAGGCGATTCAGGAACTATGTCGGGTATTGGCGCCTGGCGGTAGTCTTTTGATCGCTGTTCCGGTAGGTGAGGCCCGAGTCCAATTCAATGCCCATCGAGTTTATAGACACCGGGATGTCCTATCGTATTTCGAAGGGCTTGAGTTGGTTGAGTTTGCGTTGATACCAGATGGTGTTGCGCCAGATGGCTTGGTTTTTTCTGCACCGGAACACATGGTTGATGCCCAAAAATACGGTTGTGGATGCTACTGGTTTAAAAAGCCAATGTAAGTTGGGTGAGACCATCGATTCTTTGAGAACCTTTGCTCGATTCATTTTTTGGCAGGAAGGTCTTGACTGATGCGAATCAAACTAAAAATATCAGAATTGCCCTCTGTTTGAACGCGCGAGATGGATGACGTGTATGCGCCGGCGTTTTTTGCGTTGAGGGTTTGTCCCCTATAAAATGATCGTCATCGATCAGGTGGGGTTAGGAAGAAATTGAATGAAATTGAGTCAATCGGCGAATGACAGAGGCGGACCATATAAGCCGCATTCTTTACGAGCCAGGTCGCGATATTGGTTGCAGAGTTTTTTGACCAAAATATTAACGAAATCGCTCGCGCAAGAAGTGCATGTCGACTATCAAACTGTAGCGCCTCTATTGAATCTTCTGGTAAAAGATCATACGGAAAATGCGCTTAAGGTAATGCGAAGATTGGTTGGGGATGTAACGGATACCTCGCCAGAAGCCTCTAACGTCGATGCTCTGATCAATTTTTCCGCATATTGGCGCGACGACTGGGTGGCCATGAAGGCTGCGGCGGTTCCAGTGGGCGCGAAGGTGCTTGATGCAGGGGCAGGTCAGTGCCGCTATAAGCCACTGTTTGCCCATACCAGGTACCACGCCCAGGACTTTGCTCAGTACGAAGGAACGGATCAGGGCCCGCTTCAGGAGAGTTGGAACTATGCGCCGCTGGATTACGTATGCGACATCACGCAGATTCCTGTTGAGGAGGGGGCGTTCGATACCGTGTTGTGCACTGAGGTGCTCGAGCACGTGCCGGATCCGATCTCTGCGTTGCGAGAGCTTTGTCGCGTGACCCGTGAAGGTGGAAGCCTCTTTCTTACCGCCCCGCTGGGAAGTGGCGTCCATCAGGAACCATATCACTTCTACGGCGGCTTCTCCCCGTACTTCTACCAGAAGTTTTTGGCTGAATTCGGGTGTGAGGTGGTGGAGATAAAGCCGATCGGCGGCTTGCTTCGGCACGCGGCGCAGGAACTCCACAGGGCAGCTCGCACCATGGAAGGGGCGCCGGACATCATGACGCCGGAGCGACGCTATTTGATGATGGATTGGATGCCGCGCCTGCTTGGCGAAATGGACGCCCGATACTTTGTGGAACAGTTCACCGTCGGTTATATGGTTGAAGCTCGCAAGCGTGTTATCGGTACTGCAGCCTGATAAGCCGTTTTCGGAAGCCAATCCTGCACACTAGAATTCAATGATCATTGCCAATCTCATCGGCGGTCTCGGAAACCAGATGTTTCAGTACGCCACTGGCCGTGCCCTAGCGCATCGTCATGGCGTGCCGTTGCTGCTGGACGCCAGCGGTTTTGCACACTACGATTTGCGCGGCTATGAGCTGGGCGAACTCGCCATTCAGGCTCGCCTCGCAACCGACGAGGAGCTTACCCGCGCAGGCGTGAAGCCGCGGGCGCCTACGCTTTTCAATCGGGTGAGCAAGGCGCTTGGCCTTGACCAACCAGCCAATCAGTTGAAGGAGGCATCCTTCACCTATGATGCGCGCATAGAGCAGGCCAAACCGCCTGTCTACCTTGACGGGTATTGGCAGAGCGACTGCTACTTCGCGGACATCGCGGATTTGCTTCGGCAGGAGTTTGCGCTGAAGGATCCGGCCGATGAGGCCAATGGCGCGATCGCCGCGCGTATTGTCGATGCCGGTGCCGGAGCGGTGTCGCTGCATATCCGCCGCGGCGACTACGTTAACAATCCGCAAACCGCGCAATACCACGGGGTCTGCTCGCTCGATTATTACCGATCGGCTGTCGAGCATATTGCTGCCTGCGTGGAGGCGCCGCACTTCTTCGTGTTTTCGGACGACCATGCGTGGGTGAGCGAGAACTTCAAAATGTCGTACCCTGTAACCCTGGTCGATGTGAATGGCGCCGATCGTGGCGTCTGGGATATGGCCCTGATGAAAGCCTGCCGCCATCACATCATCGCGAACAGCTCGTTCAGCTGGTGGGGTGCCTGGCTCAATCCGCACGCCGATAAGCTGGTGGTGGCGCCGAAGTGCTGGTTCAGTGGTGCTTCGCACGACACCAGCGACCTCATTCCCGCTTCCTGGACGCGACTATGATGACACCCCTGATCAGTGTGGTGCTGCCGGTCTACAACGGCGCCGCGGATATCGAGAAGGCCGTCGAGAGTGTACTGGCGCAGACATTTAGCGACTACGAACTCATCATCATCAACGACGGATCCAAGGACGCTTCCGCGCAGTTGCTTGATGCATTGCAGGATCCACGTATCCGTTTGATCCATCAAGAAAATGCGGGTCTGGCGGCAACGCTGAATCGCGGCATCGCGCTCGCGCGCGGGCGCTATATCGCCCGCCAGGACCAGGATGACCTTTCGCATCCGGAGCGCTTCGCGCGCCAGGTGGCGTTCCTGGAGGCGAACCCCGATTACGGGTTGCTGGGTACCTGCGCCGAGATCTGGGTTGGCGACAAGCGGACCGATCGCGCGCACGATCATCCGAGCGATCACGCAGCGCTGCAGTTCGAGTTGCTTTTCAACAACCCCTTTGTGCACAGTTCGGTGATGATGCGCAAGGCGGTCGTGGAGGGCATTGGTGGTTACACTACGGATCCGGCTCGCCAGCCGCCTGAGGACTACGAGCTGTGGTCGCGGATGGCCCGGGCGGGACGCGTGGCTAATCTGCCCGAACGGTTGCTGGTGTACCGTGAGGTGCCTGCCAGCATGTCGCGCACGGGCCCGAATCCCTTTATTGAGCGGCTGGTGCTGCTTTGCGCGGAGAATATTGCTGTCTTGCTGGGACAAAGCGAGCCGTCGACCGCAGTGCGGGATACGGCCGCGCTGACGCATTCGGCACATCACCGGCTTTCTCCGCGGCCGGACTTGGAGAAAATGTGTGCCGTGGTGCACGCAGCCGGGGAGCGTATTGCAGCAGGCGTACCGGATTCCGATGTCATGCAGCGTGCGGAGTCCCGAATCCAGAACCTGAGGCATCAGTATCTGATACACCGCCACAACGCGGACTGGGCACGACCGTTCTTGCGCGCGGTGCGCGGGGTGGGCCGTCGTGTACGAAACTGGGTTCGCTGAGATTTGACTAGCCAGGGATCAATAACAGCCATGCGCTTACTCTTCTGCTGTGAATTCTATTTCCCCAGCGTCGGTGGGGTTCAGGAAGTGATGCGCCAGCTCGCCGAGCGCATGGTGCAACGCGGCCATGATGTCACCGTGGCGACGACGCGGTTGGCCGAGCGGAGTTTCTCCGAACACAACGGTGTGCGGATTGTGGAATTCGGCATTAGCGGCAACGCTGTGCGCGGTATCGAAGGCGAGGTGGAGCGCTATCGCGAGTTCGTCACCGGGTTCGACGGAGATGCCATCCTGATCAAGGCCGCGCAGCAGTGGACGTTCGATGCGCTGTGGCCTGTCCTGGATGAGATCCGAGCGCGCAAGGTCTTTATCCCGTGTGGGTTCTCGGGACTGTATGAGCCTACCTACGAGCAGTATTTTCGCGATTTGCCGGACATTCTACGGCGCTTCGATCACTTGATTTTTTACGCCGAGCGTTATCGCGATATCGATTTCGCCCGCCAGCACAGGCTCGAGCATCGGAGCATCCTGCCCAACGGCGCCAGCGAGACCGAGTTTGGCGTGGAGATGGATCGCGATTTCCGTAGCCGCCAGGGTATCCCGGACGATAGCTTCGTCTTCCTGACCGTGGGCAGCATGACTGGAGTCAAAGGGCACCGGGAAGTCCTGGAAGCGTTTGCAAAGCTACAGTCCGGCGGGCGCAACGTGACCTTGATCCTGAACGGCAATCCGCCGCCGGCGCCGGTTGTGGTGCGCACCACGGCCGCCCAGGGCGCCGGGGCGCCGTCGTCTGCCGGGGATGCCATGCAAGGGCTAGCCACCGGGCGGTTACGGGCTGCCGCGACCTATCTCAACCGGCGCGTCCGGCGTGTTGCCGGCCTGAGTTGGCGGTTTTGGGGCGTGGTGCGGCGCGAAGGCTATCAAGGCGTGCGCAGCCGCGTACATGCGCTTGCCGCGCGCAAGATCCAGGCGGCCGGCCATTCCGGCCTGCTGCCTCGCCGCATGCGAAAAACCATGGATCCTATCCACTTCTGGGCGGAGCGTGCGGCGCGGCAGCCCCATAAGCAAGTCCTCAAAGTGGATCTTCCGCGGCCGGAACTGGTGCAGGCATTCAAGAATGCCGACCTGTTCGTCTTCGCATCGAATATCGAGTACTCGCCGCTGGTGCTCTTTGAAACAGCGGCGGCCGGGACGCCTTTCCTTTCGGTGCCGGTGGGCAATGCCGACGAGATCGCGCGTTGGACGGGAGGCGGGGAGATCTGTCAGGCGCCAAAGGATGAACGCGGTTATACGCGCGTGGATCCTGAAGTCCTGGCCGGCGAAATGAAGCGGATGATGGCGGACCCGGCTCGCTTGGCGGGTCTCGGCGAGACGGCGCACGCACGTTGGCAAGAGCAATTCACCTGGGCCCGTATCGCTGAGCGCTACGAGGCGATCTTGCAAGGCGACATGTCGCCCGAGGCAACGGAGTCGGGCGGGGAGCCCGACGCGATGCGAGCGTAAAGGCCGGTCGCAATATGAATCGTTCCGGGACGTATGTGTACCTGGACAACGGGAGTGGGGCAGAGATGCGGTGTTGTGTCATTGGGGGTGCCGGTTTTATCGGCACGTGGCTGGTTCGGGAATTGCTCGCCTCCGGGCGCGAGGTGATCGCGCTCGGCCGGCGCTCGGAGCCGCCGCCTGGATTTCCCGCGGCGGCGCGCTATGTGGTCGGCGGTCATGGGGATACCACGCTGCGCAGCGTGTTGGCGGAGGTAGACGAGATCGTCGACCTCGCTTACGCGACGGTGCCGCAGACTAGCTACGCCGACCCTGTTTTCGATCTGCTGGCCAATTTGCCGCCTACCGTGGGGTTGCTGGAAGAGGCGCGTGACTCGCGCTTGCGCAAGATGGTTGTCGTCTCGTCGGGCGGTACGGTCTACGGCCCGGTTGACCGGTTGCCTATTGTGGAGACCAGCCTGACCAACCCTGTCTCGCCATACGGCATCACCAAGCTGACGATCGAGAAATACGCATTGATGTTTCATCGCCTGCATGGCGTGCCGGTCAGTATTGTGCGTCCGGGTAATGCGTATGGCGTCGGACAGAAGCCGTTTACAGGGCAGGGATTCATTGCGACCGCCATGGGCTCCATTCTCAAAGGCAGCGATGTCACCGTATTCGGGGAATCCGGCACGGTGCGGGACTACATTCACGTGCGCGATGTTGCGCAAGGCATCGTGGCGGTCCTGGACCAGGGCGAAGCGGGCGAGGTCTACAACATTGGATCCGGCATAGGCCGCAACAATCTTGAGGTGCTTGAGGCAATTGCGCCGTTGGCGAAGCGCGAGCGCCTGTCGCTCGAAATCAAGTTTCAGCCGGCTCGCCGATTCGATGTGGCGGCCAACGTGCTGGATTGCACCAAGCTGAGCGCATGCTCGGGCTGGGTGCCGACAGTGGATTTTGCGGATGGCCTCGAAACCATGTGGGAATCCATTCTGAGGGAGACGCCGTAGTTTCTTTCATTCGTCGTCAATGCGGCTGCGTCTTCCGGTCTATCGATGTGTAGTCAATGGGAGCGGAGATGTTTGGACATGCTAAGCGGTTCATGCGAAAAGTGGCCGGACATCTGCCGGCACCGTCGCTAGATTCGCGCTTGCTTCGGGCGCGCCACGATGATGTACTCGCCTGGCTTGACAAGGCGCAGCAGCACATAGGCAGCCTGCCGGCGCCAGCTGTCGCGCTGAACCACGCCCATGAGCTGCATCGCGGCGGCTACGCGGTCACGATGTTCGCGCCGGAAATTGGAAGGAAGCTCGATGAACACCTGCGTATGCAATGGGACATCCTGCAAGGCGGTGGGGATCCGGTGCCTGTGCTGAGTACGGTAGTCCATGACATCGTGCGGTGGAAGACAATCATCCAGTGCCGGGATGCGCATACGACCGGTGGCTACTACGACGATGCCGAACCGGTCATGGCATACCAGTGAGAGTAGGTGATCGAACCGATCCTCCGCAATCCGGATTTCACCCACGTCCTGGAACTCGCGCCGGGGCATGGCCGCAACACGGAGTTCCTGCGCCGCAAGGCGCGCAGTATTCATCTTGTTGACGTAAATAGCACGTGCATCGAGGTTGCCGGAGACGTTTCGGTGCGGAGCGCGACGGTTGCCTGTTCTACTACGATGTGACAGATGGTAATAGCTTGCTCATGATTCCCGATCAGTCGGTTACCCTGATCTATAAGTTCGATGCCATGATGCATTTTGACAAACTGGTCGTGCGAGACTATGTGGCCGAATTCCGCCGCATCCTGAGGCCGGGAGGATGCGCATTCATTCATCATTCGAACCTCGGCGCGCTGCATCCCGATAGCGACTGGGCACGAAACACAGGCAGCCGCAGCGATATGTCCGCAGAACTGATGCGGCAGCATGCGGCCGACTCAAAACTTGCTGTCCGTTTCCAGCGGCTAAGTGGCATGGCCGATGGTTGGGGCATGGATAATCTTGACTGTTTCACCGTGCTGGAGCGACCCCGCTAAACTAAACGCTGGCCGGCTTAGTCTTCTCATTTTGTAGTGTAAACATCTTAGGCATGTCCCCTTCAGTCTCGATCCTGCTACCGGCCTGGAATGCCGAAAAAACACTAAGCATTGCACTGCGATCGCTGCTGAACCAGACGTTCGCAGATTTTGAGGTGCTGTTGCTCGACGATGGTTCGACCGACAATACGGTCGGGGTTGCGGCCGCCATCGACGATCCGCGGGTCCGCGTCGTGCATGACGGTCGCCGGCTGGGCCTGGCCCGGCGCCTGAATCAGGGGATCGAACTGGCGCGCGGCAGCTACATTGCCAGGATGGACGCGGATGATGTCTGCTTTCCGGAGCGCCTGGCCAGGCAGGTAGCGTTCCTGAACGCGCATGCGGAGGTGGATCTGGTCGGGTGCCGGGCGGTTGTTTTCCGGAACGACGGCGACGTGGTGGGTTTGCTGCCGTTTGCTGGCTCCCATGAAGCACTCTGTGCCAGGCCCTGGCGCGGGATACCCCTTCCGCATCCCGGCTGGATGGGGCGGCGCGAGTGGTTTGTCCGGCATCGCTATCTGTTTCCGGAGGTGCGGCGAGCGGAAGATCAGGAGCTTCTGCTACGCAGCTACTCGGAGAGCCGCTTTGCCTGCCTGGACGATGTCCTGCTGGGGTACCGGCAGGGATTCTTCGACCTGCGCAAGACCCTCCTGGCGCGGCGGTCGCTATTGGCGGCACAGGTCAGGTGCTTCCTGTCTCGTGGCCAGTGGCCATATGCACTCGGGGCGATCGGGTTAACCGGCGCGCGGGTGCTGGTCGACCTGCTTGCCGCGTTGCCGCGCGCGGACAAGTTGTATTTCGTGCGTATGTCCGAGAGCGCCTCCCCGGAGGTCGTCAGTATGCTGCGGCGCAGCCTTGACCAGGGCTGAGCCACGCCCCGCAAGCGGGCGTGGCTGTGGCTGCGGGCGTGACTTTCCTTGCGGGCGCCTCCCGTAGCCGACGCGCAATGACAACATGCATCATAGTTGGGCGTTGAGAAGCCTTCCCTTTTGGTAAACTCGCCCACGAGCTGCGCCGGTCAATCCTCTCCGACCGGGCGCGAAAAGGTGGCGTTTCGTCTGCTTTTGCCTTCCCAAAACAACAAGAGCCCGAAAGGGGTCTCCGCAAGCGCTTTCCTATGTTTGAATTATTCTGGGTCCCCGCGATCTCGGCCATGTTGAGCGCAGGGGCCATCCTGATATTGCGCCCGCTCGCGACGAGGGGCGGTCTGCTAGATCATCCGGGTGGCCGCAAACGTCATGAAGATGCGACGCCGCTCGTCGGGGGAGTGGCGATCCTGATTTCTCTGTGGATATCGACAACGATGTTCGTCCGTGGACCGGACCACTACACGCCGTTGTACGTTGGCCTGACGCTGCTCGCCGTGGTCGGCCTCTTTGACGATCTCAAAGGGGTCTCTCCCCTGAATAAACTGGCGTTCCAGTTCTGCGCCGCCATCCTGATGACCTCTTGGGGGGGCGTGTACCTGCATTCCCTCGGGGATCTGCTGAGCAAGCGGGACGTCATTCTGTTCAATTGGGGAATCCCGCTCACGCTGCTGGCAGTGCTGTCCGTGGTGAACGCGATGAACATGACCGATGGCATGGATGGCCTTGCCGGCGGGCTGTCGCTGATCGTGTTTGGCTGGTTTGCCTGGCTGGCGCAGGATATCGGGAATCTCACCGGGTTTCGCATCTGCCTGATGCTGTGCGGCGCAATTGTCGGCTTCCTGCTGTTCAATATGCCCAGTCCGCTGCGCAGGCGCCTCGTATTCCTGGGCGATGCGGGGAGCTTATTGCTCGGATATGCCATCAGTTGGTTTGCTGTGGAGCTCTCGCAGGCTGACTACAATCCCGGCCGCCACGTTCCGCCCGTGGTCATGCTGTGGGTGGTGGGCCTGATCCTGGTCGACTTGCTGGCGGTCGTGCTGCGCCGGGCCATCCAGGGGAAGAACCCCCTGGCCGCGGATCGTACCCATCTGCACCACGTGCTGCTGCGTCTGGGCCTGAGCAGCAACCAGGCTGTCTGGGCGCTGCTGGTCGGCAATTTCCTGTTTGGCCTGGCGGGCGTGATCTCATGGAAGATGGGCGTGCCGGAATCCATCCTCTTCGTTGCATTCCTGCTGTTCACGGGACTCCACCTGCTGGTCATGCGCCGCGCCTGGGTATTTATCCGTTGGGCGCGGAGGCTTCGGGGCAGGTAGCAGGCGCCTGGCTTTAAAGTGCGTCTTATGTCACTTTATTGCTGGCCGTTTTTCCAGGCAGCATCGAGAGCAACATCTCCCATTGCCGCACTATATGATCGAGCGAATAGCATGCGGCCGTATTGCGGCCGGCGGTGCCGAGAGCTTGCTGGAGTTGCGGATTACCCATGACGCGGACCAGGGCCCGAGCCAGGTCCCGAGGGGCATCCGGCGGCACCATCACGGCCTGAATGCCGTCTTCCAATAGCGCCTTGGGCCCTGTCTCGCATGCCGTAGAGACGATGGGCAGGCCGAATGCCATGGCTTCGAGCAGTACCAGTCCGAATCCTTCATACCGGGAACTGAGGCAGAAGACGCTGGCAACGCGGTAAGCCGCGTCAATGTCGGCGCGTGCTCCAGGCAGACTGACGCTCTGGCTCAGGCCAAGATCGGCGCGCAGTTTCTCAAGTCCAGCGCGCTCTTCTCCCTCTCCCACGATCTCCAGCCGCCAGCCAGGGTGGGCCTGGCTGACCTGGCCCCAGGCTTGCAGCAGGACATCAAAGCCCTTGGCCCGGGTGAGGCGGCCAACGGCAAGCACGGTAGGCTGCTTGCGGGGCGCGGGCATCTCCGGAAGATCGAAGGGCAGGGGATTGGGAATGGCGACGACGTTCCGTGCATGAGGAAGCGCGACTTGCCAGAGTGCCTTGTCCCGCTCGGTCAGCACGATCACGTTTGCGTTGAATCGCGCCGCCAGTCGCCTTGCCAGCCGGCGCGCGGGCTTGCCGAGATCCTGGTCGAAATTGCAGTGTTCCCACGAGACGCGGCGTGTGGGAAGGCCGAGAGTGGCAGGCAGCGTGAACAGCGCCAGCATGGTGTCGACCTCCACGAGCACGTCGATCCGATGGCGGGTGATATGTTGCCGGATACCGCGTACCGTTTGCAGGTACGAATGCTTGAACGAAGGCCGCGTATCAAATAGCGCCTCGTGGGTGATCGCAGGATGGAGTGCAAAGCAGGAGCGGCGATCCCACAGGCTGAGAACATGGACCCGGTACCCGCGTGCGGCGAGACCGCTGGCGATGGTGGCGGTGACGCGCTCCGCGCCCGCGAAGGCATTGAGCGTACCGGTCAGAAAGCAGACTGAGGGACGCAATGTCATGGCCGGCTCTTCTCCGGCTGCGCGAAGCGGAGCCACATGAAGATCCCAAACATGACCGCCAGCGCATTGGCCAGGGCATAACCCAGGATGGCGCCCCGCGCACCAAAGCGGGGTATCGCCAGAAGGTCGACTACCACCGTTACGGCCAGCACCAGCCCCCATTTGGCGGCGATCCAGTTTGGTTTGCGCAAGTGCACCGCCAGCACGGAGAGTCCGACGTCGGCGAAGACCAGCGATGAGGCGAGGGCGCCCAGGCGCAGCAGGTCAATGGCGGAGGAAAATGCGGAGCCGTAGAGCAGGTGGACAATCCAGTGGGCCATGAAGGCGATGACGACAGCGCCGGCGAGCCCGGCCGCGGCCATGGCAGCCGTGAGTTTCAGGACATGAAGCCGCACTATTCCGATGTCTCGCTGCGCGTAGATATAAAGCGGGGCGATGCCGGTGACAAGGATAGTGGCAATGGCGGCATAGTTGTCGAGAATCTGCATGGATGCCGCATACGCGCCCAGTTCTCCCAGCGGGACGATGGGTTTCAGGACCAACTGGTCGATCCGGCGGGCAGCAACCATCAGCATGAAGCTGACCCAGAACAGCGCACCATTGCGGAATAGCTGGCGCATCAAGTCAGGATCCTGCACCACTGGCACAGACAAGCCCCGCACGCGGTAAAACCAGACGAGACACAGTACGACGGCGAGCGGCTCCAGGACAAAGGCCGCTGCATACGGGGGTGCTGTGCCAGCGCCGTTCACCAGAAGCAGGGCGACGGCTGCGGCCTTGATCGCCAGCGACAGAAGATTGAACAACGTGCCGGGACGCACGCGCGTGTGCGACTGCATCCATGCCGTCACAACGCCAAACGGCTCGCGCAGCAGGATGGCGATGCCGAGGATCATCGTCGGCAGCCACGAGTCGCGTGGCTGGCCGCTGGCAAACAGGAAAACGCAGACCAGCAGGTATCCCGCGCAAGCTGCGGCAAAACGCAGGCGGAATGCATGGACGAGCAGCCGGTGCTGCGCGGCCGGCTCCGTGTTCGCGACGAGTCGCGGAATCACGACCTCACTGCCGCAGATCAAGGCGACCGATGCCCCGATATAGACCAGCGACTGGGCATACTGGAAGTGAGCAAAGCCTTCCGTACCGAGTGCTCGCGCCAACATGGCGACGATGCCGATGCCGGCGATGACTTGCAGGCCCCGGTCCAGCAACAGCCAGACAAGGTTGCCCGCTATACGTCGCCGCATGGATCGGAATGGGCCTGGTTTGCCGAAGCAGTGCCGCACAGTCGCTGATATAGCGACAGGCAGTGCTCTGCCGCTGCCGAGAGGCTGTAGCTGGATGCGATGCGCCGGCGGCGGGCGAATTCCTCGTCGCGCGTACCGGGCCCCGCGGACAGCGTGGCTTGCATCGACAGCGCCAGGCTATCCACATCGTCAATGGGAACAATGCTGCCGGCATCCCCAAGCAATTCCGCAACGCCGGAGGCGGCGGTGGAGACCACCGGGCGTCCGCAGGCCAGCGCCTCTCCCACTACCAATGGCATGCCTTCCACGCGGGAGGACAGCACGAACAGGTCGGCCGCGTTCAACAGCGCGGGGATGTCGTTGCGGGTGCCGAGCAGCCTGACCGACTGGCCAAGCTGCAACCTGGCAATCTGCGCCTGAAGCGGCGGACGTTCAGGGCCGTCGCCGGCAATCAGGAGTGTTGTCGGCTGTTTCCGTTCCATCCGGTGGTAGGCGTCGATCAGCACCGATTGTGCTTTCTCCGGGACCAAGCGGCCAATATTCAGTATCAGGCGCGTCCCTGCATCGACGCCGAGGAGGGCGCGCGTGCGCTCCCGGAGCGCCGGGTCCGGTTGAAACTGCTCCGTGTCGATCCCGTTGTGGACGACCACGATGCGATCGGCGCCGACAGCCCCTATTTCGACCATATGCGCCCGGCTACCTTCGCTGACGTGCGTGGTCAGCGTGCACCAGCGATCGGTAAGCCGATAAGCAAGCATGCGCAGCGACCCGCCTTCGGAGTAGCTGTGCGCGGCGCAGATCAGCGGCGGCGTCCGGGCGATTCGTGTCAGCACACGCGCAAAGAGATTGGCGTGGAACATGTGCGAGTGAATGATGTCTGGGCGCCAGCGTTGCAGGAAACGTCGCGTGGTCCGGAGCGCATGCGCCATGGATAGCGGGTTCTTGCGCATATCCAGCATCACGCGCTCAACCTCATCCGAGATCGGGACTTCGCAATCCGGTGTCAGGCTGATCAGCGCAACCTGATGGCCTCGGGCGATAAATTCGCGCGCAAGTGCCGCGACCTGCTGTTCCGCTCCGCCCATGCGCAGGCCGGTGGTTACCAGCAAGATGCGCATGGGCGCGCGAAGTCTGAAATCCGACATCAACGGGCACCGTATCCCGTCATCAGCGTACGCAAGGTCTTGACCGCGATCAGCAGGTCGAGTGCAAACGAGCAGTGCTTGACGTAGTACAAGTCGTAGCTGAGTTTGGTCACGGTTTCCTCATGTGAACCGGCATAACCTTGCTGAACCTGAGCCCAGCCCGAGAGGCCCGGACGCACGAGATGCCGGTAAGGGTAATAGGCAATGCTCTGCGCGAATTGTTCGACCATGGGCACCTGCTCGGGGCGGGGGCCGATCAGGCTCATGTCTCCGGCCAGGACATTCCAGAGTTGAGGGATTTCGTCCAGACGGTATTTGCGAATGATGCGGCCCACGCGGGTTACGCGGGGGTCCTGCCTGGCCGCAAAGCGGGCGGGGGCGCCCTCATCATTGGCCATGCTCCGGAACTTGAGCATGACGAACGTCTTGCCGAACACCCCGACGCGCGGCTGGCGGAACAGCGCCGGGCCGGAGGATTCAACGCGCACGGCAAGCGCCACGAGCAGGCCCACTGGCAGCGCAAAGGGGCCCATGCACAGTACGGCGGTAATATCGATCAGCCGCTTGAAGTAGCCATAGAAATAGTGCTCGGCATAGTCATCGAGGAAGTTCTCGTCGATATGTGCCAGGCCCACGCGGCCGGTCAGCATTTCACCGACCCGCTCCACCGAATACATGCGCACGTGGCTGAGCTTGAGCTGGGCCAGTTTGCGGGTGCGCTCCGGGTCTGCCGTGGCGCTGCGCTCGAGCATCAGGCCATCGCAGCGGATGGCTTCCTGCAATGAGTGGATGGGCTCGAAGCGCGTCTGGCTGGCAGGTGCGGCGCCCGGCATGGTGAGAATATCCTCGAGCTGCGCGAGTGTTCCGGGATCGGTATAGCCGAATACGGGAACATAGTTGCCCACGAAGCGGCGATATCCGAACCAGATCCAGCCTAGCGTAGTGATATAGCCAAGCAGGAGCGCACCGCGCGAATACTCGATATGAAAGGCCGCGAAGGTGAGCAGCAGGGCGCCGTAAGGCAGCGTGGCCGCAAGGCCGACCAGGCTGTTGCCTTCCATCGCCGGCAAGTGGAGCGAACGGTGGAGCAGTAAGAAGGCAAGCAGATAGGGAAGCACCGACCACAGCAGTGTGCGTGGGTACAAGGAAGTCACGAGACCGGCACGGTGGGCGGTTTCGGCGAGTGTGGCATTGAGCGCGAACAGGAGCAGGCCCAGAAGAGCCCAGGCCAGCATCCGGCTTGCTCGCCGCGTAACTTCCGAACCTTTTGCGCGGACGCCAAGGGGGGAAGGGGGGGGAACGCTATTGTTTTTGGTCATCGTGAGCTGTGGACTAGCCTTCGCGCTGGGGGCAATTCGCGGAAATTGGCCATGTGCGGGGCAGGCTAGGCCCCTTGGGGCATGCGATCGAGGCCAGAGCGCGCCCAGGCCTCGATCGCATGCCGGGGATGTCGCAATGGATTACGACGCACTGCTGCGGTCGTGGAAAGTTGCGCCCTGAGAGCGGCGAGCCGGCCTTGCCGGGAGTCCTGAGTATCCATCGTGCGCAACCCGGCGATGCGGGCAGCCTCTCAACTTTGCGCATGGAACCGGTGCATTGCGGCGCCGGCAGTGCGGCGGCCGGGTACGCCCCATGGACCGATGAATTCGTCGTCAGGTAAGCAATGCAAGGCCGAGTCAAAGGCGTTAGCGAGTGCACGAAGGTAAGTGATAAGTCGGGTTTGGGCCACTGCCTCGACGCGCGTCCGAGGCGCTTGCTGGCGGAAAGCGATGGCCGAAATGCGGAATTTCCCGCATAACCCGGCGATTATAAACTGCCGGGCACGGCGCAATCCGGCAAAATGCTGGCTTTGGTGTGGCCGTTCGCAACGCTCCGGGCAATGTCGGCCGGTTCAACCGTCAACCTTCAGGATGACCCATGCAAATTGATCCTTCCATTTTCAAGGCCTACGATATCCGCGGCATCGTCGGCAAGACCCTGACGCGCGACGTGGCGCGCGCGATTGGCCTGTCCTTTGGCACGGCCGCCGCCGAGCAAGGCGAGCGCGCAGTGGTGGTGGGGCGCGACGGACGCCTGTCGGGCCCGGACCTGCTGGGCGGGCTGGTCGAAGGCCTGCGCGCCGCTGGCATGGATGTGATCGATCTTGGCATGGTTGCTACGCCGATGGTCTATTTCGGCACCAATGTCGACCTGGCGGGGCGCCGAGCCACTTCCGGCATCATGGTGACGGGCAGCCACAATCCGCCCGACTACAACGGCTTCAAGATGGTGCTGGCCGGCAAGGCGATCTACGGCGAGCAGATCCAGGCGCTGCGCCAGCGGATCGAGGCCGGCCAGTTCGCCAGCGGCGCCGGTGGCTGCCAGCAGGTCGACATTCGCCAGCAGTACCTGGACCGCATCGTCGGCGACGTCAAGCTGGCGCGCCCGATGAAGATCGCGCTCGATGCCGGCAATGGCGTGGCGGGCGCCTTTGTCGGCGACCTGTTCCGCGCGCTGGGTTGCGAGGTGACGGAGCTGTTCTGCGAGGTGGACGGCAACTTCCCCAACCACCATCCCGATCCCGCCCATGTGGAAAACCTGCAGGACCTGATGCGCTGCCTGAAGGACACCGACTGCGAGCTGGGCCTGGCTTTCGACGGCGACGGCGACCGCCTGGGCGTGGTGACCAAGGACGGGCAGGTGATCTTCCCCGACCGCCAGCTGATGCTGTTTGCCGAGGAGATCCTGTCGCGCAATCCTGGCCAGCAGATCATCTATGACGTCAAGTGCACCGGCAAGCTGGCGCCCTGGATCCGCCAGCACGGCGGCGAGCCGCTGATGTGGAAGACCGGCCATTCGCTGGTCAAGGCCAAGCTCAAGGAAACCGGCGCGCCGCTGGCCGGCGAGATGAGCGGCCACGTGTTCTTCAAGGATCGCTGGTACGGTTTCGACGATGGCCTGTACACGGGCGCGCGGCTGCTGGAAATCCTGTCGAAGCACGCCGACCCGAGCGCCTTGCTGAACGCCTTGCCGAACTCCAACTGCACGCCCGAGCTGCAGCTCAAGTGCGCCGAGGGCGAAGCCTTCACGCTGCTCGACAAGATCCGCGCCAATGCGAAGTTCGACGGCGCGCGCGAGGTCATCACCATCGACGGCGTTCGCGTGGAGTACGCCGATGGCTTTGGCCTGGCACGTCCGTCCAACACCACCCCGGTGGTGGTGATGCGTTTCGAGGCCGACAGCGACGCTGCGCTGGCACGCATCCAGGCCGAGTTCAAACGCGTGATCCTGGCGGAAAAGCCGGACGCGCAACTCCCGTTCTGAGCGGATGCCGTTGAATGCGCCCCAGAAGGGCAAATCGGGAAAATCGGGCATACCGGGCCAATCGGTGACGCAGCATGCGCTGCCCGCGCGGCCGCGCATCCTGGTGGTCAAGGTCTCATCGCTGGGCGACGTAGTGCACAACATGCCGTTGATCCACGACCTGCGCGCGCGCTGGCCGGACTGCGAGATCGACTGGGTGGTCGAAGAAGGCTATGTGGATCTCGTGCGCTTGCTGCCGGAAGTGCGGCGGGTGATCCCGTTCGCCTTGCGCCGCTGGCGCAAGCGCTTCTATCAGGCCGCCACCTGGCGGGAGATCGGTGCGTTCAGGCGGGCTCTGCGCGAGGATGCCTACGACGCCGTGATCGAGACCCAGGGCTTGCTCAAGACCGCCGTGGTGGCCCAAGTGGCCAGCCGCCGCGCCGGTGCGCCGGTGATCGGGCTGGCCAACGCCACCCAGGGCTCCGGCTATGAGCCGGCCGCGCGGCTCTTCTATACCGATTCGGTGACGGTGCCGCGCCAGACCCACTCGGTACGGCGCTCGCGCCTGCTGGGCGCGGCCCTGACGGGGCTCGCGCCGCCGGAGCCGCCCCGGTTTTTCGGTCCTGGCGCGCGCGGGCTGCATGTCGGCGATCCGCTATGGGCGGGCCTGCCGGCGCGCTACGCGGTATGTTTCCACGCCACCGCGGGTGCGAAGAAGAAGTGGCCGCTGGCCAGCTGGCACGACCTCGGCCGGCGGCTGGCGGACGAAGGCTTGACCATGCTGCTGCCCTGGGGCAACGAAGCGGAGCGCCGCGCGGCGGAAGAGATCGCCGCCGGCGTGCCGCAGGCGCAGGTGCTGCCACGTTTCACCGTCATGCAAGGTTTCGGCCTGATCAACCGTGCCGAGGTGGTGATCGGGGTCGATACGGGGCTGGTCCACATCGCCGCGGCGCTGTGCCGGCCGACCGTGGAAATCTATACCGCCACCTGGCGCTGGAAGACCGAAGGGTACTGGTCCGATTGCATCGCCAATGTGGGCGACGACGGCGTGGTGCCGACGGTCGATGAAGTCCACGCCGCCGCGCGGCGCGTGCGCGGGCAGGGGATCTGATGCTGCGCGTCTTGTATAACCTGCTATGGCTGCTGGCGCTGCCAGTGGCGCTGCTGCGCCTGGTCTGGCGCGCGCGCAAGGAACCCGGCTATGTGCAGCACGTGGGCGAGCGTCTTGGCGCCTACGGCAAGCTGCCGGCCGCCGGGCCCTGGCTGTGGGTCCACGCGGTGTCGGTGGGCGAGACCCGCGCCGCGCAGCCGCTGATCGACGCGCTGCTGGCGCGCTATCCGTCCCATCGCATCCTGCTCACGCATATGACGCCCACCGGGCGCCAGACCGGCGCCCAGTTGTACGGCGGGCAGCCGCGCGTGATGCAATGCTATCTGCCCTATGACCTGCCCTGGCTGGTGGGGCGTTTCCTGCGTTATTTCCGTCCGGTGGCGGGCATGCTGATGGAAACCGAGGTATGGCCCAGCCTTGTGCGAGGCGCCCGCGTGGCGGGCGTGCCGCTGTTGCTGGTCAATGCCAGGCTGTCGCCGCGCAGCTTCCGCCGCACTGCGCGCTTTGGGCGGGCCGCAACGGCGATGTATCGCGACTTCACGGCGGTGCTGGCGCAGACCCAGGGGGATGCCGAACGCTTTCGTGCCCTTGGGCTGCCTTCGGTGCAGGTGACCGGCAACCTCAAGTTCGATATGCAGCCGCCAGAGGATGGCTTGCGCCGTGGCCGTGTGTTGCGCCAGGGATTCGGCGCGCGCGCCGTGTTCGCTGCCACCAGCACCCGCGAAGGCGAGGAGGCGCTCTTGCTCGAAGCGTTCTCGCGCTGGCAGGCGCTGGCGTCGGACGTGCCCGGCGCCGTGCCGCGCCCGGCTTTGCTGCTGGTGCCCCGCCATCCGCAGCGGTTCGACGAAGTGGCTGGCCTGGTGACGCGTGCTGGCTTCTCCGTGCAGCGCCGTAGTGCGCTTGGCGATGCCGCCGCATGGGAGCAATCGGGCCTGCCGGAGCCGGTCACGGCGGATGTGTTGCTGGGTGATTCGATGGGGGAGATGGCGCTGTATTTTGCCGCAGCGGATATCGCCTTTATCGGCGGCAGCCTGCTGCCCCTGGGCGGCCAGAACCTGATCGAAGCCTGTGCCGCCGGTACGCCGGTGCTGATCGGGCCGCATACCTTCAACTTTGCGCAGGCCACCGAGGACGCGATTGCCGCGGGCGCCTGCGGGCGCGTGGCGGATGCCGGCGAGTTGATGCGTGCGGCCGCAGTGATATTAGGCGATCCGCCAGGGCTTGCCGCCATGCGCGAGAACGCGCGCGAATTCGCGGTACTTCACCGGGGCGCTACCGCGCGGACTGTGGCCGCGCTGGAGATGGTACTCGGCAAGGCGCGCTAGGCGCCGCCAGCCAGGTGCAGACTCCTTCGCTGCAACCCGGGGCCTTGTAGGCCAGCGCCCGATGGGCTGCGAGCACACAGTTCGCTACACTCTCCGGAGTGAGGGCCAGACTCGCGCCCCCTTCAGGCCCGCAAAACCGCCCCGGAGCGGCGCGGGCCAGCCCGGCCGCGCCCCCTTTCAGGAGCTTTTTAGATGCAGAAAACCATTCGTCTTTCGCCCGGCGCGCTGGCTGCGCGCGCCGCCGCCGCCGTCATGCTTGCCGCGGCCCTGGGCGCTTGCACCACATCGCCCGCGCCGGATTCGCCCGGCGCCGGGGCCAGCCTGAACCAGGCCCAGACCGGCGGCCCCAGCCGCTGGGAACTGGTGCGCTGGCAGCAGGCCGACGGCACGCTCAAGCCCATCCCGCATGGCGATAACGGCGAGCCGATCATCTTTGAATTCAATAGCGGCATCGATTCGGCGCAAGGCACCGTCAGCGGGTACAGCGGCTGCAATCGCTTTACCGGCGGCTATGGCAAGACGGCAACGGGCATGCGTTTCGACAGGCTGGCTGGCACGCGCATGGCCTGCGTGCCGCCGCGCGGCGATCTGGAGTCCGCGCTGCTCAAGGCCATGCAGTCGCCGTTCACTACCGTGGGCACGCAGCCGTCGGCCGGTTCGACGGGACGCCAGATCATCTGGAAGACCGCCGGCGGCGACCTGCTGCAATTCATCGAGCGCGAAGGCGTGGGCAAGCGCGGCGCCAGGCTGGACGCGCAGGCAGCGGCCGGCGGCGTCGAGAAGACGGTGTACGTGGATTCGCAGCGGGTGGAATGCTCGGGCGTGGGCCGGCAGACGTGCTATCGCGTGCGCGACAACCCCAATGCGCCGTGGACGCTCTGGTATGGGCCGATCGAGGGACTGGATTTCGAGCCGGGCATCGCATACACCTTGCGCGTGCGCGAGACCCGGGTGGAGAACCCGCCGGCGGACGCTTCGGCTATCCGATGGCAGTTGCTGAGCGTGGAGTCCCGTACGCGGGCCAACTGAGCGGCGCCAGGACGCTGGGCCAGCAAGCAAAACGCCGCGGTCGAAGCCGCGGCGTTTCTGTTTCGAGCAAATACCGGTTGGCCGGCGGCCGACAGGCATTCACATTCAGCTGCGCGGCGCGGGCGCTCCGGCGATGGCTTCCTTGCGCGTGGCAGTGCGCTTTGCCGCTGGCGGTGCACCGGCGGGCGATGCCGTGCCGAGCTTCACCTTGTCCGGCAGCTTGTACATCGAGCCCGGCGCCGAGGTCAGCAGCGTGTTGATCTGCACGACATCCTCCTCGGTCAGCGCGCCCGTCGCGGCCTTGAGACGCAGCCCGTTCATGATTGTGTCGTAGCGCGCCTTGGCCAGGTCGCGGCGGGTGGAGAACAGCTGCGCCTCGGCGTTCAGCACGTCGATATTGATGCGCACCCCCACTTCATAGCCGAGCTGGTTGGATTCCACCGCGCTCTGTGCCGAATGCTCGGCGGCTTCCAGTGCCTTGACCTGCGCCAGGCCGTTGGACACGCCCGAGTAGGTCTGCCTCGCGTTCTGGGCGGCGGTGCGGCGCGCGAACTCGAGGTCGCTGGCTGCCTTGTCGGCCAGTGCCGCGGTCTCGCGCACGCGCGACTGGATCTGGCCGCCGCTGTAAATCGGCACGTTCAGTTGCACGCCGATCTGGGCGCTGTTGTAGCGGCTGGAAATATTGACCTGCTGCGTGGCATTGCCGGTGGAGTTGACGAAGCCATAGGAGGCTACGAGGTCGACCGTGGGCAGGTGGCCGGCACGCGCCTTGTTGTACTCGCGCTGCGCCGTGTCGAGGTTGTAGCGGGCCAGGCCCACTTGCGGATTGGTGTTCTCGGCCTGGCTGGCCCAGGTGTTCACATCGGCCGGCTGCGGACCGGGAAGGGGGGCGGCGGGGCGCAATCCCAGCAGTTCGTCGACCGGCTTGCTGGTGATCTGCTGCAGGTTGGCGCGCCGGATTTCGAGGTCGCTCTGCGCCGCGATTTCGGTCGAGGTGGCGAGATCGTAGCGGGCCTGCGCATCGTTGGCGTCGGTGATGGTGGCGGTGCCGACCTCGAAGTTGCGCTTGGCCTGCGCCAACTGCTCGCCGATTGCCTTCTTCTGCGCGCCGGCCAGGTAGAGGTTGTCCTGCGCGGCCAGCACGTCGAAGTAGGCTTGCGAAGTGCGGGTGATCAGGTCGAGCTGTGCCTGGCCGAAGGTGACCTCGCCAGCCAGCGCTGCGAGTTCGCCCTGCTTGTAGGTCTCCCAGCGATCCCAGCGGAACAACGGCTGGACCAGTTGCAGCGTCCAGTTATTGTTGTTGAGGAAGCGGTCCGCCACGAACGGCACCGTCTGGTCGATGTTGGTGCGCGTGGCGCCGAGCGTGCCGTTGATCTGCGGCAGCAGGCCGGAGCGTCCCTGCGGGAGCTTTTCCAGGGTGGCCGTCAGTTGCGAACGCGCGCTGGCGAACTGCGCATCGTTGGCTTGCGCGTCGCGGTAGACCTGGAGCAGGTCGGCGCCATGCGCGGCCGGCATTTGCAGCAGCGCAAGCAGGGAACCCGTCAGTGCCAGGCGCGTCTTGGGCACGCCCCGCGCAGGGAAAAGCGCAAACCTCATGACATCTCCAGTCTGCCGGGCACCGGGCGCGCGGCTAACGTTTCTAACGATCAGCGTTCTAGGGAATCGGCGCCGCGGGAAGCCGGCGCCCTGGGAATGATGCTTGTGCTGCTGCTAGTGCTGCTAGTGCTGCTAGTGCTGCTAGTGCTGGTGGTGCTCAGTACTTCGGCATCGCCGGGTCGACCTGCTCGGACCAGGCGTGCACGCCGCCCGTCAGGTTGTAGACCTTGGCAAATCCTTGCCGCTCGAGGAAGCTGGCCACCTGCATGCTGCGCGCGCCGTGATGGCAGATGCAGACGATGTCGGCCTCCTCGTCGAGCTCGGCGGCGCGTGCCGGGATCTGGCCCATCGGGATATGGGTGATGCCGGGCATGGCGCAGGTCTGCACTTCCCAGCCTTCGCGTACGTCGAGCAGCACCGGCTGTGGGCGGCTGGTGTCGGCCAGCCAATGCGCCAGTTCGGGGGCGTTGATTAACTGCATGTCCTGGGTCCCGCTCAGAAGTGGAAGCGTGAAGGCTGCTCGGCGCCGATCAGCGGCGTGACGGCAGTCTCGAACAGGTTGACCGTCTTGTACTCGGTCTCGCTGACGCGCGTGATGATCTGGGCCTCCATGGCCGGCAGGGCGCCGACGAACGCGGCGATGCGCCCGCCAATCTTGACCTGCGACAGGATGAATGCCGGCACCGATGGCAGCGCGCCCGAGATGCAGATCACGTCGTAAGGCGCGCTGGCGGCCCAGCCGGCGGCGGCATTGCCTTCGGCCACGTCGACATTGGTCACGCCGGCGTCGGCCAGGTTCTTGCGGGCCAGCGCGGCCAGTTCCGGCAGGATGTCCACGGTCAGCACATGGCGCGCGCGGTGCGCCAGCAGGGCGGCCATGTAGCCGGAGCCGGCGCCGATCTCAAGCACTTGTTCGTGCTTGCGCACGGCCAGGTCCTGCAGGATGCGGGCTTCCACGCGCGGGGCCAGCATGTTCTGGCCGCCCGGCAGCGGGATTTCCATATCGACGAAGGCCAGCGCGGCGTAGGCCTGCGGCACGAACTGTTCCCGCTTGACCACCGCCAGCAGGTCCAGGATTTCCTGATCCAGCACATCCCACGGGCGGATTTGCTGTTCGATCATGTTGAATCGGGCTTTCTCGAGATCCATCTTGCCATTCCTTCCAATGCCAACCGCTAATCAGTTCTGAATTCCGGCCGCGCGGTGCCAGGGGCCGGGGAAATCCGTCAAACCTGACATTTTAACTCTTCGTCAAGGCAGTTGCCCAAGCGCGTGGCCCCGGGTGTGGCCTGCATGCCGCAGTCTTGCCAGGGCCACGGCTTTCCGGGTATCGGCCGGCGCTGCCTCATTCCGCACCCGCCGGCCCGTGCGCGGGCGTATCGGCCGCCCGCGGCGCGGCGGCGCGGGCGGGAGCCGCCTCCTTGCCACGCCACAGCCGGCCCAGCCAGGCGCCGAAATCGTCCAGGTACGTATAGATCACCGGCACCACCACCAGGGTCAGGATCGACGAGGTGATGATGCCGCCGATCACCGTCTGGCCCATCGGCGCGCGCTGCTCCGCGCCTTCGCCCAGGCTGAAAGCGAGCGGCACCATGCCGAAGATCATGGCCAGCGTGGTCATCAGGATCGGCCGCAGCCGCACGCGCGCGGCAGCCACCAGCGCCGCCTCGCGCGACATCGGCGGCTGGCCGTCGGTACCGCGCCGGGCCTGGTTGGCGAAGTCGATCAGCAGGATGGCGTTCTTGGTCACCAGCCCCATCAGCATGATGAAACCAATGATGGAGAACATGTTCAGCGTGGAGCGGAACAGCAGCAGCGCCGCGAACACGCCGATCAGCGTGAGCGGCAGCGAGGTCATGATGGCGATGGGCTGGAAGAAGCTGGCGAACTGCGAAGCCAGGATCATGTAGATAAAGATCACCGCAAGCGCCAGCGCCGATACCGCGAAGCCGAACGATTCGTTCATCGATTTGGTGGAACCGCCGAAGCGGTACTTGTAGCCCGCCGGCCAGTTCATGCCGTCCAGCACCGTCTTGACCTCGCGCGCGACCTCGCCCTGCGAGCGCCCCGCGGTATTGGCGGTCAGCTCCACTTCGCGGTTGAGGTCGCGCCGGCTGATCTGGTTGGCGCCGGTGGTGGGCACCAGTTCGGCGATCTGGCGCAGCGGCACCATGCGCGGCGAGCCGTCGGTGTTGGTCTGGCTGCTGGCGATCATCAGCGCGCTGAGGTCGGCCATGCCGGTGCGCGCGTCCTTGGGCAGGCGCACGCGTACGTCGTAGTTCTGGTCGTCGGGCGCGCGCCAGGAGCTGATGGCGTCGCCGGCCAGCAGCGGGCGCAGCGCGTTGCCGATCTGCACGATGCCCACGCCCAGGTCGGACGCCAGTTCGCGGCGGATGCGCACTTCCACCGTGGGGCGGTCGTCCTTCATGCTGGAATCCAGGTCGGTCAGGCCGCGCACGGCGGCCATGCGCCGGCTGGCCTCCACCGACAGGCGCCGCAGCGTTTCCAGGTCGTCGCCCTGGATCGACACCTGCAGCGCCTTCTGCCCGCCGGCGCCATCGGGCATGCCGACCATGGTCAACGCGATGCCGGCGATGCCCGCCAGCCGCTCGCGGATCATCGGGTTGAGCTGCGTGGTGGTGAGCTTGCGCGCGCGGCGCTCGATCAGGCGTACCGAGACCAGCGCGTTGTTGCGCCCGGAGGTGTTGCCCGAGTTGATGGTGGCGTAGGTGTAGGCCACTTCGGGGAAGGTCTTGAGCGCGGCTTCCACCTGCCTGACCTTGGCTTCGGTGACGGCCAGCGAGGTGCCGACCGGCGTGGTGAAGCCCACCTGCGTTTCGCCGAGGTCGGCGGCGGGCACGAACTCGGTGCCGATCAGCGGCACCAGCGCGAAGCTGCCCAGGAATGTCACCACGGCAATGATGGCCGTGGCGATCCGGTGCTTGAGCGCCCAGCCCAGCATCGACCCATAGCCATGGCCGAGCGCATCCATGCGCGCCGAGAACCAGTCCAGCATGCGGCCCACGGTGCGGCCGTACAGGCTCTTCTTGTTGCCGGTGCCGTGCAGGTCCGGGTCATGCCAGACCGAGGACAGCATCGGGTCCAGCGTGAAAGAGACGAACATGGAGATCAGCACCGCCGCCACCACGGTCACGCCGAACTGGTGGAAGAAGCGGCCGATGATGCCTCCCATGAAGCCCACCGGCAGGAACACCGCGACGATGGAGAAGGTGGTGGCCAGCACCGCCAGCCCGATCTCGTTGGTGCCGTCCAGCGCCGCCGTGCGGTGGTCCTTGCCCATCAGGTTATGGCGCACGATGTTCTCGCGCACCACGATGGCATCGTCGATCAGCAGGCCCACGCACAGCGACAGCGCCATCAGCGTGATCACGTTGAGCGTGAAGCCAAACATGTACATCACGCCGAAGGTGCCGATCAGCGCGATCGGCAAGGTCAGCCCGGTAATCACCGTGCTGCGCCAGGAGCCGAGGAACAGGAACACGATCGCCACCGTCAGGAAGGCGCCTTCGAGCAGGGTGGAGCGGACTTCCTTGACACTGCTGCGGATGCCGCGCGCGGCGTCGTTGACCACGGTGAGCTGCACGCCGGCGGGCACCAGCTTGCGTATCTCGTCGGTCATCCTGATCAGGCCGTCAACGGTATCCACGGTGTTCTGGCCCTGCGCCTTCACCACCGCCAGGAACAGCGCGCGCTTGCCGTCCAGCATGGCCAGGCTCTCCTGCTCCTCCTCGCCGTCGCGCACGTCGGCGACCTGTTCCAGCGTGACCGGCTGGCCGGCTCGCCGGGCCACGATGATGTGGCGGAAGTCGTCCGGCGAGATGACGCGTCCCTTGATCTGCACCACTGTCTCAGTGGAGGAGGAGCGCAACTCGCCGGCAGGCAGTTCCTGGTTTTCATTGCGGATGGCGTCCATCACCTGGTTCACGCCAATGCCGAGCGCCTCCAGCTGGGCAGGGCGGATGCGGATCTCCACCTCGCGCTTGGTGCCGCCCACCAGGCTGATGGCGCCCACGCCACGCACCGTCTCCAGCCGCTTGCGCACGATCTGGTCGGCAATGGTGGTCAGCTCTCGCTGCGTGCGCTCGGCGCCCGGTGCATTCGACACCGACAGGTAGAACACCGGCGCTTCTGACGGGTCGTAGCGCAGCACGCGCGGGTCTTTCACCTCGTCGCGGAACTGCGGGCGGATCAGCGCGATCTTGTCGCGCACGTCCTGCGCGGCCTGGCCAACGTCCACGGTCAGGTCGAACTTGATCACCACCACCGAGTTGCCCTGGTAGGAGTGCGAGAAGATCTCGTCGATGCCGGAGATGGTGTTGACGATCTCCTCGATCTTGCGGGTGACATCCGATTCGACCGATTCCGGCGCGGCGCCGGGGTACTCGGTCTGCACGACCACGATCGGGAAGGTGATGTCCGGGAACTGGTCGACCGGCAGGCGCTGGTAGGAGAACAGGCCGATGACGACGAAGGCCATCATCATCATGGTGGCCAGCACGGGGTTATGGATGGACAGGCGGGTGAACCACATGGGCGGGGGCTCCTACGCCTTGACCAGCTTGACGCGGCTGCCTGCGCGCAGGGTGCCGAGATTATTGCGCACCACCTTGGCGCCGGCGGCCAGGCCGCTGGCGATTTCCACCAGCCCGCTCTCGTCGTCGCGGATGCCCAGCTTGACCTGGCGCTCTGCCAGCACGTCGTTTTCCACGCTGTAGACGAAGGCGCGCTCGCCATCGCTGCGCACCGCCGTGGCGGGCACCGCCACCACGCCGGCATGGCGGCCGAGCACCAGCGCGCCCTGGGCGAACATGCCCGCACGCAGGCGCGCGTCCGGGTTGTCGACCCGCACATAGACCATGATGCTGCGCGTGCCCTGGCTGACCGCGGGGTTGATGCGCACCAGCTTGCCCTCGAAACGGCCGCTGCCTTCCACGTCAAGCTGCACGGCCTGGCCGATGGCGGCACGCGCCACGTCGGCCATCGGGATCGGCGCCTCCAGTTCCAGCGCGCGCAAGTCCACCACGTCGATCAGGCGGGTGTCGGGTGATACCTTCTCGCCCGGCTGCACAGCGCGCGCCGCCACCAGGCCGTCCAGCGGCGCCTTGACGATCGTATCGGCGAGCGCTTTTTGCGCCACTTCCAGGCCGCCCTGGGCGGCATCGAGGTTGGCGCGCGCCACGTCCAGGTTGCTCTGGAAATTGTCGAAGGCGGTCTTGGAGATAAAGCCCTTGGCCACCAGTTCGCGGTTGCGCTCGAAGGTCTGCTTCGAATTCTCGTACTGGCCGCGCGCCGCCAGCATCTGCCCGCGCGCCTGCGCTACCTTGGCCTGGTATTCGGTAGCATCGATGCGCACGATGACCTGGCCGGCACGCACGGCTTCACCCTCGCGCACCAGCACCTGCTGCACCTCGCCCGAGACCTTGGCCTTGACCGAAGCCTGGTTGAGCGCGCGCAAACCACCGGACAGCGGCAGCGAAACGCGCAGGTCCTGCGTGGTGGCATCGACCAGGTCGGACTGCAGGAATTCCACCAGGCCGGGCGCGGCGGCTCCCCGGGCAGTGGCTTGCGCCGGGGCCGCGCCCGGCTTGCCGTTGCCTGCCTTGCGGACCGCGGCAGCGGCGCTCAACACGCCGATCACGGCAATGGCGGCAATCGCAACGATCAGGATCTTCTTGCGTCGGGTCATGCGGTCTCCGTCGGCCGCGCCGGGGGATCCCGCGCGTCCTGCTGCCCCTGCGCTTGTGCAAGGGCTTCTTGTTGTTCTTTTCGTATCTGCTCCCAGACGTAGGGGCCAACCTGGGGCGGCAGCGGCGTATCGCGCGCCGCGCCGGTGGTCAGGCCGAACAGCAACATCTGGAGCAGGTTGTCGAGGAAAGCCTCGGGGTCGATCTCGATGCGCGACGACGCGCTGAACGCGCGCTGCCACAGCATCAGGAACATCAGCGGCGCGCAGATCAGCGTTGTGGTCGGGTTGGCCGGCGTCTCGCGCAACTCCCCACGCTCCACGCCGCGCTTGAGCACGCGCGCGAACAGTTCGTCACCCGGCAGCACCACTTCCTCATGGTAGAACTGCGCGATGTCGGGGAAGTTGCTGGACTCGGCCATGATCAGCTTGGTCAGGCCGGCTACCGGCGTGGCCCCGATCAGGCCCCACCAGCCGCGCAGCAACTCGCGGAGCAACGCCGGCGTGGAACCCTGGTAGTTCTCCACCAGGTCGATGCCCCTGGTCAGTGTTGGCACCAGGTTCTCGCGTACCACGGTCTTGAACAGCTCTTCCTTATTGGCGAAATACAGATACACCGTGCCTTTGGACACGCCTGCCGCGGCGGCAACATCCTCCAGCCGCGTGGCCGCATAGCCGCGCTGGACGAAAAGCTCGAGCGCGGCGGCCACCAGTTCCTGCGGGCGTGCGGCTTTGCGGCGAGCCCAACGTTTGGTGTTTGCCGCTTCCTGATTCTGGTCTGGAGACTTTTTCACTGTGCCGCTGCGCACCGATGCCGGCGCGTTCCGCGAGAATTGCAGATAAATAACTCTTGGGTCAGTAATGTAGTAGACGCGATTCCGGCGGTCAAGCGTGCCGGCAATCCATGGCACTGCCGGCGCCAAAGCGTGAAGGAGGGGGTTCGGATTGGGGCACAATACGGGGCTGCCGGGCGATGCCTGCCCTGAACCTTTGCCATGCCCCTTCAGTCTGAACTTTCCTGCCGGCCAGATTGTGGCGCTTGTTGCACCGCGCCCTCGATCACTTCGCCCATCCCCGGCATGCCATACGGCAAGCCGGCCGGCGTACCCTGCGTGCAACTGCTGCCAGACCGGCGCTGCGCGATTTTCGGCGAACCCACGCGACCGGCGTTTTGCGCCGGACTGAAGCCCGCGGCCGACATGTGCGGCGACTCGCGTGTGCATGCGCTGGCATGGTTGTCGCAGCTAGAGGCCGCTACCGCGCCCGGCCACGCCGGTTAAACCCGCAAGGATCAAACAGATGTTCAAAATGACTCGCCGGCGTTGGCTGGCAGCAAGCGGTGCAGCCGCGCTCCTCGCGGGACTCGCCGCCTGCGGTGTGATGAGCAACGACTACACCTTCTCGCAGAGCCAGTTGCAATCGGCACTGGAGCGCAAGTTTCCTTTCAACAAGCGTTATATGGAGCTGTTCGACATCCAGCTCGCCAACCCGCAGCTCACGCTGGACCCCGGCCGCAACCGCGTCAACGTACAGTTCGATGCCACCGTGGACAACCGGCTGTTCTTCCGCCAGCCGCTGACCGGGCGCTTCGCGCTGGACAGCGGCCTGCGCTACGATCCGGCCAGCCGCGCGGTCGTGCTGCAGGATCCGCAGGTCCGGCAGTTCGACGTCAACGGCCTGCCGCCGCAGTTCTCGCGCCAGCTCAATGCGCTCGGCGGCATCCTCGCGGAGCAATTGCTGCAGGACTACCCGCTCTATACCTTCCGCCCCGACGAGCTGCGCCTTGCCGGCGCGAGTGTCGAGCCCGGTACAATCACCGTTTTGCCCAACGGGATCAACGTCAAGATCAATCGTCCGTAAGGACAGGCGGCGCGCTGCGTGAGAGGCATTTGCCTTGCACACGGTAGCGTCATGCTCGTGGTTGATAGTGGTGGTTCCATATGTGTGAGACCGTAAGGGTACTCATTTTCCTTTCTTCGCCTCGCCTTCGTTTTCCTTCGCTCTCCCAATAAGAATGGATATTGCTCTCGCCTTGAAAGCCGTGATCCTCGGCATCGTCGAAGGACTGACCGAGTTCCTGCCTATCTCCAGTACCGGCCACCTGATCCTGGCCGGCCAGTTGCTCGATTTCAACGATGAAAAGGGCAAGATCTTTGAGATCGTGATCCAGTTCGGCGCCATCCTGGCGGTGTGCTGGGAGTTCCGTCGCCGTATCACCACCGTGGTGGGCGGACTGGCCACCGACGAGAAAGCGCGGCGCTTCGCCATCAACGTCATCGTCGCCACCGTGCCGGCGATCGTGCTGGCGCTGGTGTTCGGCAAGTGGATCAAGGCTCACCTGTTCAACCCGATCACCGTGGCGACCGCGTTCATCGTCGGCGGCGTGGTGATCCTGTGGGCCGAGTGGCGCGAAAGCCACCGGGGCCGGGTATCCCATCCGCAAGGCAACGCCTTGCTGAAGGCTGCCCAGGCCGGGGCGCCGCGCATCGAATCCGTCGACGACCTTAACTGGCGCGATGCGATCAAGGTCGGGCTGGCGCAATGCTTCGCCCTGATCCCCGGCACCTCGCGTTCCGGCGCGACCATCATTGGCGGCATGCTGTTCGGGCTGTCGCGCCAGGTGGCTACCGAGTTCTCCTTCTTCCTGGCGATCCCGGTGATCTTCGGGGCCACCGTGTACGAGCTGTACAAGTCACGCGCGCTGCTCTCCGCCGACGACCTCGGCATCTTCGGCATCGGCTTCGTCTTCGCCTTCCTGTCCGCTTTCCTGTGCGTGCGCTGGCTGTTGCGCTTTGTTGCCACTCATGATTTCAAGCCGTTCGCCTGGTATCGCATCGTCTTCGGCATCATCGTGCTGGTGACGGCTTACTCGGGTCTGATCGCCTGGCATGCCTGATACGGCTTGCAGCAAATGAAAAAGGCGTGGCTCGTGGCCACGCCTTTTTTTATTCAGCCAGCTAAGGCATGTCACTCAGGCCCGCTTGCGGAACACCACGTCCCACACGCCATGCCCAAGGCGCACGCCACGACGCTCGAATTTGGTCACCGGCCGGTAGTCAGGCCGCGGCGCGAAGCCGCCGGCTGTATCCGAGGTATTGACCAGGCCTGGCTCGCCGGAGAGCACTTCCACCATCTGGTGAGCGTATTCCTCCCAGTCGGTCGCGCAGTGCAGGTAGCCGCCCGGCTTGAGGCGGCTGGCCAGCAGCTTGACCAGCGGCGGCTGCACCAGGCGCCGCTTGTTGTGGCGCTTCTTGTGCCAGGGGTCGGGAAAGAAGATGTGCACGCCGTCCAGGCAGGATTCCGTCAGCATGTGCGCGATGACTTCGACCGCGTCGTGCGGCATGATCCGCACATTGCCGATCTCGCGCTCGCCAATCAGCTTGAGCAGGGCGCCCACGCCGGGCTCGTGCACCTCGCAGCCCAGGAAGTTGTCCTGCGGGCGCAATTGCGCGATATGCGCGGTGGTCTCGCCCATGCCGAAGCCGATTTCCAGGATCGCCGGGGCAACGCGGCCAAAAGCAGCCTCCCAGTCGAGTGGCTGCGGGGCATACGGCAGGATGAAGCGCGGCCCCAGGTCATCGATGGCGCGCTGCTGGCCGGTGGAGGTGCGCCCGGCGCGGCGCACGAAGGAACGGATGCGGCGCGGATGCGCGACGTCCGTGCCGGTGTCGGCCGGGATGGGCGCGTTGTCAGCGTCGTCGGCTGGCGTCGGATCGGAGCTGGGGTCTTGGGGGAGCATGGCAACAAAAAAGCCGCCGGGCGGGGCCTGATCGGGCATGCGACCAGGTGGCGAAGGCGGCTCGTCTCAATCTGATGTGGAGCGGGCGATGGGAATCGAACCCACGTCTTTAGCTTGGGAAGCTAAGGTAATGGCCATTATACGACGCCCGCAAGAAGCGCGATTCTACGCGGGATGTCCCGGCGAGCGCAAGGTGCCAGCGTGCCACAGCCGATGAAAAGTGCGTTATTTTCCGCCCCTGCCGCCCGCGCGGCAGGGGCGCCTGCACTATCGCTCCAGCCGCAGCTGGCAAATCGCCGCCTCTTCCTGGCCCGGCGCGAGCCAGCGCAACCCCATGCCATGGTGGATCGCGTTTGGCAGGCCGAGCCAGGGCTCCACGCAGTAGTAGTCGGCGTCGACGTGCTCGGACCATGTGGTGACGGCGAACCACGGTATGCTGCCCGGCGGGTCCAGGTCGATCACCAGCTTGCGGCCCTGAGGGGCAGCGGCGTTGGGTGGCATCGCCAGCGTACAGGCGCGCGGCGCGGCAAGCCGCGGCTGAAGGACGTGGAAGGTGTCTTGCAGGCGCAGGTCATCAAGCCGGTACGCTGCGGCGCCTGCGCCGCTGGATGCCGGCGAGCCATCGGCGCGCTGATGCATCAGGATCGCGGCCGGCATGGCCAGCCCGGATGCCCCGCGCCCCTGGTGGGCAAGCGCGAAATAGAAATGATGGCCGGCGTAATAGGGCAGCGGCTGTGCACCCGCATTGCGCGTGCGCAGCCTGGCTTCGAGCCCGTCCTCCAGCAGGCGGTAAGTGACCTCGAAACTGAAATCGAACGGGTAGGAAGCGCGCGTCGCATCCGAGGCTTGCAGCTCCATGGCAATGCTGCGTCCCGGCTCGTGCCGCGTGACCGCGAAGGGCAGGTCGCGCGCGAAACCGTGGTTCGGCATGGCGCGCACGGCGCCGCTGGCGTCTTTCCAGGCACCCTGCGCACCGTCGGCGAAGTGCCTGGCGATAAAGGGGAACAGCAGGGGATTTCCACCGCGAACGCGGGCGGGCTGGGACCAGTCGGCGTTGTCGGGCCAGTAGAGCATGTCCTCGCCGCGATGTACCCAGCGCACCAGGCGGCCGCCGAACTGCGGGGCGAGCAGAAGGAAACTATCTTCGTTTCCGACCCGGATCAATGCCTGGCCCTGGAAGCGGGTATGGGAAAGGGGCTGCATGCGGAGGTTCCAGGGAGTGCATATCGCTGCATCATAGCCGCCATTGCGTTGCCCGCGTGGGCATGCTGCCGGCCGGGCGTCCGGGATGCATAATCATATGGCACCGGTCCAGTGCCGGGCTGGGGCGCCGCGCCCCCGGCAAGGGCATGCGCGGCGTGCCAGGTCCCCGGCGCATGGCACACGCAGCGGACGGTACTCCACATTCAACCGGGCCGCTGCTGGCGTGAATGTTGCGTCGCAGCGCAGTGCTTTCCCCCAGCGAAAGGAGCTTGTCATGGCCGAGTCCCTCAACAAGTCCAGCGCGCCCGCCGGCGATCCCGCCGCGGACTCCACCCCGACGAAGTTTTCCCACGTGCGCCCGCAAGACACCGCTTTCGTCGACCAGGGTTTGCGCGATTTCTTCCTCTATCGCGATCTCGGCATTGCCGAGGCCACCGGCGGCAAGCTGCTGGTGCAACTGGTCAAGGCCAACCAGCCGCCCGAGCAGGGCACAGGCTGGCACCGCCACGAGGCGCAGTTCCACGTGGTGCTGATGCTCAAGGGCTGGGCGCGCTTCATGTACGAGGACAAGGAGACGCTGGTGGCGACCGGCGATTGCGTCCATCAGCGCCCCGGCATCACCCACTACCTGTTCGATTACTCGCCGGACATGGAGTACCTGGAGATCGTGGGGCCGGCCGACTTCGGTACGGTCGAGGTGGAAGGCCCATGCGCGGTGCCCGCGGTGACACCGTGGCCGAAGGACCGCGACGCCGCCTAGCCGGGCTGCCCTGGAAGCGCCGGGCGCGCTCACGGGCTCGCGCGTTTCATGCGCTCATGTGTACGGCGTCGCGCACCAGCGGATAGACCTGCGTTTCCCAGCGCTTGCCGTTGAATACGCCGTAGTGGCCAACTCCGGTTTGCACATGGTGCATGCGCATATAGGGACGCAGGCTGCCGCACAGTTCCTGCGCGGCCATGGTCTGCCCGATGGCGCAGATATCGTCCCGCTCGCCTTCCACTGTGAGTAGCGCCGTGCGGTGGATCGCGTTCGTGTCCACGCGGCGCCCGCCCACTTCAAGCAGGCCCTGCGCCAGCAAGAAGCGCTGGAACACCATGCTCACGGTTTCGAGATAGAACTCCGCGCTCAGGTCCATGGTGGCGAAGTATTCCTCGTAGAACACCTGGATCGCATCGGCGCGGGCGTGATCGCCGTGGGCGCGAAGGTCGTAAAGATCGCGAAACGCCTGCTGGTGGCGTTCATGGTTCATGCTCATGAAGGCGATCAGCTGCATGAAGCCGGGATAGACGTGGCGCATCGCGCCGGCGAAACGCAGCGGCACGTAGCCGGTGAGCGAATTCTCGAACCATTCGATGGGCTGGCTGGTGGCGAGCTCGTTGACCTTGGTCGGGTTGATGCGCGCGTCGATGGGTCCGGCCATCAGGATCAGGCTGGGCGGCTGGGCAGGGTCATTGTCTTCCGCCATCAGGGCCACTGCGGCCAGCGCCGCCACGGTGGGTTGGCAAACCGCCATCAAGTGCGTGCCGCTGCCGAGGGCGTGGAGAAAATCGATCAGGTGATAGACGAACTCGTCAAAGCCGAAGCGCCCGTGCAGCAACGAGACGTCGCGCGGGTTGTGCCAGTCGGTGATGTAGACGTCGTGGTCGCGCAACATGGTTTGCACGGTGCCCCGCAGCAGCGTGGCAAAGTGGCCCGACATCGGCGCCACCAGCAACACGCGTGGCTGGCCGGAGACGCCATGCTTGCGAAAGCGCAGCAGCGAGCAGAAAGGCGTGCTTGCGACCACTTCCTCGGTCACCTGCAACGGTGTGCCGTTTACGGTGACGCTATCGATGCCAAAGGCCGGGCGATGATGCGTCAGCCGGCTCAGCGCGAACACTTCGCAGGCGGCGCGCGTGGCGCGCATTGGCTCGCAACCTGAGAGCCGCGAGTTCACTGCCAGCGCCGACGCCATCAGGTCGGCGACGCTGCAGGCAGGATGCATGAGGTCCGCATAGCTCTGGTACACCTGGTACAGCATGGCTCACCCCTTTTTATGCGTTGACCTCATCAGCCGCAATATGCGTGCCACGGCGATGCGGCTGGCATGAGGCTTGCGGGCTTGCCCGTATGGTGCAACGGGGTGACCTGTTCTGGTTCGTATGCGGCGCAAGCGGCGCGCGTGGGCGACGCTCGCTGGCCCTTGGCAATATCGCCGCCTCATGCTGGTGCCGTGTGTTGCACCGTGCCAGTGCCGCGGCGGCTGGAGTGCATCCGGGCATGAAAAGGCGCTTGCGATGTGGGTGTTCCTCATAGGGCTCGACTACCCCCGGGGCCCGGCGAAGTACGCAGGCGCAATACAAATGTCATCGCCATGATGTAGTACAAACTCATAGTAGAAGCAGCGAGCGCAAAGCACATAGCACGACACTGCACCGAGAGATGCGGGCGCACCGTTCACTGGCACACACAACGGCATTCGCCCACCATGCAACGGCTTTTCCAGGTGGCAAGGAGGCGGGATGGCAAGGACGACACTGACCATCAGCAGCAAGACGTATTCTTCGTGGTCCCTGCGGGGCTGGCTGCTGGCCCGGTTCGCGGGACTGGAGTTCGAAGAGGTGCTGGTACCGCCCGACGATGCCGCGGCGCGCGCGGAAATCCTGCTGCTGTCGCCCTCCATCCTCGTCCCGCGGTTGCTGCACCAGGGCGTGACAGTGTGGGATACGCTGGCAATTGCCGAGTATCTCAACGAAGTCAGTCCCAAGGCCGGCCTGCTCCCGGAGGAGCGCGCAGCGCGCGCGCATTGCCGCGCCATCTGCGGAGAAATGCACTCAGGCTTCGCGGCCATGCGCTCGGCGCTGCCGATGAACCTGAAGGGGCACTTTCCCGGCTTCAAGGTGTGGTCGCGCGCGCAAGCCGACATCGACCGCATTGCACAGATCTGGACCGAGTGCCTCACACAGTATGGCGGCCCTTACCTGTTCGGCGAAAAACGCACCATGGCCGATGCGATGTATGCGCCGGTAGTGACGCGCTTTGTGACCTATGGCGTGATGCTGGATCCCGCGCCGGTGGAATACTGCAAGCAGATCCTGGCAATGCCGGAGTTGCAGGAATGGATCGCGGACGCCAAGAAAGAGCCCGATGAAATCAGCGAGCTGGAAGTGGAGTTCTGATTCGCCGGTGCAGGGGGTGAAAAGGGGGGAAAGGAGATGGGCAATATAGAAGAGGGTGCGCCGCGGCGCACCCTCTTTGCTTTACACCGGCGCGGATTCGCTCGCACGCGCCGCGAGGAAATGCACGGCGTAGGCAAAGTACCAGTCCAGCGTCTCCGGGTTGGCCATGGCATCGCGATTGGCTATCTTGTCCGGGGCGTGGCCCAGCAGCAGTTTCTTGACCGGCACTTCCATCTTCTTGCCCGACAGCGTTCGCGGCACGCCTGGCACTTGCAGGATTTCGTTCGGCACATGGCGCGAAGACAGCGCGCTGCGGATGCGCGCGCGCATGATGTCACGCAGCGCATCGTCGAGCACCACGCCTTCGCGCAGCACCACGAACAGCGGCATGTAGGATTCGCGGCCGAGGTACTCGAGATCCACCACCATGCTGTCGAGCACTTCCGGCAGATCTTCCACCACCCGGTACAACTCGCTGGTGCCCATGCGGATGCCGTGGCGGTTGATGGTCGCGTCCGAGCGGCCGTAGATGATGGCGCCGCCATGCGCGGTGATCTTGATCCAGTCGCCGTGGCGCCAGACGCCGGGATAGGTATCGAAGTAACTGTCGCGGTAGCGCTTTCCGTCGGCATCGCCCCACAGGAACAGCGGCATCGACGGCATCGGCGCCGTGCAGACCAGTTCGCCCACTTCTTCGGTCAGCGTCTGGCCGGCTTCGTCGAAGGCTTCCACTTTTGCGCCCAGGCAGCGGCACTGCATCTCGCCTGAATAGACGGGCAGGATCGGGCAACCCGCCACGAAGGAGCCGGCGAAGTCGGTGCCGCCGCTCATGGGCGCCAGCCAGATGTCGGTGCGCACGTGGCGGTAGATCCAGTCGTAGGCCTCTGCAGGTAGTGGCGAACCGGTGGAGCCAAGCGCGCGCAGCCGGGACAGGTCGGCCACGCGGGCCGGCTCGATGCCTGCCTTCATGCAACTGGTGAAGAATGCCGCGCCGGCGCCAAAGGCGGTGACGCCGGCGGCATCCACGAAGCGCCACAACACCCCGGCGTCGGGCCAGGCGGGGTTGCCATCGTAGAGCGCGATGGTGGTGCCTAGCAACAGCCCCGCCACCTGGGCATTCCACATGATCCAGCCGCTGCTGCTGTACCAGTGGAAGACGTCATCCGGCCCGAGGTTGTTGTGAAAGGCCATGAGCTTGAGTTGCTCGATGACGATGCCGCCGTGGCCGTGCACGATGGGTTTGGGCATGCCCGTGGTGCCCGAGGAGTAGACAATCCACAGCGGGTGGTCGAACGGTACGGGCTCAATCGCCAGCGGCACGCGATGGGCCAGCACGTCTTGCCATGCGTGGCGGCGCAGGCCGGGCGGAAGCGGGATCGTGCCTTCGCCGGGATTTCCCGCCTGCACCAGCACCAGGTCCGTGAGCGAGGGCAGCGCGGCGGCCAGGTCGGACAGTACCGGTGCGCGGTCGTAAGCCTTGCCGCCGTAGCGGTATCCGTCCACGGCGATCAGCACCTTGGGCTCGATCTGGCGGAAGCGGTCGATCACCGCCACCTGCCCCATGTCGGGCGCGCATCCCGACCAGATCGCGCCCAGGCTGGCGGTGGCCAGGAAGGCGACGACGGTGGCGGGGATGTTCGGCAGGTAGCCTGCCACGCGATCGCCGCGGGTGATGCCCATTTCGCGCAGGGCGTGCGCCAGCGAGGCTACCTGTTGTTCGAGTGCGTCCCAGCCAAGGTCCGTGACTTCAACGGATTCGCCGGCGTAGCGGATGGCGGGGCGCTGGCGCGCCGCGCCGCTGCCGGCATGGCGGAATACCTGCTGCACATAGTTCAGGCTGGCGCCTTCGAACCACCGCGCGCCGGGCATGCCGGCATCGCCGAGCACGCGCGAGGGTGGGGTGTCGAAGCGCAGGTCGAAGTAGGCGCGAATGGCGTCCCAGAAACCTTCCAGGTCGGTCACAGACCACTGCCATAGTGCGGCGTAGTCCGCGAAGGCGAGGCCTCGCTCGCTTTCCAGCCAGCGCATGAAGTGCGCAATACGGCTGCCGTCACGGAACGCCGGCGACGGCGTCCACATCAGTTTCCCTTCTTCAAGGGTGCTCATGTCTCCTCCTCGGGTCCGTCTGCGCGGACGTGCGGATAGGTTGCGATACGGTGTAATGCGGTGCGATGCCTCGCGATACCGTTTGGGGTCGGGAGCGGCTTCGCTCGCCGCCGACCCGGAAAACGTGATCTTACATGCAGTCCGCCATCATGCCTTGGACCGGGCCTCGAACAGCGAGTCCCAAAGGCCATCGACGCGTGCCTTGACGGCGGCATCCATCTGGATCGGGCGGCCCCATTCGCGGGTGGTTTCGCCGGGCCATTTGTCGGTGGCGTCGATGCCCATCTTCGAGCCCAGCCCGGATACCGGCGAGGCGAAGTCGAGATAGTCGATCGGCGTGTTTTCCACCAGCACGGTATCGCGCGCGGGATCGACGCGCGTGGTGATGGCCCAGATCACTTCCTTCCAGTCGCGCACGTCGACGTCGTCGTCCACCACCACGA
>Ga0255338_1000837_pt1 | contig 75285 bp, 71 predicted proteins | sample MeOH1_35cm_T4_19_FD_203715 | JGI IMG/M metagenome (GOLD analysis project Ga0255338, IMG submission 203715) | Sandy soil microbial communities from University of British Columbia, Vancouver, Canada - MeOH1_35cm_T4_195 | ecosystem: Engineered > Artificial ecosystem > Sand microcosm > Unclassified ... | reverse complement strand
GACGGCGCCCGCGTTGTGGTCGAGATGTGCAACCTGCTGGATGAATTCGGATGAGCGGCGGCGACAAGTCCCTTCCCGATCGGACGCCGCGGCAGAGCCGCACCGGTCCCACGTCCACCGGCGCGCGCAAGGCCTCGGCGAAGTCGGCGCGCAGCCGGGCGCGGGAGTTCGCGCTGCAGGCCCTCTACCAGCACCTGGTCGGCCGCAACGACGCGCAGGCCATCGACGTGTTCACGCGAGACCTGGCCGGCTTCCACAAGGCCGATTCGGTCCATTACGACGCGCTGCTCCATGGCTGCGTGAAGGAAGCGGAGGCGCTGGATGCGCTGATCGTGCCGCTGCTGGACCGAAAGCTGGCCGAAATCTCGCCCATCGAGCGCGCGATCATGTGGATAGGCGTGTACGAGTTCCAGCACTGCCTGGACGTGCCATGGCGTGTGGTGCTGAACGAGTGCATCGAGCTGGCCAAGGAGTTCGGCGGCACCGACGGCCACAAGTACGTCAACGCCGTGCTCAACGGCGTCGCCCCCCGGCTGCGTCCGGCCGAAGTGGAGGCGGACAAGGCGTCGGGGAAGGCGCGATGAGCCGCACCGCAACACGCAGTGCGGAGGTTACCCCGTGAGCCGGCCCATGCGCATCGCCAGCCTGATCGACCGGATCGAGCCCTTCTACGTGATGGAGGTGGCGAAGGCCGCGTCGAAACTCGCCCGCGAGGTGGCGCACACCGACCGTCCAATGATCTTCCTGAACATCGGGGAGCCGGACTTCACGGCGCCGCCGCTGGTGCAGGAAGCCGCCGCCCGCGCCATCCGCGACGGCAAGACCCAGTACACGCAGGCCACCGGGCTGGAGCCGCTGCGCGAGCGGATCAGCCACTGGTACATGCAGCGCTTCGGCGTGAACGTTCCGCCCGGCCGGATCGTCATCACCGCCGGCGCATCGGCGGCCCTGCAGCTGGCCTGCCTGACGCTGATCGAAGCGGGCGAGCAGATCCTGATGCCCGACCCGAGCTATCCCTGCAACTGCCACTTCGTCACGGTGGCCCACGGCGAGCCGGTGCGCCTGCCGGCCACGGCGGCCGAGCGCTTCCAGCTCACGGCCGCCACGATCGAACAGCACTGGGGGCCCAGGTCGCGCGGCGTCCTGCTGGCGTCGCCCTCCAACCCCACCGGCACGTCGATCCACCCCGACGAGCTGCGCCGCATCCACGACTTCGTCGGCGGCAAGGGCGGCATCACGCTACTGGACGAGATCTACCTGGGCCTGAGCTACGACGAAACGTTCGGGCACACGGGCTTGGGCGTCGACGACCAGGTGATCAGCATCAACAGCTTCTCCAAGTACTTCAACATGACGGGCTGGCGGCTGGGCTGGATCGTCGCGCCGGAGCCGGTCGTGCACGCCGTCGAAAAGCTGGCGCAGAACCTGTTCATCTGCCCGAGCACGGTCGCACAGCATGCCGCCCTCGCCTGCTTCGAGCCGGAAAGCCTGGCCGAGTACGAAAGCCGCCGCGCCGAGTTCAAGGCGCGCCGCGACTGGTTCATCCCCCAGCTCGAATCGATCGGGCTGCCGGTGCCGGTGGTGCCGGACGGCGCCTTCTACGCCTGGGCGGACTGCTCCGAAGCCTGCCGCAAGCTGGGCGTGAAGGACAGCTGGGAATTCACATTCGAGATCATGAAGCGCGCCCATGTGGCCGTGACGCCGGGCCGCGATTTCGGCGTCGCGCAGACGCACGACTTCATCCGCTTTTCCACCGCGAGCTCCATGGCCCACCTGCAGGAGGCCGTGGCGCGCCTGCGGGCAGTCCTCGCATGAATCGGTTCGAGTTCCCCATCCGCGTCTACTGGGAAGACACCGATGCGGGCGGCATCGTCTTCTACGCCAACTACCTGAAGTTCTTCGAGCGGGCCCGCACGGAGTGGCTGCGCTCGCTGGGCGTCGAGCAAGGCCGCCTGCGCGAGACCACCGGCGGCATCTTCGTCGTGGGCGAAACCTCGGTGCGCTTTCACCGCGCGGCCCGGCTGGACGATGAACTTCTTGTTACGGCCGCCGTCCGGGAAACGGGGCGCGCCTCTCTCATAATTGCCCAGCAGGCCTTTTTGAAGATCAGCAAGGAGCCGTTGAGCGCCGCCGGGCCGCCCCAAGGCGCGAAGGCCCCCTCGGGGGGAAGCGCAGCGGCCCCGGCCGCAAGCGTGGGGGCGATACTCTGCGAGGGGACGATCCGCATCGGCTGGGTCGAGGCTGCTACCCTCAAGCCTGCGAGAATGCCGCCCATCATCCTGGAAGCCCTCAAACAATGAACCAACCCGACCTGTCGATCCTCCAGCTGGTGCTCAACGCCAGCTGGGTGGTACAGCTCGTCATGCTTCTGCTGGTGGCGGTATCGATCGCCAGCTGGGCGGCGATCTTCCGCAAGCTGTTCGCGCTGAACCGGGTGAATACGCTCAACGACGACTTCGAGAAAGACTTCTGGTCAGGGACCAGCCTCAACGACCTGTTCGCCGCGGCCGCCCAGAACGCCAAGCTCGCCGGCCCCATGGAACGCATCTTCGCCTCCGGCATGCGCGAATACCAGAAACTGCGCGAGCGCCGCGTGAGCGACGCCAGCGCCCTGCTCGACGGGGCCCGCCGTGCCATGCGCGCCAGCTACCAGCGCGAGCTGGACGCCGTCGAAACCAACCTGTCGTTCCTGGCGTCGGTCGGCTCGGTGTCGCCCTACGTCGGCCTGTTCGGCACCGTGTGGGGCATCATGCACGCCTTCACCGGCCTGGCCAGCCTGCAGACCGTGACGCTCGCGTCGGTCGCCCCCGGCATCGCCGAGGCGCTGGTGGCCACGGCCATCGGGCTGTTCGCCGCCATCCCGGCCGTGGTCGCCTACAACCGCTTCGCGCGCGACATCGACCGGGTCGCGATCAAGCTGGAGACCTTCATCGAGGAGTTCTCCAACATCCTGCAGCGCAACCTGGGCGCCCACTCGGCGTCCGGCCACTGAAACCGGAGATCCCATGCCCGCCATGGTTCATCGCGGCCGCGGCCGCCGCACCATCAGCGAGATCAACATGGTCCCGTTCATCGACGTGATGCTGGTGCTGCTGATCATCTTCATGGTGACGGCCCCGCTGATCGCGCCCAGCGTGATCGACCTGCCCAGCGTCGGCAAGGCGGCGCGCCCGCCGGACGAGAAGGTGGAGATCGTGATCGGCAAGGATGAGGCGCTGGACCTGAAGGTCAAGGACAAGCCGGCGATGCGCCTGCCCATGGACGCCATCCTGGTCGAGGTGGCCCGGGCCCAGGTGGACAGGCCGCTCGGCTCCGTGGCCGTGGTCATCAGTGCCGACCGGAACGTGAAGTACGAAAACGTGGTCAAGGTGATGGACTCGCTGCAAAAGGCCGGCATCCAGCGCGTCGGCCTGTCCGTCGTGCTGGCGAAATAGGCGAGGCCATGAACGCCAGCGCAGACCGACTCGAGTTCGCGCCCCCGCCGCAGTCAGGCACCGCGCGCGCCCTCGTGCTGGCCGTCATCGCCCACGTGCTGCTGATGATCGCCCTCACCTGGGGCATCAACTGGAACCGCGAAGCCGAGAACGTGGCGGCCGAGGCCGAACTCTGGTCGGCCGTTCCGCAGCAGGCCGCGCCGAAGGCGGTGGAGGCGCCGCCCCCGCCGCCACCGCCGCCGCAGCCGGTGGAGCAGAAGAAAGTCGAAGCCCCGCCGCCGCCCGCGCCCACGGTGAAGGAGCCGGACATCGCGCAGGAGCGCGAAAAGAGGAAGCAGGAGCTCGCGAAGCAGCGCGCCGAAGAGCTGGAGCGCAACAAGAAGCTCGAGGCGAAGCGCAAGCTGGAAGAGCAAAAGCGCGAACAGGCGGCCGCGAAGAAGGCCGCCGAGGATCGCAAGAAGCAGGAAGAGCTGGCCAAGGCAACGAAGGAGAAGACCAGGCAGCTGGCGGACGCGAAGCGCGCCGAGACCCTCCGCAAGGCGAATATCGAGCGGATGCAGGCGATGGCAGGCGGCACCGGCGGACCCACCGCCACCGGGACCGCACCGCGGTCGTCCGGCCCCTCCGACAGCTATGCCGGCCGGATCAGGGCGCGCGTGCGGCCCAACATCGTCTTCACCGACGACATCGCGGGCAACCCCACCGCGGAGGTCGAGGTGCGCGTGGCGCCCGACGGCACGATCACCAGCAGCAAGATCGTGAAGTCCAGCGGCGTGAAGTCATGGGACAACGCGGTATTGCGCGCACTGGACAAGACGGAAACGCTGCCGCGCGACACCGATGGCCGCGTCCACACGCCACTGATCATCGAGTTCAAGCCGAAGGGTTGACTGTCATTGCGGGCTTGACCCGCAGTCCATCGCGGCACCGCGCCACCCTGGATGCCGGGTCGAGCCCGGCATGACCTCACTCGTAGACGATCTGCGCCTGCCCCTGGTCGGCCTGCGCCATCCAGCTGGCCAGGGCGGCGTCGCTGGGGAAGAACTTCGATTCCTCGCCCAGCTGCAACTCCGCCACCGCCGCATCGCGCTTCACCGCCAGCCGCACGCCCAGGCCGCGCACCAGTTCGCCCTGCTCGGACATCTCGCGCCGGGGCGGAAAGTCGCGCACCAGGCGGCGGATGTCGGGCGCCTTGCCGTTGACAGCCACCCGCAGGAACTTGCCGAACCGGCAACGCGCGGTGGCGAGGTCCCACACCTGGTTCACGTTCAGGCGGAAGCCGCCCGTGAAGCGGTCCGGCTGCAGCCGCGCCATCACGACGATCAGCTCGTCGTCCTTGAGCAGGTTGCGGTGGGCATTGATCACGCTCTCGTCCGCCGTCGCCTCGATCGTGCCGCTCTTGTCGTCGAGCTTGAACAGCGCGAGCTTGCCGCGCTGGCCGTTGATCACGCGGAAGTCGCCCACGATGCCGGCCAGCAATTGCGGTTCGCGGCTGTCGATGAGGTCCTCGACCTTGCGCTTGACGAAGCGCCGCACCTCGTGCGCCACCTCGTCGAAGAGGTGGCCCGACAGGTAGAAGCCGATCGCCGTCTTCTCGAAGGTCAGGCGCTCCTTCACGCCCCAGGGCGTCGCCTCGACCAGCGGCGGCTCCTGGGTGCTGGCCGCATGCGAGTCGCCCATGTCGAACAGGCCGCCCTGGTTGGCGTTGGCCGCCGCGGCGTTCGCGAAGTCGAAGGCGCGGTCCACCGATGCGATGAGCGATCCCCGGTTCAGCTGCAGCGAATCGAAGGCGCCGGCCTTGATCAGCGCCTCCACCGTGCGCTTGTTGATGCGGGTGCGATCGATCCGGACGCAGAAGTCGTAGAGGCTGGTGAAGGCGCCGCCCTCTTCCCGGGCCTTGACGATGGCGTCGATCGCCTGCTGGCCGGTGCCTTTCACGGCGCCGAGGCCGTAACGGATCACCTTGCCCGAAATCGGCTCGAAGCGGTACACGCCGCGGTTCACGTCCGGCGGCTCGAAGGTCAACCCGAAATTCTTCTGCGCGTCCTCGAACAAGGCCTTGAGCTTGTCCGTGTCGTCCATTTCCACCGTCATGTTGGCGCAGTAGAACTCCGCCGTGTAGTGCACCTTGCACCAGCCCGTGTGGTACGCCAGCAGCGAGTAGGCGGCGGCGTGCGACTTGTTGAAGCCGTAGCCCGCGAACTTCTCCATCAGGTCGAAGATCTCGTCGGCCTTTTCCTCGCCGATGCGCTGCCTCGCGGCGCCGTCGCGGAAGATCTGCCGGTGCTCGGCCATCTCCTCGGCCTTCTTCTTGCCCATGGCGCGGCGCAGCAGGTCGGCGCCGCCGAGCGAGTAGCCGCCCAGCAGCTGGGCGGCCTGCATCACCTGCTCCTGGTACACCATGATCCCGTAGGTTTCCGACAGCACGGGCTCCAGCAGCGGGTGCGGGTAGATCACGTCCTCGCGCCCGTTCTTGCGCGCGCAGAAGCTCGGGATGTTCTCCATCGGGCCGGGGCGGAACATGGCGTTCAGCGCGATCAGGTCTTCCAGCCGCGACGGGCGCGCGTCGCGCAACATGCCCTGCATGCCCCGGCTTTCGAACTGGAACACCGCCTCGGTCTTGCCGTCGGCGAAGAGCCGGTAGGTGTGCGGGTCGTCGAGCGGGATGTTCTCGAACGCGAAGCCTTCCTGGCCGGGGTGGCGCTCGCGGATGAAGTCCTTGGCGATCTCCAGGATCGTGAGCGTGGCCAGGCCCAGGAAGTCGAACTTCACCAGGCCCGCGGCCTCCACGTCGTCCTTGTCGTACTGGCTCACCGCCGAGTCGCTGCCCGGCTGCTGGTACAGCGGCGTGAAGTCGGTGAGCTTGCCGGGCGCGATCAGCACCCCGCCCGCGTGCATGCCGACGTTGCGCGTGAGGCCCTCGAGCTTTTGCGCGAGGCCGAGCAGGGTCTTGACCTCGTCTTCCTTGGCGAGGCGCTCGGCCAGCAGCGGCTCGACCTCGATCGCGCCCGCGATCGTGATGTGCTGGCCCGGCTTGTTGGGGATCAGCTTGCTGATGCCGTCGCAGAACGTGTAGCTCATGTCCAGCACCCGTCCCACGTCGCGGATGGCGGCGCGCGCCGCCATCGTGCCGAAGGTCGCGATCTGGCTCACCGCGTCCTTGCCGTACTTGTCCTTCACGTAGTCGATGACGCGGTCGCGGTTGGACTGGCAGAAGTCGATGTCGAAGTCGGGCATCGACACCCGCTCGGGGTTCAGGAAGCGCTCGAACAGCAGCTTGTACTGGAGCGGGTCGAGATCGGTGATCTTGAGCGAATACGCCACCAGCGAGCCGGCACCCGAGCCCCGGCCCGGTCCGACCGGGCAGCCGTTCTTCTTGGCCCAGTTGATGAAGTCGCCGACGATCAGGAAGTAGCCGGGAAAGCCCATCTTCAGGATCGTGTTGATCTCGAACTCCAGCCGCTGCACGTAGCGCGGCATTTCCGTCTCGCGTTGCGCGCCATCGGGATACAGGTGGAGCATCCGCTCCTTCAGGCCCTCGTGCGAGGCGAAGCGGAAATACTCCTCGATCGGCATGCCGTTGGGTGTCGGGTAGTCGGGGAGCCTCGGCTTGCCCAGCTCCAGCACCAGGTTGCAGCGTTTCGCGATCTCCAGCGTGTTGGCCACCGCCGACGGCAGGTCGGCGAACAGCTGCTCCATCGTCGCCTGCGGCTTGAAATACTGCTCGCGCGTGAATTTGCGCACGCGCCGCTGGTTGCCCAGGATCTCGCCTTCGGAAATGCACACGCGCGCCTCGTGTGCCTCGTAGTCGTCCTCGCGCGTGAACTGCACCGGATGCGTCGCGACCACCGGCAGGTTCAGGCGAGCGGCCAGCTGCGCCGCCGCGGCCACGTGCGCCTCGTCGTCGACGCGGCCGGCGCGCTGCACCTCGATGTAGAAGCGGTGCGGGAAGATCGATGCCAGCGCCAGCGCGGCCTCGGCGGCACGCGCCTCGTCGCCCTGGAGCAAGGCCTGGCCCACCGGGCCGGCCTGCGCGCCGGCGAGCGCGATCAGCCCTTCGCCGAGTTCACGCAGCCATTCGAGCTTGCAGGCGCCCTGTGCCTTGACCACGTTGCGCGTCCAGCCGCGTGCCAGCAGCTCGCACAGGTTCAGGTAGCCCTGCTTGTTCTGCACCAGCAGCACGATGCGGGAGAGCACGCCCGGGTCCTTGGCCAGGCCCTGCAGCAGGATCTCCGTGCCGATGATCGGCTTGACGCCGGCCGAGCGCGCCTCCTTGTAGAACTTGATCGCGCCGAAGAGGTTGTTGAGGTCGGTGATCGCCAGCGCGGGCTGGCGGTCGGCCGCGGCGGCCTTCACGGTTTCATCGATGCGGTTGGTGCCATCGACGATGGAAAACTCGGTGTGCAGGCGCAGGTGGACGAACATGCCCGCATTTTACGGGCGGGCCGCGCCGGCCGGCCGTGCAGCGGACGGGTTCATTCAAACGAGGGTGATGCGCTTGCTCCCTTCGAGTGCGCGCGCAGGCTCCTCCATGCGATGCAACAGGCCCTTCAGGCCGGCGCTCTCCGATGTGCAGCGCGTGAACACGATGCGAAGGTCGAAGTCGCCCGAGGGCCCGAGTTCATCGGACAGGCGCGCGCTGCTCGCCAGGACTTTCGTTGCACCGGCTTTCACGGCGGGCGCGTCCATGCTGCGGTTGCTCACCGCCGCGAAGCGCGTCTTGGACAGCCGGCCGATCGACCAGTTGTCGCCCAGCACCGATTGCAGCGCCGCCGCGAAGCGCACCAGCGCGCGCTCGGTGAGCACGAACCCGTGCTCGACGCTGCTCCGCTCGAGGCCCGGAAGGAGGAACAGCATCGCCCAGGTGCGCTGTCCCTGGCTGCCCTGCCGCAGCATGGCCTCGTCGTAGGCGAGCTGGAAGCCCGAGTACGACAGCAAGGCCGTCAGAGGGTCCCGGTTGGCACCCACGGCCGCACGCCCGAGCACGTCGCGGCCGTAGCGTTCGCGCATGAAGAGCATGTACCGGAACACGAGCACACTGGCGAACACGAGAACGTCGGTCAGGGCATCGCTGAGGTCGAGTTCGCTCACGATCTCGAAGTCGAATACGGCGCTGGCCACCGCAAGCGCATAGCAGAGGTTGGCGGCGGCGACCAGCCGCACGTAGCGCCCGCCGGCCAGCGCGCTCGCGGCGCACAGCGCCAGACCGGTCAGGCTCGTGAAGGCGGCCCACCCCAGCGCACCCAGCCCCCGCCAGTCGTGCGGCAGCCACGCGGCCTGCATCCCGGCGTAGACCACGGCCGCGAGCGGCGCCGCGATGGCGACCAGGCGGGATGCGCGCCGGAAATAGCGCACGTCCAGTGCGAACGCCGTCATGCTCAGCACCAGGCCGCTGAGGATCACCGAACTGGCGTGCTTGCTGGCGTCGTTGAACCGGGGCCATTCCGGCGTGATCCACATGGCCATGGATCCGTTCAGGCACAGGACGAACACGAGGGCCCAGGCCGCCACCACGGTGAGCATCAGGCTCGCGCCGCGGGCCAGCGACAAGGCGGACACCAGGCAGAGCAGCAGCACCATGATGCCCAGGCCGCCGACGAAGCCGGACACCGTGGCCTGGTACGTGTGGACCTTCCGGTAGCCGGCGTCGGGCAGCAGCAGCACCGGCGACGCGAGCCCGCCGTCGTTCACCAGCGTGACGATCACCTGCGCCGGCCGATCGCCCAGCAACACGGGAAACGCAGGCATGGGGCCGACGAAGGTCCATTTCGACAGCGGCACCATGTCCCCTGCCGTCGCGTCCTTCCAGGCGCCGGCGTCCCCGTAGCGGTACCACATGCGCACTTCGTCCATGCGCGCCGAGGGCACCAGCACCACGAACTCTTCCAGCTCGCGTCCGGTGTGCAGGACGACGCGGCCGACCACGCGCTGCCCGACGTCCACCTCCAGCTGCGGCTCGCGCGGCTGGGCCTGCGGGCGCACGGGGCGCGCCCACAAGGCGTCCGGATCGGGAACCTCCTGCGCCGGCAGGATGTCCAGCGTCATTTGCGGCGCGAGGTTCACGACGGTATCGGTCGGTGGCAGCTGCACCGACGGGATGGCCGCGCCCGCCAGGCACGGCACCGCCAGCAGGAGCCCGAGGAGAAAGCGCGCGATGATCACGTCGATAATTGGCGCATTGGCATGCGCCCTGATTGCGGACGCCATATTACGTCCAGCTCATCCTGACACCCCGTGCGATCCGTCCTGAATATTTCCGCCTACCGATTCGTGGCCCTGGACCACCCCCATGACCTGCGCGCCCGGCTGCGGGAGGCGGCGGCGCAGCGCGACCTGATGGGAACCATCCTGCTGGCCCCGGAGGGCATCAACCTGTTCCTGGCGGGCGCCGAAGCCGCGATCCGCGCGTTCCTGGACGAACTGCGCAGCGATGCGCGTTTCGCCGGCCTGGAGGCCAAGGAGAGCTGGTCGGCGGAACAGCCGTTTCGCAAGCTGCTGGTCAAGGTCAAGCGCGAGATCATCCGCATGAACCACCCGGCGATCCAGCCGGCCCAAGGCCGCGCCCCGGCCATCGACGCGCCCACCGTCCGGCGCTGGCTGGACCAGGGCCATGACGACGAGGGCCGCCCGGTCGTGACGCTGGACACGCGCAATGCGTTCGAGGTCGATCACGGCACCTTCGAGGGCGCCGTCGACTGGCGATTGTCGAAGTTCAGCGAGTTTCCCGATGCCTTGCGGGCCCACAGGGCGCAACTCGAGGGCAAGACCGTCGTGAGCTTCTGCACGGGCGGCATCCGCTGCGAGAAGGCCGCGATCTGCATGCGCGAGGCCGGGCTGGATCACGTGTGGCAACTGGATGGCGGCATCCTCAAGTACTTCGAGGAAACCGGCGGCGCGCACTTCCGCGGCGATTGCTTCGTGTTCGACGAGCGCGAGGCGCTCGACCCGGACCTCCGGCCCCGCGTCAGGAAATCGGCTCCGGCGGCGTGAAGCGCGTCGGCGGCAACGGGATGAACTCGTCGTCGCCGGGCACGCGGCCCATGCGCTGGGCCTCCCAATCCCCGGCGGCCTGCAGGATTCGCTCCTTGCGGCTGGAAACGAAGTTCCACCACATGTGGCGCGGCGCATCCAGCGGCTCGCCGCCGATCACGGCAAACCGCGCGGTCCCGGCGGCGCTCACGTGACTCGACTCGCCTGGCTGCAGCACGGCCATGGTTTGCGCGGGCAGCGGCCGGCCGTCGACCCAGGCGCGCCCCTGCACCGGGTAGACGGCCATCTCGGCCGCCAGCGGCGGCAGCGCCACCGAGCCGCCTTCGGGCAGCGAGATGTCGAGGTACAGCGTCGGCGCGAACGTGGCCACCGGCGACCGCGCGCCGAACGCCTCGCCGATCAGCACACGCACCTGCGCGTCGCCCACGCGGACCTCCGGAATCGCCGAGGCCGGCGTGTGCGCGAACGACGGCTCGTCCTCTTCGTGCGCCACCGGCAGCGCGGCCCACAGCTGCAGGCCGTGAACGGCGTAGCTCTTGCCCTGCAGGCCGGGCGGCCGCCGTTCCGAATGCACGATGCCGCGCCCCGAGGTCATCCAGTTGATCGCGCCGGGCTCGATCAGCTGCCCGGTGCCCAGGCTGTCGCGGTGCATCATCGCGCCGTCGAACAGGTAGGTCACCGTCGCCAGGCCGATGTGCGGGTGCGGGCGCACATCGTGGTTCGCGCCGGGCGGCACTTCCACCGGCCCGAAATGGTCGAAGAAGACGAAGGGGCCGACGCTGCGCCGGCGTGCCGAGGGCAGCACCCTGCGCACGATGAAACCGCCACCGAGGTCTTTCTCCTGGCCGGGCAGCTCGAGCTGGATCGTCATGGTGGGGCCTCCTGTGAAATCAGCCTTTGAGCCTGGCGGCGATGTCCGCCACGCGCCTGCCGAACAGGCGGGCCGTCGCGAGGTCGCCGGGCGCCATGTCGCCCGTGCCGCCGTCGGATGGAGCCTGCGCGATCGCGCCGCTGTACGACGTGAGGTAGTTGATGTCGTCGCGCCTCGCGTCCTTGGTGTTGGAGGGCATCAGGCCCTGGCTCACCCAGATCATCGAGTGCTGCATCGCCAGCGTGAACAGCGTGTGCAGGGTATGCAGCTTGTCGCCGTTCATGCCGGAGCTGCTGGTGAAGCCGGCCGCCACCTTGTCCTTCCACTCCTGGGCGAACCAGGGCTTGGACGAGGCGTCGGCGAACTTCTTGAACTGCCAGCTCACGCTGCCCATGTAGGTGGGCGAGCCGAAGATGATGGCATGGGCCGCCTTGAGCCGCTCCCAGCCCCCCGGCGGCAGGTTGCCGTCCGCATCGATCGCGACGAGCTCGGCGCCCGCCCCTTCGGCCACGGCCTGCGCCATGCGGTGGGTATGGCCGTAGCCGGAGTGGAAGACGACGACGATCTGGGGCATGCCCGATTATTGGGCCGCCGACGCCCCGCCGCCATCGGGATCTTTACGCCTTGCCGCGCATGGCGTCGATGCTGAAGCGGCCGGCACCGAAGGCGGCGAACGCCAGCAGGCCGCCGGTGATGGCAAGGTTTTTGCCGAACATCAACTGCTGCATCATCTGCTGATCGGCCGGCATCGACCAGTAGCCGTGGAAGAAGAACGCCGCCACGGCAGTGAACACGGCCAGCGCCAGCGCAGCCCAGCGGGTGCCGAAGCCGACCAGCAACGCAAGCCCGCCCAGCAGCTCGATCGCCAGCCCGATCGCCACGCCCACCTGGGGCATGGGCAGGCCGGCCGCGGTGGCGTAGCCGACGGTGCCGGCAAAACCGGCGATCTTGCCAAAACCCGCTGGCACGAATATCCAGGCCAGCAGCGCGCGCCCGATGAGCGCGAAGGTGTCCTGCAGCGAGGCGGCCGAGCCGCTAGCGACCGGGCGGCCGGCAGAGTGGGTGGTGGAAGCCATGGATCTACTCCTGTTGGGTTGGGGAAAAATGGGTTAGCGCGGCGCGAGATCGAACACCAGTACTTCTGCCTGATTGCCGTTTGACATCGTCAGGGCGGATTCGTTTTCGAGCTTCGCGGCATCGCCGGTAACGAGGCGTTTGCCGTTGACTTCGATCTCGCCCCGCGCGACGTGCACATAGGCTTTGCGCGCCGGATCGAGCGCGAAGCTGAGACTTTCGCCGCCGTCGAACTGGCCGGCATAAAGGCGCGCGTCGGCATGGATCAGCACCGAACCCTCGGCACCGTCGGGCGATGCGACCAGGCGCAGCCGCCCGCGCTTGTCCGCATCGGGGAACGTCTTCTGCTCGTAGCTGGCCGGGATGCCCGTGATGTTCGGCTCGATCCAGATCTGCAGGAAATGCGTGACCTGGTCCGGCGCGTGGTTGAACTCGCTGTGCTGCACGCCGGTGCCGGCGCTCATGCGCTGCACGTCGCCCGGCGGGATGCCCTTGACGTTGCCCAGCGTGTCCTTGTGCGCGAGGTTGCCTTCCAGCACGTAGCTGATGATCTCCATGTCACGGTGGCCGTGGGTGCCGAAGCCGGTGCCGGGGGCGATCCGGTCCTCGTTGATCACGCGCAGATTGCCGAAGCCCATGTGCTGTGGGTCGTAGTAATTGGCGAACGAAAAGCTGTGGTACGACTTGAGCCAGCCGTGGTCGGCCCAGCCGCGGTCCAGGGATTTGCGCAAGGTCAGCATGTCGTGTCTTTCAGGTGGTGCTAACGATGTACCCAATGTAGGGGCGGCAAGGCCGCCAGCCGGCCCCCCGTTTTTGATGGCATCATGCAAAAAATCTGAACGATCATTCCCGCTCCCGACCCATGCCCACCGCCCGTGACGTACTGACCCCCGAGGCACTCTCGCTGCTGGAAGCGGTCGCGCAGGCGGGCAGCTTCGCGGCCGCCGCGCGCGAGCTCAACCTCGTGCCCAGTGCCGTCACCTACCGCATCCGCCAGATCGAGGACGCGCTCGATGTCCTGCTGTTCGACCGCAGCTCGCGCCAGGCGCGCCTGACCGAAGCCGGCACCGAACTGCTGCGCGAAGGCGGACGGCTGCTGCAGGAAATCGACGCCGTCGCCAACCGCGTGCGGCGCGTGGCCACGGGCTGGGAATCGGAGCTGACGATCGCGGTGGACACCGTCGTCTCCCTCTCCACGGTGATGGAACTGACGCAGGCGTTCTTCGAACTCGCGCCCACCACCCGGTTGCGCATGCGCGACGAATCGCTGTCCGGCACGCTGGAGGCCTTGAGCTCGGGCCAGGCGGACCTCGCGCTGGGCCTGGCCCTCGAGACCGGCACCACCGCGGGCGTCCAGAGCAACGTTCTGGGCGAGGTCAAGTTCGTGTTCGCCGTCGCGCCGCACCACCCGCTCGCCGCCGCCAAGGGACCGCTGAAGGACGAAGTCGTCTTCAAGCACCGAGCCGTCGCGGTGGCGGACTCCGTGCAACGCGGCCAGGCGATCACGCGGGGCTTGCTCGCGGGGCAGGACGTATTCACCGTGCCGACCATGCGCGCCAAGCTCGATGCGCAGCTGCGCGGCCTGGGCGCTGGCTTCGTGCCCGAGCCGATGGCCCGCCCCTACATCGACAGCGGCCGGCTGGTCGTCAAGGAAGTGCAGCGCAGCAACCGGATGGTGCGCCTCAGTTATGCATGGCGCAGCAGTTCCAGCCCCGGCCGCGCGCTCCAGTGGTGGCTGGGCCAGCTCGAAAGCGCCAAGACCCGGCGCGCGCTGGTCGAACGGCACCGCTCGTGACCCGCCGGGGCGCGGCCGACGCCGCATGCCACAATGAACTACAAAATGGCTAAACAACCCAGAAACATCGCCGTCATCGGCGCGGGCGTCGCAGGCCTGGCCTGCGCCCGGACCCTCGCCCAGGCCGGGCACCGCGTCACGGTGCTGGACAAGGGCTCCGCCGTCGGTGGGCGCCTCGCGAGTTGCGAGACGCCTTTCGGCACTTTCGATCATGGCGCGCAGTACTTCACCGTGCGCGACGCGCGCTTCCAGAAGGCGCTGGCGATCACGCCGGGACTGTGCAAGCCCTGGAGCGCAAACGCGGTGCGCGTGCTGGACCCGCACGGCCGCGTCGCCGAAGCGGCCCTGCCCGCGCCGGAGCCCCATTGGGTGGCCGTGCCCGCGATGGACGCCCTGCCCCGCCACTGGGCCGAACCGCTCTCGGCGGCCGCAAGCCTGGTGCTGGAGACGCGCGTCACGCGAATCGAGCGTGACACGCTCGATCACCAGCGCTGGCAACTGCAGACCAGCGGCCCGCAGGATTCGGTGCATGTGTACTCCGGTTTCGATGCCGTCGTGCTGGCGATTCCGCACGCGCTGGCGGCCGGCCTGCTGACCCAGTCGGGTGAAGGGCCGCGCTGGGCCAAGGACATCGCCAACGTGGAGGTGGCGCCGTGCTGGACGCTGATGCTGGCCTATCCGCAGGCGCAGCAGCCCACGCTCAGCCACCTGGGTCCGCAATGGAACGCGGCCCTCAGCACCCACCACCGCATCGCCTGGCTCGCGCGCGAATCGTCCAAGCCCGGCCGCGGCGGCATCGAGCGCTGGACGGTGCAGGCCAGCGCCGCGTGGTCGCAGGAACACCTGAACGACGACGCCCCGCGCGTGCAGGCCAAGCTGCAGAAGGCTTTCTCGGAAGTGACCGGCATCCACGCCGAGCCGACTTTCGCGCAGGTCCATCGCTGGATGTGGGCCAAGACGATGACCCCGTTGGGCCGCAGCCACCTGTGGGACGCCAAGGCCGGCATCGGCGCCTGCGGCGACTGGTGCCTGGGCCACCGCGTCGAGGATGCCTTCATCTCGGGCCTGGAACTCGCGCTGGCGGTGCACAAAGGTTAGCGGGGCAAGCGTGGGGGCAACATACCTTGGCCGGTTCGCTCCCTCGCCGACCGGGCCGCTGCACGCGGGCTCGCTCGTCGCGGCCCTGGCCAGCCGGCTCGACGCCAGCGCCCACGGCGGCCGCTGGCTGGTGCGCATCGAAGACGTCGACACGCCGCGCTGCGTGCCGGGCGCGGCGGAAACCATCCTCGAGCAGCTCGCGGCCTGCTCGCTCATCCCCGATGAAGCGCCCGTATGGCAATCGCAGCGCGGCGCCATCTACCAGCAGGCGCTCGACCGCCTCGTGAAGGACAGCCACGCCTACCCCTGCGCCTGCTCCCGCAAGGACATCGAACTGGCGCTGGCAGCGCAGGGCCGCGCCCCTGAGCGGCACGGGGAGCTGGTGTATCCGGGAACATGCCGTCACGGACTGGGCGGGCGGCCGGCGCGGGCCTGGCGGTTCCGCGCCCGCGATGAGGTGGTGAACTGGCAGGACCGCCGGCTCGGCCCGCAGCAGCAGGACGTGGAGCGCGAGGTGGGCGATTTCGTGCTGAAGCGCGCCGACGGCCTGTGGGCTTACCAGCTTGCGGTCGTCGTCGATGATGGCCTGCAAGGCATCACGCAGGTCGTGCGCGGCGAGGACCTCGCCGACAACACCGCCCGCCAGATCCTCCTGCAGCGAGCGCTCGGCCTGCCCACGCCGGGCTACCTGCACACGCCGCTGGTGCTGGGCGCGAACGGCGAGAAATTATCCAAGCAGAACGGCGCGCTGCCGCTCGACTTGCGTCACCCGCTGGACGCATTGAATGCCGCCGCGAACACGCTGGGCCTGGCGCGGCAGCAGGGCACCGTCGCGGATGCGCTGGGTGCCTGGCGGGCCCAATGGCGCGGCTCCTACAATCGGCCCCGTGACTGACCCCGGCAAAACCCCTCCCCCTGTCCCGACCTCGTCCCCCGGCGCCGCGCCCGAAACCGTGGCCCACCCCCGCGCCATCCGCAGCTTCGTGCGCCGCACCGGCCGCACGACCACCGGCCAGGCCAGGGCCTTCACCGAATGGGGGCCGCGCTTCCTGCTGCCCTACGAAGCCAGGCCGCTCGACTTCAAGGCCGCCTTCGGCCGCGAGGCGCCCACCATCCTGGAGATCGGCTTCGGCATGGGCGAGGCCACGGCGCATATCGCCGCGCTGATGCCGGAGAGCAACTTCCTGTGCTGCGAAGTCCACGAGCCCGGCGTCGGCGCCTTGCTCAAGCGCATCGGCGAACAGGGCCTGGCCAACATCCGCATCGTGCCGCACGACGCCGTGGAGGTGCTGGACCACATGGTGCCGGCGCAAAGCCTGGCGGGTGTGCATGTCTTCTTCCCCGATCCCTGGCACAAGCTGCGCCACAACAAGCGACGCCTGATCCAGCCGCCGCTGGCCGCTCGGCTGGCCTCACGCCTGCAAGCCGGCGGCTACGTCCATTGCGCCACCGACTGGCAACCCTACGCGCAGCAGATGCTCGAAGTGCTGTCCGCCGAACAGCAGCTCGAGAACACCGCCGAAGCGTATGCGCAGCGCCCCCACTACCGGCCGCTGACCAAGTTCGAGAACCGCGGCCTCAAGCTGGGCCACGGGGTGTGGGACGTGGTGTTCAGGAAACGGCCGGCAACTCCCGCGCCGTGATCTGGTATTTGAAATCGTCGGGCGAATAGGAATCGAAACGGCCCTCGGCGTTTTCACCGGTGGGGTACATGAAGAATCCGAGCTTCGGGCCTCTCGAGTGGGGCAACGCGATGTCGTGCGCGGTGTTCCACGCCACCCAGTTGCCTTCCCATCCGCCGAACAGCGCGCGATTCACCGGCGCCACCACCGGGTGGTTTGTGGTCTTGATCCACTGCGGCGTTTCCAGGCGCATCACCTTGGCCACGTCCGCCGGGTCCATCGCCACCCAGCCGCGCGCCTGGAGGAACACTTCGGCGCGGCAATGCTGCGCGCCCTTCAGGCTGGCGGGGTTGCCGCCCAGCTCCTTGTAGCCGAACGCCGACGGCGCGAGCCGCAAGCCGTACACATCGCGCGCCGGGACACCGACCGAACGGCACAGGCCCACGAACAAGGCGTTGAGGTCGGCGCACTTGCCGCCGAGGTTGCCGGTCTCCAGCATGGTCCTGATGTCGCCCTCGCCGCAACCGCGCACCTTCGGTTCGCGGTGCGTGTTGGCCACGATCCAGTCGTACACGGCGCGGGCCTTCTCCTCGTCGCCGCGGGCGCCGCGCGTGGCGGCCAGTGCCGTGCTGCGCACGATGCCATCGGTGGGGATCAGCGCCGTGGGCCGCAGCCAGTACTTCAAGGTTTCCGCGTCCTGCGGCCCGGCGCCTCGCTGCGACCCGTCGGCCGCGCGGTTGCGCGTCTGCACGCGGCTCGTCACCTCGACGAACGGCCGGGCTTCGGTTGCATCGAACTCGGCGTAAACCATGCGCGCGCCTTCGCGTGCGTCGCTGGTCATCCGCGCGCGGCCGTTGCTGGCGTAGGCATTCTCCAGCGACCGCTGCCAGCCGCTGTCCACGGCAGGCACGGGCAGCCAGACGCGCGTCGGCCCGCGCTGCTCCAGCACGTCCACCCGCGTCGTCACCTCGAAGGTGCGCCAATCGCCGGGTCGAGGATCGAACTGGCGTGCCTGTGCGGCGCCCGCCAGCGGCCAGGCCAGTGCGGCGGCGGCGGAAGTCCCGAGAAAGTGGCGTCGTGAATGCATGAGGTGATGGAAGGTGGCTGGCAAAGCCGCAGATTATCGCGCCTCAAGTGAAGAGGCCCTCCACGAGGCGGCCGGCCTCCCGGCTGGTCCAGTCCATCTCGCCGCGGACGCGCCAGCGCGGGCGGCCGTCGGCGCCGATCAGCACCGTCGTCGGAAACACTTTCACTTGCCAGCGGCGCGCGTGCTCGCCGGCGGGATCCATCAGCACCGGCAGTCTGAGCTGCGTCCTGGCGGCAAACCGGGCGGCGGTCGCGGGCGCCTCCTTGAAGTTCAACGCCAGCACGGCCAGCCGGTCATCGCCGTAGAAATCAGCCAGCTGTTGCAGCGTCGGCATTTCCGCACGGCATGGCTCGCACCAGCTGGCCCAGAAGTTCAGCAGGACGCCGCGGCCGCGCAACGCGCGCAGCTTCCATGCGCGGCCCGACAAGTCGAGCGCATCGAGGCCCGCGGGCGGTTGCCGCCCGGGCCAGGGCACGACTTCTGCGGCTTGCGCCGCGCCCGAAAACACCTGGAGCGAGCCCCAGGCGGCCGCCAAGTGCAGAAATGTTCTCCTGGCATGCCCAACTAGCATACCTTTCTCCGAGGGGTGCTCCATCTCCCAATTGTCGGGGTATCGGGCGTGGAGTATCGTGCGGTAGCATTTGCAGCGTCGAGGAGAGGATTGCGTATGGACATGAACACCGGACGTAGGGCGATCCTGGGCACGGCTGTCGCCACCGGGTTGGCAGGGTTGGGAGTCGGCAGCGCGTGGGCACAAGCCAAGGGCGCGGCGCCACGCAAGATCGTGCTGGGCCAGTCGGTGCCGCTCACCGGCGCGGCCAGCGAAATCGGCCTGGCCTTTGCCGCCGGCGCCAAGCTGTACGTCGATTCCTTCAACGCGCGCAAGAACAACCCGGGCTGGCACTTCGAGCTGCGCCAGCTCGATGACGGCTACGACCCGGCCAAGGCCGGCGCGAACGCCAGGAAGATGCTCGCGGATGGCGCCGACCTGCTGTTCGGCTTCGTCGGCACGGCCAGCAGCGACGCCGGCGCGGACGTCGCGACCAAGGAAGGCGCGATCTTCTTCGCACCCTTTGCCGCATCCGACGCACTGCGCGATGCCCAGCACGCCAGCGTGTTCCACGTGCGCCCCAGCATGGCGGACGAGGCCTTCAAGATGGTGCGCCACTGCGCGACGCTGGGTCAGAACCGCATCGCCGTCCTGGCGGAGGACGACGCGATGGGCCGCGCCGGGCTGGCAGCCGTCAACCAGGCGCTCACCGAACTGAAGCTGCCGCCGCTGGTCGGCTCGGCCTTCGTGCCGGTGAACAGCGACAAGGTCGATGCCGCCGTGGCCGCGCTCTCCAAGGGCAACCCGCAGGCCATCATCCAGGTCTCGCTCTTCAACTCCACGGCCGCCTTCATCCGCAAGATGCGCAAGACGGGGTATGCCGGCTCGTTCCTGAACTTCTCGGTGGTCGGCATCGACCCGCTCTTCACCGCGCTCGGCAAGGACATTGGCGGCGTCGTCGTATCGCAGGTGGTGCCGTCGCCACGCAGCTCGGCCACGCCCATCGTCAAGGAATACCTCGCCGCGATCGACAACTCGGACCAGTCGCCCTCCTACGAGAGCCTGGAGGGTTTCATTGCCGCCAAGGCGCTGGCCGAGGCCGTGCGCCGCGCCGGCAAGGGCGCCGACAAGGCCGGCCTGCAACGCGCAATGGCCACCATGACCGACTACGACGTCGGGGGCTTCCGCATCAACCTGCGCGCGGGCGTGCGCGATTCCGTCCGCGCGATCGACCTGGTGACGATCACGCCGGACGGCAAGATCGTCCGCTGATCACCTGAACGCCTCCCGCAGGAGTTCGCGCACCAGCGCGCCGGACTGCTGCGCGGCCTCCGGGTTGCGCCCCGAATGCACGCCCTGCCCCGGGTTGGCGCCGTTGGGCACGTCCTTCAACAAGCGCACCTCGCCCACCGGGTTGTCGAAGCCGTGGTGGCTGTCCGCGTAGACATGCACCTGCGCCTCCACCGCCTTGCCCAGTTCGATGCACGGGCCCGGTGGCGTCCAGTCGTCCTGCTCGCCCAGCAGCATCACGAGCCGGGTGACCGGCTGGTAGCCGGACTTCAGGGGCGCGACGCAACCGGGATAGAACGCGATGGCGAGCACCGGCCGCGTGGCTTGCGCGCGCACGTCGCGCCGGCTGGCGTCGGTCGCGGACAGCACCGCACTGCCACCGTTCGACCAGCCGAGCAATGCGATGCGGTCCGCCCGCGCCCAGGGCTGCGCCGCGGCCCAGGCCAGGGCGGCCAGTGCATCGGCGCGGCGCTCCGCCTGCGTGATGCGGCGGCCGCCGGCGCGCTGGGTGCAGATCTGGGTTTCGCCTCGTGGGGCCAGGCTGTCGGGGAAGACGACGGCATAGCCCTCACCGATCAGCAGCTGCGCATACGCGCGGTGCCGCGCGCTGAGTTCGCCCTTGCGCGAGCCCGCCGTGGCGTACAAGCCCCCGCAACCATGCAGCGCGACGACGGTGCCGCGCGGGGGCTGCTGGGCGGGCTGGAACACATGCGCCTGGATCGGCGTCGCGTCCAGGCTCGGGAAGGTGACTTCCTCGGCGTGCACGGCGAGGCAGGCCAACGCGATCGCGCCCAGCCACGCCCGCATGGCTACACGCGCTCGGCGACCCAGGCTTGCACGGACTGCAGCGCGCCGGTGAGCTTGGCCGGATCGGTGCCGCCGGCCATCGCCATGTCGGGCTTGCCGCCGCCCTTGCCGCCCACCTGCTGGGCGACGAAGTTCACCAGGTCGCCGGCCTTGACCTTGCCCATGCTGTCGGCGGTGACGCCGGCCGCGATCTGCACCTTCCCGCCTTCGACCGCCGCCAGCACGATGGCCGCCGTCTTGAGCTTGTCCTTGAGCTTGTCCATGGTGTCGCGCAATGTCCTGGCATCCGCGCCGTCCAGCCGCGCCGCCAGCACCTTGATGCCCTTGACATCGACGGCCTGCGCCACGAGTTCATCGCCTTGCGACGAAGCAAGCTTGCCCTTGAGCTGCGCGACTTCCTTCTCCAGCGTGCGGACCTGGTCCAGCACCTGCGTCACGCGGTTCTGCAGCTCGGTGGGGGCGGCCTTCAACGTGCCGGCCACACGATTGACTGTCGCCTCGAGCTGCTGCAGGTAGGCCAGCGCATTGGCGCCCGTCACCGCCTCGATCCGGCGGATGCCCGCGGCCACGCCGCCTTCGCTCACCACCTTGAACAGGCCGATGTCGCCGGTGCGCTGCACGTGCGTGCCGCCGCACAGCTCGCGGCTGGAGCCGATGTCCAGCACCCGCACCGTGTCGCCGTATTTCTCGCCGAACAGCATCATCGCGCCGGTGGCCTTGGCCGCCTCGATCTCCATCACGCGCGCCAGCGTTTCCTGGTTGGCCAGGATCTCGGCGTTGACGCGCTTCTCGATTTCACGAACCTGCTCGGGGGTGACCGGGTTGTTGTGGGCGAAGTCGAAGCGCGTCTTGTCGGCGTCGACCAGCGAGCCCTTCTGCTGCACGTGGTCGCCCAGCACCTCGCGCAGCGCCTTGTGCATCAGGTGCGTGACGCTGTGGTTGCGCATGGTGGCGTGGCGCCTGGCCATGTCCACCCTGGCCGTCACGGCGTCGCCCACCTTCAGCACGCCCGACGCCAGCGTGCCATGGTGGCCGTACACGTCGCCCTTGATCTTCTGCGTGTCCTCGACCTGGAAGGTCGCGCCCTGGGCGTCGATCTGGCCCGCGTCGCCCACCTGCCCGCCCGACTCGGCATAGAACGGCGTCGTGTTCAGCACGACGATGCCGACCTGCCCGGCCTGCAGCTGGTTCACGGCCGCGCCTTCCGCGTACAGGGCCACGACCGCCGCCGGCTCTTCCAGCTTCTCGTACCCAGTGAACACGTTGCTGATGCCGGCGTATTCGAGCGCGCGGTCCATCTTGAACTTGCCGGCCGCGCGCGCCTGCGCCTTTTGCTTGTCCATCGCGGCGTTGAAGCCCGCCTCGTCGACCTCGACGTCGCGCTCGCGGCAGACGTCGTTGGTCAGGTCCAGCGGGAAGCCGTACGTGTCGTGCAGCTTGAAGGCCACGTCGCCGGGCAGCACCTTCTTGCCGCCGGCCAGGGCGGCGTCCAGGATCTCCATGCCGTTTTCGAGCGTCTCGAAGAAGCGCTCTTCCTCCGCTTTCAGCGTGTCGACGATCTTCTTCTCGCTGGCGCGCAGGTTCGGGTAGGCGTCGCCCATCAGGCGCACCAGGTCCGGCACCAGCTTGTGGAAGAAAGGCGTCGTCTTGCCGAGCTTGTAGCCGTGGCGGATGCCGCGGCGGATGATGCGGCGCTGTACGTAGCCGCGGCCTTCATTGCTCGGGATCACGCCGTCGCTCACCAGGAACGCGGTGGCGCGGATGTGGTCGGCGATCACGCGCAGGCTCTTGTTTTCCAGGTCCTTCTCGCCGGTCTCGCGGGCGGCGGCGCGGATCAGCGCGTCGAAGATGTCGATCTCGTAGTTGCTGTGCACGTGCTGCAGGATCGCGGCCAGGCGCTCCAGGCCCATGCCGGTATCGACGCAGGGCGCGGGCAGGTTCTTCACGCTGCCGTCGGGCTGCATGTCGAACTGCATGAACACGTGGTTCCAGATCTCGATGTAGCGGTCGCCGTCCTGGTCCGGGCTGCCGGGCGGGCCGCCCGGGATTTCGGGGCCGTGGTCGTAGAAGATCTCCGAGCAGGGGCCGCAGGGGCCGGTGTCGGCCATCATCCAGAAGTTGTCGGAGGCGTACTTGGCGCCCTTGTTGTCGCCGATGCGCACCACCCGCTCGGGCGGCAGGCCGATCACCTTCGTCCAGATGTCGTACGCCTCGTCGTCGTCGATGTACACCGTGGCCCACAGCTTGTCGGCGGGCAGCTTGTAGACCTGCGTCAGCAGCTCCCAGCCCCACACCAGCGAGTCGTGCTTGAAGTAGTCGCCGAAGCTCCAGTTGCCCAGCATCTCGAAGAAGGTGTGATGCCGCGCCGTGTAGCCGACGTTCTCGAGGTCGTTGTGCTTGCCGCCCGCGCGCAGGCAGGCCTGCACCGATGCCGCGCGCACATAAGGGCGCTTGTCGGTCCCCAGGAAGACGTCCTTGAACTGCACCATGCCGGAGTTGGTGAACATCAGCGTGGGGTCGTTGCCGGGCACCAGCGGGCTGGACGGCACGACCGTGTGCCCCTTGGACGCGAAGAAGTCCAGGAAGGTCTTGCGGATGTCGGCGACGGTGAATTGGGGGTTGCTCATGGCTTGCTTTGAAGGGGCGCGGCCGGCCCCGGTCGGGGAGCGCGCGTCAATGCTTGATTCAGCTCAACTTTTGATTATAAGTTTGGCGGCTTTTCCCGCGGCTTCCTCGACCGTTCGCCTCCAGCCCCTCGAAGGGCCTTGGCAAAGTGGCTATCCTAGAAAGGTTGACATCAAGAGCCCTGCCATGGACATGAAAACCTCCCCCCTCGCCCTGCTGAAAGACCCCACCCTGCTCAAGACCGACGCCCTCATCAACGGCGAATGGATCAAGGGGGACTCACGCTTCGACGTCAATGACCCCAGCAACGGCGCCAAGCTGGCCGACGTCGCCAACCTCGGCGAAATGGAGGCCGAAGCCGCCATCGCCGCCGCCAACGCCGCCTGGCCGGCCTGGCGCACGAAGACGGCCAAGGAGCGCAGCATCATCCTGCGCAAGTGGTACGACCTGCTGATGGCCCACCAGGAGGACCTGGGCCGCATCATGACGGCCGAACAGGGCAAGCCCTTCGCCGAAGCCAAGGGCGAAGTCGCCTACGGCGCGAGCTTCGTGGAATGGTTTGCCGAGGAGGCCAAGCGCGTCAACGGCGAGACCCTGCCCCAATTCGACAACAACCGCCGCCTGATGGTGATCCGCCAGCCGATCGGCGTGTGCGCGGCCATCACGCCCTGGAACTTCCCGCTGGCGATGATCACGCGCAAGGTGGCCCCGGCACTGGCCGCCGGCTGCCCGGTGGTCATCAAGCCGGCCGAGCTCACACCCCTCACGGCGTTGGCCGCGGCCGAACTGGCGATGCGCGCGGGCATCCCGGCCGGCGTGCTGAACCTGCTCACCGCCGACGGCCCCAACAGCATCGCCGTGGGCAAGGTGTTCTGTGCCAGCGACGTCGTGCGCCACATCAGCTTCACCGGCTCCACCGAGGTCGGCCGCATTCTGATGGCGCAAAGCGCGCCGACGGTCAAGAAGCTCAGTCTGGAGCTGGGCGGCAACGCGCCCTTCATCGTGTTCGACGACGCCGACATCGATTCGGCCGTGGAAGGCGCGATGGCCAGCAAGTACCGCAATGCGGGCCAGACCTGCGTGTGCGCCAACCGCATCTACGTGCAGGAAGGCGTGTACGACCAGTTCGTCCAGAAATTCTCTGCCAAGGTCCAGGCGCTGAAGGTCGGCAATGGCTTCGAGGACGGCGTGGTGCAGGGCCCGCTGATCGAGGACGCGGCCGTGCAGAAGGTGCAGCGCCATGTGGAGGACGCGATCGCCAAGGGCGGCCGGGTGACGGTCGGCGGCAAGAAGCTGCAGGGCCAGTTCTTCCAGCCCACCGTGATTGCCGGGGCCACCGGCGACATGCTGTGCGCGAAGGAAGAGACCTTCGGCCCGGTGGCGCCCGTGTTCAAGTTCAAGACCGAGCAGGAGGCGATCCAAGCCGCCAACGACACCGAGTTCGGCCTGGCCAGCTACTTCTACAGCCGCGACGTGGGCCGCATCTTCCGCGTGAGCGAGGCGCTGGAGTACGGCATGGTCGGCATCAACGTCGGCATCATCGCCACCGAGCACGTGCCTTTCGGCGGCGTCAAGCAGTCGGGCCTGGGCCGCGAAGGCTCGCACCACGGCATGGACGAATACGTGGAGATGAAGTACCTGTGCATCGGGGATGTGCTGAAGTAACCCGCAGCTTGCACCGCTGCCGGGCGATGCACATAATGCTCCCCGTCCGGCCCATGGAGGCGCCGGGGAGCCGCGCATGCCACTGTACGAACCCGCGAAATGGGATCAGGTCCTGGCCAACTTGAAGGTTGTGCCGGACGCCTCGATCCAGGCCATCACGTCCGAGCTGCGCAACGCCGACTTCTTCAAGGTGCAGCGCTCACAGGGCCAGTCCCTCTACAGCTACAGCGAAAGCCGGGCCCTGAGGCCAGACGAGCTGGACCCACGGACGGAGCAGTTCTACATACGCGCTTTCAATGAATGCGTCGCCGTCATCTCCAGCCCCATGCCGGACGCGGCAAAGTGCGCCGCCTGCGAGATGCTGGCCGTGAGCCTGCAAAAGCGCAGGCACCGGGTGGAGCGGGCCACCGCGCACTTCCAGGCGGCCAAGCCCGGGGCGGTGATCGGGGCATCGGCCCAGCGCGATTTCCTTCGGGCCCAGGGGCGCGCCGGCAACCAGGCCGACCTGGCCGCCCTGAAAGCAGGCGCCACCGCCATTGCCCAGGGCAAGACCCACCTGCAGCTGGTGAACCGCAAGTTCCAGCCCGGCAAATCGCTGGAAGGCGCCAACAACTACTGGCTCGAGAAGGCCGACCCGCTGCATCGCGCATGGGGCCACGTGGGCATCGAAATCTACAACGCATGGGCCAACGACGCGTCCATCGAGCTGGATTTCTTCACCTGGGCGGACCGCAACCGCGACCAGCTCGCAGTCCAGTTTCCCGACAGTGCCGAAATCCTGTACGAGGACCGGGGCGTGCGTTACCTGAGCCGCGCGGAGAAATTCCAGTACCGCGTGAAGTTCAGCGACGAGGGCCCCTTCCTGCGCCGCTCGCGCGACGAGTTGCGCGCGCTGAAGGTGAGCACGCGGCTGAACCTCGCCGACATGAAGCAGGCGGCGCAGTTCCAGCTTTTCTCCACGGCCGGCTACGACACGCTCTACAACGGCTCGGGTTTCGCGATCTGGGTCTGCGGCCCCACGGGCAAGTTCTATTCGCACCGGCACAAGAAGGACACCTTCCACCACTCCAGCTTCTTCGCGGGCGACGAGGTGATCTGCGGCGGCGAATGGGCGATCAGCCAGGGCGAGCTGGTGATGATCTGCGACAAGACCGGCCATTACGCGGCGACGCAAGCGGACTTCCACAAGGCCTGCAAGCTGCTGGTGGATGCGAAGGTGAGCATCGAGAACGCGGTGTACGAGACCGCCGATTACGCCGTCAACGGCTGGGACCGCAAGTTCTACTGGCTGTGGGACTGGTACCGGCACTACCCTCACAACACGGCCGACAACACGCCGCTGATCGACAGCTCCAACCCCTTCACGCTGCACGCCGCCCGGCAGGCGCGCGCCAACGACCTGAATTCGGACACCACCCTTTCCGACGCGGAGCGCCAGCGCCTGCTGGACGCATTCAATGCCGAGCACCAGGAGCACCGGCTCAACTGGGCCAGCGCGCTGGTGGCATCCGGCGCGAGCCCGGCGGGCGCCTACAAGGCCTGGTACGACAAGCGTCATTCGGCCAACCGCGGGCTGGGAAGGCGCCGCGCAGAAGCGGTCGGCACCGGCGGCATGGCGGGGCTGGGGTTGAAAGGTGTCGGGCTCGGCGCCACCGGCGCCACCTGGGGCGACCTGCTGTTGAACAACGGCGGGGTGAAGACGATCGGCGCGAACATCGCGCAGGCAGCCACCCGTAAACGTCGCTGAGAGTGCTTCCGGCTTCCTCCCCCGGTGGCCCGCCGAAGCCGGTTCTGGCAGCCCCCTCCGGGGGAGACGTGCTTTCCGCGTGTCCGCTAGAATTGCGCCTCGTGCGGGTGTAGTTCAATGGTAGAACGGCAGCTTCCCAAGCTTTAGACGTGGGTTCGATTCCCATCACCCGCTCCATGTCTCTTTAAGTGCCTGTTAACGGTGGGCACCCCGATCGGGCGCCGCGCCAACGCGCTGGAAGTGCCCTGGCTCAATGCTGTCATGGCGGCGGTGGCTCGACCGGCGCACTGGCAACGGGCAGCTGCCAGCGATGCCTGATGGCCAGCACGCGCAGGCCAAAGCAGAGAGCCGCACCCAGCAGTGCCGCCGGGCCCGGGGGCAGCTGGAGCAGATGGGCGATCACGACAACCGCCGCGCCCACCAAAGCGGCGACGGCATACAGGTCCGCGCGCAGCACCGTGGGAACCTGCGCCAGCAGGATGTCGCGTGCCATTCCGCCCCCGATTCCCGTGAGCATGCCGAGCAAGGTCGCCATCACGGGGTTGAGTCCGTGCGCGAGAGCCTTGCCGGCGCCAGTGACCGCGAACAGGGCCAGGCCCGCCGCGTCGAAGATCAGCACCGGATTCCATCGCTCACTGATGCGTGACGGGAAGTAGAACGTGACAAGCCCCGCCAGGAGCGACACCCCCAGGTAGTGCCACTCGCTGATGGCCACCGGGGGCACGGCCCCGATCAGAAGATCACGGCTGATCCCGCCCGTATTCGCCGCGGCGAAGGACAACACCAAGACGCCAAACAAGTCGAGCCGGTGCTTCACGCCCGCCATCGCGCCGCTGAGTGCGAACACGAACGTGCCGCCAAGATCAAGCACATACGGAAGCGCGCCCATCGAGATCATGCGCCACTCTACGCCGGCATCCATGTCCTCGCTGCCACGACCAGCGTCTCGACCCCGGTCCGCAAGGTGGGGTGGAGCACCGGCGCGAATTTCGGGCTGTGGTTGACAGGAAGTTCATTGAGCCGGTTGGCCGCTTTGGCCCGCGCGTAGACCTCCGGGTCGGTTCCCCCCACGAACCAGAACACCGAGGGCGCGTGCCAGTCGGATCCGAAGGACCCGAAGTCCTCGCTCGCCGGCGCGGGTCCCGTTTCGCGAACCCGCTCCGCGCCGAAGTAAGCCCGGAATGCGTCGACCAGCCGCTGGCTTGCGTCCCGGTCGTTCACGTTGAGCGGGTAATGGTCCAGGGTCGTGATCTCGGGCTTGCGCGGAGCGCCCGAAGCCGCGGCTTCGGCATTCACGATCCGTTCGATGGCGGCGAGGACGCGCGTTCGCACGCCCTCGTCGAAGGTCCGCACGTTGAGCTTGATGATGGCCTCGTCCGGGATCACGTTCTCCTTCGTGCCTGCCTGAAGCGCACCCACCGTGACAACCGCGGCTTCGGCGGCGGCGACCTCCCGCGAGACGATCCCCTGCAGCCGCATCACTGTGGCTGCGGCCATGACGACCGGGTCGATGCCGGCCTGCGGCATCGACCCGTGCGCGCCGCGCCCGAAGAGCCGGATCTGCAGGCTGTCCGCGGCGGAGGTGATGGCGCCTGCCCGGCCGGCGATGGCGCCCGCGGGGCCGACCATGACGTGCTGGCCGAGCACCACATCCGGCTTGGGAAACCGCTGCAACAGGCCATCGGCGATCATGGCCTTGGCGCCCTCCGCGGTTTCCTCGCCCGGCTGGAAAACGGCGAGCAAGGTGCCGCGCCAGGCCGAGCTTGAGTCGGCCAGCACGCGGGCGGCGCCGGCCAGCCAGGCGACATGCATGTCGTGTCCGCACATGTGCGAGACCGGCACGGTGTTGCCCTCACGATCGGTCGCAGTCACCTGGCTCGCGTAGGGCAGGCCGGTCGCCTCCTCGATCGGAAGGGCATCCATGTCGGCGCGAAGCATGACGGTCGGGCCTTCGCCGTTGCGCAGCACGCCGACGATCCCCGTGACGCCCACATCGGTCGTGACCTCGAACCCCGCGGCGCGGAGCTGGTCCGCCGCCAAACGGGCTGTGCGCCGCTCCTGCATCGACAGTTCCGGATGGGAGTGGATATCCTTGTACAAGGCCTCGAGTTCCGGCAGCAGGGCTTCGAGCTTGCCGAGTACAGGGTCGGCGGAACTCGCCGGGTTCGTGCTCATGGCGCAAATCCTTTCGCCCTACAGTGCGAGCCGCAGACGAGTAGCGGCGCGCTCCCGGCCCTTCCAGGGAATAGGGCAGTTGCATGGTCACCCTCCTCGCGCCGCATGTCAATGACCGGGTCGCCAAGCCGCCTCGACGTTCCGATCATGAGTCGCCCCAAGGCTCAGCGCAACCTACCCGCCGGCAGCGGGCTCGCCGGTCCGGCGCCACTTGCGCAGCGCTTGCAGCAGCATCGCTCCGGCAAGGGCGCCGGCGGTCGGGAGATCGCTGGCGACCAACAAAGCGATGTTGCCGATCAAATCGGGGTCGGCCTGCTCGACGTAGCGGGCGAGTTCGAGAACCTGCGCGCCCGTGATCCGTGCCGCATCATCGAACGATGAAAGATCCGGCGCCTGCCACGTGCGCAGACGCAGAAAGGAGGCGAATGCACCCGAAGCGATGGCAACCAACGCCAATGGGCCGACCGGCCGCAGCAGCAAGGACAGCAGCTTCAGCCGGAAGGCCTGGCTCGCCTCGTCGTAGACGCGCGCTATCAGCCCCGGAACCGACGAGCGCTGTGGGAGTTCGTCCGCGTTGATCACAAATGCACCATCCCCTGTCGAAAATGGGTCGAAACAGGAAATGCTAGGTCCCCCGGCTTAAGCGAAGCTGAAGCACAAACCGAAGTTGGTCGGCCCTGGGTCTTGTCCAGCTGAACAGCCGGGGCAATTTGTAACAAAACGACGAATGAGGGCTGAACGATCGGTACAGAAGCTCGGGCATGCCAAATGCCACTATGCTTGTATCAGCTTTGATGGAGACGCTCCGGTGCCTTGGCCGCACGGCCCGCCGGAACGCCGCATCGAAGCAAGGCCTTGACGCGAAGGGATCTGGTTTGTCCGACTTGCCCTTTCTTCCATTCTCCCTGCCGAGCATCAGCGAGGCCGAAGTGTCGGCCGTAACGCAGGTTCTTCGCTCACGCTGGATCACGACCGGTCCGGTCTGCCATGAATTCGAGGAGCGGTTCGCCGCCCATCTGGGAGCCCGCCATGCGGTGGCGCTTTGCTCCGCCACGGCGGCCATGCACCTGACCTTGCTTTCGCTGGGAATCGGCCCGGGTGACGAAGTCATCACGCCTTCACTGACCTGGGTCTCCACGGCCAACCTGATCTGCCTGCTGGGCGCCACCCCCGTGTTCGTCGATGTCGACCGGGACACGCTGATGGTGGTGCCGCAAGCGGTGGCGGACGCCATCACCCCGCGCACCAAAGCCATCGTTCCCGTGCACTACGCCGGCGCGCCCTGCGACCTTGCGGGCTTGCGGCAGGTCGCGAACGAGCACGGCGTGGCGCTGATCGAGGACGCCGCGCACGCGGTGGGCACACGCTACCAGGGGCAGCCGGTCGGCTCGAGCGGCACGGCCATCTTCTCGTTTCACGCCATCAAGAACCTCACCTGCGCCGAAGGCGGCATGCTGGTGACCGACGACGCGGCGCTGGCGCAGCGGGTGCGCCGGCTGCGGTTTCATGGGCTGGAGGCCGACGCGTTCGACAGGGTGAGCCTGGGCCGCAAGCCCCAGGCGCAGGTCATCGAGCCGGGCTTCAAGTACAACCTGTCCGACATTCACGCGGCCCTGGGACTGGCGCAGCTGTCGCGCATCAACGAGATGAATGCCCGCCGCCGCGAGCTCGCGCAGCGCTACCTGGAACTGCTCGGCCGCCTGCCCGTGTTGCCGCTGCAGCCGCCGGCGGACCCGCAAGAGCATGCCTGGCATCTCTTCATCCTGCGCATCGACGAGTCGCGCTGCGGCATCGATCGCGACGGGTTCATGCAAGCGCTGACGGCGCGCGGCATCGGCACCGGCATTCATTTCATTGCCACCCACCTGCATCCCTGGTACCGGCAACGCTGGCCCGGGCTGAGCCTGCCGCACAGCGAGTGGAACTCGGCGCGGATCTGTTCGCTTCCCCTGTTTCCCGACCTGACCGCGGGCGACGTGGAGCGGGTGGTCCACGCCATCGAGGCCGTCCTGGGCGAGCGTGCATGAAACCCTACGCCATTCATCGCGTTTCCGTCGTGATCCCGGTGTACAACGAGCGGGAGAACCTCACGCCGCTGCTGCGCCGCATACGCGCCGCCTGCCAGCAGTTGCCGTGCGCCTTCGAGATCATCCTGGTGGATGACGGCAGCCGCGACGGCTCGACCGAGTTGCTGCAGGAGGCTGCCGCGCAGGCGGGCAGCCAGGTGGTCGCGGTGATTCTCAACCGCAACTATGGGCAGCACGCGGCCGTGATGGCCGGCTTCGAGCAGTGCGCCGGCGACCTGGTGATCACGCTGGACGCGGACTTGCAGAACCCGCCCGAGGAAATACCTGCGCTGGTCGAGGTCGCGGCCCAGGGTTACGACGTGGTCGGCACCGTTCGCCAGCAGCGGCAGGACTCCGTCATGCGGCGACTGGCGTCCCGCCTGGTCAATTACGCGGTGCTTCAAGCCACGGGCGGCACCATGAGCGACCCCGGCTGCATGCTTCGGGCCTACCGCCGCAAGGTTGTCGAAGCCGTGCTGGAATGTCGCGAGCGCAGCACCTTCATCCCGATCCTGGCCAATACCTTTGCCAGGTACACCTGCGAGATCCCGGTGCAGCATGCGGCGCGCGAGCACGGCCAATCCAAATACGGCTTCATGCGGCTGGTCAACCTGATGTTCGACCTGGTCACCACCATGTCGACAACACCGCTTCGCATGCTCAGCCTTTTCGGTGGCGCCCTCGCCTTGGTCGGGTTCGCATTCGCGCTGATGCTGCTGGTGCTTCGGCTCGCCCACGGTCCCGAGTGGGCGGCGCAGGGGGTGTTCGTCCTGTTCGCCGTGCTGTTCGTTTTCACCGGCGCACAGTTCATCGGCCTGGGCCTGCTCGGCGAGTACCTCGGGCGCGTCTATCACGACGTGCGCGCGCGCCCCCGGTTCTTCGTGGATCGGATCGTGCGATCGCGCGCGCCCACCCCGCAGTTTGCCGCCACCTTGAACAACCCGGAGCCGCGATGAAAGACTGCGTCGTATTCGCCCACCACGACATCGGCTGCGCCGGCATTCAGGCGCTGATCGGCGCCGGCTACGTCATCAAGGCTGTGTTCGCGCACACCGACGACCCGCGGGAAAACCGCTTCTATGCCTCGGTCGCGCAGCTGTGCGCGCGGCGCAATATTCCCGTTCACGCGCCGCAGGACGCCAGCCACCGCTTGTGGGTGGAGCGCATACGGGCGCTGCGGCCGGACTATATTTTTTCCTTCTACTACCGCAACATGCTGTCGCGGGAAGTGCTCGCCTGCGCCGAGCGAGGGGCTTACAACCTGCATGGTTCGCTGCTGCCGCGCTACCGCGGCCGCGCGCCGGTCAACTGGGTCCTGGTCCACGGCGAACAGGAAACCGGTGTCACCCTGCACCGCATGACCGAGCGGGCCGATGCCGGCCCCATCGTGGCCCAGCGCAGCGTGCCCATCGCGCCCGACGACACCGCGCTCAGCCTGCACGGCAAGCTGCGCGAGGCTGCGCGCGGGCTCCTGGCCGACTGCCTGGGGCCGCTGGCGCGCGGCGAGCTGGAAGAGCGGCCGCAGGACGAGAGTCAGGCCAGCTACTTCGGACGGCGCACCCCGGCCGACGGCGAGCTCGACTGGCATCGGCCCGCCGCCGCGCTGGCCAATCTGGTTCGCGCGGTCACGCAGCCCTATCCCGGCGCATTCGCCTGGCGTGGTGAACGCAAGCTGCTGGTCTGGGAGGCGGCCGCGCTCGACGCCGCGCACGACCGGGCGCCGGGCACCGTGCTCGGCGTGCAGCCGCTGCGCGTTGCCTGCGGCACCGGCGTGCTGGAAATCGGCGCCGGGCAGGAAGGTGACCTGGGGCTGTACCTGGCCGGCCCGCAGCTCGCCCGGGAGCTTGCCCTGAGCGAGGGGGTCCGCCTGTGCCGGGGCACCGGTGCCCCGGCGCGCAGCTTGCGCGTGCTGATCCTCGGCGTCAATGGCTTCATCGGCAATCACCTGACGCAGCGCCTGCTCGAGGCGGGCAACTACGAGGTGTATGGCATGGACATCGGCTGCGACGCGCTCGAACGATTCAGCGGCCACCCGAACTTTCACTACGTCGAAGGCGACATCTCGATTCACACCGAATGGATCGAATACCACATCCGCAAGTGCGACGTGGTGCTGCCGCTGGTGGCCATCGCCACACCCGTCGAGTACACGCGCAATCCCTTGCGGGTGTTCGAGCTGGATTTCGAGGAGAACCTCAAGATCGTGCGCTACTGCGTGCGCTACGGCAAACGCCTGGTCTTTCCCTCCACATCGGAGGTCTACGGCATGTGCACCGATCCGCGTTTCGACGAAGACCAGTCCAACCTGGTCGTCGGCCCGATCAACAAGCAGCGCTGGATCTATTCGGCCTCCAAGCAGCTGCTGGACCGCGTGATCTGGGCCTATGGCGAAAAGGGCCTGAAGTTCACCCTGTTTCGCCCCTTCAACTGGATCGGGCCGCGGCTGGACCGGCTGGATTCCGCGCGCATCGGCAGTTCGCGGGCGATCACGCAACTGATCCTCAACCTGGTGGAAGGCACGCCGATCAAGCTGGTGGATGGCGGGGCGCAGAAGCGCTGCTTCACCGACATCGAGGACGGCATCGAGGCGCTGTTTCGCATCATCGAGAATCGCGGCGGCCGCTGCGACGGCCAGATCATCAACATCGGCAACCCCGACAACGAGGCGAGCATCAAGGAGCTGGCGCAGGAACTGCTCGCGCAGTTCGAACGCCATCCGCTGCGCGGGCACTTTCCGCCCTTCCCCGGCTTGCGCGACATCGAAAGCCGCAGCTATTACGGAGAAGGCTACCAGGACGTCACCTACCGAAAGCCCAGTGTGTCCAACGCCCGGCGCCTGATCGATTGGGAAGCGAAGATCCCCCTGGCCGCGACCATCGGCAAGACCCTCGACTACTTCCTCCACGAAGCGGTGCGCGCCGCCGACCGATGATCGACGCCGGCCTGCGCATCGACGTGGACACCCGGCGCGGCACGCGCGAGGGTGTGCCTCGACTGCTCGACCTGCTGGACGCGGCCGGCGTTCGAGCGACTTTCTTTTTCTCCGTGGGCCCGGACAACATGGGGCGCCACCTGTGGCGGCTGGCGCGGCCCGGCTTCCTGTGGAAAATGATTCGTTCGCGCGCCGCCAGCCTGTACGGCTGGGACATCCTGCTGGCGGGCACCGCCTGGCCCGGTCGGCTCATCGGCCCGGAATGCGGCCACCTGATGCGCGACGCCCGGGCGCGCGGGCACGAGGTGGGCCTGCACGCATGGGACCACCATGCCTGGCAGCAGCACGCGGGGCGCTGGAGCGAGCGCGAGCTGGCTCGGCAGATGGAGCTGGGCGTGAAGGCGCTGCAAGACATCCTCGGCGCACCCATCGAGTGTTCGGCCGCCGCCGGCTGGCGTGCCGACCAGCGAGTGGCCGAGGTCAAGGAGGCCTTCGGTTTTCGCTTCAACAGCGACTGCCGCGGCCGCTCGCTGTTCAGGCCGCGCCTGGCCGATGGCCGCCTGGGCGCGCCGCAGATCCCGGTCGACCTGCCGACCTACGACGAAGTGGCCGGGCCGGGCCTGAGTGCTCACGCGTACACGCAGTTCATCCTCAACCGCTTCCGCCCGGGCGGTCTCAATGTCTACACCGTGCATGCCGAAGTCGAAGGCATCGTGCTGGCGACGGAGTTCGCGCACTTGCTGGAGCAAGCGCCGCGACATGCGATCCGGTTCAAGCCCTTGGGCTCTCTGCTGCCAGCCTCATTGGACCGTCTGCCCGCGGGCCTGCTGCGCCGGGGCGCGCTGCCGGGCCGCGACGGCTGGCTCGGGCTCCAGGCATGATGCTCGCTCGCCCGCTGCGGCTGCTGTGCCTGTTCTTCCTGTTCGTCATCCTGCCGCTGGGCTTGCGGCCGCTGTGGATCCCGGACGAGGCGCGTTACGCGGAGATTGCGCGCGAAATGCTGGCCAGCGGAAACTGGGTGGTTCCGCAACTGCTCGGGATGCATTATTTCGAGAAACCGGTCGGCGGCTACTGGTTCAACGCCCTGAGCCAGGCGGCCTTCGGGCCGAGCCTGTTCGCGGCCCGCCTGCCAGTGGCGCTGGCGACGGCGGCGAGCACGCTGATGGTAGGCATGCTGGCCCATCGCCTGTGGCGCGACACGCGCAAGACCGCCATCGCGATGCTGGTCTATTCGTCGTTCGCGCTGGTGTCGGGGCTGGCGCTCTACATCACACTCGACTCGCAACTGGCCTGCTGGCTGAACCTGGCGCTGCTGTCCTTTCACGTGGCGATCACCGCTGCGGCGCCGCGCCACCGCCTGGCGGCGTGGGTTGTGCTGGGCGCGGCCTGCGGCATGGCTTTCCTCACCAAGGGGTTCGTCGGTTGGGTGGTCCCGCTGCTCGTGGTGTGCGGCTACATGGCCTGGCAGCGGCGCTGGGCCCAACTGCTGCCGTACGGCGGCCTGGCGGCGCTGGTGGCGGTGGCGGTCGCCGCGCCCTGGGCCTTGGCCGTGCAGCGGCAGGCGCCGGATTTCTGGAACTTCTTTTTCTGGAACGAGCATGTTCGCCGGCTCGCGGCCAGCGATGCCCAGCATGGCCGACCCTTCTGGTTCTACCTGCCCGTGCTGATCCTGGGGTGCCTGCCCTGGCTCGGCCTGCTGCCGGGGGCGGCCCGGCGCGCCTGGGCCGAGCGGCGGCATCCGGCGGTCGGCCTCCTGCTCCTGTGGCTGCTGCTGCCGCTGGCTTTCTTCAGCCTGGCGCGCGGCAAGCTGCCGACCTACATCCTGCCTTGCTTCACGCCGCTGGCGCTGCTGCTCGTCCCCGCCCTGGCGGATTCGCCCGGCCCCGGCGCGGATCGCGGGCGCAAGGCGAACGCCGCGATCAACGGCCTGGTCGGCGTCACGGCGCTGCTGGCCTTGCTGCTGGCCCGCCGGATGGAGATATTCGACGCCAACGACCGGGCTGCCTGGCTGTGCGCGATGGCGGTCGGCATGGCCTGGCTGCTGGTGGCGCTGGTGCAATGGCGCCGGCCCGGGCCCTCTTGGGAGCTCTCGGCGTTGCCGATGTGGCTGCTGTGGGCGAGCGCGGCCTGGCTGCTGCCCCAGGACCAGATCGACTCCAAGCAGCCCTCGATGTTCATCCAGTCGCACCGGCAAACCCTGGACGAGGCGGAGTTCCTGCTCGCGAACGACGCCGGGCTCGCCGCCAACCTCGCATGGGAGCTGGCACGCACGGGCATCACCGCCTACGGCCAGCTTGGCGAACTGCAGTACGGCCTGTCCACGGCCGCCGGCGCTCGCCGCTTCGTCTCGCGCCAGGAGGTGGCCACCTGGATCGCCGCCGCCCGGCGCCAGGGCGACGTGGCTGTCGTCCTGCGCGTGAGGGGCCCCGGCGACCCGGACCTGACGGCCCTGCCCCCCGGCGCCTCGAAGCAGGACCTGCGCGCCAGGCTCGCGCTGGTGTTCTACTCGCGGCTGCCGCCCGCATGACCTGGCTTCTGATCGCCGTCGTGTGCGTGCTCACCAGCCTCGGCCAGCTGGCCCAGAAGATGGCCGTGTCCCACTGGCACGGACACTCCGTGCCCCTGCGGCGCAAGCTGCGGTCGCCCTGGTTGTGGCTGGCCCTGCTGAGCATGGGTGTGGCGCTGCTGCTGTGGCTGCTGGTCCTGCAACGGCTCGAGGTGGGAGTCGCCTATGCCATGCTGAGCCTCAATTTCGTGCTCGTCACCGTGGCCGCCCGTTATGTGCTGCGAGAACCTGCCGACCGTCGGCACTGGCTGGGCGTGGGCTTGATCGTCGCCGGCGTCACGGTCATGGGGGCGCTGTCGTGAGCGCTCGCGCATGGGCCTGGGCCTGGGCCTGGGCAGGGGCCAGCGTGACGCTCGTGAGCGCCGCGCAGCTGGCAATGCACTGGGGCATGACGCGCCTGCCGCGAATCGAATCCCTCCCGGCCACCTCGATCGGGCAGATTTCCCTGCCAGCGCTGGCAGCCGTCCTGCTCGGCATCCTCGGATATGGGGCGTCCCTGCTGTGCTGGCTCGGCGCGTTGGCGGGCCTGCCGCTGAACCGGGCCTACTCGCTCCTCAGCCTGAGCTATCCCATCGTGTACCTGTGCGGCGCATGGCTGCCGGGGATGGAGGGCAGCCTGAGCGCGGGGAAGACCGCGGGCGTGTTGCTGGTGATGACGGGTGTCGTGTTGATCAACGCACGGCGAGGGCCCGCCCGCTGAGCACTTGAAAGGCAGGAGATCGCGTTCTCCCTCTAAACTCACCGGATGCCCCGTAAGGACAGCCCTCCCAAACGCAAGCCGGCGCCGTCGGCGAAGGCCGCGGCGCAAGCCTGGCAGCAACACCGCCTGGCCGCGCCCGACCCGTCATTCTCGCTGGCTGCGGTCGACCCCGGCGCCAAACCCTTTTCCAGCGGCGACAAGGCAGGCGACCAGCGGCATGTCGACCAGCTGGCCCGGGAGCTGGACGAACTGCAGAACCTCCTGTATGCCGACCGGCGCTACAAGATGCTGGTCGTGCTGCAGGGGCTGGACACCAGCGGCAAGGACGGCACCCTGCGCGTGGTGTTCGGCCGCATGAGCCCGCTGGGGGTGCGGACGGTGGCGTGGAAGGCTCCCAGCGAAGCCGAGCGTGCCCGCGATTTCCTGTGGCGCATCCACCGGGAAGTTCCGGTGTCGGGGGAAGTGGTCGCATTCAACCGGAGCCACTACGAGGACGTGCTCGTGCCCGTGGTGGAAGGCATGATCGACGCGGAAGAGACGCAGCGGCGGTACGCGCACATCAACGATTTCGAAAGGCTGCTCGCGCAAACCGGGACCGTGGTGCTGAAATTCATGTTGCACATCTCGAAGGACGAGCAGCGCAAGCGCCTGCAGGATCGGCTGGACGACCCGGCCAAGCGCTACAAATTCCAGCGGCAGGACCTGCAGGTGCGGGAGAAATGGGACAGCTACCAGCACGCCTATCAGCAGGCCGTGGCCGCGACGGCCACGCCCTGGGCGCCGTGGACCATCGTGCCGTCCGATTCGAAAACCCATCGCAACCTGATGATCGCCCTTGCCATGCGCGAGGCGTTGCTGCGCCTGCGCCTGCGCTATCCCGACGATGACCCCAGCCTGGCCTCGCTGAAGGTGAAATGAGTTCTTGCAGCGGCCGGCAGCTGACCTGAATCAATACGGCGGCGCGGGATCGTTCCCAGAATGAATGGAACCGGGCGCCCCGAGCGGGCCCCGAAGGAGGCACTCATGAGCACATCCTCCATCCCCCTGCCGGCCCAGGCGGCGGGCAAGCCGTCGGGCGACAGCCTGCTGAAGAAAGCAGGCCTGGCCGGTGCGCTGGTTGCACTGCTCGTCATCGTCTTGCTGCCCACACCGCAAGGCTTGCCGCCGGCCGGCCAGGTCATGCTGGGCATCCTCGCTTTCGCGGTGATCGTCTGGATGACCGAGGCGCTGGATTACGCCGTGAGCTCGGTGGCGATCGGCGCGTTGATGATCTTCCTGCTGGCCTACGTTCCGGATGTGGCGAAACCCACCGTGCCCCACATGGGCACCGTCGCGGGCCTCAACCTCGCGCTGTCCGGCTTCTCCAACAGCGCCGTCGCACTGGTAGCCGCCGCCTGCTTCATCGCGGCGGCCATGACGGCGACGGGCCTGGACCGGCGCATCGCCCTCGTGGTGCTGTCGAAGGTGAGCGCCCGCAGCAACCACATCGTGATCGGCGCGATGATCGTCGGCTTCCTGCTCTCGTTCATCGTGCCCAGCACGACGGCGCGCGTGGCCTGCCTGATGCCCATCATGATGGGCTTCATCCTCGCGTTCAGGGTGGACCGGCGCAGCCGCTTCGCGGGCCTGCTGGTGATCACGGCCGCGCAGACGGCCAGCGTCTGGAACATCGGCATCAAGACCGCCGCGGCGCAGAACATGGTCGCCGTGGGTTTCGTCGAAAAGCAGTTCGGCGTCACCATCACCTGGACCGAATGGTTCATCGCCGGCGCGCCCTTCTCCGCCCTGCTGACGCTGGCGCTGTACTTCATCATGACGCGCATGATGAAACCCGAGATGGAGGAGATCGCGGGCGGCCGCGCGACCATTCGCGAGCAGCTCGATGCGATCGGGCCGATGACGGCCAACCAGTGGAAGCTGCTGGTGATGGTGCTGGTGCTGCTGGGTTTCTGGTCCACCGAGAAGGTGCTGCACAGCTTCGACACCTCGTCCACCACCATTGCCGCCATCGCGCTCATGCTGCTGCCGCGCATCGGCGTGATGGACTGGAAGGAATCGCAGCGCGGCTTTCCGTGGGGCACCGTCATCCTGTTCGCCGTGGGCATCAGCGTGGGGACGGCCCTGCTGAGGACCAACGCCGCCAGCTGGCTGGCGAACCTGATCGTCACCCACCTGGGCCTGCAGAATGCCAGCGCCTTCGCCATCCTGATGCTGCTTTCGGCCTTCCTGATCGTCATCCACCTGGGCTTCGCCAGCGCCACGGCCCTGGCCTCCACGATGATCCCCATCGTCATCAGCGTGCTGGCCGCGGTGCAGACGCCGGGCATCAATGCCGTGGGCATGACGATGCTGCTGCAATTCGTGGTGAGCTTCGGCTTCATCCTGCCGGTGAACGCCCCGCAGAACATGATCGCCTACGGCACCGACACCTTCGAGGCGCGCGACTTCGTGCGCACCGGGCTGGTCGTCACGGCAGCGGCGGTGGTGCTGCTGGTGATCTTTGCCCTGACCTACTGGCCGTGGATGGGGTACATGACCAAGGCGGGGTGATCGCCCGGCAGGACCATGCGCCGCGCTATTCGGTCGTGACGCCGTCAAAATGCTCGTGATCGGCTTGTGCCTCGGCGCGCGTGGGGTGAACGGTTGCGTCCTTGTGATGCGGGGGCGCATAGAGCGTGTAGAGCTTCAGCGCCTTCGAATCGGTGTTGATGATGTTGTGGCGCGCGCCGGCAGGCACCACCAGCGCGAACCCGGACTGCACGGCCGTTCGCGCGCCGTCGATGACGGCCTCACCCGCACCCTCCTCCACCCGGAAGAACTGGTCGACGTCGTGGACCTCCGTGCCGATCTCTTCGCCCGGCCGCAAGGCCATCACCACGAGCTGGCAGTGGTGCGCGGTGTAGAGCACCCGACGGAACTCGTCGTTCTCGACCGCAACCTTCTCGATGTCCTGAACGAAGCCTTTCATGATTCACCCGCCTTTCCATTGACAATTCAGTATAGGTAGCCCTCACTGGAATATCATTGACGATCGGTCGATGCTTTGTGAAAGAGCTTGTGATGCGTCGTTCATTTCACTCGTGCCTCGCGCTTGCCGGCACACTTCTGTTGACGACGGGTTGGCCGGTGGCCGTCCACGCCAGCCCGCAGATGTTCGTCGAGTACGGCTGCTACAACTGCCACGGCAACCACCTTCGAGGCGAAGCGCCGAACATCGAGGGGCTGTCCAAGAAGCTTTCCCGATTCAAGAGCGACCAGGCTGCCGAGCAGAAATTCGTGGACAAGTTTCGCGCCGGCGAAGCTTTCGAGCGCGTAGAGGCTCATGGCCGGGTGACGCCGGATACCGGCAGGACGCTCATCCATTGGCTGGCGGAAGGCGCGAATTCGACGCCGTAGCCAGGCCGCTCGCCAGCCGGCGCACCAGCCAGCGCACCAGCCGGCGCGAGAGTCAGCCTGCATCGGGAGGCTCCTTTCGACGGCGGGGCAGTGATGGTGCGCCGCGCCGGGCTCAAGCGGTGAGCCTGCGAGGCTGTTTTTCCAGCCAGCGGATGGGCGACGAACAACGGCGCACCCAGGCTCACGGCAGGAGCCGAGAGATCGCTAACTTCGTTGCCATGACAGAACGCGACGAACTGCTGCCCTACTGGTGGCCGAGAAAAATGATCTCCGGGGGACAGACCGGCGTGGACCGCGCCGCACTGGAGTGGGCCGTGTGGCACGGCGTGCCGCACGGCGGCTGGTGCCCCAGGGGCCGCCGCGCCCTCGACGGCCGCATCCCGGCTGTGTACCAGCTCCATGAAACCGACTCGCCCGGCTACCGCCAACGCACGCTGTTGAACGTGCACGACAGCGATGCGACGCTGGTCCTGAACATGGGTGTGCTGCGCGGAGGGACGCTGCTGACGGTGAAGACGGCCAAGGAGCTGGGCCGGCCCTGCCTGGTGGTGCAGGTGGAGGGGGATCTGGATGCGGCGGCGAAAGAGATTGCGGCGTGGCTGCGTGCGAATGAGTTCGAGACGCTCAATGTGGCGGGGCCGAGCGGGCAGCGGGGGGCGGGGATTGGGGAGGCGGTGATGGAGGTGCTGGATCTTTGCATTGAAAGTCCGTGACTCGCGCAGCAATCGCGCGACTCACGCGACAAATCGATAGTCGTTGTGCCAGCGGAGAAGAGCTCGATACTCCGGCTTTGGCCCAATCGCGGCCGGACGAGAACCGGATGGTCCAGAAGTCGACTTCGTCAGGACCAGAGCGACTCAGGAAGTCGAACCATCGGTGATCGGTGACCCCGGCCCAATATTCATCTGCTCTCCTTCGTTGAAGGGGAGGCGGACACATATCTGGCGACCGCATCGAGCAGGCACATTTGCACTCTTGACCGCAATTCGGCTGGGCTGACAACCTGCACGTCATCCCCAAACCGCAGTATGTCCCCCACAATCTCCCGATCGTCCGAATACGGCACGCTCAGCACATAGCTCCCGTCCGCCTCCTCCCGGCTCTCCTGTTCCGGGTGCCATTGCTCTCCCCTCACCCACCTTGCCCGCTGCGGCGTGAAGCGCAGCGTGGCCCAGGCCTTGGGCTTGCCGCCGAAGATGCCGTAGCCGGCACCCAGCCTGCCGTCGATCTCGCTGGGCGGGACATCCTTGGCTTGCTCCTGCAGCACCTCGATGCTGCCGATCGCGTCGACCGAAAAGCTCCTCAGGTCTTCGCGCAGGTGGCACCAGGCGTCCACGTACCAGTTGTCGCGGTAGTGCACCATGCGCTGGGGCGAAATCTCGCGTTCCAGCGTCTCGCCGGAGCTCCTGTTCATGTGGGCGATCTTCAGGCGCTTGCGCGCCATCGTGGCGCTGGCCGCGGCCTCGAACAGCGGCGGCGCGATGCGGCGCTTGCCGGCGTGGACGATGCGCAGGCGCTGCGCCACGTCCCGGCTGGAGAGGCCGTGCATTTCCATCAGCTGCGCCAGGCGCTCCTGCAGCGGCTTGAGCTTGGGGCCGAGCAGCCGCGGCTCCAGCTGGCTCAAGAGGTGCTGCATGGTGAGCAGGGCCAGCACTTCCTCGGGGTTGAACCACAGGCCGGGCAGCGCGCTGGCCTTCACGCTGGCGTCCAGCACGTAGCCGCCGCGATCGCGGTCGAAGCGGATGGGCACGTGCATCTGGTCGCGCAGCTTGGCGATGTCGCGCTTGAAGGTGGCGGGCGAGATTTCCAGCGTGGCCATGATCTCGTGCCGGGGCACGGCCTGGCGGCCACCCAACAGGGCTGCGTAGCGGCCCAGGCGCACGAATTCACTCACAACCTGCCCTCCTCTTTTCATCGAGGGTCGCAAAATTCGACCGCCGCGGCAATTGGTGAATTCACTTTTTGAGGGGCAAGTTTGACGCAGCGCGGATGCATGCAAACGATTCGTGAATACTTTGGTCCAACTCCTTCCCTCGTGGGTGCGCTGGCGAGGCTGGAATACTCCAGCGCGGGCGAAGTCAACCGCCGATGCCAGAATCGCGGGCATGAAACTCCTCCCCCTGCTGCTCCTGGCCGCCGGTGCGGCCTGCGCGGGCACCTCCGTCATCGAAACCTCGGTCGAGCGACTGCAGCGTGACATGGCCGCCGGCCGCGCGACTTCGCAATCCATCACGCAGGAGAGCCTCGAGCGCATCCGCCGGCTGGATCGCGCGGGGCCGCGCATCAACTCGGTGCTGGAGACCAACCCCGAAGCCCGGGCCATCGCGCGATCGCTGGACCGCGAACGCAAGGCGGGCAAGGTGCGCGGGCCGCTGCACGGCATCCCCGTGCTGCTCAAGGACAACATCGACACCGGCGACCGGATGCTCACCACCGCCGGTTCACTGGCGCTGCTGGGGGCGCCGGCGCCGCGCGATGCGTTCATCGTCAAGCGCCTGCGCGAGGCGGGCGCGGTGGTCATCGGCAAGACGAACCTTTCCGAGCGGGCCAACATCCGCTCCACCAAATCCACCAGCGGCTGGAGCGCGCGCGGCGGGCAGACGAAGAACCCCTATGCGCTCGCGCGCAACCCCTGCGGCTCCAGCTCGGGCACGGGCGCGGCGATTGCGGCGAGCTTCGCGGTGGTGGGCGTGGGAACCGAGACGGATGGCTCCATCGTCTGCCCCAGCAGCGCGGCGGGCCTGGTGGGCATCAAGCCGACCGTGGGACTGGTGAGCCGCAGCGGCATCGTCCCCATCTCGCATTCGCAAGACACGGCCGGGCCGATGACGCGCAACGTGGCCGACGCGGCCGCGGTGCTCACAGCCATCGCGGGCGTCGATCCGGAAGACCCGGCCACGCTGACTGCGCAGGGCCACATCGAGGCCGACTACCGCAGCTTCCTCGAGGCCGACGGGCTCAAGGGCGCGCGCATCGGCGTTGCGCGCAAGCGCGTGACGGGCTACAGCGCGCACGCCGACCGGCTGCTCGAACAAGCCATCGCCGACCTGAAGCGGCTGGGCGCGGAGATCGTGGACCCTGCGGACTTCGGCCACATGGGCGACTACGACGAGGAAGAACTCGAAGTGCTGCTGTACGAGCTGAAGGCCGGCCTCGATGCCTACCTGGCGCGGCGCGTGGGGGTGCCGGTGCGCACGCTCCAGGACGTGATCGCGTTCAACGAGCGGAATGCGGACCGCGAAATGCGGTGGTTCGGGCAGGACTTGCTCATCAAGGCGCAGGCCAAGGGGCCGTTGACCGACGAGGCGTACCGGAAGGCCGCCGAGAAGGCGCGCCGGCTGGCGCGTGCGGGCATCGACGACGTGCTGGCGCAACACAAGCTGGACGCGATCGTCGCGCCCACCGGCTCACCGGCGTGGCTGACGGACCCTGTGAACGGCGATGCGTTCCAGGGGGCCAGTTCCGCGCCCGCGGCGGTGGCGGGGTATCCGAACATCACGGTGCCCATGGGCTCGGCGATCGGGCTGCCGGTGGGCTTGTCGTTCGTGGGGACGGCGTGGTCGGAGGGGAAGTTGCTGCGGCTGGCCTATTCGTATGAGCAGGGGACGAGGCATCGGCGGGGGCCGAGGCTGCCCCTGCGCTGAACGCCGAGCGGCGGGCCGCGCTCAGGTTTCCTGGAAGGCCACTTCGCGCGTCTTGCGGATGGCCGGAAGTGCGACGAGGGCGATCAGCGCCACGGTGGCGAGCAGCAGCGACATCGAGAGCGGCCGCGTCACGAGCGTGGAGAACTCACCGCGCGACAGCAGCAGTGCGCGACGCAGGTTCTCTTCCATCATGGGCCCCAGGACAAAGCCGAGCAGCAGCGGCGCGGGCTCGACCTCCAGCTTCACGAAGACGTAGCCGAGCAGGCCCACCGCGGCCGCCTGGAACACGTCGAAGGTGTTGTTGTTGATCGAGTACACGCCGATGCAGCAGAACACCAGGATGGCCGGATAGAGGTAGCGGTAAGGCACCTTGAGCAGCTTGACCCACAGGCCGATCATCGGCAGGTTCAGCACGATCAGCATCAGGTTGCCGATCCACATGGAGGCGATCAATCCCCAGAACAGCGCGGGGTTGCTGGTCATCACCTGCGGGCCGGGCTGGATGTTGTGGATGGTCATCGCACCGACCATCAGCGCCATGACCACGTTGGACGGAATGCCCAGCGTGAGCAGCGGCACGAAGGACGTCTGCGCGCCCGCGTTGTTGGCGGCTTCGGGCCCGGCCACGCCCTCGATGGCGCCGTGCCCGAACTCGCCCGGGTGCTTCGAGATCTTCTTCTCCAGCGTGTAAGAGGCGAACGACGACAACGTCGCTCCCCCGCCGGGCAGCATCCCCAGCAAGGTTCCGATCAGGGTGCCCCGCGCCGCCGCGGGGATCATCCGCCTGAAGTCATCGCGCGTGGGAAACAGGTTCGTCACCTTGTTGGTGAAGGTCTCGCGGTGCTCGCGGTGCTCCAGGTTGATGATGATCTCGGCAAAGCCGAAAAGACCCATGGCCAGCGCCACGAAGTTCAGGCCGTCGGTCAGCTCCGGAACGCCGAACGAGTAGCGCGCGACACCCGAATTGACGTCCGTGCCCACCAGGCCCAGGAGCAGCCCGAGCAGGATGGCGCCCATCGCCTTGATCAGTGATCCGGAGGCCAGCACCACCGCGCCGACGAGACCGAGCACCATCAGCGAGAAGTATTCGGCGGGGCCGAACTTGAATGCCAGCTCGGACATCGGCACGGCGAAGGCTGCGAGCACAAGGGTAGCGAAGCAGCCGGCCGCGAACGAGGAGAGACCGGCGGCGGCCAGGGCAACGCCCGCCCGTCCTTTGCGCGCCATCTGGTAGCCGTCGATGGCCGTGACCACGGAGGACGATTCGCCGGGCAGATTCACCAGGATGGCCGTCGTCGAGCCGCCGTATTGCGCGCCGTAGTAGATGCCGGACAGCATGATCAGCGCGGCCACCGGTTCCAGCGTGTAGGTGACCGGCAGCAGCATCGCGATGGTGGCGGAAGGCCCGAGGCCGGGCAGCACGCCGATCAGCGTGCCGAGCACGCAGCCCAGCAGGGCGTACATGAGGTTCGTCAGGCTGAGGGCGGTTTCGAAGCCCAACGCGAGGTGGTTGATGAGTTCCATGGCAGCCCCCTCAACCGATGAACGACGGCCAGACGGGGATCTGCAGGCTCAATCCGAAGATGAACGCGCCCAGGCTGATGCCGCACAGGAACAGCGCATTCAGCACCGTGCCCTTCCAGCCGAACTCGTGGCTGGCCATGCTGGACACCAGCACCAGCACCACCAGCGAGATGGCGAGGCCCATCACCTGCAGGATCGCGCCGAACAGCACGAGCGAGCCGAGGATCCAGGCGATGGGGCGGATGTCCATGCGCGGCAATCCCTCCCTCGCGGCGCGCTTGTTGAGCGAGCCCAGCAGCACGATGACGCCGAAGATGGCGAGCAGCACGCCGACCCAGAAGGGAAAGTAGCCGGGCCCCATGCGCGCGGCGTCGCCGAGCTTGTAGCTGGTGGCGCCGATGGCGAAGCCCGCGCCCGTGAGGATGTAGAGCAGGCCGGCGAAGAAGTTCTTCTTGTTGCGGATGGCGGCAAATCGGGACACGTGCGGGCTCCTCGGTGGCATCGATAGTTCATTCTATGATCCAATTTTTACCTCATGCCATGAGGTAACTACGTAGGTCCTGCTCTGCCGTGGATTTGCCGTTTGGTACATTTCCGCCATGACCCGCGCGAGGAGACCCCTGCCCACCAAGGAGCGGCTGATGGCGCTGTCGCTCTTCCGCTATCGGCTGCGCAGCTTCCTGCGGTTCAGCGAGGAGGCATCGCGAGAGGTCGGGATCACGGTGTTGCAGTACCAGCTGCTGCTGCACGTTTGCGGGTTCCCGGGGCGCGACTGGGCGACCATCAGCGAGCTGGCCGAGCGGCTGCAGTCCCACCTGCATGGCGTCGTGGCGCTGGTGTCGCGGTGCGAGGAGATCGGGCTGGTCAAGCGGCGCCAGAGCCGGCGCGACCGCCGCCAGGTGGAGGTGCATCTCCTGGCCAAGGGCAGGAAATGCCTCGAGCATCTGGCCTTCGAACACGAGGCGCCCCTGGCCGACCTTGCGCAGGCCATTGAAGCGGCCGCCGCCGTCCCCGGCGTGACGGCGTCAGCCGGCGGCAGCCCGGACTCGCAAGCCTAGTGAAAATCCCGGCTCTTGCTCGGCTGCTGTCCCAGCCGGCCTAGCAGAGGCGTCAGATCCTCCATGCGCTCGGCGATCAGGTGGCGCACCTGGCCGCCGCTTTCCACGTCGCGCTGCCACTTGCCGTACACCGCGAGCAGGCGCGACTTGAGCAGGGCCTCGCGCTGTTCCTCGCGGATGGATTTCCAGACGATCACGTTGACCGGGCCGGTCTCGTCTTCCAGCGTGACGAAGATCGTGCCCTTGGCGGTCTGCGGCTGCTGGCGCATGGTGACGATGCCGCAGGCGCCCACTTTCCTGCCGCTGGGCAGGTCGTGCAGCTGGCCGGCGCTGAGGATCTTCATGCGCGCGAGGCGCGGGCGCAGCAGGGCCAGCGGATGGCGGCGCAGCGTGAGGCCGAGCGACGCGTAGTCGAAGACGATCTCCTCGCCTTCCGGTGCGGCGGGCAGCTCCAGCGCCTCCTCGTTCACCGGCGCGCCTTGCAGCAGTTCGGGCGCGCGGCGTTGCGCGGCGGCGTCCCACACCTGCTGGCGCCGGTGGCCGGACAGGGATTGCAGGGCGTCGCCGGCGGCCAGCGCGTTGAGGTCCTTCATGTCCAGCTCGGCGCGCATCGCCATGTCTTCGGTGCTGGTGAAAGGCGCTTGCTCGCGCGCGGCGACGATGCGCTGGGCCCCTGCTTCGCTCAGGCTGCCGACCAGGCGCAGGCCCAGGCGGACGGACGGGCGAAATAAATTGGAATCTGACCCCAATTGTTTTTTGGAATCTGCCAATTTGGAGTCCCAATCGCTGTGGGAGACGTCGGGGGGCAGCACGGTGATGCCGTGGCGCTTGCCGTCCTGCACGAGTTGCGAGGGCGTGTAGAAGCCCATGGGTTGCGAGTTGAGCATGGCGGCCAGGAAGCATTCGGGCTCGTGGCACTTCAGCCAGCTGCTCGCATAGGCCAGCAGCGCGAAACTGTAGGCGTGGCTTTCGGGGAAGCCGTATTCGCCGAAGCCCATGATCTGCTTGAAGATCGCCTCGGCGAACTCGCGGCGGTAGCCGTTGCCCAGCATGCCGTCGATGATCGGGTCGTAGAAGCGCTGCACGCCGCCCTTGCGCTTCCACGCGGCCATGGAGCGGCGCAGCGCGTCGGCCTCGGTGGCCGTGAAGCCGGCCGCGATCATCGCGATCTGCATCACCTGCTCCTGGAAGATGGGCACGCCCAGCGTGCGGCCGAGGGCACTCTCCAGCTCGGGCTTCTCGTAGTCGATCTTCTCGCCGCGCGCCAGCTTCTCGCGCGACTGGAGGTAGGGGTGCACCATGCCGCCCGCGATGGGGCCGGGCCGCACGATGGCCACCTCGATCACCAGGTCGTAGAACCTGCGCGGCTTCAGGCGCGGCAGCATCGACATCTGCGCCCTGCTTTCGATCTGGAACACGCCCACGGTGTCGGCCTTGCAGATCATGTCGTAAGTGGCCGGGTCCTCGCGCGGGATGTCGGCCAGGCCCCAGTCGCCGCCGCGCAGCTGGTTGCGGAAGTCCAGGCAGCGGCGGATGGCGGTGAGCATGCCCAGCGCGAGCACGTCCACCTTCATCAGGCCCATGTCCTCCAGGTCGTCCTTGTCCCACTGGATGACGGAGCGGTCCTTCATCGAGGCGTTCTCCACCGGCACCAGGCGCGTGAGCTGGGTCTGCGTCAGCACGAAGCCGCCCACGTGCTGGCTCAGGTGCCGCGGGAATCCCATGAGTTCGTCGGTGAGGGCCAGCCACAGGCTCGCCTGGTATTCCTCCAACTCGCAGCCGGTTTTTTGCGCGAGCTCGTGCAGGCGCCCGGCGGCCAGCTTGTCGTCGAACCATTGGTGGTCCTTCGCGAAGATGTCCACCAGCGCCTCGGGCAGGCCCAGCGCCTTGCCCACGTCGCGAATGGCGCTGCGCGTGCGGTAGCCGATGACCACGGCGGCGATGGCCGAGCGCTCGCGCCCGTACTTGCCGTAGATGTACTGGATCACCTCCTCGCGTCGCTCGTGCTCGAAATCCACGTCGATGTCGGGTGGCTCGTTGCGCCTTTCCTTGCTGATGAAGCGCTCCAGCAGCGGGTTGGAATCTTCGGGGTTGGCAGCCGTGATACTGAGGCAGTAGCAGACGACGGAGTTGGCGGCGGAGCCCCGCCCCTGGCAGAGGATGTGCCGGCTGCGCGCGAAGCGCACGATGTCGTGCACCGTCAGGAAGAACATCTCGTAGTTGCACTCGGCGATGAGCTTGAGTTCCTTCTCCAGCCAGGCCCTGATCTGGTCCGACACGCCCAGCGGGAAGCGCTCCGCCGCGCCTTCGTAGGTGAGCTGGCGCAGGGCCTGCGTGGGCGTCATGCCGGGGGGCACGGTTTCCAGCGGGTAGTCGTACTTGATCTCGTCCAGGCTGAACTCGCAGCGCCGCATCACCTCCAGCGTGGCGGCCAACAGTTCGGTCGGATAGGTGGCGGCCACGCGCTGGCGCTGGCGCAGGTGCCGCTCGGCATTGCCCTGCAATTCCATGCCGCAATCGGCCACGGGCTTGCCCACGCGCACGGCGGTGATGACGTCCTGCAGGCGCTTGCGCGAGCGCACGTGCATGCACACGCCGCCGGCCGCCACCAGCGGCACGCCCGTGCGCTCGCCGGCCTGCCGCAGCGTGGCGAGCCACAGGTCGTCGTCGATCAGGTGCAGCAGCTCCACCGCCAGCCACAGGTGGCCATCGAACAGGGTCTTGCACTGCCCGATGCGGGTACACAGGGTACCGACGTCCAGCGTCTCGCCGGATTCACGGATCGGCGCGAGCAGGATCTCGCAGCCTTGCAGCAGCGTGAAGTCGCTGTGCTCCCAGCTCACGTTGTAGTCGCCCTTGGGCGCGGTGGTGCGCGCGGCGGTGATGAACTCGCACAGCCCCCCCCAGCCTGGCAGGTCCCGCGCGATGGCCACCAGCCGGAAGCCTTCCAGCGCGAACTCGCTGCCGTACAAGAGCTTGAAAGGCCGCGAGCGGCGCTGCCCGGGGTATTCCTCCTCGAGCTTGCGGATCATGGCGTAGTGGTCGTTCAGGCCCGAGTACGCGCGCACCACGCCCGCCACCGAGCATTCGTCGGTGAGGGCCAGCGCCTCGTAGCCGAGGTTGTAGGCGCGCTGCACGAGCTCCTGCGGGTGCGAGGCGCCGCGCTGGAAGCTGAAGTTGCTGATGCAATGCAGCTCCGCGTAGCCGGGCAGCACGTCCGGCCCGCCGCCCAGCACTGGCGGCAAGCTGTCGCTTTCGCTGGGCCACCGCGGAACCGGCTTCGCCGGGCCGCTGGTGGCGCCCCCTTGAGGGGGGGGCGGCCGCAGGCCGCTTCGGGGGGGAGCTTTCTCTTCAGGCATAGAGGCCCTGCAGGTACCAGCGGAACTCCTGCGCGTGCTCCAGGCCCTGCGCCAGTTGCAGCGGCCGCTCGCGGTAGATCCACACCAGGCCCGCCTCTTCGCTGCGGGCGACGAAGTAGTCGCGCAGCGCAGGCTTGCCGCCTTCCCACCAGCCGGTTTCGACGCGGTAGAGGCGCGCGAGGCGGCGCAAGGGGCCGCCGTAGTGGGGCACGCTGTTGTGGACTTCGAGGGGCAAGGGCCGGGGCAGCAACCAAGGCGGATAAAGGGCATCCGCATGGTTTGTCGTCGCAGGGCCTCCTGCCCGAGCCGGCACCCACCGCTGCATCTTCTCCGGCCGATGATCCTCCTGCGCCTGCGCCACCAGCACATTGCCCTCCCCCAGCCGCACGCTGAGGCGCTCCACCAGCTGGTGCAGGCGCTCGCCTTTCACGTTGTCCTCGGGCAGCAGGCTTTTGTCCGCGCCGCCCCAGGGCATCGTCTCGATCGACCGCAGCCGCAGATGATTCACCGGCGCGGACAAAGTGGCGCGCGACAGATGCTCGCTCACCAGCCGCCGCAGGTGCGAGATGTCCTGCGTGGGCTGGGCGGTGCGCACCGTCAATTGCTCGTGGCTCGGCAGGCGCACGCCGTTCAGGCGCCGCAGGTCCAGCGTCCATTCCAGCTCCAGCGCCAGCACGCCGCGGTGGCGCGCCTGCAGCCACACCTGCAGTTGCGTGAGCAGGCGCTGGGCGCTCCACATCAGCTCGGGCGCGGTGGTGGCCAGTGCCGCGAGCTCGAACTTCATGTCGAATTCCTCGGGCAGCTGCAGCCAGTCATAGCGCTCGGGGCGGTCGCCATACCCTGCGTCCAGCGCGTCGAGCAAGGCCGCGCCGAAGCGCCGCGCCACGCCGGCACGCGGCAGGGTACGCAAATCACCCCAGGTGCGGGTGCCGGTGCGCTCCAGCGTGGGGACATGTTCGCGCGCGGCGGTGAGTGCGTCCAGCGGCAAGTCCCGCGGCAAGTGTGCGGGCGGCGCCTCGCCGCGCAGCTTCAGCCGCAGCAGCGCCAGCGCGACCAGCGACGTGGCGCCGTGCGCCCATTGCGCGCCGGAAAGCGGCTCACACCCCTGCACCAGGCTGCGCAGCAGTCGCTTGCGGCCGCCCCACAGGCGCTCGGAGCCCGACACCTCGAGCAGCAGCGCTTCATCCACCTGCGCCACGCGCGGCGTGAACTGCAATGCGCGCCAGCCCCAGGCGGTGCGCTCTTCTTCATGTGATGGCCGCAGTGCGATCCAGTACATGCGATCTCCTGTGCAAGGGGACGACGGGGGCGCCGGCCGGCGCGGGCGTGGGGGCCGGGCCCTTGCGCGCATCGAGCAATGCCGCCACGCGCCGCGACCAGGCCGGCAGCACGAGCGGCTTTTCCAGCGGGGGGCCGCGGCGCTTGAGGATGTGCAGCTGCAGCGAGTCCACGCCTTCGGCCAGCAGGCGCACGCGGGCCGGCGATGAATCCTGCCGCGCGTTCAGCCCGCGGAAGACGAACAGCAGCTTGTCGTGCTGCTGCGCCGCCATGTGCAGGCGGCGCAACTCGGCGCTCTTGGCTTGCGGCAGCCAGGCCAGCACGGCCACGACGTCGGCGCAGCGCAGGCACTGCTCGGCGGCCCAGAGCCGCGCGGCCGGCTTGTCGGCCTTGACGCAAAGCAGGCGCTCGCCCGGCAGGCCCTGCGCCCCCAGGCTGGGGCCGAACGGGTCGAAAGGCGAGCTCACCAGCGCCACCGGCCCCGCCTGCTTCCGCACGGCCTGCGCCAGGCCGGGCAGCAGCAACTGCCACACGTGCGGGCCGGCGCGCGCCTGCAGCACTTCCACCATGCTGCCCACCGGCCAGCCGCCGCCGGGCAACTGCGCGTCCAGCGCCGCGTGGCCCGTGGACACGATCGCCTCCTGCGCCTGCGCAAACTCCGGCACCCGCCACACATGGGGCGGCAAGGCAGGTTCGATGAGGCGCAGGTGGGCAGGCACGGGGGCATTTCGGCTAAGATACTGTCTATTTATACAGTGTTTTCAAGGCCGCCGGAAGCCGTCGTTCTTCTTAAATGCCCCTTTAAACGTACCCACGCCCCATACGACGCGCCTGGAGCCGATGATCGGCAAATCCAACCGCGTTTATGAAGTGCTCAACCGCAGGCGTCCGCTCACGTTGCCCATGATCCGCCGCCTGCATCGCGGCTTGGGCATTCCCGCCGAAGTGCTTGTCGGCGACGCCATCGGGCCCCTGGCTTAGGAGGCGGTCCCCGCTTGTTCTGGCTGCGCCCCTTCGCCGCGGGCGCCCGCGGGGCGACGCAGGGCCCTCAGCGGCATGCAACGCGCCGGGTTTCCCATGGCGATCATCCGGGGCGGCACATCCTCCATGACCACGCTGCCCGCCGAAATCACTGCGTCATCGCCGATGGTCACGCCCGGCTCGACCATCACGCCATGGCCGAGCCAGACCCGATCGCCGATCACGACGGGCGCCGTCCGATGCCCATCGTGATCGCGAACGATCACCATGGCCCCGAAAATGCACTCTTCACCAATGCGGATGGAATGTCGGGCCCGCAGGGAGACACCGTAGTTGAACCCTGAATGCACGCCGATCAGGATTTCCGCCCCCGGTGCGCAGATCAGGACGGTGGGGATGGGCCCGCAGTTGAACCACGCCAGATCGCTCACGGTGATCCTGGCTGCTCCCTCCACCCGCAGGCGCCCTCCCCTGAGCAGGCGGACCCGCTTTCCCAGGCGCGTGCCCCGCAGGAAGACCCAGGCCCTGAAGATCGCGGCGATCGAGGCGATCGTGGGGAAGCGGATGTCGGGAAGCGGCAGGCGCCTGAGGGTGAAGAGCGGGGAATCACGGCTCATGCAGGCATCCGAATGACCGCCGGGTGCCCAACCACCACGGCGCCGGGTGGAGTTCGGCGCGCCAGCACCGTGCAAGGCCCGACCCGCGTACCGCGGCCGAGATGGGCGCCGGGAAGCAGGATGCTGCGCGGGCCGATCAGCACGTCTTCTTCGAGCACGACGGGATGGGATTCTGGCAGCACCTTGCGGTCCCCCTCCAGCTGATGGAAGCTGTTGTCGAGGATCATGCTGAAGGCGCCGAGCTGCGAACGGGCGCCGATCCGGACCGAGCGCACCGCTTCGATGGAAGCTCCGGATTCGATCACGACGCCGTCCTCGAGGAGGATTTCGGCCCCGGGAAAGGCCATGAGCAGGATCGGCGCCTGGCTGGCATCCAGACGCACGCCCGCGCCGACACGCACCAGCCCCTTGCCCGGAGCGAGGATGCGACCCACCACCACCGTATCGGCGGCCAGCTTGACCCGCCCGATGGCGCCCCGCAGGCTCCAATAGCGTTTGGCCGCCTCCCACAAGCTCATGCCGTCTCCTGGCACAGGGCTGCATGGGGCGCATCCGCCGGCGTGCAGGCTCGGATCTGACTCATGCGGGGACCCCACGAAGCACAGGCTCGACCAGCAACGGCGATTCGTGCAGATAACGTGTCGCCTTGCGCTTGGCCGCAATGTCCCGCCAGACACGGTGGACCTGCTCTTGCGTCAGGCCGGCAGCGGATGCGACCTGATCGGCCGGCACGGCGTGATCGAGGCCATAGAGGCACAGATCCATGAGCTGATAGGGCAGGGAAAAATAGAACTCGTCCTGCGTCTGTGGCAGCGACCAGGTATCGGTGGTCGGCGTCCGGCGCCGTATTTCCTGCGGGACGCCGAAATGCTCCGCGAGCTGGTAGACCTGGCTCTTGTACAGGTGCGCAATGGGCTTGAAATCGGCCGCGCCATCGCCGTTCTTCACAAAGAAACCCTGGTCGTATTCGAGCCGGTTCGGCGTGCCGGCGACCGCGTAGTTGAGACGGTCGGCGTGAAAGTATTCGAGCTGCTTGCGCGTGCGCTGTTTCATGTTCGTCGCAGCGACAACTTCGAGATAGACGTTCAGCGGCATGCGGAGTTGCTCGCGGCGCCCCTGCGGCGATTGCACCACCAGCGAAGTGATGGTGTAGCCCCCGCTGTCGAGCGCATTCGAAATGGCGAGCTTGCAACGCCAGCCCGGGCCGAAATCCGCAACGAGCCTGCGCACGGCGCTCTCGAGACGCCGATAACAACCCGCGGCGGCAAGGATGGGCTCGATATCCTCCACCACACTGCGGATGCCGAATGTGTCGGCCACCAGGCGCCCGAGGCCAAGGCTCTCCTTGTCCGAATCCTTCTCCGGCATGCATACGGCGAGCGTGCTGTCTGCGCCGAGCGCCGAAGCGCACAGGGCCGCCGTGACGCTGCTGTCGATGCCTCCGGACAACGCCACAACCGCGCCGCGCCGGCGCAACCGGTGAAGGACCTGTTCGCGAATCGCCTGGGTGATCCGCTGCGCCTCTGCGGCAGGGTCGATTCGCAGCCACGCAGCGCCGAACGCGGTCATCTTTCTGTCTCCGAAATTTCGGATGCGACCTGTCGGCGCCTGATCTTTCCGGATTCCGTCTTGGGCAGGCCGTCGCGGAATTCGACGATCCTGGGCACCATGAAATCCTCAAGGTGCTTGGCACAATGGCGTATGACATCCCGTGGCGTGAGATCGGCTTTCGGCCCCGGGACAACGACCGCCTTGATCGCCATTCCAAGAACCGGATCGGGCACGCCGACGACGGCCACCTCGAGAATCCCCGGCAGGGCGTAGATGGCATTCTCGACTTCCTTCGGGCTGACCTTCTGGGCGCCGGTCTTGATGACATCGTCCTTGCGCGCGACGAAATAGAGATAGCCCTGCTCGTCGCTGCGGAAGAGGTCGCCCGTGTACAGGACCTTCTCCCATGAATAAGGCCCAGGGCGCAGCGTACTGTCGGTTGCGGCCGGATTCTCCCAATAGCCTTTCATCACGTGCGCGCCACGGATGACGAGTTCTCCGACGACCCCGGGTGCGACCCTGTTTCCGTCGCCGTCGACGACATAGGTTTCCGTGTTGGGGATGGCGATACCCACCGAACCGGGACGGGAGCGCAACTGGTCAGGCGGCAGCCAGGTGCCCCGGTGGCACTCCGTCATGCCGTACATGGAATAGATCCTTGCCGCCGGGAACAATTCCTGCAAGCGTTCGGCGTGGCTGGGTGGCAGCGCGGCTCCCGCATTGGTGATGTACCGCAGATGCGGAAATGCAGCGCCCCGGAGGCTTTTCATCTGCAGGATGGTTGATGCGATCGACGGCACGATAGGGATACCGGTCGCGCGCTCCGCCCCCATCTTTTCGAGAATTGAATGCGGGAACACGAAGGATTTTTCGAGGATGAGCGTGGCGCCGACCTTGGCCGCCATCAGCACCTGATAGAGCCCGTAGCTGAATGAAATCGGCAACGCATTCAGGATGATGTCGTCCGGCGTGTTGTGCAGGTAGGAGATGACGGACGTCGCGGACGCCGCGGCATTCTGGTGCGTGATCATCACGCCCTTGGGCAGCCCGGTCGAGCCGGAGGTGTAGATCAGCATCGCCAGATCCAGGTCGATGCCTGCCGGCGCTTCCAGCGGGCAGGCCGCGGACCCGGCGATTGCATCATCGAACCGGATGCCGTCCGGAAATCCTGTCGGATCGAGCTCGCCGACCATGATGGTCAGCTTGACGCAGTGGGCCTGCGCGAGCGCCGCCTTGGCACTGGCGGCCCATCGATCCTGCAGGATCATGGCCGACGCCCGGCAATGGTCCAGGAGCCATCCCAGTTTGGCGGCCTTGGTCGAAGGATTGATGGGACACAAAACCGCGCCGGCCTTCATCACCGCGAAGATGGCGACCACGGCCTCCCAGCAATTGTCCAGGAACACGACGACGCGATCGCCGCGGGAAACGCCCCGGCGAGACAGCGCGGCAGCGAGGCGATCCGACGCCCCATCGAGGTCGCCGAATGTGAGACGTCTCTCGCCCGCCACCAGCGCGACCTTGTGGCGACAGGTACGCGCACTGTCTCGAAGAAAATGTTCCACGCGCATGGCCGTCTTTGCGTTTTCGATGACCGCGATCAACTGGCCGACGGTGCTGTCGCCCGCACGCGGGCGACATAGGCCACGATGCGATGGATCGAATCGAAATTTTCGGGGAGCAGATCGGCATCGGCAATCTCGATCTTGAAGCGCTCTTCCAGGAAGGCCACCAGCTCCAATATGCCCGTCGAATCGATCAAGCCTGCATCGATCAGCGATTCGGTGTCGGACAAGGAGGTTCTATCCTCGCGAAACAGGAAGTTGTCTTCAATGAGGCTGCGAACCTGCGTTTCGATTTCAGCTGTCACGGCGGGGATCCTTTTTCTTCAGGCGACCAAGGCGGGTGAAACAGGGGGAACCAGCGACCTTGCGCCACGAACGAACTCGCGCTGCCACAATTGCGTGGACAGGATTCCGACAAACGCCATGTTGTCGCGAAATCCGGCGGGGGCCTGGGCCCGGCACTTTCTGACCAGCTTGCCGACCGCTCGGGAATCGAACCATCCATTGGCGGCCAGTTCGGACGTGGACAGGCAATCGTCGACATAGTCGGGCTGGTTGGCGCCGAGGAATGAGAGACTGTCCGGCGAGCGGTAAGGTTGTTTGGCTCGGTGGCTGATCGTCGACGGCACGAGTGTGCGTGCGCTCTCACGCAGGATGTGCTTCTCGCGCAGGCCGCGAATCTTGAGCTCGGGAGGAATGCGCGCGGCAAATTCCACGACGCGATGATCGAGGAAGGGAAAGCGGCATTCCACGGCGTGGGCCATGGCGACCCGGTCGCCTTGCGACGACAGGATATAGCCCGGCAGCAGATGTGCCGTTTCGAGATATTGAGCCTGCGACAAGGGATGCCAACGATCGAATTCCGCGGGCAGGCTTTCTCGCAGCTCGGCGACCGCGTCATACCCTCGAATCGACTCCAGCAGCGCGTCCGAAAAGAAGATCTTGGCTGCGGAGGTGTTCCGGAAACGCGGCAGGTGGGAGTACAACGGATCGGACGTGTCGGCCAGGCCGTGCCCAAAGAAGGCTTCGAGATACTTCTGTGACTGGGCCTGCAATCCGGGCAGGTAGGGATAGAGCAACTTGAACAGCCGCGGCCTTGACCGGGACTGCGGCTGGCGCGCCCAGAACCTGCGGATCTTCGCTTCCTTGAAAATGTCGTAGCCGGCAAAGATCTCGTCCGCACCTTCTCCTGTCAGCACCACCTTGAAGCCGGATCGATGAACAACGTCCGATAGCGCCAGGAGGGGAGCCGGAGCGGTCCGCAGAATCGGCTGCTCGCCATGGCGGATCACGGTGGGGAAAACTCGCCCTATGTCGGTGTCACCGCAAGCGAATGAGACATGCGTGGCCTCCAGGGCGCGAACCATCTCCTGCTGGTAGCCGCTCTCGTCGAATTCCGCGGACCCGAAGGTCATGGAGAAAGTCTGAAGCCGTGCGGGCGCGATCTTGTGGGCCAGTGCGGCGATGATCGACGAGTCGAGGCCGCCGCTCAAATAGGCGCCGACGGGCACATCGGAGCGCAGGCGAATGCGCGTTGCGTCGGCAAGCAGTGCTCCAAGCTCTTGGCCAATCGCTTCTTCGCCTTGCCCGTTCAAAGCGCAGTCATCACCCGCGTCCGGATACCGGAGGCACCAATATCGACGCACGGCGATCCGATCCGGACGGGCAATCAGCACATGAGCGGGCGGCAGTTCGAACACATCCCTGAAGGACGTGCGCGGCGCCAGCGGAAACCAGAACGTGAATATCTGGTCCAAGGCAATAGGGTCGAGCTCGGCGCAGATCCCGGGTACCTGAAGCAGCGCCTTGACCTCGGAGGCGAAGAACAGGCAGCCATTCCTCGCGGCATAAAAAAGCGGTCGAACTCCCATGCGATCGCGAGCGAGCAGGAGCAGGTCTTGCCGGCTGTCCCAAAGCGCGAAGGCAAAGTCGCCGTTCAAAACGTCCACGCAATCGGGACCCATCTCTTCGTAGAGATGAAGGATCACTTCCGTATCCGAGGCACTGCGGAACGAATGGCCACGCGAGACCAGGTCCTGGCGCAGTTCGACGTAATTGAAGATCTCTCCGTTGAACGTGACCCATATTGTCCGATCGCCATTGGGCATCGGCTGCGCTCCGGTCGCCAGGTCGATGATGCTCAACCGCACGTGGCCGAGCGCGGCGCGATCATCGTCGAATACGCCCTGCGCATCCGGACCGCGATGGGCGATGGCGCCGATCATCCGTCGCAGGATCAACGCGCGGGGAACCGGCGTGTCCGGAGTTCCGTAGAAACCGGCAATTCCGCACATGAATGCTCGCTCCGCGCTCTGCCGCGCAATATATAGCCAGCATTGTCGGCCTGACTAAAATCATCGTGTCGACATGGGTGGCTGACCACCTGCCGAATGATTGACACAACTCAAAAAAGCGCCAGATGCGATCGCCTCGAGTCGGCGAATCACCAGCTGCTTGAGCTGACCGGCTGCCGGGACTTCCTGCAGTGCTCAAGCGCAGACCTGTGGGGTGGAAAGCGAATTTCCGCTGCGGCTGGCAGAATCCGAACCCTTCACGAGCCTTAGCCTGGAGTCTTCCCAACCGGAGCCCGCTTGTTCCCCTTCTTCGAAAAACTCCTTCACCCCTATCCGGAAGCCGAACCGCCGCTGCCCCCCAAGGGCTTTTTCGCATTCGTCTGGGCCTGCACCCGCGGCCTGCGCGGCTACATCGCCCTGCTGGCGCTGCTGAGCGCCGCGATTGCCGCCTACGAAGCCTGGCTGTTCGCCCTGCTCGGCCGCATCGTGGACTGGCTGGGCAAGGTCGAGCCGGCGCGGCTGTGGGACGAGCAGGGGCCGATGATGCTGGGCCTGGCGAGCGTGCTGGTGGCCAGCACCTTCGTCATCGCGCTGCAGACCTTCGTCAAGCACCAGACGCTGGCCATCAACTTCCCCTTGCGCATGCGCTGGAATTTCCACCGGCTGATGCTGGGCCAGAGCATGGCGTTCTACTCGGACGAGTTCGCCGGGCGCATCACGACCAAGGTGATGCAGACGGCGCTGGCCGTGCGCGAGATGGTGTTCACCACCACCGAGGTGGTGATCGGCATCGGCATCTACTTCATCACCATCGTCGCGCTGGCGGGTGGCTTCGATACCCAGCTGATGCTGCCCTTCCTGGGCTGGTTCCTGCTCTATTCGATCTCGGTCGTCTACTTCGTGCCGCGCCTGGGCCGCATCGGCAAGAAGCAGGCCGACGCGCGCGCGATGATGACGGGCCGCATCACCGACGCCTACACCAACATCTCCACCGTCAAGCTGTTCTCGCACACGCACCGCGAGGCCGGTTTTGCCCGCGCGGCCATGACGGACTTCATGACGATGGGCTATCGCCAGATGCGGCTGGTGAGCGCTTTCGAAGTGGTCAACCACGCGCTGGTGGTGGCGCTCATCCTCTCGACCTGCGGCTACTCGATGCTGCTGTGGTCGCAGGGCCAGGTGGGCATCGGCGCCGTGGCGGCCGTGACGGCGATGGCGTTGCGCATCAGCGGCATGTCGCACTGGGTGATGTGGGAGATGGCCTCGCTGTTCGAGAACATCGGCACCATCCAGGACGGCATCGCCACGCTCACGCGGCCGCGCGTCGTGGTGGACGAGCCCGATGCCGTGACGCTGCAGGTGCCGCGCGGCGAGGTGAAGTTCGAGCACGTGAACTTCGGCTATGGCAAGCCGACACCCGTGATCGCCGACTTCACCCTGACGGTGAAGCCGGGCGAGAAGATCGGCCTGATCGGCCGCTCGGGCGCCGGCAAGTCCACGCTGGTGAACCTGCTGCTGCGCTTCTACGACATCGATTCCGGCCGCATCCTGATCGACGGCCAGGACATCGCGAGCGTCACGCAGGACAGCCTGCGCGCGCACATCGGCATGGTGTCGCAGGACACCTCGCTGCTGCACCGCTCGGTGCGCGACAACATCGCCTACGGCCGGCCGGCCGCGGGAGAGGACGAAGTGCTGGAGGCCGCCCAGCGCGCCGAAGCCCACGCGTTCATCGGGCGCCTGTCGGACCTGCACGGACGCACCGGCTACGACGCCCACGTGGGCGAGCGCGGCGTCAAGCTCTCGGGCGGGCAGCGCCAGCGCATCGCCATCGCGCGTGTGATGCTCAAGGACGCACCGATCCTGCTGCTGGACGAAGCCACCAGCGCGCTCGATTCGGAAGTGGAAGCGGCCATCCAGTCCAGCCTGAACACGCTGATGCAGGGCAAGACGGTGATCGCCATCGCGCACCGCCTGTCGACCATCGCGGCGATGGACCGGCTGATCGTGATGGACGGCGGGCGCATCGTGGAGGGAGGCAATCACCGCGCCCTGCTGGCGCAAGGCGGCCTGTATGCCCGTCTGTGGGCGCACCAGAGCGGCGGCTTCCTGGGCGAAAACACGGATGAAGAGGAAGCCGAGCTTGCAGCTTAGGGGCGCCGATTTCCGCGGCCGCTCGGATGAGGTGGCGCGCGTGCTGATCGGCGCCACGCTGCTGGTCGATGGCGTGGGCGGGCGCATCGTCGAGACCGAGGCCTACGACCACGAGGACCCGGCCTCGCACAGCTTTTCCGGCCCGACGCCGCGCAACGCCGCGATGTTCGGCCCGCCCGGCCACGCCTACGTCTATCGCTCCTACGGCATCCACTGGTGCCTGAACATGGTCTGCAACGAGGCGGGCCACGGTGCCGGGGTGCTGATCCGGGCGATCGAACCGACCGAGGGGATCGACGTGATGCGCGAGCGGCGCGGGCTCCATGACTTGCGCCTGCTCTGCTCGGGGCCGGGCCGCGTGGGCCAGGCGCTGGGCATCACGCGCGAGCACAACGGCCTGCGGCTGGACCGGCCTCCTTTCGAGGTGCTCGCGGCGCCGCCGGGCGTGGAGATCGTTGCCGGCCCGCGCATCGGCATCTCCAAGGCGATGGACGTGCCCTGGCGCTTCGGGCTGGCCGGCTCGCGCTTCGTCAGCCGCAGGTTCCGTTGAACCGGGGTTTCACGCGCCTTCGATGAACAGAAGCGCCGGGTGCTCCAGCATGGCCCGCAGCGCCTGCACGAACTCGGCGCCCACGTGCCCGTCCACGACGCGGTGGTCGAAGGAGGACGACAGGTTCATCATCTGGCGCGGCACGATGGCGCCGCCCACGATCATCGGCCGCAGCACCATGCGGTTCACGCCGACGATCGCCACCTCGGGCTGGTTGATGATCGGCGTCGAGACGATGCCGCCCAGCGCGCCCAGGCTGGTGATGGTGATGGTCGAGCCCGACAGCTCCTCGCGCGTCGCCTTGCCGCCGCGCGCGGCCTCGGCCACGCGGGCCACTTCGGCCGCGCTGCCCCAGAGGTCGAGCTCCTGCGCATGCCGCACCACCGGCACCAGCAGGCCGGCGCTGGTGGCCGTCGCGATGCCGATGTGCACGGCGCCGTGACGCTTGAGCACGCCGGCGGTGTCGTCGAAATGAGAATTGATCTGCGGGAAGTCGCGCAGCGCCACCACCATCGCACGCATCAGGAAAGGCAGCAGCGTCAGGCGCGTGCGGTCCTTCTTCGCGTTCAGGCGCCCGCGCAGCGCCTCCAGTTCGGTAACGTCCACTTCCTCGACATAGGTGAAATGCGGGATGTGGCGCTTGGCCTCCTGCATCCGCTGCGCGATCTTGCGGCGCATGCCGATGATGGGGATGGTCTCGACGTCGTCGCGGCCCAGGCCGGCGATGGCGGGCGCGCGCTGGGACTGCGGTGCACGCGCCGGGGCCGTCGTGGCGGCGTCCACGTCCGCATGCATGATGCGGCCCGCCGGACCGGTGCCTCGCACCTTGGCGAGGTCGATGCGCAGTTCCGACGCGTGGCGGCGCACGGAGGGCGAGGCGATGGGCTTGCCGACGGCGGTCACGTCGGCTTCGACGCGTGCGGGCTGCGGACTTTGGCTCGTTCCCCCACCGGGGGAAGGTTGGGATGGGGGCACCGCTGACGGCGCAGAAGGCGCTGGCGCGTGCCCCCTCCCCTGCCCTCCCCCAACGGGGGAGGGAGCCGAAAAGCCCTCCACCTCGATGCGGATCAGCTCCGAGCCGACGGCCATCAGCTGCCCGATCTCGCCGCCGACCGACAGCACCTTGCCGGCGACGGGAGAAGGGATCTCCACCGTCGCCTTGTCGGTCATCACGTCGGCCAGGCCCTGGTCCTCCACCACCGTGTCGCCGGGCTTCACATGCCACGCGACGAGCTCGACCTCGGCAATGCCTTCGCCGATGTCCGGGATCTTGATGAGGTGAACGCCCAAAATCAGTCCTCCATCGCGCGCTTCATGGCGGCGGCTACGCGGGCGGGGCCCGGGAAGTAGGCCCACTCCTGGGCGTGCGGGTACGGTGTGTCCCAGCCGGCGACGCGCTCGATCGGCGCCTCCAGGTGGTAGAAGCAGTTCTCCTGCACCAGCGACACGAGTTCGGCACCGAAGCCGCTCGTCCGCGTCGCTTCATGCACGACGACGCAGCGGCCGGTCTTCTTGACCGACTCGACCACGGTGGGCAGGTCCATCGGCCACAGGCTGCGCAGGTCGATGATCTCGGCGTCGATGCCGGCCTCGCGCGCCGCCGCTTCCGAGACGTACACCATCGTGCCGTAGGTGATCACCGTCAGGTCCTTGCCCGGGCGGAACACGGACGCCTTCTCGAGCGGCACCGTGTAGTACCCCTCCGGCACCTCGCCCATCGGATGCGCGGACCACGGTACCAGCGGCCGGTCCGGGTAGCCGTCGAACGGGCCGTTGTAGATGCGCTTGGGCTCCAGGAAAATGACCGGGTCGTCGTTCTCGATGCACGAGATCAGCAGGCCCTTGGCGTCGTACGGGTTGCTCGGCATCACGGTGCGAAGGCCGCACACGTGCGTGAACAGCGCTTCCGGGCTCTGGCTGTGCGTCTGCCCGCCGTAGATGCCGCCGCCGCAGGGCATGCGGATCGTCAGCGGCGCGGTGAAGTCGCCGGCGGAACGGTAGCGCATGCGCGCGGCCTCGGAGACGATCTGGTCGGACGCCGGGTAGAAGTAGTCGGCGAACTGCACTTCGACCACCGGCCGCAGGCCATAGGCCGCCATGCCGATCGCGGTGCCGACGATGCCGCCCTCGGAGATCGGCGCGTCGAACACGCGCGACTTGCCGTACTTGGCCTGCAGGCCTTCGGTGCAGCGGAACACGCCGCCGAAATAGCCGACGTCCTGGCCGAAGATAACGACGTTGGGGTCGCGCTCCAGCATGATGTCCATCGCCGAGCGCAGCGCCTGGATCATCGTCATCCGGCGGGTGGTCGTGCCGGCCGGGGCCACCTGTTGTTCTTTGTCGCGGACGTTCACGGCGTCTCCCGCAGCAGTTGTTCGCGCTGCCGGCGCAGGTGCTCCGGCATCTCCTTGTACACGTCCTCGAACATCGACGCGGCGTCGGCCATGCGGCCGTCGGCGAGCGAGCCGTAACGCTCGGCCTCCTTCAGCGCGGCGCCGACCTGGGCTTCGAATTCCTTCTGGGTCGCGACATGCTCCTCGTCCGACCAGGCGCCCAGCAGGACCAGGTGCTGCTTGAGCCGCGTGACGGGGTCACCCAGCGGGAAATGCGACCAGTCGTCGGCCGGGCGATAGCGGGAGGGATCGTCGGAGGTCGAATGCGGCCCGCCGCGGTAGGTGACCCATTCGATCAGGGTCGGCCCCAGGTTGCTGCGCGCGCGCTCTGCGGCCCAGCGCGAAGCCGCATACACCGCGAGAAAATCGTTGCCGTCCACCCGCAGCGATGCGATGCCGCAGCCGACACCGCGGGCGGCGAAGGTCGTGGCCTCGCCGCCGGCGATGGCCTGGAAGGTCGAGATCGCCCACTGGTTGTTCACCACATTGAGGATCACCGGCGCGCGGTACACATGGGCAAACGTGAGCGCCGTGTGGAAATCCGCCTCGGCAGTGGCGCCGTCGCCGATCCAGGCGGAGGCGATCTTCGTGTCGCTCTTGATCGCGGACGCCATGGCCCAGCCGACCGCCTGGATGAACTGCGTGGCCAGGTTGCCCGAGATGGTGAAGAACCCGGCACGCTTGTACGAGTACATCACCGGCAGCTGCCGGCCCTTGAGCGGGTCGCGCTCGTTGGACATCAGCTGGCAGATCATCTCGACCATCGGAATGTCGTCGCGCGACAGCAGCAGGCCCTGCTGGCGGTAGGTGGGGAAGCACATGTCCCCTTCCTGCAGGGCCAATGCATGGGCTGTCGCGATCGCCTCCTCGCCCAGGCACTGCATGTAGAACGAAATCTTCTTCTGCCGCTGGGCAATGAGCATCCGGGCGTCGTACGCGCGGGTCTTGAGCATCGCCCGCAGGCCCTTGCGCAGGATCTCCCGGTCGATCGGCATGGCCCAGGGTCCCACAGCCCGGCCGTCGTCGTCCAGCACGCGGATCAGGCCGTAGGCCAGGTCACTGGTATCGGCGGGGGTCGAGTCGACCGGGGGGCGCCTGACGGCGCCGGCGGGCGAAGTATGGAGGTAGGAGAAATCGGTTTCGCGCCCGGGCCGGCCGGATGGCTCAGGCACGTGCAGGTGCAGCGGCTCGCGTTGACTCATCGTGTTCATCGTAGTGCCGGCCTGCTCGGCGCGCAAATGGGATGCACGGCTGCGGGCTGGCACCCTGGGCTTGTGGCTTGGGGTCCGCAACTGGGGCGAGTATATGTACGCAAATGCGCTTTTGATTGTCCAGACGCATCTTTTTTGTATTTGGTGTCAGCGAATGCTGCCCCGTGAATCAGCCGAGCCCTGCGGGCGTAGCATCTGCCCGATGGAACGAATCAGCGGCCCTTACAAAGGCTACTTCATTGCGGCCTACACCGTGGGCAACGAACCGAACTTCGTTGGCTACGCGAAAATCTGCATGACCGAGCCGCTGGACGTCTGGAACGCGGCGACCGTGGAAAAGCTGCTCAGCGCCACGGGGTTCCGCGCCGAGCAGGAGGCGCTGGCGGCCGCGGAGCGCAAGGCGCGCCATGCCATCGCCGAGATCGTCGGCAGCTGGGACCACGTGACCGGCGCCGGCGCGCTGGAATAGTCCAGCCTCAGCGGCGCGGCGCGGGGCCCGCGCCCATCATTCGCGTCGAATCCACTGCCCGGCGCCGGGCCTGCTCCGCGGTCACGGCCTGGGGCTCGCGCCATTCGGTGATCACCGATTCACGGCCGGGGTTCGGCGCCGCCGCCAAGGTGGGGGCAGGCACGATGGTCAGGCCCGGCCTCATGGCAGCCGCGCGCGGCTGGACGAGCGCGATGCCGCCCGCCATGGTCGTGTACGGCACGCGCATGGCCTGCGCGGTGTGCTGGTCCGTGAGCAACGGCGTGCCGCCGGGCACCGGCGCCGGCCTCGCCGCAGCGACGTCCTGGCAGCCGGTCGCGCTGTCGAACACCAGGTGCCCGCCCGGAAAGCGGCTGTCCACGGTCTGGTGCAGGGGCTGGCTCATGTCCACCGGCGGCTGCTCGCCCCGGTACATCACCCGGCTGGCGGGGTCGTACACCGTATAGCAGGCCATAGCCTGCAGCGAGGCGGCCGCGAGCAGCGAGCCGGACAGGACGCGTATGAGGTGTTTCACGAAAATCTCCCTGCGCAAGCTGTGTGCTTGGCAGGGATCGTGGGCCGGGCCGCGTCCCGGGTTTGAAGGCGCGCGCGCCTACTGCATGTCAGCGGCTTTCGCCTGCCAACACATCAATGAAGCTCGACGCCCGTCTTGGCCCGCAGCGTGTCCATCGTGACGCCCGGCGCCAGCTCGACCACCTTCAGGCCCTGTGGCGTCACGTCCATGACGGCCAGGTCGGTGATGATGCGGTCCACCACGCCGACACCCGTCAACGGCAGCGTGCACTTCGGCAGGATCTTCAGGTCCTCGGTGCCGTCCTTCTTGCGGGCGACATGCTCCATCAGCACGATCACGCGCTTGACGCCGGCCACCAGGTCCATCGCGCCGCCCATGCCCTTGACCATCTTGCCCGGGATCATCCAGTTGGCCAGGTCGCCGTGCTCGCTCACCTGCATCGCGCCGAGGATCGAGAGGTTGATCTTGCCGCCGCGGATCATCGCGAAGCTGTCATGGCTGCCGAAGATCGACGAGCCGGGGATGGTGGTGACGGTCTGCTTGCCGGCGTTGATCAGGTCGGCATCGACTTGGGTCTCGGTCGGGAACGGGCCGATGCCCAGCATGCCGTTTTCCGACTGCAGCCACACTTCCTTGGTGCCGGTGTAGTTGGCCACCAGCGTCGGGATGCCGATGCCGAGGTTCACGTAGAAGCCGTCTTCGAGTTCCTGCGCCGCGCGGGCGGCCATCTGGTCTTGGGTCCAAGGCATGTTCAGTCTCCAGTCAGTTGGGGACAGAGCTGAAGTCTGTCCCGCAAAGTCATTTGGATTCGGTGATCGTCCGCTTCTCGATGCGCTTCTCGGGGTTCGCGTTGACCACGATGCGGTGCACGTAGATGCCGGCCAGGTGGATGTCGTCCGGCAGCAGCTCGCCGGTCTCGACGATGTGCTCGACCTCGACGATGCACAGCTTGCCGGCCATCGCGACGGCGGGGTTGAAGTTGCGGGCCGTGAGGCGAAAGCGCAGGTTGCCGGACTTGTCCGCGACATGGGCCTTCACAAGCGCCACGTCGGGCACCAGCGAGCGCTCCATCACGTAGGTCTCGCCGTCGAACTCCCGCAGCTCCTTGCCCTCGGCCACGATGGTGCCCACGCCGGTCTTGGTGAAGAAGGCCGGGATGCCCGCGCCACCCGCGCGCAGCTTCTCCGCCAGCGTGCCCTGCGGCGTGAACTCCAGCTCCAGCTCGTGGTTCAGGTACTGGCGCTCGAACTCCTTGTTCTCGCCCACGTAGCTCGAAATCATCTTCTTGATCTGGCGCGTCTCCAGCAGCTTGCCCAGGCCGAAGCCGTCGACGCCGGCGTTGTTGGAGATCACGGTGAGGTCCTTGGCGCCGGTGTCCTTCAGCGCCTCGATCAGCGCCTCCGGAATGCCGCACAGGCCGAACCCGCCGACGGCCAGCAACTGGCCGTCCTTCACCACGCCGTCGAGGGCCGCCTTCGCGGTGGGATAGAGCTTGTTCACGAAAGTCTCCTGTGAGAAACCCGCGGTGGCACCCGCCGGAATGCCGTTACGATACTACCTAATGAATTACGTAGTTCTTCGTAAAGGTTAGCCCGATGGACGTCGACTACCGCCTTGCGTTCAACCTCGCGCCGGTGGGCCTGTGCCTGTCGCGCAACCGCGCCATCGTGGACTGCAACCAGCAGCTTTGCGACATGTTCGGGGCCTCGCGCGAGTTGCTGATCGGCCAGTCCTTCCAGGTGCTCTACCCCAGCGCCGACGAGTACGAGCGCCTCGGCGCCCGCATGGCGCCCATCCTGAATGCCAAGGGCCACTACGCCGACGACCGCATCATGAAGCGCGCCAGTGGCGAGGTGTTCTGGTGCCACGTGACCGGGCGCGCGCTCAATCGCGACGCTCCGCACGAGTCGGGCATCTGGGCCTTCGAGGACCTCAGTTCGCAGCGGCCGGTGAAGGCCGAGCTCACGGCGCGCGAGCGTGAAGTCGCGGCGCGCCTGCTCGACGGAATGACCTCGAAGGAGATCGGCAAGGCCCTCGCCATCAGCCACCGCACGGTGGAAATCTACCGCGCCCGCCTCATGCGCAAGTACAAGGCCAGCACCACCGGCGACCTCGTGCACAAGCTGATGGCCGGATGACATTGAACCACCCCCGAAGCGCCTTCGGCGCCTCCCCCTCAAGGGGGCGCCACCAGCGGCCCGGCAACGCCGGTTCCGCGGTGGCCCCCGAATAAGACCAGGACACGCATGTCACACACCAAGAAAACGATCCAGCTGCCCACGATGACGCCGGGCACCTCGCGCGGCATCGCCGTCCACCGCTTCGGCAAGGCCGGCGCGCGGCCCAAGGTGTACCTGCAGGCCGCCATCCACGCCAATGAACTGCCGGGCGCGATGGCGCTGCACCACCTGATGCCGATGCTGGTCGAGGCGGACCGCAAGGGCTTGATCCAGGGCGAAGTGATCGTGGTGCCGACGGTCAACCCGATCGGCCTCGCGCAGCTCTCCGGCAACAACCACCTGGGCCGCTACGACTTCCTGGGCCTGTCCAACTTCAACCGCAACTGGCTCGACCTGTCGGGGGCCGTGGCGGACAGCGTCGGCAAGCAACTCGGCGCGGATGCGCAGGAGAACGTCGCGCTGATCCGCGCCGCCGCGCAGAAGGCGCTGGCCGCCATGAAACCCCAGAATGAACTGCAGACCCTGCGCGTGGAGATCATGAAGCTGTCGGTGGACGCCGACATCGTGCTCGACCTGCATTGCGACATGGACGCGGTGCTGCACCTGTTCATCTCGCGCCGCGACTGGCCCGGCCATGCGCAAACGCTGGCGGCGGACCTGGGCGCGGAGGCGACGCTCTATAACGACCCGTATCCGGAGGCGCTGACGTTCTCGGGCGTGAACGGCGCGCTGTGGGCGCGGCTCGCGGACCGGTTCCCCGAGGCCGCGATCCCGCAGGCCTGCACGTCCGCCACGGTGGAATACCGCAGCCAGCACGACGTGAGCCACGAGCTCGGCGAGTCGGATGCGCGCAACCTCTACCGCCATCTCGTGCGGCGCGGGATCGTCTCCGGGCGCGCCGGCAAGCCGCCACCACTGAAAGCCGAAGCGACGCCCATCGCCGGGATGGACGTCGGCTACTCGCCCGCGACGGGCATCCTGGTCTATCACGTGCCCAAGGGCGCGATGGTGCGCAAGGGCACGGCCGTGTGCGAGGTGATCGACCCCGCCGACCCGCGCGGCCCGAAGGCGCGCAAGCAGATCCTCGCGCGCAGCGACGGCATCCTGTTTTCCGGCAAGCAGAACGGCAGGCTGGCCTGGCCGGGCGCCGTGGTCTTTCGTATTGCCGGGCCCAAGGTGCTGGCACACCGCAAGGGCATGAGCGGCCTGGACGACTGAGTCCGCGGGACAGCCGGCCGATCAGGCTCGCTTCGGCGGCTCCACCACTTCCGCCGCGGAGCGGAACGCGTCCACGGCCGCCGGGAAGCCGCAGTACACGCTGGCATGCAGGAAGATCTCCTGCAGCTCCTCGGGCGTCACGCCGTTGTTGAGCGCGCCGCGCACATGGACTTTCAGCTCGTGCATGCGGCCGAGCGCCACCAGCATGGACACGGTGACGATGCTGCGCGTGCGCAGGTCGATTCCCTTGCGCTGCCAGGTGTTGCCCCAGGCGTGGCGCGTCACGAGCTCCTGCAGGGGCGCGGTGAAATCGGTGGCGCGGTCGAGCGCGCCCTGCACATAGTCGTTACCGAGCACGGCGCGGCGGGTGGCGAGGCCGGCCTGGATTTCGGGATCGTTGGGCAGCTGCATGCGTTTCTCCTGGATGTGGACGCAAGCATAATCATTCGAGCCCAGGAGAAACCTCATGAACCGATACCCCTCGCCCGAACTCAAGGACGTCCCCGAGGACATCCGCGCCCGTATCCTGGAAGTCCAGGAGAAGGCGGGCTTCGTGCCCAACGTCTTCCTCGCGCTTGCGCGCCGGCCCGCCGAGTGGCGCGCCTTCTTCGCGTACCACGACGCGCTGATGGTCAAGGAGGAAGGCACCCTCACCAAGGGCGATCGAGAGATGATCGTCACCACCACCAGCGCGGCCAACCAGTGCCTGTACTGCGTGGTGGCGCATGGCGCGCTCCTGCGCATCTACGAGAAGAAGCCGCTGGTGGCGGACCAGGTGGCGGTGAACTACCGCAAGGCCGACATCACGCCGCGCCAGCGCGCGATGCTCGACTTCGCGATGAAGGTGTGCCTGCATTCGAGCGAGATCGCGGATGCCGACTTCGAGGCGCTCTACCCCTTCGGCTTCACCGACGAGGACATCTGGGACATCGCCGCGATCACCGCCTTCTTCGGGCTGTCCAACCGCATGGCCAGCTTCTCGAACATGCAGCCCAACCCGGAGTTCTACCTGATGGGGCGGGTGCCGAAGGAAAAGAAGGCCGCGGCCTGATCCGCGGCTACGCGACGATCGCCCGCAGCCAGTCCGGCAGCGGCCTGGACTTCTGCGCCTTGTAGTCCACCCACACCGTGGTCGCGCCGCCCGCCGCATGGAGCAGGCCGGGCGTGTCGGCGCGTTCCATCGTCACCCAGGTTTCGAAGCTGCTGCTGCCGGGATCGCTCGCGTACATCTTCACGCGCACGTCGCCGGGGTATTCGAGCTGGCGGTAGAAATTGCAGAAGGCGTTGATGATCACGACGCCCTCGCCCTGCGGGTCCATCGACGCGCCGGTGGAGCGCATCCAGTCGATGCGGATCGTCTCCATGTAGCGGAAATAGGTGGTGTTGTTGAGATGGTTCATCGCATCCATGTCGCCCCAGCGGATCGGGATGCTCATCTCGTAGACCAGTTTCTTCTTTTCGGGGATTGCGATCTTCATCGGTGCGCCTTGATGGAAGCCAGGATACCCATTGTGAACAGCACGCAGGCGGCGGCTTGCGCCGCACTGGGCCAGCGCCCATCCCTGGCGAAGGAGTACAAGAGTGCGAACAGCGTCTCGCTGACGATCAGCTGGCCGCACAGGCTGGCCGACAACCGCTGGCTGGCGATGTTCCACAGGATCGTGGCCAGCCACGCCGAGCCGAGCCCCGTGCCGATGCACAGCCACACGAACAATCCCGCGCCTTCGCGCGAAGCCAGGTCGCCGACCTCGCTGCCCGCCACCGCCCACAGCAGCAAGGCGCCGATGCCGGTGGCGACGCCCAGCCAGTTGGCCCAGTCGGTCGCATTCACCTCGGGGTGGCGCTTGAGCCAGGCGGAATTCAGGATCGCGAATGCGGTCCAGCACACCAGCGACGCCACGGCGAAGCCGACGCCGCGCCAATACGCGCCGCCCAGGCTATCTGCTTGCGCGCCGTGCGGCGATCCCACCATCAGCGCCAGTCCGCCGAGGGTCAGCAGCAGCCCGGGCACCAGCGCGCGCCAGCGCAGGTGCCCGGGCTTGCCGAGCAGCATCACCCAGATCGGGATGGTGCCGATGACCAGCGTCGGCACTTCGGTGCCGGCGTCGCGGATGGCAAGTACCAGGAGCAGGTAGTAGCCGGTGAAGCCGAGCAGGCTCATGACGACGGCGGAGCCGGCCTGGCGCCACGTGGGCAGGCGGCGGGTTCTCATGCCCAGCAGCATCACAGCCGATGCCACCAGCCCGTAGGCGACGAAACGCCCCGCGGTCAGGTCGACCGACGAATAGCCGGCCGCCATGCGCGGCGCCACGAACACCAGGCCCCAGAGCGCGCCGGCCGCGAGGCCGGCCAGGATGCCCCTCAGCACCGGCTCAAACCGCGAACCCGTCGTCGGCCGCGATCACGGCGCCGTTGATGAAATGGCTCTGGCTCGAGGCCAGCAGCACGATCAGCGCGTCGAGGTCCTCGGGCCGGCCCACGCGCTTGCGCGGCAGCATCTGCATCAGCTTCTGCCCCTGCTCGGTGGACCAGTGGTGATGGTTGATCTCGGTGTCGATGTAGCCGGGGCAGATGGCGTTGACGTTGATCTCGAAGCGGCCCCACTCCAGCGCCATCGCCTTGGTCATCTGGACCACGGCCGCCTTGCTCATGCAATACGCGCCGATCTGCGGCAGCACCTTGAGGCCGGCCATCGACGCGATGTTGATGATGCGCCCGCCGGTGTAGGTGCCGGGTGCCGCGCCGCGCGCGCGCGCCAGCATGCGCTTGCCGACTTCCTGCGCCACGAAGAAGGCGCCTTTGACGTTGGTGTCGAAGATGTAGTCGTAATCCTCCTCGGTCACGTCCTGGATGCGCTGCGTGGTGCTGACGCCCGAGTTGTTGACCAGGATGTCGATGGAGCCCACTTCGGTCTCGGCGTGCGCGACGGCGGACTTGATGCTGTCCAGGGAGGTGACGTCCAGTTGAGTCACATGCGCGTCACCCCCTTCGGCCTCGATCTGCGCGCGCAGGTCCTTGAGCTTTTCCACGCGGCGGCTGGCCAGCACCACGGCGGCGCCCGCGCGCGCGAGCGTTCGCGCGAACTGGGCGCCCAGTCCGCTGGAAGCGCCCGTCACGAAGGCGACGCGGCCGGAGAGATCGATGCTGTAGCTCACGAGAGACTCCTACCTAAAATGGGCCTGAGGAACAAGAACGGGCGTTCGCTTCCATGCGGGCGCCGAATAGAATCATCCCATTGCGCGACGTCGTCCGGTCGCCACCCCGTTCATCAAAACCATTATCAACGGAACCCCCATGACCCACGAAGAAATACTGGCGCAGTACGGACCGCGCGAAGCGATGGAATACGACGTCGTCGTCGTGGGCGGCGGCCCCGCCGGCCTGTCCGCCGCGATCAAGCTCAAGCAATTGGCGGCGGAACACGGCAAGGAGATTTCCGTCGTGGTTCTGGAAAAGGGCTCCGAGCCCGGCGCGCACATCCTGGCCGGCACGGTGATGGACCCGCGCGCGCTGTACGAGCTGTTCCCGAACTGGAAGGAACTCGGCGCGCCGCTGAACCAGCCGGTGACGGACGACGCGATGGTGTTCCTCTCGGAGACGGGTGGCATGCGCACGCCCAACTTCCTGCTGCCGGAATGCTTCCAGAACCACGGCAACTACGTGATCAGCCTGGCCAACTTCACGCGCTGGCTGGCCCAGCAGGCCGAGGGCCTGGGCGTCGAGATCTTCCCGGGCTTCCCCGCCGCCGAAGTGCTCTACAACGAGAACGGCTCGGTCAAGGGCGTGGCCACCGGCAACATGGGTGTCGGCAAGGACGGCGAGCCGACGGAGAATTTCCAGCTGGGCATGGAGCTGCATGCGAAGTACACGCTTTTCGCCGAGGGTTCGCGCGGCCACCTGGGACGCCAGCTGATCTCGCGGTTCAAGCTCGACGAAGGCAAGGACCCGCAGGGCTACGCCCTGGGCATCAAGGAGCTGTGGGAGGTGGACCCGAAGCGCCACCAGCCCGGCTTCGTGATGCACACCGCCGGCTGGCCGCTGGACAACGACACTTATGGCGGATCGTTCCTGTACCACATGGAAAACAACCAGGTGGCGCTGGGTTTCATTACCGGCCTGAACTACGCCAACCCGTACCTGAGCCCGTTCGAGGAGTTCCAGCGCTGGAAGACGCACCCCAATATCCGCTGGTACCTCGAAGGCGACGAGAGCAAGGGCATCCAGCCCGGCAAGCGCGTGTCCTACGGCGCACGCGCGATCACGGCGGGCGGGCTGCTCAGCCTGCCCAAGACGGTGTTCCCGGGCGGCGCGCTGATCGGCTGCGACGCGGGCTTCCTGAACGCTTCGCGCATCAAGGGCAGCCACGCCGCGATCAAGACGGGCATGCTGGCCGCCCAGGCCGCCTACCAGGCCGTCACGCAAGGCCGCCAGCACGACGAACTCGCAGCGTACCCCGAGGCTTTCCAGCATTCGTGGCTGTACGAGGAGCTGAACAAGGCGCGCAATTTCAAGGCCTGGTTCAAGTGGGGGCTGCTGCCCGCCTCGTTCATGAACGGACTGGAGCAATTCCTGCTGCGCGGGCGCATGCCGTGGACGGTGCATCGCGACAAGCCGGACCACGCCTACCTGAAGCCCGCCTCCGAGTGCAAGCCGATCGTGTACCCCAAGCCCGACGGCAAGCTGACGTTCGACCGGCTGTCCTCGGTGTTCATCTCGAACACGAACCACTCCGAAGAGCAGCCGCCGCACCTCACGCTGAAAGACGCGTCCGTGCCGGTGAACGTGAACCTCGCCAGGTACGCCGGGCCCGAGAGCCGGTACTGCCCGGCGGGCGTGTACGAGTTCGTCAAGGGCGAGGACAACAGCGACCGGCTGCAGATCAATGCGTCCAATTGCGTGCACTGCAAGACCTGCGACATCAAGGACCCGACCCAGAACATCGTGTGGGTGACTCCGGAAGGCGGCGGCGGCCCGAACTACGGCAGCATGTGACGCAATGGCCGTCGGGCGCCTGTACCAGCTCAAGTGGCTGGTCATCAAGCTGCCGATCGGGCTGCTCGCAGCCGCCGCCATGGCCTGGCTCTGGACAGCCTGGCTGCCCCTGCCCCCGTCCCATCTCACGCTCAGCTCCGGCCTGGCCGAGGGCATGTACCACGCCCATGCGCGCCGTTACGAGGAATTCTTCGCGCGCAGCGGCGTCACGCTGACAGTCGCCCCGTCCGAAGGGACGGGCCAGAACCTGGAACGGCTGGCGGGCCGTGCGCTGCCGCAGGCGGACCTCGCCTTCGTGCAGGGCGGCGCCGGCGACTCGAACCGGCCGGCCCGGCTGCTCACCATCGCCCGCGTGGACGTCGAGCCGCTCTGGATCTTCTCGCGCGTCGCCGGCCTGGATTCGCCGCAGCAGCTGCAGGGCCTGCGCGTTTCGCTCGGCCCGGTGGGCAGCGGCACGCGCCACCTGGGATTGGCCCTGCTGGAGCAGGTCCGCCTCTCCGCCGGCGACGTCGTGGATTCCCGACTCGCCGGCCCGGCCGCCGTGCAGGCACTCGCCAGGGGCGAGCTCGACGTGGTGCTGATGGTGTCGGCGCCCGACTCGCCGGCCGTGCGCGCGCTGATCGAGACGCCGGGCGTGCACCTGGCGCAATTGCGTCGCAGCGGCGCCTTGCTGGAACGCATGCCCTACCTCGAGGCGCGGCTGCTGCCGCAGGGCGCCATGGGCAGCCGCAACCACCTCCCCGTGCACGACACGACGGTGCTGGCCACGTCCGCCAGCCTCGTCGCACGGGACGACCTGCACCCGGCGCTGCAACGGCTGGCCGCGCGGGCCGCGCAGGAAATCCACGCCCGCCCCGCCCTCTTTCGCCAGGCCGGTGAGTTCCCCACCTTGAAGCGGATCGAGTTCCCCGCCTCGGACCCGGCCCGCCGGACCCTGGCCCAGGGGCTGCCGTGGTTCGAGGCCTACCTGCCGTTCTGGTGGGGGCAGGTGCTGCTGCGCCTGCTGGTGGTGTGCCTGCCGGTCGCCGTGCTGGCCCTGTGGCTCGCCCGCCTCGTGCCGGCGTACCTGCGCTGGGTGCTGGAAAGCCGCGTCGCGCGCTGGTACGGCGAGCTCAAGTACATCGAACACGACCTGTCGCGCGAAACCGTGACGGGGCTGGACCTGACCAAGTACGTGGCGCGCCTGGACGACATCGAACGGCGCATGCTGCAAGCCGTGACGCCA